>WNFE01004064.1_pt1 | contig 10876 bp, 10 predicted proteins | sample 5400451 | NCBI WGS metagenome assembly WNFE01 (sample SAMN13153344, study PRJNA577476) | soil metagenome | isolation source: 200 cm saprolite under Douglas fir tree site 2 hole 2 | place: USA:California | collected 2015-04-18
GATCGGATTTCTGATCGCGCTGGCGATCTTGGTGCCGATCTATCTCGCCTACTTCCTCGTCGGCCTTGAAGCGGAACGCTACAAGGCGTTCGCCAGTATTCCCTTGTTCCTCTTTTTCTATTTGTTCGGCCAATTCGCGATCTACCGCGCGCGGCGTTATCGCCTGACCCGCACGGTGTGGCGCGGGGTGCGGTTCTGGATGAGCGGTTCGGGCTGGGCCTATGCGGCGCGGGCGGCGCTCTGGGGCCTGCTGATGATACTCACCCTCGGCCTGATATTGCCATGGCGTGAAGCGGCGCTCGAGCGCTACAAGATGCGGCATTCCTATTACGGCGATCTTCAGGGCGGCTTTGAAGGACGCGGCTGGGAATTCTTCAAGCGTGGCTGGTGGCTATGGCTGCTGGCGCCGATCGCCCTCTACGTGTCGCCGCTCGCGCCCTTTGTCTATGCCGCGTTCAAAGCGGTGGAATGGCGCTGGTGGCTTTCAGGTATCCGTTTTGGCGGTGTGCGTCTGGAATCGACGATGCGCCGTGGCGCGCTGATCGGCCTTTACTGGAAAGTCATCGGCTGGGTTCTCCTGCTCGCGGTCGCGTTTGCCGCCTATCTGGGACTCTGCGCCGCTCTGGTGGCGAGCATGAGCGGCGCGCCGCTCGATCAGTTCTTCACGCCGCAGGTGTTCTTGAAGAGCATTCCGTTGCTGGTGCTGGCGGGACTGGGTTATCTGCTGTTCGCGCTGGCGATCAATGTGGCGATGCGTGTCTATCTGTTGCGCGATCTCTGGGTCAGGGTGCTGGCCTCGACCACCGTCCACAACATCGAGGCGGCGGAGAACGTTTCCGCCAGGGGCGAACTCGCCAATGCGCTGGGTGAGGGCTTTGCCGACGGGCTGGATGTCGCCGGCTTTTAGCGCATGAGCATCTTTTCGATGGACAGCGTACCGCAAAACACCTCGGCGTCGTCAGGAGCCAGCGGCTTTGCGATTTATTTCGACGGGACCTCGAGCCGGCGCCGCCTGGTGACGCTGGAGTTCAACGACCGGCTTGAAATCAGAGAGTACGAACACACGCTTGCCGCGTGGTCCTATGCCGATGTCCGCGTTGCCGACAGCCCATCCGGTACCCTGCGCGTAACCTGTCTGACGGCGCCGGAACTGGCGCGGCTTGAAATCCGTGACGCGGCGGTTGCCGCGGAGCTGACCACCCGCTGCGCCCGACTCGATGAAAACATTCCCGGCCGGCACGGCATTGCGAGAATTGTCGGCTGGTCATTGGCGGCGACGGTTTCGATCGTCGCGGTGGTTCTGTTCGGTGTCCCGCTCGCCGCGGACCGTTTGACACCCCTGGTGCCGCAAGCCTTCGAACGCCGGCTGGGCGATGTCGCCGAAGGGCAGGTCAAGACGATGTTCGGCGGCAAGATCTGCGATAACGCATCGGGGCAGGCTGCCTTCACCAAGCTCGTCAATGCCGTTCGCGAGTCCGCTGGCCTGGATACGTCGATCCAGTCGCAGGTGTTATCGAGCCCAATTCCCAACGCGTTCGCGCTGCCCGGAGGCAAGGTCTATGTATTCAACGGGCTGCTGGCCAAGGCGGAAAACGCAGACGAGATCGCCGGCATCCTGGCGCACGAGCTTGGCCATCTCAGGCATCGCGATGGCACGCGCAACCTGATTTACAATGGTGGTACCTCGTTTCTGATCGGGTTGTTGTTCGGCGACATCACCGGATCCGGCGCGTTGATCTTTGCTTCGCGCTCGCTCGTGACCGCGTCCTATTCGCGCGAGGCGGAGCAGAATGCCGATACATTTGCAATCGATGCCATGCACGGGCTTGGCCGCTCGCCAAAGCCGATGGGCGAACTGATGTTTCGCGTGACCGGGAAAGAAGGCGACAACAGCTTGTCGATCCTGGCAAGCCATCCGCTGACGGAAGACCGCCTGGCGCGCATGAGCAGCGAGGATCAGCCGCCGAGTGGCCCGCCGCTGCTGACGGCCGCCGAATGGGCGTCGCTCAAGGCAATCTGCGGTTCAAGGAATTGATTTAAAGCGAGGTGCCGCGGCCGTCATCGCCCGGCTTGACCGGGCGCCCAGTATTCCAGAGCGCCGGCGATGGATCGCGAGGCCTCTGGAATACTGGGCCACCCGCTTTCGCGGGTGGTGACGGTCACCCCTGGGGTGGCGCCTTGCCGTCTATTCCGCCAGATTATTGACCTTCTTCACCCAGATGCGGACGTCGGCCAGCACTTCGGGGAGCACGGCCTTGACCTCCCCGACGGTCATGCCGGCCTTGACGCGTGGATCGTAAAGAACATTCAGAATGTACTGGTCGTAGACGTCGAAAAATCCCATCGAGACACTGTCGTTGAACATGGTCCAGGGCACTGAACTGGTATCGTTGATGGGTCCCAGCGACTGCAGCAGTTCCTCATAGGCGCAGTCGAAGAAGATGAAATCGCCGTTGTCGACTGTGAGGATCACGTCCGAGTGCTCGATCTCGAATTTTTCGTTCTTGCGAAAGCCGGACAGGCATTGCGGATCGAGCGAGGTGCGAATTTCCCGGGCTCGCTCGCTGCCGTAGAATGTCGAGATGGTGCGATAGAGATCGCGGTCGCGCACCAGTTTGACCACGATATTGGCGCCGTCACTGGTTTCCACCGTGGCGATATCAAGATGCTGAATCCGCGCGGCGATATCGGCCACGATTTTGGCCAGTTGCGCCTTTCGATCCGGACGATTGCCATCGGCGAAGACCCGCACCGGTGCATCGTATTTTCTGATCCGGTCGACCCGTCCGGCAAGCTGATACTCGGCGCCGAAGGCGGTCTTGAAAAATCCGTCCGTTATCTCGCTGTCGGTGAACGTCTTCTTTTCGGTACGCTGGCGCGATGCAATGCTGGGAATTTCGGCCGACGTAGCCGGCAGCCAGGCAACGCTGTTGAACGCGATGCCGGCGAACACAACCGCGAATATCCGCAACATATGCGAAGACGAGTCGGGAGCACACATTGCATCGACGCTGCAGCAATCGGCGAGCGCGTGCAAGGCTTGATGTACAAGGCTTGATGTACAAGGCTTGACGTTCAAGGCTTGACCGGCCGCCGATCGAGCGGCGCGGGTTCCCTTTGCGTAGAGCCGGCCTAGTTCTTCACGACGACGGTGGTTCCCACCGCGACGCGGCTGTAAAGATCGGTGACGTCGTCGTTGGTCATGCGGAAACAGCCGGAGGATACGGCTTGGCCGATCGTCTCCGGCTCATTGGAACCGTGAATTCGATACAGCGTCGAGCCCAGATACATGGCGCGGGCGCCGAGCGGATTGTCCATGCCGCCCGGCATGTAGCGCGGCAGATCGGGGCGCCGCGCCAGCATCTGCGAGGGCGGCGTCCAGGCCGGCCATTCCTTCTTGGCCGATATGCGGTGAACGCCGCCCCAGCGAAATCCGTCGCGGCCGACGCCGATGCCGTACCGCAGCGCCAGGCCATCTTCCAGCACGAGGTAAAGCCGCCGCTCGGCGGTGTCGATCAAAATGGTGCCGGGCCGGTATCGGCTTTCAAATCTCACGGTCTGCCGCGGAATCGGGTTCGACGCGCCGATGCTGAAATTGGGGCCGCCTTCGCGCATGTCGAAACCGCCCTGGAATCCTGGGAATCCCGGGAATCCCTGGGCGCGCGCATGGCCGGCGCCGGCCAGCAATGCCACCGCCGCAACAAGCAAAGCAAAAGCCCGGATCATATTCTGCCTCGTGGGACAAATCAGTTTCGCTGCGAGACAGGCCATAATTGACGCGGTTTCGCAAGCCATGGCCACGTGAGGCCGGCGATTTTCAGGCGTTGCGGCAAAAAAGCCATCGCCCCCTTGGCGATGGCTGCAATGTCCGCGAAACCTTTGACGAACGGCGCCGGGGATGATTGATCTCCGAAGGGAACTTTTTTGAAGAACGGCGCCAACGGGAGCGGAATGATGAACGGTGCGGAAAGTCTGGTGCGGACCTTGGTCGCGGGCGGCGTTGACGTCTGTTTCGCCAATCCCGGCACCTCGGAGATGCATTTTGTTGCAGCCCTTGACCGGGTTGAGGGCATGCGCTGCGTGCTCGGTCTGTTCGAGGGTGTGGTGACGGGTGCGGCGGACGGCTATTTCCGCATGAAAGGCACGCCGGCATCGACGCTGCTGCATCTGGGACCGGGGCTCGCCAACGGCCTCGCCAATCTGCACAACGCCAAGAAGGCGAATTCCGGCATTGTCAACATCGTCGGCCAGCATGCCGTCTATCACATTGGATTCAACGCGCCGCTGACCTCCGACATCGAGGGCCTGGCGCGGCCGATGTCGGCATGGGTGCGCACCTCGCCGGACGCGAAATCAGTCGCCAGGGACGGCGCTGCCGCCATTGCCGCGGCCAGGAGCAGCCCGCCGCAGATCGCCACGCTGATCCTGCCCGCCGACACCGCATGGAACGAGGCCGACGGCATCGCGCAGGTCCCAGACGAATCCCAACGCGTCAGCTATTCGTCGCAAGCCGTTGACAGCGCCGCCAAGGTCTTGCGCGGCGGCGAGCAGACGCTGCTGCTGCTCACCGGCAGCGCGCTGATCGAGCAGGGGCTGGCGCTGGCAGCGCAAATCGCCGGCAAGACCGGCTGCAAGGTGCTGGGCCAGACCTATAATCCACGCATGGCGCGGGGGCGCGGGCGGTTTTCGATCGACCGGATTCCGTATGTGATCGAGCAGGCGCTGCCGATCCTGAAGGACTTCCGCCACATCGTTCTGGTCGAGGCCAACGATCCCGTGGCGTTTTTTGCCTATCCGAACAAGCCGAGCATGTTGAAGCCCGACGGATGCGAAGTCCATCGCTTGACGTCGGGCGGCGAAAATTCGGTGGCCGCGCTGGAAGCATTAGCCGCCGCGCTTGGCGCCAGGCCGATCGATGCAAAACCGCAGGCCATGGTTGAACTGGCAAAGCCGACCGGTGCGCTGACCCACGCCTCGATCGCGCAGGCGATGGCGATGGCGATCCCGGAAAATGCCATTGTGGTCGATGAATCCATCACCACGGGCCGCGGTTTCTTTCCGCCGACCGCCGCCGCCAACCAGCACGACTGGCTGCAAAACATGGGCGGCTCGATCGGATTTTCGACGCCGGTCGCGACCGGGGCCGCGGTGGCGTGCCCGGATCGCAAGGTGATCTGCATGGTCGGCGACGGCAGCGCGATGTACACGCTGCAATCGCTGTGGACGCAGGCCCGCGAGGGCCTCAATGTGCTGACCATCGTGTTCGCCAACCGCATCTATCAGATCCTGCGGGGCGAATTCGATGGCGTCGGCGCCGGCGAGCCGGGACAGCGCGCGCTCGACATGCTGAAGATCGACCGCCCCACGCTCGACTGGGTGGCGCTTGCCAAGGGCATGGGTGTTCCGGGCCGCGCCGTCACCAATGTCGACGATTTCGTCAAGACGCTGGCGGACGGCGTCGCCGAGCCGGGGCCGCGGCTGATCGAAGTACGGATGTGAGGGCGACGACGACCGTCGAATTACCGCGAGCGTGGCGGCTTAAGATGTTTTGACGGAGACGGCATGCAAACCGATTTGAACAAGGTTGTAGGCGCGCTCAAGGAATTCTACGCGCGCGAGACCCATCTGTTCGAGAAGGATCTCGGTGAACGCACGCTGACGCACCGGCTCGCGGTGCAGGTCGAAAAGCAATTTCCGGGATGGGAAGTCGACTGCGACTACAACAGGCTGGGAGAACGAACACTGCGGCTGCCCAAGGGAACGATTGTGAGCACCGACGATGAAATCGGAAAATCCATCTATCCCGATATCGTCGTGCACCAGCGCGGGATTCCCAATAATCTGCTCGCCATCGAAGTTCGCAAGGCGAGCAATCATCAGCCGCCGGAACACGATCAGCACAAACTGCGGGCGCTGACCGATCCGCATTTGTGGTTCGCCTACCGGATCGGAGTCCTGCTCGCGCTTGGCAAGAAGAACGTCACCACGTCGGAGATTTATGTCGGCGGCGTGCACGACCGGCCGTTGTCGGGCTGGCTGGCCGGACGCCTGAAGGATGCGGGTTTGGCCTGACCGTCTGGCCGTAAATGCAGGCAGTGGACTGGATGGTGCTTCTCGGTACTACGTTGTCCCTGGATTGCTTCGCTTACGCTCGCAATGACGATCCCAAAGTCCTTTCACTAGAGCCTATTCGGTTCTGATTCAATCAGAACCGAATAGGCTCTAGAGTACAAATCAGTGCAGCGGCGGACCTTGACCGAGAGCATAGGAGACGAGGTCCTTCAGCTTGAAGTTCGGCCCCGTGACCGGCGCCCAATGGGGATCAAGCGACAGGACCGAGAAATTATCGCCAAAGATCAGGCCCAGGATGACTTCCGCAACGATGCGACCACCGACGGGCCCGAGCTGCGGGGTGCTGATAGGTCCTGGCGCGCCGGTGACCGGAATCGTTACGGCTACTTTGTGGTTCGCGGCTTCGGCGAGCACGTAGGTCCAAAGCGGGCAGTTTTTGGCGAACACGCCGTTGGCGATCGTGTTAATCGCGACCGGCTCCTCTCCTGCGTCAGGCGTGTCGACGGCCTTGCCGATCAGGATCTGCGAGTCATCCAACGGAGTGATGTGCATCGCTTTGGCCACCGCTTGCCCTGACGGCAATTCCAGCCGCCAGCCGCGTTCAAGATTCCGCAGCAGCAGGGATGGCGGATCTGACGCAATGGCGGGCGGCAGCGCGTGGAGCGGATTTACCAGCGAGGCATCGATGCGATAGGCAAACTGCAGCCGCCTTTTATTGGCGGCCGTGTTGTCTTCGCCTTCCGTGCCGTAGGCGCGAACATCAAGATCGATGAACCGTCCCCAGTCGATTGCGCGCCCCGGGGCCATGGTCTGGAAGCCGGTGAGGGCATTCTGGAAGTTTTCGTCAGGGAAGATCGACAGCAGCATGTCATCGGCGTCGTTCAAACGATAGCCGGGCCGGATCATCGAGTGGCCGAGCCTGTAACAGGCGACCGAAAATTCGACCGGCATGAACGGCCAGGTCTTCCAATGGAAAAACTTGATTTTGCTGCGATCATAGCGGTCGCCGGTCTTGAGTTGCGTCAGCACCGGGTCGCTGACGATGCGCGGCAGAAAATCATTCAGCACGACGTACTGGTAGTGAAAGCGGACGCGCTGCTGCAACGCCTCGAAGCCAAGTCCTGGGTTGTCATCGACCATTCGATTATGAAATCGAAGAAAAAGCCCTTGCAGCTGCGATACGATGCTGTTCTCGTCGTTGCGGGGATCGCCGATCAGCGCGCGGCCTGCGAACCTTGGCAGGTCATTGGCGTCGGCCACTCCCGCGCCTTGCAGCGGATCTCCCAGCCGGAATTTCAGGTTGTCGTACATATAGGGTTGGTCACCCGGGCCGCGTCCGTAGATATTGTCGAGGTCGAGTGCCGGGGTTCGAAAGTCGACCAACCCGTCCGGATCCTGTGCCTTGGTCAGCACGCTCACGGGATCGAAGGTGATGTCGTGATCGATGAACTGACCAAAATAGGTGTACAATGACGGGATACCACTCTCTTCAGGATCGGGACCGTTGGTCGGAGGATCGAAACCAGCCGTCATGACGTCGGCCAGGGCGGAGAGGTTGGCGATGTTATCCGCCTCCGTCGGTCCAAAGACGGCCGGCGTGAGATTTCGAAACATTCGGCCGAACCGGCCCTGCGAAAGCGAAGAGCGCGTGGCTTTCAAGCCGCGCGGAGCCACGCTATGACGACTGGCCATTACTTACTTCCTCCCGGTTTTTGGGACTGCACTGGTGGTGAAATTCTAGCAGCCGGAACCGGAATGCTAGCAGCCGGAACCGGAATGCATTTGTGATGTGGCTTACAAACCGCCAAAGATCGTGATCGAGACGCGTGTTCGGTTTCGGCTCAAGCCCGAGGCTTACCCGCTCGGTCTCGTCAAACAGGTGGTGGAAGAGGACGCGCACTGGAAATCCAACAGGCTCGCAGTTTATTTCGGTTCGCAAAACAGCAAATCCTGGAAGAACTGATTAGGATTGGACATGAATGTCCTGCGTGAGAGAGGGCTCTCGGTCGTCGGAAATACGGCCGGCGCGTTGAGCGATTTTCGGAAAAAAAACCCCGCAAACTGCGGGGTTCTTTTTGCTTCAAGTCGGTGTGCTCTGGAATCGGGTTTGGCGCCCGACTTCGTTACGGCCGAGAGGGCCGGTTAGCTGTGCCGGAGGTGTCTTGTAAGACCTATTGATTTGTCGGAGTCATCTTCGCGGCAAAGCCAGCGAACGGCTTGTAGGATTGCTTCGCAAGATCGCCGTACAGCGCGCCGATTTTCCGGGACTCGGCAACGAAAGTCTCGAAAGCCGAGTTGGCGAATTCGGTTTGAATTTCAACCGCCTTGTCGAACGACTTCACGCCCGAGAGCTTCTCGACAAAAGACTTGGTGTCTTCGAACGATTTCTTCGTGTAGTCGCCGTAAGCAGTGGCAATCGCTTGAAAGCCGGCCGGGAAGGCGCTGATCGGTGCATCCGCTGCACCGATCTGTTCTTTGCCACTCTGCTGCTGCGCTAATTTCTGGTTCGCGTTGTTCTGGTTTGCATTCGACATCTAAAGTTCCCTTGTTTTGTTCAACAGTGAATCAATGATGCGTGTCGTCAATGGTTGCTTCCAAACACGGGTTCCCGCTTGTTCGTTGGGCGGTGATTGTGTGTTCGTATGATGATCGCGGAACTTGAAAGCAAACCTGAATATGTCAGGCTGACATAATCGCGGCACGGCGAGCCGCATTTTCTTCCTTGTCAGGAACGAACCTGAACTGCGGGCTGTTGGTCTGGCGTTTTCCATGAAAGGAAACACCATGACCAAACAAAACCAGCCCGGCCAGCACAATCAAGCGCCGGCTCAGAAGCCCGGCCAGCAGCAAGGCGGCGGTCAGAAGCCTGGCCAGCAGAGCCAGGCTCCCGCAAAGGGTGACAAACATCCCAAAGAGCCGCACGACCAAATCAGCGACACCGATACCTGATTGACCGCGGAACCGGCAGCCTCCCGGCAGATTGGAGTCTCGGCCCCCGAGGAAGACAAACCATGAAACGGAGGAATCCAGCGGACGATCCGGGCACGGATAGCGGCAGGCAGGTTCCAGCGCGGCCCCACGACTCCGGCAGTGCGGCTAACGAGACCGAGGATGGCCTGGACGCCTCCACCGAAGCGTTACGGCACGCCACCGAGGATACGCCCTCCGGCGCCACGCCGGACGATGTCGAGAAAACGCCCGTGTTCGACCGGGCCGATCTGGCGCCGAAAATCTGATGGCAAGTAAGCGACGCGGCCAGATCGTCGAAACGCCAGCAGAGGCGCGTCAGGCCGAGTCTGGCCGTCGGCGCTTTGGCTATTGGTTATCAGCCTTTGCCTTGGCTTCCTCACTCTTGCTGGCGTCTGGCACGTGTTCTTTCGCACCTGATGCCGCCGGCAGGCCAGAGCGGTAGGCTGATCCACCTTTGTCATCGCAAGAGCGATCGTCGTCGGTGTGTTTTTCGAAAAGGAATGCCTGCCGCGGCGCGCATTGCGCTGGCGATCGGATCGCATCCGCCCTGAGCCGCTTTGGCTCCCCGTGGCGTGATCGCGCCAGCACGCTTCATCCTTCATCGGACCCGGATGGATGCCACGACGAGCAGCCCGGCTGTGAAGCCGGTGTGTCCGGCGCGCCACATTCGCCATTCAAGTGCAATCCGAATCGAGAAAACCGCCCGGCATCAACCCGCTGGCTGACGCCTCGGCGTGCGGGAGTCGTGCATGTCTGCGGCCAGACGCAAATCGAAACTGCTTCGTTGAGATCTGCGGTCTCAAGGTGGCTTTAAAATCGGGGTTGAACTGACATGAAGAGGATTGTTCTTACAGCAGCTTTCGCGGCTCTTGGCTCGGCATCCGCACTCGCCGCCGATCTCGGCGCGCACTCCTACGGCAAGGCTCCCGCGATGGCGGCCCCCGCCACCAACTGGTCAGGCCACTATGTCGGCGGCAACGTCGGGTATGGATGGGGGAATGGGAGCACGGGCATCCTGCCAACAAGTGGGGACGATGTCTTTCCAGCCTCCACATTGGATAGCCGGCTCAAAGGAGTATTTGGCGGCGCGCAGATCGGTTACAATTGGCAAATCGGTTCGATTGTCACTGGTTATGAAGCGGATATCCAGAACTCCGGCATTACGGGCTCGGCCCGGGCTGCGTTGGTTAATCTTGGCGGAGCTGGTCCCGGGGATATTACTGCTTCGACAAGCTCGGAGCTTTCCTGGTTTGGAACTGTACGCGGTCGCCTTGGCGTCACTGTGACACCGGAGTTGCTGCTCTACGGTACTGCCGGTCTTGCCTATGGCCGGGTCAAGGATTCCGCTAATGTGCAAATTGATAACCCTCCTTTTTTAGACACTTGGCCGGCCAGCATCGGCAGCACCAAGACGGGTTGGGCCGCTGGTGCAGGAGCCGAATGGATGTTCGCGCGGAACTGGTCAGCCAAGGTCGAATATCTCCATATCGACCTCGGCAGTTCGTCTGCGACCGCAATCGACATCGTCGCTCCCGGTGAAGTACGACTCTCCGCCGCCACCACGTACAGCTGGAACCATCGCTACGATACGCTTCGCGTCGGCGTGAACTACCACTTCAACTGATAGCGTCCGCGACCCGCCGGCGTCGGTTCAGCGCTGCAACCCAAAGCCCGGCCTCGCGCCGGGCTTTTTTGTTTGGGGGCGATCGGGATTCGATGCGCCTGGGCAACGCACGCCGTCATCCCCGCTGCTCCCGTACCCGGAGGGCGCCGGCTCTTGCAGGACGGATTGCCGCCGACGCAGCGTGTGTGACTGCGGATTGGGCTTTGGCTA
>WNFE01004066.1_pt1 | contig 10875 bp, 9 predicted proteins | sample 5400451 | NCBI WGS metagenome assembly WNFE01 (sample SAMN13153344, study PRJNA577476) | soil metagenome | isolation source: 200 cm saprolite under Douglas fir tree site 2 hole 2 | place: USA:California | collected 2015-04-18
CCAAGCGGTAGCCATGTTCATGCGAGTAGCGCAGCCGATAGGTCGGGCTGATCTGGGCCAGGGGAGCGGCTTGCTCGCCCTTCCAGACAAACCAACTGACCCGGGGGTCACGTCGGCGTTCGCTGGCCCCATGACGGATGACCTGGATCACACTCACCTCAACCGCGCGCGCGGTGCGCAGATGCAACTGGGTCCAGCAATGCACTTCCACGCGCCTGCCATTGTGATCGGTTCCCTCCCACGAAGCGTCCGGGTCGCCATGGGTACGCTCATCACTGCATTGAAACCGCGCGCCATCTTTGCGACTGGGCCCACGCTGACCCGGCTGGCGAGGGGGAGCGGGCCGGTAAAAGACGCGATTGCATTTGACGCGCAACAGACAACTGGCGGCCACCTGGGCCATGCGCGCCAGAAAGGGAGCGCAGGCGTACCAGCGGTCGCCGATGATCACCGGGCGCAGGCCGCGCTGCACCAACAGATCAACCACGGCCAACACTTGCTCGGCCCCTACCTGCGTCGCCAGCCCAGCAGAAGCCACGCGTTGGCTGTCCAACACAAAGGTGCCTTGGCCAGCTGCTTGAGGCAGCAGCACGACCTGACTCCACACCCAGCCGGGACACACCGCGTGGGCACCCTCAGGCACATTGGGCAGGGGAACCAGTGTGCGATCAGCCGACGTTTCGGCTTCCGGGCGGTACAAGTTGCTGGTATCGATGCCCAGAAAGACGTACTGCCCCGCCTCGGGCAGCGGCGCAAACTGGACAAAGACCTGACGCAGTTGCTGGGCATCGATCTGGCCGTCCTCAAAGGCTTCATACAGGCTGGGCCAACGCCGCTGGAACAACGGCGAGAGCGACAACTCGGGAAAGCTGTGGGCCGCCGTTTCACTGCTCAACGCATCCACCGTGTTGAACAGCGCATCCCCTGCTTGCTTGAAACACCCGTAGACCGCGTGACGAAATTCGTTCACCGTGTTAAGGTTCATCTGGAGCATGCTCCTCCTTGTTTTTCCTTTGGTGGAACATTACTCCATCAGGCCATCCTCTGCAAGTGGGGCTGGCCTGAGGTTACTTTAGTCTAAACGTCAATTCTAAGGGGGCACCTTTATTTTCAAGACTTCTCACTTGTAGGCAACAAAGTAGCTCCTGCGCAGCCGAAACCAATATTTCTTTGCAGCTTTACACTCGCTCCTCTGCGCAGAGCTCAAGTTTTCTTGTTTTAATCAACCAGGAATTTGAGCTGTTCTACGATGAAAGGGTGCCTTATGTCGTCTGCACTTGTTCCTTGTCTCTCCATTGGAACACATCATATTTATCGGAATGATGAAACTAGAATCTTGATTGTAGATTCGCTGATGATAAAGTTCACCCCTACAGAGTATCGATTGCTCCTGTCTCTGTTGAGTGGACGGGTCGTGACGGATTCCCATCTTGCGCGAGAATGCTTCTCGTGTGAGTTGGATCAGGGTGTTCAAAAGAACCTTGATAAACATATTGATAAGATTCGTGGTAAATTGCAGCTTGCTGGGCTTGGTGTGCATCGTGTCTCGAAGTATGGCTATGTGCTCCTCGCTGCCCTCGGTTGATCTTCGTTTCTCTTCTTCTTCCCTATTTGCTTAGTTGCTTTCCCCAAAAAGACCCTCTTTTTTGAGGGTCTTTTTCCCTCAAAAAGATGGGCTTTTTTCCTGTTCTTTTTTGTAACAAATGGTGTTACCTTTGAGTAGGCCCAGAAAAGGCAAAAGTGGCTAGTTATCGACCTGCTTGAGGTCGATGATGCAGTTTCAAAAATAATGCGGATTATGAAATCGGTCTGTGCGCTGCAAGAGCTCCTTCGATAATCCATATTAATTTTTGAAAGTACATTATCGTAGTGTGAAGGAGGTATTGCAGAAGAAATAAGTTTGTTTCGGGGTCAACCTATCATTTCGTGCTTTATGTACGTTAAGCCGATGAGAAGCTGTCCAAGTACTTAAGAGACAGCATTAGAGCGTATTTTTCAGGTAAAACAGGAAGAGTGAGGCGAAGCGTCGGTAGCGGAGTAACTTCTGAAGAGACTCCCCAAAGTGCCTCAGCCCCTACCGGTAGTTTGTTGATTGCGGATTTTTCCTCGATTTAGAGCAATCAACCTCTAATCTCCTGAATACCATAATTTAGGTGTCATCAGCCATCAGGACACGAGCAAGGATACGGCGTTTCCCAAATCAACAAACTACCGGTAGAGCGCATTCACAGCGGTGGTGGCAATTCCGACTCGTTAGTCGGATGTAGATATTCTGCAATTTAGCAGAAAAGATTGCCAATGAGTGAGCATCTACGGGTAAATTCCAGGTAGGTGCAAAATGCATTTAGAGGAGGTTTTCCATGAAAAGTAGAATTATGATGTTGCTTCCACTATTGACGTTAGCACTATTTTTAGTGCCATATCCTAGTGTTAGTGCAAAGACAACCATACCGGAGTCATTCCACGCTGGGTTTTCAATACAGGACTGGCCCGGTACCACGAAGGGCGCCAGATCAAGATTCTGGATAGACATACCAACCATGGCAGGGGGAGAAACCTGGGAGAGGTATCTACAACTTACAACGCAGGATACAAATGACTGGCTACAATTCGGCGTTGAAAGTTGTGGCAGTTCCACAAGGTGCACGTTTTGCAAGGCACAGGGTTTTTGGATATTCTTGTTTGCCTCCTCTACGGGGCAACCAGCAACTTGCTACCACATACCTGCCGATATGGAAAACACGGCACAATACTTTGCCATATATGATAACAGTGTGAGGGCTGGGGACTACGAATTCCAAATATTCAATGCCCCTAGTGACGCGCCATGTGGTGCCTTGCCATGTTCCATTTTTACTGCTGCTTTTACATGGTACCACATAGACCTCAAGGAGTATATATATGCCAGCTTCGGTACCGGCCAGCATAAGGTATATGGTGGTAGCTGGACACTCAATCAGTGGATGAATAGCGTTTACAGATTCGTGACCCAGAATGTCGATGGTTCAATCATAGCATTAAGCAACCCGCCACAAATGGGATGGGGGGTCCCACCCCATTCGAGTACCACAGGTGGCTCGCTTATCTCCTGTGACTACGATACTGGAACATTTAAGGACTGCGTGTTCAGGCATTAGGAATGCCCAAAAGCACTCCAGCCAGCGTAAACTTGCCCGCCGAGCCACTAAACTTGGCTTGACGGGCAAGCGCCGCTTACGTCTGTCACTTCCGAGGCGTTCTTGAACCCGGACGATGATCGTATGCAGCAGGTGCAGGCGTTCAGCCAGGCTGGCGATATAGATTTGTTTGCGTCTCTCGACAGCGATCAATATCCCGGGTGATCCCTCGGCGCGCGAGGGCGTTGCCTGGTTCAAAATCGATGCAGAAAGCCAGAGTTTCGAGGCGCAGGGCTACGTGATCGTCGCTGGCAGCTCCCTGCCTACCCTGCAATCTACCACACCGGTGATGGAACAACGGCCCTGGTGTTTACGATCACCGGCCCGACCCTGAACCCAAGCGCAGCCTGTGCGGTGATGAGCTCGACTGCTACAAGCTTCGGGGGTATCACGATTACCGCTGCTGGCGCAGGCCCGCACCTGAGCTTTTCTGATGTCTTGTTTGCTCGCGCCCGCTGGGGCGACTACTCGGCAGCCGTTCCCGGTCCAGATGGCACGAACCTCTGGCTGGCGATGGAATACATCCCACCCAAAGCTCACCAGGATCCCTTCGATGACCGGGGAACCAACATCTTCGAGGTGGCGGGAGCCCTGTAACCTCGAGGTTACGCGATACCACAACTGCCACTTGCACTGCACGCTACTGTGTGCTTTTTGTGACGGCGGTCGTCAGAACGCTCTACGGTCGCCCACTTTTCATCAATCGGTCATCTGCAATCGCGGCTCGTACTCTTTTGCGAGGGGCATAAGCAAGCAAGAACCTTCTGGGAGATGGTTACAAAGAGGGCATCGGGGGACAGCAGCCAGCAGCAGCATCACCCATCCGACAGCGTTTCAATTGCCCATGCTACCTGTGACCCATCACGGAAACGCATCTCTGGCATCTTTTCCAGACAGCGTAGGATAATCTCCTCAAGAGCCGAAGGAATATTGGTATTGAGCTGGCTGGGTGGCACTGGCTGGTCCTGAATATGCTGCATTGCCACATCCGCAGGGTTGCCACCATCGAAGGGCACATGGCCAGTGAGCATTTCGTACATGATGATGCCAAGTGCATATACATCAGTAGTAGGGCCAACAACCTCTCCCAGGACTTGTTCCGGTGAGTAGTACTGTACAGAACCAGGCACCATGCTCGGAGTTACGAATTGCTCGACATGAACACCTTTGTAGAGAACAGGAGTGCTGAAGTAGGTCAGCTTGATCGAGCCATCACGACCCATCAGGATGTTCTCTGGCTTGACATCGCGATGGACGATGCCCAATCGGTGGGCAGCACCCAGGCCCAGGGCGACATCATGTGCGATGGTGACAGCCCTGTCCACACCGGGCACACTACCGTCACGTGAATGCATGTAGTGACGCAGACTGGGACCAACTATCAACTCCATGACAATGTAATAAATGTCTCCTGTACGTCCATAGTCATAGATCTGGACAACATTGGGATGCTTCAGGGCTAGCACCAACTCCGCATCGCGTTGGAAACGCGCCACAAACTCCGCGTCAGTGGTATAAGTCTCGTGCAGCACTTTGATGGCCACGACGCGATCCATATGCAGATCAAGGCCGCGATAGATGGTAGCTATGCCACCAGGGTCTTCCACCTGATATCTCCCACCTAGAAGTTCGTTTTGCATAGGACAATCTCCTCTCGTAACATCAACAATTCTCACCACATGGTATTTTACCACAGTTATTTGAACGTCCCAGCGTGTTGAAAAACTCCTTGCTGAGCTTAAGGAAGGCCGATGAGCGTGCTGGCTCAACCATTCTCCGAGAGAGAGAAAAGCGAAAACTGCCAGTCAATGGATACTGTCATCTAACCAGCAGAAGCACTAACAATAGGCACAAAGGCATGTATTCCTGTGATCGCAGAACATCGATACGTTGAAGCTCACTCCATGTCCTGCAAGCGATCAGTGATACACAATGATGCCGAGTCGTTCACTTTCCCTCTGGTCGGCCCTTGGGGATTCTTCTGGCTCCCAGTTTCCATGAGGTGCGAGTGCCACGGCCTGCGCAGGAAAAGGATGCCGTCCCCACCCTCGCTTTTGCAGCAAGCGGCAGAGCGATGTAGCTCGTCGAGTTGCGCGAGGCGGCGCATCGGGTCAGTTCCTTGCCATCGCGCACGCGCAGCGCTCCATAGACCCAGGTTTTCTGGGGACCGCGACTGTAATCCATCGGTGCTTTGATGCGATGTCCATTGGTAGACCAGCCGGGTGCTGGGGGAAAGGTGCGGGGAACTACTGGCCCGAGTTCGTCGGTGCAGACGGTCGTCGACCCTTCGGGCGGCTCGGTGTAGTGGGTGACGACCGCCGTTCTTTTGGGACGGACTCCTGCTCGTCGCTGGTCCCCCAACTGTGCGTGTGGCGCCAGCGCACTCCTTCACGCACGAAGATGCGCCGGATCTGACTGCGTTTGACGCGGATGCCCTTTTCTTTGGCGGCTTGCGTGAGGGCATCCAGACTCCACTGGGCTGATCCCTGCTCATCTCGCGCGACCAGTGTGCCATCCGCGCGCCTCTCCAGCCGTCCGGGTGGCGGCTGTTTGACCAGTCCGAGAATCGCGGCTCGCGTTCTTGCTCTGTCAAGCGTGGCTTGCGGCCTGATCCCGCTCGCATGCCCAATCCCTCGATCCCTTGGGCATTGAACCGTCTCAGGTGGGTGCGCACCGTTTTGGGATGACACTCCAGTTTGATGGCGATCTCCTTGGGAGTCTTGCCTGCCCAGCTCTCGATCACCATCTGGGCATGGAACTTCCAATCGGCTGGCGCATGATGGCTCCTGGCCAGTTTGCGGAGCTGGCGTTCTTCCTGTTCATCCTGCGCCACTCGCGCTTGTACGTGTTTGGGCATTGCTCTGCTCCTTCCCTGATGACCTTCTCCTCTCTTATGGTATCACCATTGAGGAACGCAGCAGTAATGATGCCTTGACCAACCGTATCAGGACGCTCGACTTGCGCCTGCTGTGCGGAGAATCAGCCGTCCATGCCGATATGCTGATGTGGCATAAGGATGAACCGGTAGAGAGCGCCGCCTTGCAGCTTGTGAACATTCTGTTCGCTGTCCCCCAGATATCGGTGCTGCTGGATACACTGCCGCCACAACACCTGACGATGGTCCGCTACTGGCTCGCGTTCTGGCGTCAGCATCGCGATGTGCTGCTGGATGGGGAGCTGGCAGCCCTGCACCCCGAGACACACTACCCGGTTGTCTTCGCGACTACGCAGGAGAAACGCGTGGTAGTCATGTACCAGGATACGGTGGTCAACCCTGGTGTGCATCTCCCCGGGATACTTGTGGTGGTCAATGGCACGCTGGAAAGGCGCATGGTACTTGAGTTCGCTGAAGAGGCCGGGACAAGGCAACTGACCATCTGCGATTGCCAGGGACAGGTGAGCAGGAAGGAGCGTGTGCACATCAGCAAAGGACTACTGCGCATCGAAGTTCCTGCCGCTGGCGTAGTCACCCTTGTCAGAAGTGGGCCCTCTTGGGACGCTGTTCTTGCTCCGACGGGGGAGGATTGAGCAAGTAATTCATGCTTGTCCACAACGATTTGCAACAGCTAGCGTGATACTGGGCTAAAAAGCCATGATCCGCTTCTCCCCCAACGAGGGGGGAGAAGCGGATCATGGCTTGTGCTCGCGCGTATAGTGTCGCGCGATGTTGTAGCTAGCCTTTGACCGAGCCGGCCAGGATACCGCGGATGAAGTAGCGCTGCAAGGCGAAGAACACCACCAGTGGCAGGGCCATGGAGAGGAAAGCAGCTGCGGTCAGCAGCTGGTAGCCTTCGCCATAGGAGCTGACCAGGTTAGCCACTGCCAATGTCAGCGGCGCCTTTTCGATGGCGCCACCCAGGTAGATCAAGGCGACGAACAGGTCGTTCCAGACCCACATAAACTGGAAGATAGCCAGTGACGCCAGAGCCGGTACCGACAATGGCAAGATGAGGTTCCAGTAGATGCGCCAGGACGAGGCTCCGTCGATGTGCGCCGATTCAATCAGATCCTTGGGGAGCGCGGAGAAAAAGTTGCGCAGCAGGAAGATCGCGAAAGGCAGCCCAAAGGCGGTGTGTACAATCCAGACGGACCAATATTGCCCGGTAAACCCGATCGATGTGAAAATGGTGAGAATGGGTACCGTTGCAATCTGGTTTGGAATAACCAGCATTGCCACGACGAGGAGAAAGAGGAAGTTGCGTAACGGGAATTTCATCCAGGCGAAGGCGTAGGCCGCGAATGAGCCAATCGCTATGGGCAAGAGCGTCCCCGGTATAGCGATGATCAGGCTATTCAGGAAGGCCTGGCCAAATCCCTGCTGCTGGATGACCGTCTGATAGTTCTCAATGGTAAAGTGCCAGGGAGGGACAAGCCCCGACCACCAGCCGGTGCTGGCGATCAGCTGTGGTGGGCGGAACGATGCAACAAACAGGCCAAAGGTCGGGATCGACCACATGACTGCAATCACCACCACAAGCACAGTGACGGAGCTGTTGCTGAAGGCATGGGTGAAACGCTCCCATGCTGTGCGCGGTCGCTCCAGCGTGGCAAGTCGCTCAGTGATGCTCCTGGCCTTTTCGCGCGCGGCTAGTTCGGTAATCTGCTGGCTCATCGCAGCCCCTCCTCTGCTCGTATTCTACGAATATTGATGAACATCACCGGCAGAATCACCAGGGTCAGGACCACTGCCCACGCGCTTCCGAAGCCAGAGTTTTGGAAATTGAACAACTGGTCGTAAAACGCCTGACCAATCACACTCGTCTGAAAATTACCGCCGGTATTGATGTAGACGACATCGAAGATCTTGAGAATATTGATGACCATGGTGATGGTGACCACCGTCAGGGTCGGGGCGATCATCGGGATCATGACGCGCCAGAACATGGTAAAGCGGTTCGCGCCATCCATTTTAGCGGCCTCGATGATTTCGTCGGGAATACCCTTGAGGGCTGCCGAGAGAATCACCATGGAAAAGCCTGTCCACATCCAGACGTAGATAGCGATCAAGGCGAAGTTATTGATGGCTTCATTGACGAACCAGGCCTGGGGTGGGATGTGCAAAAGCCCCAGGAAGGCGTTGAGCAGGCCGATCTGGTTCTCACCGGCCGGTTTGTAGATGTAGACGAAGCGCCAGATGACGCCGGCGGCCACAAATGAAAGCGCCATTGGTACAAAGAGCGCGGACTTGATCACTCTCTCGATCTTCACCCTGTCTACCAAGACCGCGACGATCAGGCCCAGCCCTACTGTCAGGATCGTCCCCACGACCAACCAGAGCAGGTTATTCCTCAACACAATGAGATTGCTGGGGTCGGAGAAGATCTTTCCATACCATTTCAGCCCGACGAACCCCGTCACGTTCCCCAACGTATCGGTACTTTCAAGGCTGGTCACGATAGTGCCGATCATGGGGTAGATGAAAAAGAGTCCAATCAACAACAGGGCAGGCCCGACCCATATCCAGGCCGACCAGGAGATGCCTTCCATCCTTCTACGTGGAGGGACAGCAACAGAAACGCGTCCTTCAGTTATCGTTGCCACACATGGCCTCCTTTGGCAAAATAAGGGACGTACAGGTAGCACAGCGTACGCAGCTTAGCAGGTAAAACAACTCCTCAGTCACCAGGAAGGGAAGCACCTATATGGTAGCAATTGTACCATTACGGGTTGGGTTTTTCCATCCCTTGCTGGCGAACGGGTGTAGGAAAAAGTTGTAGGGGCCGATAAATCGGCGGTGGGCACGGTGAACCGGCCCCTACGGCCTATCCGTTCCGCTTAGGACGTGTATGTTGACGAAGCGGTGCTTTCCAGAGAACTGAGTATGCTGTCCAGTTGCCCTGGATTTTGGATGTAGGCCACCGAACCCTGCCAGAATGCGGTCTCCATCGCGGTGGGCATCTGGTCATCTGGACTCGCTCTAAAATAGGTGGCCGTGCTCAACTGCTTAGCTGCATTACGCTGCACATCGTTGGGATAGATGCTCGGGTCTATCGCTTTGTTCACCGAGGATGCGCCGCCCTGCTTCACCCAGATGCTCTGCGCCTCAGCCGTTGACAGAAATTGCATATACGCGCGGATGGCATCGTTATCTTTCATCGCGAAAATCCGATCAGCGCCGCCGGTGACCGCGCCCGCGTACGTCGGGTTGATCGTGGGGAAGGGGAAGAAATTGTAATCGGTGCCTGCCTGCAAGCTGGGAAACTGAGCGCTAATGAACCCTGCCGCGAAGTCACCCAGGTAGTACAGGTACGCCTTTGGTGGCGAATCATAGGGCAGGTAGGAGGCATCCTGGAAGCCGGTGGCCAGGATGGAGGTCGGCGCGCCATTGATGTAGTGTTTGCCCTGGACGATCTGGCCGAAGTACTGGAAGGCCTGTTTGATGGTGGGGTGCGTCCAGGGGATTTTGTGGTTGACCCACATGTCGACCATGTCGGGGCCGTTCAGGCTGAGGTAGATCTGGTCGATCCAGTCACAGGCGGGCCAGCCGCTGGCGGCCCCGCTTGACACGCCCATTGACCAGGGATATTTGCCGCTGCCGGCGATCTTGTCGGAAAGGGCAATCAGGTCATTCCAGGTCTGGGGAATGGTAGCGCCAACGGCCTGGGCCTGCTTGGGGTTATACCAGATGGTGCCCTTGCTGTTGGCCTTCGGTAGCACACAGTACAGGTGTCCGTTGAACGAGGCATAATCAATCCAGGTCTGGGCGTAGTTCTGCCGGAACTGGTTCATGTCGAGGAACTTGTCCAGGGCCACAATTTTGCCCTGGGAAGCCAGTGTCTGGTACTGGCTCGTTCCAGGCGCACCGGTGACGTCGGGCGGGTTGTTAGCCCTGACGCGCGTGTTCAGTACAGTGGGCAGGTCGCGGGTCGACTCGACGTTGATCGTAATGCCGGTCTTCTGTTTGAACGCCGTGTTTTGTAACTGGAAATTAGCCAGTTCATTAGTGCTCCACACGGTCAGCACGTCAATGGATGTGACTTTGGCCGGGGTGCTGGTGCCACCACCGCAGGCTGCCAGCAAGGCCGAGGCCGCGCTGATGCTCAGGCCAGCCGCAGTGGCGCGCTGCAAAAACTGGCGCCGGTTAATGTTGGTGGTGGTGACGTACTCTTCGACGAGTTGATCCAGGTCTTGACGGTTACCACGATCGAAAATAGGCATGATACCCTCCTTTGGTTAACTACATCGTACAATGATTGCGTTCGCTCCTTTGACGAGCTTGCGCGTCGAACAATGCCAATCTATCATAAACGTGCTCTTTGCCTGAGGAGAAGGCAAAAGCACCGGTACACCGGTCCTCGACGTGTTAGGGTTGGGGTGACCCTCGCGGTCGCCCTGGCTTGCAATGGGAGACGTACGCGCATTTTATTAAAATATACAAGGAAACGCGCTCCTGTTCAATGACTTTTAGGGGGCTACAATGGGTCTAGCTGGCCTGTTCGTGCCCCAACACGTTTTAGACAGGAAATAGTTTCAACCACTATACATACGCATTTTACGCGGATTTTCTCACACGGTATCTCGTGCTTACTTATCCCTTGATCACAATTACGGGCCTTACACGTGCCACCAGCTTTGCCAGGCCGGCGTTATGCACCACATTCACCACCTTCTGCGCATCCTTATACGCCTGCGGGGCCTCCTCGGTCAGCAGGTTCTTGCTGTGCACACGCACGGTCACACCCCTGGCAGCCAGTTGATC
>WNFE01004070.1_pt1 | contig 10872 bp, 10 predicted proteins | sample 5400451 | NCBI WGS metagenome assembly WNFE01 (sample SAMN13153344, study PRJNA577476) | soil metagenome | isolation source: 200 cm saprolite under Douglas fir tree site 2 hole 2 | place: USA:California | collected 2015-04-18
CAGTCGAGAATGGAAAGAGGTTTCATGGTTGCACTCCTGTCTGCGTCCCGTCTTCTGGTCTGGTGTCGCTGTCACGTGGACGCTTGCTCCCTGCGAATTTTGTTCGCCGGAAAATGCTAGCCGCCACTTAGGAAGGCAATTGGAGTGCCGGAGACTGTGGGTAGCGAAGGCAGCCTGGAACTGACTGGCAGAATGAGAGATAACACCGTTTTAGTCGTGCCATGGCCACGTCAGTCGATGCCCAAACTGTCGGAGTGTTGGCATTCCGCCTATTCGGTTGGACGAACCGACGTGACCACCTCTCCGTGAGAGAAGGCTGACACGCGCCACATGGCCGGCCTGGTCCGAGCAGGACATGTTCTGATGTTAAGATTCTGACTGCTGGGAGCGACACTCTGCTTTGGCGGAGTAGAACCATGCGCACGTCAGATCTTATTCTGTGGCTCAAGCCGCCTGCGATTTGGAGCTATGGGATTGCTGTTCTCTCCGTTGCCGCGGCCCTAATCATTTCGCGATTGCCGGCGCTTCATTTACGGGATGCTCCCGTATCGCTCTTTCTTTGCGCGGTAATATTAAGTGCTTGGTTCGGTGGAGTCTGGCCAGGCTCGCTCGCGACGGCACTCTCCGCCCTCGCTTTCTACTATTACTTCTTGCCGCCGACTCATTCGTTGGCTACAAAACCTGAAGAAATACCACGCCTTCTCATCTTCATGGTGTCAGCGCTATTTGTCGGGTCTCTGAGCGTGGCGCAAAGGCGCGCTACGGAATCGCTTCGGAGAGCGCGCGATGACCTCAAAATAACAGTTCAAGAGCTCCAGAATACCAACGTAGCGTTGCAAGCAGAGAGCCGTGAGCGCAAATCTGCGGAAGAATCGTTGCGGCGAAGCGAGGGTTATCTGGCGGAAGCGCAGAGGCTCAGCCACACGGGCAGTTGGGCATCGATACCTGCCAGGGGCGAGATCAAATACTTCTCCGAAGAATGCTACCGGGTGACGGGTTTTGATCCGCACGATGGACAACCGCGATACGAAACGTTCTTTCAACGCATCCATCCGGGTGATCAAGCCAAAGTGAGCGAAGCCGTCGAGACCGCAGGGCGTGAGAACACCGAGTTCGAGCTGGATTACCGAATCGTTCATCCCCGCGGCGAGATCAGAGACATCCACGTGGTAGGGCATCCCGTTCCAAGCCCAACTGGCGATTTCGTTGAATTCGTCGGTACCGTGATCGACATAACCGAGCGCAAGCGGGGGGAGGAAGAGCGTGAGAGATTGCGCCAAGCGAACGCGGATCTCGCGCGCGTCAGCCGTGTCACCACCATGGGAGAGCTGACGGCCTCCCTGGCGCACGAAGTGAATCAACCCATAGCCGCCGCCGTCACCAACGCCAATAGTTGCTTCCATTGGCTGGCGGCCGACGTCCCAAATCTCGACAAGGCTCGTGCGGCGGCCATGAGGATCGTGAAAGACGCAACGCGGGCGGCGGAAATCATTAGTCGAACTCGCCTGCTCTTTCAGAGGGGTACTCTGCACAGGGAGTTGGTCGACGTAAACGAAGTCATTGAAGAGATGATCGTCCTGCTACGCGGCGAGGCAACGCGATATTCGATCTCCGTCCGGACGGAACTGGCGGCAGATCTTCCCCCGGTCATGGGGGATCGCGTGCAATTGCAGCAGGTCATGATGAATCTCATGACCAACAGCATCGATGCGATGAAGAGTGTGGACGGGACCAGGGAGCTCGCCATCCAGTCGCAGAGAGCGGAAAACGAGCAACTTCTGGTGTCCGTCAGCGATACCGGCGTGGGACTACCCCCCGAGCAGGCGGACCAGATCTTCAATGCGTTCTTCACCACCAAGCCTCACGGTACCGGCATGGGACTGCGGATCTGCCGCTCTATCGTGGAATCGCATGGCGGTCGCTTGTGGGCTGCCAACAACTCTCCGCGCGGCGCAAGTTTTCATTTCGCTCTACTTACGAAAAACGAGGCAAAGGAATGAGCCCCGCAGGCGCTGCCAGGGTTCTCGGCATGCAGCCCTCAAGTCGGCATTTGGGCGGTTCAAATGCTCCTCGTCGGGATTGAGACTGCAGGGCCAAAATCGGCGCGCGCCTGGCGGGTGCGCAATGAGCGTAAAATCTCTATTGATAATCACAGCAGCCGAGTCACATGATGTGCTCCTGGCGGGGTGTTTGGCGCTGGGTGCGGGCAACAGTTTCAGACGATTCTTTCCGTGCCGCGAGCGGTTGGACCGTTGCGGCCGCCTGTCGAAGGAGGATCCTATGGTTCCCACTCATAATCGTGTGAAGTCCAGCGGAGGAACGCCGAGTGATGCCAGCCAACCCATTCGTTTCGCAGGCTCGGTGCTTAACGTGCATCGTCACGTCTGCGCCTTTTTTCATAACCCCGACGAAGAATACCGGGTGCTGCTTCCATTCATCAAAGACGGTTTCGAGCGGGGCGAGAAGGCGTTCCACATCGTCGATCCGAAGCTACGTGCCGAGCATCGCCTACGGCTCGCGTCAGCCGGCATCGATGTGGGGACAGCGGAATCGAGTGGTCAGTTCGAGCTACGCAACTGGGCGGACGCGTATCTGCGTGATGGTCACTTCGATCAGAACCGGATGCTCGCTCTGATCCAGGAGGTCCTCGACGGGGGTAAGCAGCAAGGGTTCGCGCGCACCCGACTGGTCGCCCACATGGAATGGGCGCTCGAAGATCGGCCTGGCGTCGACGACTTGGTGGAGTACGAGACGAGACTGAACTATGTTTTGCCTCGGTATAAAGACCCGGTCATATGAATCTACGATCTCGCCAAGTTTGGCGGGCAGATCGTTGTCGACATCATGCGGACCCACCCGATGATCATCATCGGCGGCATCCTACAGGAGAACCCCTTCTTCGTTCCGCCGGACGAATTCTTGCGGGAGCTGCGTAAGCGGCACACCACGCGCAACGCGGCGCCCCCGTCAGCGGCTTGACCCGGAAATAGAAAATGGGAAGTACAGCCGATATCAAGCGCCTTCAGAGCTGCATCAATGATCTGGTCAGTGTTCTGGCGCTTCCTGCTATTTGGAGTGGCAGCGAGTCATCCCATATCCTAGGCACCCTGCTCGACGTGCTCCTCGCCATGTTGCGCCTCGATTTCGCGTATGCCCGGCTGAGCGACGCAAGCGATGGCCCGCCAATCGAGCTGGTCCGGTTGGGTGATCACCGGTATTCCTCCGTTCAGCCGCAGCAATTCGGTCAAGCTCTCGACCGCTGGTTGACGGGGGACCAAGCCGCCTCACGGAACGTGATTCCAGATCCTGCGGGAGAGGGTGAAGTCTCGATCGCGTCGTTCTCGTTGGGATTTCAATACGAAGTGGGCGTGTTGGTCGCTGGCTCTCGCCGACCTGATTTCCCGAGCGAAATCGAAGGGCTCCTCCTGCGTATCGCGGCCAACCAAGCCGCAATTGGATTGCAAGAGGCCCGACGCTCCGGCGAGCAGACGCGGATCGCGGAAATACTCGAACAACGAGTCGCCGAGCGGACCAGACGACTGACAGCCGTCAACGAAGAGCTGCGGCGCAGTGAAGCATATTTGACGCAAGCGCAAAGGCTGAGTGGTACAGGGAGCTTCGGTTGGAGGGTTTCGACTGGCGAGATTATCTGGTCAGAGGAAACCTTTCGAATCTTCCAATACGACCGAGCGACGAAACCGACCGTGGAACTTGTTCTCAAACGAGTTTATCCGCAAGACGCTGCCCTCGTGAAACAGACAATCGAGCGCGCGTCGCGAGACGGGAGGGATTTTGATTTTGAACATCGCTTGTTGATGCCGGATGGTTCCGTCAAGTATATGCACGTTGTGGCTCATGCGGAAAGAGATGAGTCGGGTGAACTCGAGTTTGTCGGAGCGGTGATGGACGTCACCGCAGCAAAGCGGGCGGAAGAGGCGTTGCGGCGGAGCGAGAGTTATCTGGCAGAAGCGCAGAGGCTCACGCATACGGGGAGTTGGGCCTGGCGGGCAGTGGGAAGAGACGCGGTATATCTCTCCGACGAATGGTATCGCATATATGGCTTCGATCCAGAAACGGGCATGCCCGTTTGGGAGGAACGACTGCAGCGCGTTCATCCGGAGGATCGAGCCAGGTGGCAAGGGGCAATTGATCGAGCAATAAGTGAAAAGTCGGAATACGAAGTGGAATTCCGAATCGTTCTTCCGGATGGCACGGTCAAATACATTTACACCGTCGGCCATCCTGTTTTGACCGCATCAGGGGCTTTAGTGGAATTCGTGGGTAGCGCTACGGACATCACCGAGCGAAAGCGGGCCGAGGAGAAATTCCGTGGGCTTCTGGAATCCGCTCCGGATGCCATGATCGTGATGAATCGGCAGGGCAAGATCCTGTTGGTCAATGCTCAGGTCGAGAAGCTGTTTGGGTATCGACGGGAAGAGCTCTTGGTGCAGGAGATTGAGATTTTGGTGCCGGAACGGTTTCGGAGCCGGCACCCCGAACACCGCACGGGGTTCTTCGCCCAGCCTCGGGTGCGGCCCATGGGTGAAGGTATGGGACTGTACGGACGGCGGAAAGACGGAACGGAGTTTCCTGTGGAGATCAGTCTTAGTCCGCTTGAGACGCAGGAGGGCACACTTGTCTCCGGTGCCATCCGCGACGTCACTGAACGCACGCGGGCCGAAGAGGCGTTGCGTCAAGCGAAGGCCGATCTCGCACACGTCAGCCGTGTCACCACCATGGGAGAGCTGACTGCCTCGCTAGCGCACGAAGTGAATCAACCGATTGCGGCCACTGTCACCAGCGCGAATAGTTGTATCCGCTGGCTGGAGGCCGACGTCCCAAATCTCGACAAGGCCCGCGCGGCGGCCATGAGGATCGTGAAAGACGGAACGCGGGCGGCGGAAATCATCACCCGGATTCGCCTCCTCTTCCAAAAAGGTAATCAGCAGTTGGAATTGGTCGGCGTAAACGAAGTCATTGAAGAGATGATCGTCCTGCTACGCGGCGACGCGACGCGATACTCGATCTCAGTCCGGACGGAACTGGCGGCAGATCTTCCCCCGATCATAGGGGATCGCGTGCAATTGCAGCAGGTCATGATGAACCTCATGATGAACAGCATCGATGCGATGAAGGATGTGGACGGGACGCGGGAACTCACCATCAAGTCGCAGCGAGCGGAAAACGAGAAACTTCTGGTGACCGTCAGTGATACCGGCGTGGGCCTGCCCCTACAGCAGGCGGACCAGATCTTCAATGCGTTCTTCACCACCAAACCTCACGGCACCGGCATGGGGCTTCGCATCAGCCGGTCAATCATTGAATCGCATGGCGGCCGCTTGTGGGCTGCCGACAACTCTCCGCGCGGCGCAAGCTTTTATGTCAGTTTGCACACCAAACTCGAGGCACGTGCATGACGTCCGCAGGTGCTCCCACGGTGTTCATCATTGACGACGATGCCGCCGTAAGGGCGTCAATCCAAGATCTGCTGGAGTCGTGCGGGTTGCGTTCTGAGTCCTTCGAGACGGCGGAACAGTTTCTACAGAGCAAGCGGTCAGGCGGGCCAAGTTGCCTGGTGCTGGACGTGAGGCTTCCCGGAGTCAACGGTCTCGACTTTCAGCGCCGGTTGGCTGATGCAGGTTTCCAGATTCCCATTATCTTCATTACTGGTCACGGAGACATTCCGATGACGGTGAAGGCGATGAAATCCGGTGCGGTGGAGTTCCTGACCAAGCCCTTCCTAGACCACGACTTGCTTGCTGCGATCCACCAGGCTTTGGAGCGCGACCAGGCGACGCGCCAACAGCAGAGCAACCTTGCCGAATTGCGAGAACGCTACCAGACGCTGACCGCACGCGAGCGCGAGGTCATGGGCCTGGTGGTTTCGGGAATGCTCAATAAGCAAATAGCTGGTGAGCTGGGGAACAGCGAAGTTACGGTGAAGATCCAACGCGGCCGCGTGATGAAGAAGATGAAAGCTGGATCTTTGGCGGAATTGGTGAAAATGGCGGGGATATTAGGGGTTCCGCCCGGCGAGAAATAGCATAATACCAACGTGTGATTGCGCCGGCTCCAGCGAAACTGCTAGCTTTCTGTCATGGTCAATCAGAACAGAACCAAGTTGGTCGTGGTTGTCGATGACGATGATTCGATGCGCAGCGCGGTGCAGGACTTGCTGGAAGCAGTTGGGTTGCCAGCAAGAGGCTTTGCTTCCGCCGAGGAATTCCTCAGGTCCGGCAAACAGCACGAGACTGCATGCCTGATCACGGATATCCGCATGCCGGGAATGTCCGGTCTCGATCTGCAGGCGCACTTGAACGCCGAACGTTGCAGGATTCCGATCATTTTCATTACGGCACATGGCGACGAAAAAATGCGCTTGCAGGCACGGAGAGAAGGCGCGGTAGAGTTTCTGTCAAAACCGTTCGACAACGAAGTCTTGCTCGATGGTGTTCGAGCCGCTCTGGAAAGCTAAGCCCCGAGGTAGAGGTGCGCATCAGTGCTCACAGGAGGTCTTACGTGGCTGCTGTTGTAAGATTCGGATCCGGCGACCAGGACGCCAATCCGCGCAGATTCGAGCAGATCATAGGCAAGAGTGCTGCTCTGGAATCCGTGCTCGAACAAGTCGAACAGGTCGCGTCCACGGATTCCACCGTTCTTATCCAGGGAGAAACAGGCACCGGCAAGGAGCTGATCGCACGCGCCGTCCACGAATCAAGTTTACGGTTCGGTCGTCCTTTCATAAAGCTGAACTGCGCTGCTATTCCGTTCGACCTACTGGAAAGCGAACTATTTGGCCATGAGAAGGGCGCCTTTACAGGGGCTATTGCACAAAAGGTTGGTCGTTTCGAATTGGCCGACAAAGGAACGCTCTTCCTGGACGAAGTGGGCGATATTCCGGCGGGATTGCAGCCAAAACTGCTGCGCGTCCTTCAGGAGCAGGAGTTCGAGCGTTTGGGCGGCACTAGGACTCACCAAGTGGACGTTCGGCTCGTGGCTGCAACCAACCGAAATCTGGCGGAGATGGTCAAGCGCAACGAGTTTCGCAGCGATCTCTACTACCGATTGAATGTGTTCCCGATCCCGCTGCCACCGCTGCGGGAGCGCCGCGAAGACATTCCGGCTCTTGTCGAGCATTTTGTCGAGATTTATTGCCGCCGGATGGGTAAGCACATCGAACATATTCTTCCAGACACGATGTCCGCGCTCAGCTCGTATCTGTGGCCCGGAAACATTCGCGAGCTTCAGAACTTTATCGAGAGGAGCGTAATCGTTACTTCAGGCAACGTCCTGCACCCCCCTCTCACGAGTTTGAAGAGCGACGCCTCGGCGGAATCGATCGGGGCAATTACCATGGTGGACGCGGAGCGCGACCACATTCTCAAGACTCTCGAGCACACTCGGTGGGTGGTCTCCGGTCCCAACGGGGCGGCCGCTCGTTTGGGAATCAAGAGGTCCACGCTTTACTTCCGGATGCAAAAGCTTGGCATCTCACGTACCAACAAAGATCCACTTCCCTCCTAGCAGAGTCGCTTCATCCGGGAATTAGCCCTCCAATCGATTGACCATGTCCACGCAGAACCCACAACGCATCAGCACTTACCTCCTCAGCCGACCTACATCCGAAGCTGTTTGAAATTCAACAAATAAACGACCTCACTGAGCCTGTCGGCATGACGGACGCCGTGTATAGCGGGCTGGCATCGCATACCGCGCTATTGCCTATGTGGGTCTCTACTTTCAGTCACTTACGCAATGGTCTTTTGGCAACCGTCTTGCTTTCTCCAATTGCGTCACTCGACGCACCGAGTCCATTGGTAGCGAGTCGAGAAGGAGGGAATTATGAAATTGCAAAGAGCAGTGTTCGTTTTGATGGGAATGATGTTGTTGTTCGCAGGCAAGTCGTCAGCACAGCAGGTCAAGACTGACTACGATCGCAGCGCAAACTTTGGGCAGTACAAGACCTACTCGTGGGAACACGTTAAGACGAAAGATACCCTGGATGTCGATCGGATCAAGAATGCTGTCAATGCTGCGCTGGCAGCCAAAGGCTGGACCCTGTTGGATTCCGGCGGCGATGTTTGCATCGTGGCCATGGAGATCACGCGCAATCAGCAGACCTTGAATACTTTCTACGACGGCTTTGGAGGAGGTTGGGGTTGGCGACGGTTCGGTGGTGGCGGTTTTGGCGAGGCAACGACCACCACTGAGACGTACAAGGTGGGCACGGTGGTCGTCGATCTCTTCGATGCCAAGACAAAGCAACTGATCTGGAGGGGCGCCTCAAGCGACACACTCTCCAACAACTCTGACAAAAACATTAAGAATCTGGATAAGGGCGTGGACAAAATGTTCAAGCACTTCCCTCCAGGCTCTTCGAAGAAGTAACGGGGCGCTACCATGATTCGTCACTTCTGCATCTGCTTCTGTCTGGCGCTCGTTTCGGCAGCCATTCCTTTGCGTGCGGCTAATAGGCCGCACGCGGGAACGGACAGCCAGACGGTAAAGGTTTGGACTAACGACGACTTCGAAAGACTCCATGATCTCGGCCTCATTTGCATCGTGGGCCAAATAAACGAAGAAACGCCAAAGCCGGCATCTCTCCCTAAGCCGGACATGAAAACGCGTGGCCCAGAGTGGTATGCCGAGCAGGCGGCGCGACTGCGAGATGAACTGGAACGCAGAAGGGCTCAACTCGACGGATACCGTCAAGCTATCGAAGATGCACGGAGCCTTAAGACGATGACTGGCGGCATAAATCTCGATGGCGGCGACATAGGCATCACTCCGGAAGCCGGCATCGAAATCCTGGAGCAGCGCGTAATGGAAGAGCAAGCGAGGCTCGACGACCTGGAGAACCTGGCCCGCCGTAATGATATAGAGCCAGGCACACTGCGCGGGCTATGAGCCGGTCAGCGCATTGAGCTAGGCCTATGAACATTTCTTTGACCTCAACTTTAGTACTGGAGAATTTGCCATGAGCATAGTGAAGGTTTTTAAGCAGGTTTTAGTCGTACTTCTGTGCGTGTTCCTTGTGGAATTCACAGCGCAGGTGGACGCATACGGCTCCATAGGCCAATCGAACGACCAACCGGCCGCTTCGCCCGCGAAACAGTCTCCCCACGAGCTGCAGCAACTTGTTGCTCCGATCGCTCTATATCCAGACGCTTTGGTGGCGCAGATTCTGGCCGCTTCGACGTATCCGACTCAGATCGTCGAGGCAGACCGCTGGATGCAAGGGCATTCCAACCTGAAGGGAGAAGAGCTGGCCAAAGAAGTCGACAAGCAGGACTGGGATCCGAGCGTAAAAGCCATGGCGCAGTTTCCCTCGGTTCTCGAAAATATGGACAAGAACCTCTCTTGGACTTCGTCGCTCGGCGATGCATATATCAGCCAGCCGCAGGATGTCACAGATGCGGTGCAAGCCCTACGTCAGCAGGCCCGTCACGCTGGCCATCTGAACGGCAACGAACAGGAGACGGTGACTACGCAAGGCAGCACGATCATCATTGAACCTGCCAATCCAGAAGTGGTCTACGTGCCCGCCTATGATCCTTGGCTGGTGTACGGCGAGCCAATCATCGCTTACCCAGGCTGGTATCCCGTGCCTGGGATTTTTTGGGGCGGCGTCGGCCTTAGCTTTGATATTGGATTTGGTATCGGCTTCTTCGGAGGATTTGGGTGGGGTTGGGGACACTGGGGATATGACTGGCATGGCCGACGAGCGTTCTTCGACCATCACGCCTTCGTCTCCCATAGCCATGAGTTCGGTCACGAGGGGTTCCATCACGGTGATTTCGGCCATGGTGGCGCCCACGGCGGCGGATTCCATGGGTCTTCGAGTTTTCACGGGGGCTCGGGCTCTCACGGGAGTTCCAGCTTTCACTCTCACTCAGGAACGCGCTCTGGGGCGTTCAGTGGCTTTGATCACGGTGGCAATGTCCGAGGCTTTTCCTCCCGCGGGCGGTCGAGTTTTGGAGGTGGTTCCCGCGGAGGTGGTTCTCATGGTGGCGGCGGCCGACATCGGTGATCGCCTGTACCAGCGGTAGAGTCTGTCGAGAAATCAAAAATGGAGAAGAACATCATGCTGCACAGGATTTCAATTTTTGTTCAACTTGAATGCAAGAGCTTTGTTCGATTTGCAGTATCCGTTCTGTTCGGACTCTCTTTGGGCTGTTCGTCTGCACCTGTGTTCGCCCAAGAGTCGGGAGAACGGACCTTTGCCTCCGCCGAAGACGCCAGTCACGCTCTCTTTGACGCAATGCAGGCACAAGACGAACAAGCTTCCTTGAGCATCCTCGGACCAGCCGGAAAGGATGCCCTCTCGTCGGGAGACCCAGAGGAAGACCTGGATGCTCGCACCGGGTTCGTCGTCAAATACCAGGAGATGCATCGGTTTGTTACAGAGCCGAACGGAACTGTGACCCTGGTAGTCGGAGCCGAAAACTGGCCATTTCCGATTTCCTTGGTGAAGAAGAACGGTTCGTGGTATTTCGACACGGCCGCTGGCAAAGACGAGATCGTATTCCGGCGCATCGGCAAAAATGAACTAGCCGCCATGGATGCATGCCGCGAGTTAGGCGCGGCGCAAAACCAATATTTTGCGCACCCGCCAGCTAATCTACCCAATCAATTCGCGCAGAAACTGGTCAGCGACGAAGGCCGGCACAATGGTCTGTACTGGCACGGTGCCAGCGATGAGTTCGATAGCCCCATCAACCCCCTTATCGTTTACGCACGCCAAAATCTCCCAACGGACCAGGTTGGCGAGCATGTTCCTTTCAATGGTTATATGTTTCGGATACTTACGAGCCAAGGACCGCATGCGCCGGGCGGAGCCAAGAACTACATCGTCGATGGCATGATGAGCAG
>WNFE01004071.1_pt1 | contig 10870 bp, 9 predicted proteins | sample 5400451 | NCBI WGS metagenome assembly WNFE01 (sample SAMN13153344, study PRJNA577476) | soil metagenome | isolation source: 200 cm saprolite under Douglas fir tree site 2 hole 2 | place: USA:California | collected 2015-04-18
TGCGCACTGGAGAAACTGGCGATAAAGCAGAAGAATGCGGCCAGGCCGAAACGTACCCAGGGTTGTAATTTTTCTTCAAAGCAAACACCAATCGCCAGCGCGACCGAAGCTTGCACCAGAAAAAAAGCGCCTCCAAATCCCCACAACCAGTTTTCGTATTGCATCAGGGAGAAGAGAAGAAGGCTGGTTGCGAAGTTTGCCGGGTTGAACAAGGCACCCCCGGATTGCTTTGCCTGCCGCAAGGCAATCCGGTAGAAAACCAGAAAAACGATCAACCCCAGGATCAAGTTCAACATCATTTCAACTTTCAGGTTCCAGCGGGTTGTAAAGGCCAACAGGGTCCAAATCAACTTGGGGAAAACAATACGGTGCTCATTATTCAAGGCAAAAAAATCATCGAATGCTGCCTTCTTGAGTCCTACGGCATGAAACAAATCGGTCAGCCACCAATCATCCATGATGGGAACGTTCACACCGAAACGAGAAACGAACCACACCAGCAGGAAAAAAGGGCTGAAGTTGAGAAGATGCCATGTCCAGGAAATTTTGGAATGACGAGTTTCACCATTTTCAACCGGGCACTGTCGTGAATCTGAGGCCAGCGAAACTTGAGGTTCAGCCATAAGAGCAAAATTTTTCGTGCCGAATCATACACCATGCTTTGAGAATGCCATTCCCCTGCCCGGCTTTTTTTCGTCGCAGTTTATATGTTTATTTATGTGGTTATAATTAACAGCAATGGTTAAAGTTTCGGTCATTGGATCCGGATACGTCGGTTTAGTCGCTGCGGCGTGCTTCGCCGAATTGGGCCATGAAGTCATTTGCGTTGATAACGATGCGCGCAAAATTGCCGGGCTGGAGCGGGGCGAAACACCCATTCATGAAAAATTTCTGCCTGAGCTTTTGGCCCGCCATCGCGGCAAGCGCATCCGTTTCTCAGGCTCGGTGAAAGATGCAACCCGCGCCAGCCAGGCCATCTTCATCGCCGTGGGTACGCCGCCGTCGGAAAACGGTGAGGCTGACCTTTCCTATGTGGAAGCTGTTTCCCGCGAGATTGCGCGGGCGATTGCGGCTAATCCAAACGAATATAAAATTGTTGTGGAAAAAAGCACCGTTCCGGTGGATACCAGCCAGGGGGTTCGCCGCGTCATGGAGCTGAACGGTGCTCCCAGCCACCTGTTTGATGTGGCCTCCAATCCTGAATTCCTGCGGGAAGGCACCGCAGTGACCGACTTCCTTTATCCCGACCGCATTGTCATCGGGGCGGACAGCGAACGCTGCATCGCGCTGCTGAAGAAAATTTACGAGCCCTTGACCGACGGCAGCTACTACAAAAACAAGAACATTATCCCTGAACCGGATGATGCGCAGATTCCTGCGCGGCTGATTGCCACCAGCGCCAAGAGCGCGGAATTGATCAAACATGCTTCCAACGCTTTTCTGGCGATGAAGATTTCTTTTATCAACGCGGTGGCGGCAGTTTGCGAAAGCGTAGGGGCCGATGTTGGCCAGGTGCGCGAAGGAATGGGGGCTGATATTCGTATTGGCAAACGCTTCCTCTATCCCGGTGTGGGCTACGGGGGCTCGTGTTTTCCCAAGGATGTAAAGGCATTTCGCGCGGTTGCGCAGCACTGCGGATATGACTTCGGCCTGCTCGACGAGGTCATGAGGATCAATGATGACCAGCGGCAGCGTTTCATCAAGAAAGTGCGCAATGCCCTTTGGATCCTTAAAGGCAAGCGGCTGGCGGTGCTGGGCCTGGCGTTCAAGGGCGGCACGGATGATATTCGCGACTCCCAGGCTATCGCCATTGTGCAATCGCTGCTCAAGGAAGGCTGTACGATTGCGGCGTATGATCCTGCCGCCATGCCAAAAACACAGGCGAGCGGAGCGTTCTCGAGCGAAGCTGTGTTTTTTGCCGCCAATCCCTACGATGCAGCCAAGGACGCCGATGCTGTGCTGGTGCTGACCGAGTGGGAGGAATTTGCTTCCCTCGATCTCGAGCGGTTGCGGACAGCGCTCAAGCACCCCATCATGGTAGATGGACGCAATCTTTATCAGCCGCAGATCATGGCAGAGCTGGGATTCACCTATATCAGCGTTGGCCGACCGGATGTTTCTGCCAAGAAAAATGCGGCAGTGCCTGCTCCTGGCGCCGACTGATAGACGAACCATTGAGGAATGCTTTGCAGCCAACCCAAAGAATTTTAGTCACAGGTGCGGCCGGCTTCTTGGGCTCGCATTTGTGCGACGCCTTACTCGCTAGTGGCCATTCCGTTGTTGCCGTAGATAATCTGCTGACGGGACGGAAGGAAAACCTGCAGCATCTTGCGCGTGACTCAAAGTTTGAGTTTGTTGAACGCGATATCTGCAAGCCCTTCGATCTCGGCCATGTAGACCAGATTTACCACCTTGCCTCTCCCGCCAGCCCGGTGGACTACATGACCCACGGCATCGCCACGCTGAAAGTCGGATCGGAAGGAACTTTTAATGCGTTGGAGCTTGCCAGGAAATATTCGGCGCGGTTCTTTCTGTCTTCCACTTCGGAGTGCTACGGCGATCCGCTGGAGCATCCTCAAAAAGAGAGCTACTGGGGCCATGTGAACCCCATAGGCCCGCGGTCGGTCTATGACGAATCCAAACGCTTTTCTGAAGCGGCGACCATGGCTGCGCACCGCTACTGGAAGGTAGATGTTCGCATTGTCAGAATTTTCAACACCTACGGGCCCCGGATGCAGTTGAACGACGGGCGTGTGGTTCCTAACTTCATGAAGCAGGCGCTGCGGGGAGAGCCACTCACGGTTTATGGCGACGGCAGCCAGACGCGCAGCTTTTGCTATGTCTCCGATGAAATTGACGGCTTCCTACGGCTGATGGGATCTTCGGAGGTGCTGCCGATCAATATTGGCAACCCTTCGGAGTTCACGATCCTGGAGTGCGCAAAGCAGGTGCTGAAGATCACCGGCTCCAAGAGCAGCATCAAATACGAGCCGTTGCCGCAGGATGACCCCAAGCAGCGACGTCCCGATATCACTAAAGCGCGTCAATTGCTGGGCTGGGAGCCGAAGATTGATCTGGAAACCGGGCTTAAGCTTTCACTTCCTTATTTCCAGCAGGCGGTCGCCCGGGAAAAGGCCTCGATTCAAACTTGAAAACTTCGATTTTAATCAAAGATATCAAGATGCGGGCTCTAAGCCCTTAGTTTTCAGAGGCAGAACTTGAATTCTTCGAGACAGGTTTTCGGTTCTCAGTGAAAGCACCAGCTTATTCACCACAGAGAAACCCAACGAGCGGCATGAAAGTGTTCCGCGAGGAACACTTTCTGAACAGGGATGATCAACCCTTGTTCCAGATACGCGGGAAAACAAGCCCTCTCAGGTACAATGCAGCCATCACATGAAATACTGCCGGTTCAAATTGGGAGACAAGACACGCCACGGACTCATCGAAACGGTGGATGGCGCCGACATGATTTCCTGCATGTTGGGCGTTCCGCCGAGCGAGACCGACCCCTGGGGAACGATCATCCCGGATTTTATTCCGCCGGAGCGCATCCCGCTCTCCGAGGCCAAGCTGATGGCACCGGTGCATCCGCACAAGATCGTATGCGTTGGGCGCAACTACCACGACCATGCCAAGGAGCTGGGGAACGAGGTTCCCACCGAGCCCTTGCTTTTCCTGAAGCCGCCTTCGAGCATCATCGGGCCGTTGAATGATATCCGGCTGCCTGAGATTTCCGAACGTGTGGATTACGAGGGTGAGCTGGGCGTCATCATCAAAAAGACCTGCCGCAAGCTGCGCGACGACCAGGACGTGCGTCCGTTTATCTTCGGCTACACCTGTGTGAATGACGTCACCGCACGCGACTTGCAGAAAAAAGACGGCCAATGGACGCGGGCCAAAGGCTTTGACACCTTCTGCCCGGTCGGCCCGATCGTGACCGATGAAATTGATCCGTGGGCGGGGATTAAAGTAGAAACTATCGTCAACGGCGAGCTGCGCCAGAGCGGGAGTACGCGGGACTTGATTTTCTCCCTGGATGTTGTTATCCGCTACATATCGCGCATCATGACGCTGTTTCCCTTCGATCTTATTTGCACCGGCACTCCAGCCGGCGTGGGGCCTTTAAATAAAGGCGATGTTGTAGCGGTGAAGATTGAGGGGATTGGCACGCTCAGCAATCACGTTGTTAGTGATTAGTACTCAGGAAAAGCAACCGCAAAAACCTTTTCGCCGCGGATGGACGCGGATAAACGCTGATTTTTCTGGAAGGTGTTGAAGAGCTCAGCATTTCTCTCGCGTCGGCATTTCGGGGGTACTGCCATATGCAGGGGCTAAAAGCCCAATCCATTAGCTCACTTATCGGCACGAGTAAACTCGTGCCCTGATACAAAGCAAAAGATTGTTGGTAGATTTCTGAGACCTGGCAGTTGTAACATCATTACGTAGGACACAATTAGGACAAAACTTATGAAATTTTTTATTGATACTGCCAATATTAACGAGATTCGCGAGGCTGCTGCGCTGGGCATTCTCGACGGGGTCACCACCAATCCATCCCTGGTATCCAAAGAGGGTAAACCGTTTAAAGAAACCATCCTCTCCATCTGCGAAGCGGTCAACGGACCGGTGAGCGTAGAAGTTGTGGCCACCGACGCGGGCGCCATGTGCACAGAAGGCCAGGGATACGCCAAATGGCATAAGAATGTGGTGGTCAAGCTGCCGACGACCCGCGATGGAGTGAAAGCCTGCAAGTGCCTGAGCGAACAGGGCATCAAAATCAACATGACGTTGTGCTTCTCGCCCACGCAGGCGCTGCTGGTGGCCAAGGCGGGCGCGACCTACGTCAGTCCTTTTGTCGGGCGGCTGGATGACATCAGTCATAACGGCATGGACCTGATCCGGCAGATCGTGCAGATCTACAAGAATTACAACTATCCAACCCAGGTGCTCACGGCTTCAGTGCGCCATCCGTTGCACGTGGTGGATGCAGCCCTGGCCGGCTCTCACGTGGCCACCATTCCCTTCAAAGTGCTGGACATGATGTTCAATCATCCGCTCACGGACAAAGGGTTGGCACAATTCCTGAAAGATTGGGAAAAGGCGAAGGTTTAAAGCGTGTGTGGGCAAGATGCCCACACGACAGCCGGCGGGATGCCGGCGCTACTTCAAAGGGCAGAGAACCGCACTGGCTGGCTGAGCATCCAAGAAATTGATGGTTCAGCTTGGGCGGGTTCTGTAGTAGTTTAGATACATTGCAAGGTTAGCCCGCATGACGCAAGCCCTTCAACCCCCAAAAAAGCAAGCACGATGAGCGCATTCAGCTTCTATCCCATTGTTATCGCCGTCGCCGTAGCCTTGGCCGCGGGCTCGGCCCATTGGCTCTACAGCCGGCGCAAAACACCGGAGGAGCGTGAGCGCGAACGCCGCCTGTGGCTGGCCAACAATGGACGCATCATTGACGGAACCATCATTGATATCTGCGAGCTGCCGGATGCCCACCATCCTAAAAATAAAAAGCAGTCTTCTGCGGGGCTGGCGCAGATGCTGATCTTTCACTATGACGTTGCCGGAGTCACCTATGAAGCCTCGCAGGATGTAACGCACCTGCAGGAATATGTAGACCCCAAGAATTGCCGCATTGGCGTGCCGGCTTCGATCCGGTATGATCCGCAAAATCCGGGGAATTCCATCGTCGTGGCTGAGACGTGGACAGGGTTGCGAAAATCTCCTCCAGTTCGCCTAGGGATCATGGAAGATGATCCGACGCTGGAGTCGCGGGAGTGATTGTCATAAATCGGGTTGGGGCGGGCTGTTTATCCCAGTGGGTCAGTTTCCGGATCGAGCGTGACTCGGGAATAATCCCCGAGATGTGCCGCTTTCGTCCTTCACGCCACTGAGCACGGCGGCCGATTCGTGGCGGCGCAGGTGGTAGCCAGCCCCCAGCAGCATGATGGTGCAAGTCCAACAGCGGCCCACGCACCGAGCCACGGAGCAATATTGACTTGTTATAGGAAGAACGACCGCGATGGCGCCGGCGATCTCAGCAATGCCGATGAATGCTGTCAGACCGCGCGTCAGGCCGCTCGGCCCAGCACCTTTCTATTGAACGCTACTCTGCCGAACCCGTCTGGTTTGCGCAAACCTGTATCAGACGCACGGTTTTCACTTCAGACTTGTTCACACAAGTCAGGATCATGCTCTTGGAACACTCACCGCACAGCCAGAAGTGTTCCAGCCGCTTGCTGCCTGTCTTCGTAGACAAAACGAACCGATAAACCTTGCCATCACGCAGGTAGCGGAGTTCCCGCCTGCAGTCCGGATTAGCGCATTGGCTGACCATCACATTCCCTGTCCCATTTCTTGCTACGCAAGTTGACTCACCACCGTTATGGGCGCGCTTGATCGGCGAGAGGTTGAATTGCGTGGACCATCCCCGCAGTTCCGAAACCCGGTCCGCATTTCCGTCAGTCCCGTTTCACTGCATTTCTCCCGCCGCTGACGATCGCCGTCTTCGTCCTTGTTATCAGTTGTGATTTCCCAACACTCAGGCCTCGGTTCCTTCAAATATCAAGCGGCCCAGTTATCTCTTTTTGTTTTCTATTGGGGTTGCCTTCGTGGAGTGTCCGAAGGGTTTGTTGCTCTCCTCCTCCAGGATCTTGTTGTCGATCAATAGTGAGTTCAGCCTTATACCAGTCCTCTTCTGGCGATCCTTCAGGACAACCGCGCTCTTCCCAGAAATGGTAGGCCAATTCCGCGATTGCTCGAGCCCGGTCGTCTACTGAACGAAAAGTGTTCATCACGCGATTCCTCTCTTTGAATAGAGACGTTCAACATTTTGACGTTCAACATTGTGAAAGATGAATGCTCATGAATGTGCTGGATCTGACTGCGGAGCAGGGGAGCTTGCCGCGACAGTAAGGGTGCGGTCAACCGAGAGTGCACCTGCCCCCCGGATCATTAGAAACACAACCATCGCGAGCACCAGCAGGTGATACTCGAAGCCCTCGCCTTTCTGAGTGCCGCTCCAATTCATGAAGAATCCAAAGGCGCTATGCACGGTCACAATCGCAACGATCATGTTTATGCCGATTCCGAATGCAGCGATTCGGGTGAGCAATCCCAGAATGAGCCCGAGCCCGCCGAAGAACTCCGCCACGATGGCCAGGAAGGCGAGCGGAGCAGGGATGTGCATCATGCCGGTAAAAAAGCCCATGGTGGCGGAAAACCGATAGCCCCCGAACCAGCCCAGCATCTTTTGCGCGCTGTGCGCGAAAAAGACCACCCCCAGCACCAGCCGCAGAATCACCGTCGCGGTGTTGTCATCGGTGACATATAGTTTGCGAATCATCTTTCCACTCTCCTCAATTAAGTTTGGGGCCGCCTTTCTTGTGTAGTTGCTCATTGAGCATTCCTTCTTGTCTCAGTTGAGCGGCGCAATTTAAGCAACTCCGTTCTTTGTAACCAGCACCATGCGGAATCGTGCTTTGCCTTGCATCATGCGAGCGTAAGCCTCAGCAGCCTGTTCGAGAGGAAGTGTCTCGATCATCGGGCGGATATTTTCCAGGACGCTGAAGGCAAGAGTGTCCTCGCTATCAATCGGCGTGCCGGTCAGGCTCCCGTAGATCGAGCGCCCTCCGAACACGAGTGGGAACGCATTCAATTGGATCGGGTCCCCCGGTACACCCACCACAATGAGTTTCCCGTGCGCTGCAAGGCCAGACACAAGCGGCCCCATAGCATCACCACTGGTTCCTGTTGCGAGAATCGCCCTGGCCCCGCCCATACGCCGTAGTACCGCTGCGGCATCCTCGACAGCAGCATCGATGTAGACGTGCGCGCCCAGATCTTTCGCAAGCTTTTCCTTCTCGCGTCCACGCCCGATTGCGACAGTGCGGAAACCCATGTGCCGCGCAAACTGCACACCAAGATGCCCAAGGCCGCCAATGCCCTGCACAGCGACCAGATCTCCTCCGCGCAGGCCGGCATTGCGAAGAGCGTTGCAGGTCGTGACACCCGCGCAGAGGAGAGGGGCGGCGTCTGCGGAGCTGAGCTCATCAGGTATGGAAGCGAGGGCGCGTGCTTCAGCGATCATCACCTCCGCATATCCTCCATCCACGGTCACTCCCAGTACCACGGGGTTCTGACAATTCACCATGTCTCCGCGCCGGCAGGGTTCGCACACCCCATCTTCACCGGCGATTAGGCCGACGCCAACCCTTTGGCCGATTTTCCATTTGGACACCCCGCTGCCCAGGGCTTCAATACGGCCAACCACTTCATGCCCAGGAACGCGTGGCAGAGTCAGACCAGGGTAGATGCCCGTAACCGTGGCTGCATCGGTGTGGCAGATTCCGCATGCCTCTACCCGAATCCGGACCTGACCCGCTCCGGGCTCGGAAATTTTTCGTTCAACCACCCGAAGAGTGCCGGGTGCGGAGACTTCCACTGCTTTGTATGTGCCTTTCATTTGCATGTACCTCTCATTTGTATTTACTCCGGCTGAGCGACAAGCGGGCTACTCCACGTCGATGCCACTCTCAATCTTTTTCTCTTTCCATCCATTCGCGAATATATTGAGCGCAGTTCTCAAGCTTCACGCCATCCGCTTCGCAACGCGCGAGGAAGAGCATTACGGCGCGATCGACTACGCTAACGTCTTTCAGATCTAAAACGATGTTGCGGTAGTCGGTTTGCAGTTCAAAAAGTCTCCTCAACTCGGCTATCGCCTGTGTTCCGATTCGGCCACTCAGGATGAATACTGTGAATCTCCCTCGCGCCGCAGTCTCAATCCTAAAAACCATTGATCAGGCCACATCGCAGTCGCAGCTGTGCTGCACTGGCATCCTTCCATCCAAGCACCAATCACGAGCAGTGCAACCGAATGCCCAATTGGATCTCACTGAAAACAGGGCTCGGAAAAGAAATTGGAGTGACAGAATCCTGGGAAATGCCAGAATTCTGGGAGTTGAACGAAGGAACTTACCGGATGGCTTGTTTCTTTATGTTGAGTTGTTTGATTTTCAAATCCAGCGTTGACCGCGGAATTCCGAGTTTGGCAGCCGCCCCGTTGAGCCCGGCAACTTTTCCGTTGCTCACTGCAAGAGCTGCTTCGATAAGTTCCTTCTCATAGCTACGCAGGTTCTTGGTGAGAGAACCTGATGATGCCGGGCGAAGTGCGTTCTGACTTGAAAGCCAGGCCTCATCGATCCGAAAGGTATTCCCGGTGCAGAGGATTACAGATCTCTCGACGATATTTTGCAGCTCACGAATATTGCCCAGCCAATCATAGGACTGGCACAGCTTGAGCGTATTTTTGTCGATTTTGCTGATTTGCTTTCGCGCCTTCTCCGCGTAGCGCTTCACGAAGTACTCGAGCAGCATCGGAATGTCTTCCTTTCGGTCCCGAAGAGGCGGCACGTGGATCGGGAAAACATTCAGCCGGTAGAACAGGTCGGCGCGAAATTTTCCTGAAGCAATGGCTGCCGCCAGATCGCTGTTGGTGGCGGCGATGATCCGAACATCAGTGGAGATGACACGGCTACCCCCCACTCGTTCAAACTGGCGCTTCTGAAGCACTCGAAGCAGTGCAATCTGAGTTTCCGCGGGAAGCTCGCCGATTTCATCGAGAAAAATCGTGCCCGAGTCTGCCAACTCAAAGCGGCCTTGCCGGCGCTGCAGGGCGCCGGTAAATGCCCCCTTCTCGTGGCCAAACAACTCTGAGGCGATGAGCGAAGAGGGAATCGCCGCGCAATTCACGCTGATAAAAGCCTGACCGGCCCGCTTCGAACCCTTGTGTATGGCGCGCGCAATCAGTTCTTTTCCAGTGCCTGTTTCGCCCGTAATCAGCACAGTAGAATCCGTAGGAGCGACTTTCACAATGCTAGAGATGACCGTTTTCAAGGCGGGGGAGGAGCCCACGATTTCCTCAAACATGAACGCCTGATCGATTTCCTCCCTGAGGGCAACGTTCTCGTCGTGAAGGCGGTCTTTCAGCCGCTTGATTTCTTCGAAAGCCTTCTCTAATTGAGCTTCAGCGCGCTTACGCTTGTCGATATCCGTGGCCAAAGTGTACCAACGGACAACGCGACCCTCGGCATCAAGCTGAGGACGAGACCGCAGGTGAAACCAACGGTATACGCCATCGGCTCCACGGCTACGCGCCTCCACATCACGCGGCCGCCCAGTTTCGATCGAGTGCCTATAGGCGTCGGTCAGGAGAGGAAGATCATCCGGATGGAGGGCGTCGCTCGTTGCCCAATTCTTCAATTCCTCAGTGGTCTTGCCGAAATATTCCAGGACTTGACGGTTGACAAGTTCGACCTCGCCTGCCGCATTCGCGGTAGACACAAACCCCGGAATGCTGTCGACGATCTGGCGCAGGTTCTGCTCATTGGCACGGATGGCATCCTCAGCGCGCTTCCGGTCGTCGATGTCAGTCAACAACATGTACCAGCCGGTGATACGGCCTCCCGTGTCTCGCGCTGGGAAGGCGCGAGATTGGAACCAGCGGAATACACCATCAGCACGGCGCTGCCGGAGTTCAAGATCATACGGCTGCCCGGTTTCGACCGAGCGCTTCCACGCATCGATCACGCGAGGAAGGTCCTCTGGATGGACAACATTGCTGGTCCCCCAGTTTTTCAGTTCCTCAGTCGTCTTGCCGAAATATTCCAAGACTTGGCGGTTGACCAGTTCGACTTCGCCCGCCGCAGTTAAGGTGCATACAAAGCCAGGAACGGTGTCTACGATCCGACGGAAGCGTTGCTCACTCTCTTGGAGCGCCGCCTCGTTGCGCTTACGCTCAATCGCAACCGCCGCGAGATGCGTAATCTGCTCGATGATCTTTTGATCGTATTCGCTTGGCGCG
>WNFE01004073.1_pt1 | contig 10867 bp, 15 predicted proteins | sample 5400451 | NCBI WGS metagenome assembly WNFE01 (sample SAMN13153344, study PRJNA577476) | soil metagenome | isolation source: 200 cm saprolite under Douglas fir tree site 2 hole 2 | place: USA:California | collected 2015-04-18
AGCATTGACGACGCCAGAGGATTTTCTTGCCATACCGATTGTTTTCTTCGGACCTCCTATCGCCCTGCTGTTGTGCGGTTTGGCGGCGAGGTGGGCGCTTCGCGGCTTTAAGTCTGAGGAAAACCCTGACCAGAGCACCGCGAGACCCTCCCACGATAAGGTAGTTCAACTGCGGCAGGATGATACAGACGATTACGTGAGTTGATGTGTTTACGAACCAACCCGATTGCGAAGATTTTCTAACGTCGCGTCCGTCGCTCCAGCACTTCCCGAAGAGATTCTGCAACTACATCGGGCGGTATATCATTATTTCGCAGTAGCTTGATTAACGCCCGCTCCATATCACTCAGTTCGTAATTATCGGATGTATTGGAAGTCTCGGATTTATTGGAAGCCTCGGAAGTGCTGGAAGTGTGTGGGGTATTCTTGTTGCCTTCGTCCGCCAACTCATTTTTGACATCATGAGCAGCCACCCCGACCAGTTGCCCCCAGACAGCCGCAATGCCGGGAACAATCAGCAGCACCACCGACAGAACGAGGAAACCAACGGCCCAACCTCCAACTGCCGCAGCTTCATCCTTGGCGACGGACCCTGCGATTACCGCCAACATCATGCCAACACCCAGCATCATCAGGGCGGCATAGAGGGTTCGTCTTCGCAATGTGGGGGATAGGATCAGGCTGGTAGGAGGTTTGGCCACCTGAGAGAGTTTCATATCGTTTGTTCACGGGGTCAAAGGTGGAGCCTGGGAACGAACGCCTATCGTTACGTCTTTTCCCCCGCACTGGTTACATCGGAATCGAATATTGCCGATGAATGTGTCCGGACTGACTCCCCGACGCTGAAGCAACAGGGGAAACGGGTAGTCTGTGATCCTCCCGCAGGCACACGTCAGGCGCAGGTGGGAGTAACCCTGGTCCTCGGCCTCGGCAATGGTCCGGGTGCGCCAATAATCGTTTTCCATCGGGCTCGGGATCATGGTCGGGAACGTATCGCCTTTTTACCGCTGCTGGGGGAGGGATCGCGCGGAGAGGGCCTGTGTGCCGCCGTTCCCGTTAAAAGGGACGGGGGTTTTCTCTTGGCGCGGGAAGGCGGTAGGTCGCGGCTGGGTGCAAATTCCGTCCGTTGCCATGTTTTCGCCATAGGCTGACCTCTCTCTGAAGGGGACAGGCAGGGGCGGGCCATGAATTCAACGACTATTGGCATCTTCAAAGTCTTCGCAGCCACAGTTATTGCGGCCAGCACGGGGTTCTGGTCGAATTCCGCTTGGGCCCAGCAGCCGCCAACTCAGTTGAATTCACCGGTTCAGCGTCAAATCGAGCCGGGAAAACGTCCAAATCCAATACCCGCCGCTGTACCGGTGCCTAAACCCACGCAGGATTTGGGCAGTGCGCTGACAGCCTGCGATAACGCGGCGGAGGATTTCAAGCCTATCCCTCTGCCCGGTGCGAAAGGTGAAGTGAATCTGGACAGTTGCTACCGAGGGCGTGATCATCTCAACTGCAGCTACAATGTACTTTTGACAGAGGCCAAATCACTTCTCCAAAATTACAACCTAATCGTCCAAGCGAATTACCCAGCAGTGGGCAGTGTGCACGATGTTTGTCGGTTCACGCCGGATACTCTTGCGACAGATTTGCAGAACACGAGCGAGTTCATCAGCAGATTCCGAAACCTCAATGCTGAATATAACGCCAGAATTAACTGCGGCACCAAGATCGCGCAATCATTTAAAGACGTAGTGTTGCCCGATATGAAACAAGCACGGAACATACTGAACTCGATGAGCGAATCTATTCGGCGCGAGATGGACAGTGTCTCGGGAGTGGAAGCTCAGGCGGTAGAATTTGATAAGAGCATTGAGGCATCCCAAAGGGCCCTGCTCTTAATTCAGAAGATTCATCGAGTGGTGTGCTTGAACCATGTGATTCCCGATCCAAGTCTATTGGTGACCCAAGAACGCGAAAATGACAGAGCTAAGGACAACGTGGCTCCGGGCTTCTGTGGGTATCAGACCATACGCAATGCTGACGGCGTGTGGGTTTGCCGCCGCTAAAGGATGCAAAATACGAAAGCCCAACCTTCTAGACGGGTACCACCTTTAGCGGTTCAAATAGCAGTCGCCACCGAGAATCCCAGGTTCAAGGGATGGGTCGATGGATATCTCCGACTCATCGCTCACTCCTCACACAAATAGTTTGGTGAAGTTTCTGGATTGTGACCATAGCCTTCCGGGAGGAGTCAATATTCTCAGCGAGTTCCACGACTTGCGCCTGTACGGCAGAGACATTCTTCGTGTCTGCCTCAATCGAATCAATCATCGACTTCAATATGCCCGCTGCTTGAGCCATATCGGGCAAAGTTACGTCTCGTATCGATTGCCCGACCCTGTTGGCGCACTTGATGCGAGCGTCATATTCAGCTTTCAGAGCGTTAAATCGAGCACTAAATTCGTTTGCGTTCTGCAAATCGGTCGCAAGAGGATCCGACTTTATGCTACAAATACCGTCCACATTGCTCACGTCCGGATATTTCGCATCGACAATCCTCCTGGAATTGTCAAGAAGGGAGCTTGCCTCTGTTCGAAGCGCATTAAAGCTGCAAACCAGATGATCGCGTCCTCGGTAGCAACGATCCAGCTTAACTTCGCCTCTCGCACCGGGGAGAGAAAGAGGTTCGGAAGCCTCTATCCCCTTATCGCAGGACGCAAGTGCGCTCCCGAGGGCCGAATTGGGGTCGATAACAGGCAGAACGACGGGAACTACAGGCGCTACGGTCGGGGGCGCTGGCTGGACAGGTTTTGGCTGCACAATAGGATTAGCTCTGGGACGTTGTGTTCTCGGTTTTGTCTGGACCTGAGCCAATTCCATGCGGCTTTGCTGGCCCCAAGCGACGCTCGACCAGAAGGCTGGGGAAAGAAGGTAGAGCCCTGCCACAGTAACGGACCCTGCAATCCTCAACCCCGAGAAGCACACTCGCTTCCTATACTCAATGTCGCCCGTCATTGCCGTCCCTCCGCTGCTACAATGGTACTAGCCCAGAACGCCTTTAACCGAGAGTCCCCAGAAGAACTCTGGGACGGCATGGACGATAGCAGATGGCGGGGCTGTCAGCGACAGGCGCTCCAGGTCCCGAGGATGGCGGTGACCACTGGATTGGGCCAAGTCTTCAAGCGATGTACGAGTCATTTGGGTGAGAGGAGACCAAAAGAAATAATATTCGAATTCAACCAAAAACCAATATCAACCGGAGTTGAAGCCATCTGGGATGCGAGGTGATGCCCGAGATAAGTCGCCAACCGGGTTGTACTCGGGTTGAAATGTATGAATCCAGCATACGGGAGCATTGGGTGAGTGCGATTATCCGACCACTGCCCCCTCCCGGTTGCGTCCCGATCATGGCAATTTTGCCAAGAATTGTGGCCGCGCGGTGCAGTGAATCAGGTCTGTTTTATGGCAGCCATTTTTATTTTCACTTGGTTGCAAAAACGTCACAGCCACAAGCCTCCCCCACCGTCTGCTGGGAAAATGCCACAAAGCGGCGATCAACTTTGCTGGACTGATTCGGGTCGCAGAATGGATAGCGAAGCGCCGGAAACTTTGCCTGTTGTTCGATGTCCCGGCTGCGAAGAGCCGATGCAGCCCAAGGGCGTCGCGCCAGTCACCAGGGAACTGGATGACATCAGTTACGTGTGCCCGAAGTGCGGCGCCGAGACGAAGCGCACGATGAAGCGAGCATAGCGCGCGTCGCGTGACGGCGGTACGGTGGTCAGGCGGCTTTCGCTCGCGGAGGCGCAGCGCTGGAATGAACCGGCAATCTAGAGTGCAATAAAAGAGGCCCGGAATTCTGGCGGGGCTGAGTTAACCGCCGAGCTGTCCGGTATCTCACGGAGCAGATCGGGCCTGTTTGCAAGCGCGGCCATGCAGCGAATGAATGGCGTGCTGGCGAGCCGTACAGAACTTGCGCCGCGGACGGCCGCGTCAGCAAGACCTGCTTCGCGCCTGTCAACAGGGACGGAACTGACAAGAAAGCGCCGCCAAACCGCCCGAATCCGCCTGCCATAATTCGCTGCGGGGGGTGTTGTTCTCGGGGGACGCGTCATGACCATGATCAGGGGAAGACACGAGAATCGACAGGGGGAGCTGGGCGAAGTCGAAGCCGAGGTTCGCGAGCTCGTTAGCCGGGGCATTGCGCCGGTGCGCTCGGAGTCCGGTAGCGAAGTTGGCCTGGGCAATCTCAATTCGTTGATCCAGCGCGTCTCCGGTACGTCGGTGCTTGAGATCGAAAAACTCATCGCCGAACTGGAGACGCTGCGAGACTATCTGCAGAATGAGGGCCAGCGGGTCCAGCGCGTGATCACCGAGTACGCGCACATGAGCCAGGCGGCAACAAAATCCGCGAAGATCGTGGCCGAAAGCCTGGCGCAGTGGAAGCAGACCGCCGAGAGTGCTCGCGCCGCCCGCGGCTGACTTAGCGACAGCAACGCCGCGGGTCGCCCTGCGGCTCTTTCTATCGAAACCGGCGGGGCGGATAAAAAGGCCGCCCGCGTATCTCCCCTTTGCAGGGCGGCCAGTTTAGGCGGGGCGGCGGCAGGAGTGCCCCGCCGATTCCGCTATAACGGCAGTCCGCCGGCCGGCGGTGCCTACCCGTATCGCTGCTCGAACAACTCACCCCGGCCAACCTTCTGCGAATAATCCCGGTTCAATATCTTCCACCACTGTGTTCTCGGGCCGTAGGAATCCGCAAGCCGCTTGGCGACCCCGTTCGGGAAATCCATAAACGATCTTTCCCACAAGACTACTTATGCGATGCAGGACGGACTGTCCGAACCCGGCAACAAAAGCGGCAATTGAGGTTCCGAGCTAAGCCATGCCCAACGGCTCATGGTCGCTGGGTGAAGCAGGGCGGGGTCGCGCCAATTTCTGGAATGCACTTCGCGCTATTTTTCGGCTCTAGGAAGGTCTCTGTCTAAAGCAGCACTCAACTCCCCAAGTCCATTCTCGGCGGGCCTTCTTATTTCCCAAGTATACTACGGAGGATCCATCCCAAGAATTTGACGCCAAGTGTAACCAGATTGCTCCTGGACTATCAGAACTTCATGCAACACCTTAGCCCGTCCAAAGCCCATTGGAACTTCCTCGAGGAGCTTCGCCAGCTTCTGTCTGGTGATCTCCATTCGCATAGGGTCGCGGGACCGGGCTTCCAACGCCTGCTTACGTTCCTTTTTACGCCTGAGCTGGTTCGCCTGTCCCTTTTTACCGGGCATCGCCATTGCGATTTTTCCCTTCCATTAAATGACATTCGTCACGTGACACTAGCTAATCGTCGTCACTGTGACAATGCAATAGTGGCGTCAATACTAGGGGCTCGGAGCCTAAAGAGAGCGCTCGCGGCGATGAGCAAGAGGACGGAGTAGTCGGGCCTTCCCTGGTACCCCGAATTGCCCACCGAAGCCCTGGCGGAGGAGGAGAACTGAGACATGGCCTACACGTACACATGCATCTTTTGCGGAGCCGGCGCGCATCCCGTATAACAAACCGGACCTCAGCACGGCCAGGCTGCGGGTATGCGACGACTGCTCGGCCCTCCGACCGACCCCGAGTTCGATGGCGAATGGACAGTCGACGTGGGCGACCTGCGCGGCGACGACGGCGGGAAAACGGTCTCATAGGAAGGCCCAAGAAGCCCGCCGAGCCCCCGGCATAGACGAGCAGGGGGAGCCGGGGCGCCGCCGACCGTGCGGGGGTCAATTCCTCCAGGGCCGCCGACATCGCCTCCACCCGTTTGGTGATGTTCTCCCGGAGGTCCTTGACGGCGGCGGAGCGCGCGCGGGCTGGCAGGGCGGCGACACGACCAGGGACGAACCTTCGCAGCAGCGCGCGGCCATTCTCTGTGGCATCTTCCGGTCCGAGCGGCCTTTGACCGCCTTCTCGCGCTCGAGCGCCCTTCGATTCTTTGCTCTGCATGTCGGCCCCGGCACATGCTCCCTCGGGATGCGGGAATTGACCGTCAATTTGACCCATGCGTGGATCGTGTGCGCTTTCTTCCCCGGCGGACCAGCCCCGGAATTACGTGCGAAATCCTCGCTATTCCTTGCCCCTCAAGACGGCGCCAACGGGAGGGCCAATGAAGCGACCGGCCACTGTCCACCACCATTGCGACTATCCCGTTCCTTCTGGCCCGAGCGGTGCCGCAAGATTGCCGCATTAACATGCGCTGGTGGGTGCGACGGGGCGGAAGCATGACAGAACCGTGGTTCTGTGACTTGGCCGTTCGAGACCGCGGCCGAGATGCTGCGAGCCACTGAGGTTGGTCAGGCAAAATTGGGAGGAAACAGTGAAGCCGGTAGTGGTTCTGGTGGGCGCCGACAAGGGCGGCGTTGGCAAGACGACAATCTCGCGCACGTTGCTCGATTATCTTGTCGCGAGGAACACCCCAACGCGGGCGTTCGACTCCGAGTTTCCGCGCGGCGCATTGAAACGCTTCCACCCAAAGGTCACCGAGGTGATCGACCTAGAGACCGCAGCGGATCAGATCAAGGTGATCGACACGCTGGCGACCAGCGACGTCAAAGTTAGCATCGTCGACGTGCGCGCAGGATTGCTGTCGGACACGCTAAAGACCCTCACCGAGGTCGGGTTCTTCGATCTTGTGAAGGCTGGCGAGTTCAATTTCATTCTGTTCCACGTTATTGGCCCGTCGATCGCCTCGCTCGAGGAGATCGCAGAGATTGGACCGTATACTAAAGGGCATGACTATTTGCTGCTGAAGAACTTCATCAATGAAACGAGTTTTTTCGAGTGGAATCCGGAACTCCAGAAACAATATTTCAACTTGGCGAAGGAAGCGGTCGAGTTGACCATTCCCAAGCTCAATGAAATGGCTTTTGAACAGGCCGAACTGGCTGGGGTTCCCTTCTCGGCTTTCATTGCCAACAGGACAGCGGACGGCCAGACTGCCAATAACTCTCTGGTGCTACGCGGATACGTGCGGACCTGGATGAATCAGATCGGCAGCGAATACGATCGTATCAATCTTATCGACCGGCTTGCCGGCCGAGGTGTGACGACCCAAGCAGCCTGATCGAGCGGCAATGGCCGGATCGAGCCTTGCGGTGATCGTTGCATCGCTGCACGGCCGCACTGGCAAGACCTTATTGGCGCGGACGCTTGCAGACTACTTTATCCTTTCCGGTCCGCGGCCGTACATCTTCGATACCGATGCGGTCGACCGCGAGCTTCACGGGCTGTTCCCGCACGACGCGTTCGTCGTCGATCTCGCAATCGTGCCTGACCAGATGCTGTTGTTCGACACGCTTGCCGTGCAATCCGCCCGAACGCGGATTGTCGACGTCACGCATCGTTCCCTAATCACGTTTTTTCAGCTGATGCGTGACAGTGATTTCGTCTCCGAAGCCCGGTCATGTGAGGTCGAACCTGTGATCTTCTATATTCCGGATCGCAAGGTGGACTCGTTCGAGGCTGGCGTGATCCTGCGGAATAATTTTCCCGATTGTCCCTTTGTTGTCGTCGAGAACGCGTTTCTCGGAGAGCCCAAGGACAATGCACGGGGTCGCGCGTATAGGGCATTGAGGGCCCACGAGTTGCGATTTCTCATGCCTGAGCTGGACGAGGCGGTTGCGGAGGAGCTCGAAGAGCGCGCTCTGTCGCTGAGCGATTTCATCCGCCGACCGATATCGTACTGTGCGGAAGCACTGTCGCCGGATGGTCTCTCACTCGACCTGCGCCTGGTGCTTCGGGCTTGGGTTTTCAGGATGTTCCAGGAGATCCACGGGATCACGACATTTGCGTGCGCTAAGACTTAAGCGGACTTGTGTCGATCCGAAATCTTTCGCCGCGATTCCGGCAGGCCCGGCCGGTGCGGGGCCGTACTTTCAACGGCAATCGCCGACGTTCCTGGACGGTGATTCAGCCGCTCACCGTGGAACCAGCCACCGAGCGAATCGGTTGGGATTCGGAAATTCCGACCTCCGGCGCCAACTCGCCGGACCCCGCGCAGGATGGCCAAGCGTCGGATCGACAAGGTCGCCCCTGGAAACTTGGGCGGCCTTTTCGCGTGACAATCCGTTATGTGAGATTATGCAAGATTATGCGCGGCCCACGTAACGCCATAAGTAGTTTTTTGTTCCAAAAGATTAGATGGTCTGACAGGATCACATGCACAAAAATCCTGAAGATTTGCCAGGCATTTAGCTTCGCGCGACGGCCCATTCCGCCCTGGAACCATTTTGCTGATTCAAAAATTTGAAACGCAAGGGCAGGCAACCCCAGAGCGGGGTGTATGAATAATCGCACTAACGAATACCGCGCCAAGGGATTCGAACTCTTATCCCTAGCAGAGAGCACGAATGATCCGGAGCGGCGAGCAGACATGCTTCGATTCGCCCGAATGTGGATGAGTTTATCGGAACCGATGCCCGATCTGCCGTCCGCCTACGAGTTACCCCGTCGTCACTAAGTCAGGGGCATCGGCGAAAACCGCCTGATACACCGCGCCGCGTCACATCTCCACAGCTTTAAGTTCCACCGCAACCGGCGACGCGTCAGTGCCGAGTAAAGGCTTTGGCCAGGACGCCCGCTACGCCCGCTTCATTGTGCGCTTCGTCTCTGCGTCGCACCTCAGGCACACGTAGCTGATGTCATCCAGTTCCCTGGTGGCTGGTGCGCTGCCCTTGGGGTCCATCGGCTCTCCGCAGCCGGGACACACGACAAGCGGCTGCTTTGTGGCGTGCGTCGCAGCACAAATCCTCGTCCAAACCCTCCCCATTCCAGGACGACGTGGCATAATCCTGCTGTGGACCCGGTAAGGGCTCACTTTTACTCAAGGGAGGACTGCCATGTCCGCGTACGTGCTTCTCTGCAACTTTACCGATCAAGGCGTGCGGACTATCAAGGACGCGGCGAAACGCCGAGCGGCCGCAAGGGAGCTGGCCAAAAAGCTTGGCGTTGAAATTAAGACGGCGTATCTCGCGATAGGCCCCTATGACCTCGTCATCCATGCGGAAGCTCCGAACGATGAGACGCTTGCCACCTATCTCTTATCGCTGGGTTCCAGGGGAAACGTGCGGACGACCACGCTGAAGGTGTTCTCCGAGGCGGAAGTCGACAAGATCGTCGGAGCGGTCGCTTAAGCTGGTAATGAACGACAGGCACAAAAGAGGCCCCAGCGGAGGGGCCTCTAAGGTTTGGGAGGCTCACCCGGCTGGAGAAGCGCCGAGGCCAAGCCACTCTTTGGTAGCCTGGTTGAGCGGCAGGAGAGTGGCAAGAAAGGGGTAGTTCTGGGGCGGTTGTGCAGAAGCAACTGGAAAGTGCCACCGCCAAAAATGGTGAAGGTGTCCCAGCCCCCGGGACACCTTCACCACAAATTTCGCACACCCATTGCGATGGGCATGTGCATCATAGCCGAGCCCGCCGCGTTGGTCGTCACCCTTTAAGACCGCCGCTTCTCTTTTTGCGCATCACGTTGCGCGGCTGCCACAGGAATGCAGAACCGGGGCGACATCGCCATAATTTTGTCAGATTGCCGCCCAACCCTTTGAATTGCCGGCTTGATCCACGGGGGGTGGGCTCATGCTGCTTCGGTATCGCTTGGGTTTCGAGTTGCGTCGAAGCGACTTGGTAATTATGGCGGGAAGCGTAGGGCTTTTGGTGCTGGTAGCATTGACTTTCTAGTCGAAGGCCGACGCTCGCTAGAAAACGATCACTGCCGCGACAATCGCCGTAAGCGCGACGCCGCCGGCGAGAAACAGCCAATCCGCGGCCTCGAACCCGAACAATAATCGAACTCGTTTCGGAGAAGCCAACATAACTCACACCATTCCTTCAACGCATATATATCGCAGCAATTCGCTAACGATGGGTGTGACCGGGGTCACACCTCGGGGCGCCTGCCCCCCGTGCCGGACAAATTCGGGTATGCACGAAGCTCGGAGGATAGGACCCTTTTTCGCAACCAGCCTGTGACTAGGGTCACATCTCGCGGGGAGGAATCTTTAGCGCTACAACCGTACGGGGTACAATCGATGCGCCGTCTGCATTTAAGACCGTCGGACCCGCCAGAACGCAGGCGGCGCCAGGACACCAGAGCCTTCATGGACACGGGATCGGCCGAGATTGGGACCTGTGCATTACCGGGCGATATCGCGCAGCTTGATCACAATCGCCCTCTGCCAGTCGGCCCGCCAGAGCAAGGCTTACAGCGATGAGGCGCTGCCGCTGGCCCGCTACCTGGGTCGTTCCGTAGCGCCTTCTCGGCCCACGACAAGGCCTCGTCATATCGGCCCGCCACGAAGTGAGCCGAACCCATCGCAGCTCACATGGAACCGATCCTCGGATCAAGTGGGCTCAGGCGTATGGCCCGCTCGATGTGCTGCAATGAAACAGCGGGCTCGCCAAGCCAGCCTTTGACCCAGCCAACGAGGTACCAAGCGTCTGCAAGGTTTGGGTTAAGTACCACCGCTCAGTCGAGCAGATCCGCTCCCGCTTCCAGATGAGCGTGCGTCCGGATCGCATCCGCTGTTGAGGACACCCCGGACATTCAGCGGAGAGCGCCGAAGGGCCGAGATTGACCTTGCTCCGTTCGCTTTCCGATTACCCCTTTACTCACATATGCCCAAGGATCAGGATGGACCTGCCCCGGTTTCGTGGAGTGTTGAGATCGTCTCGCTCGGTGGGGGAAGGGGATACCATGCGCGGGCTTTTTGTCATTGCAGCAGCCGCCTCCGATGGTCAAAGCCGGCGCAATACCCGGCGGGGCAGTACGGGGCCAAGGCCTAGGCGACCGCCGAGCTCCTGCGGGTCGCGTACGCGCGCCGCTACCGCAGCGAGATCACCAGCCCGTTGAGGT
>WNFE01011944.1_pt1 | contig 10867 bp, 9 predicted proteins | sample 5400451 | NCBI WGS metagenome assembly WNFE01 (sample SAMN13153344, study PRJNA577476) | soil metagenome | isolation source: 200 cm saprolite under Douglas fir tree site 2 hole 2 | place: USA:California | collected 2015-04-18
CTCAACAGGAGAAGGAAAGGGGAAAACCCAAAAAATACGGCGTAAATGCACCACAGTTGCACCATATCTGGCCGCCAGCAGCCCCAGGAGCCATGCGCCAGCACCTCTTCCCCCTCTCCATCTTTGATGGAGAGGGGGCTAGGGGGCAATGCCATTTAAATAAGAAGAGAGTTCTTCTTCTGATAGACTAAGACGAGTCGTATCGTGTAGTCCAAAGAAGAAAGGAATCTCTTATGGCTTTTAGCATACAGCAGTTGACTGATGACAGCAAATTTAGCCACGCGCTGCGCTTTGAGGTGCTCGAGCACTTGTGTCCGCCTGAGTTGGTGAGCGACCTGTTGAGCCGGTGCCATGCCTGGGGAGAGCGCGAGCGCAGTCTCAACCAGCTCCTGGTCGTCTATTACGTCATTGCGCTCTCCCTGTTTCGTCGGCTCAATCTGGCAGCGGTCCTGGGTCACCTGGTGCGAGGGGTGCGCTGGCTGTGGGCGCATCCGTCGGTGCACCTGCCGACGGCAGCCGCGTTGATCTATCGCCGCCGTCAATTGGGCACGCCCGTCATGCGCCATCTGTTCCAGCGCGTTTGCCACCCAATGGCAACTGAGCAGACCAGAGGGGCCTTTCGCTTCGGCCTGCGGCTGATGGCCATCGATGGCACCTTGGATGAGGTAGCTGATACCCCTGCCAATGCGCTCTATTTTGGCCGCCTGAGCAGCGGCAAGCACCAGAGTCCCTTTCCGCAGGTGCGCTGCGTGTACCTGGCCGAAGTGGGCACCCACGCCATCGTTGATGCCGTCTTCGCTCCGTGTCGAGTCGCAGAGCAACGGCTCACTCCCTTACTGCTCTCCCGTGCGGTGCAGCCGGGCATGCTTGTCTTGATGGATCGTGGCATCGTCTCGGCAGCAGAGCTGAGTACGCTGGTCCAGCAGCAGGCCCACGCCCTGGCGCGTCTGAAAGCCAACGACTACACCCATGCCGAGCAGGTGCTCTCCGATGGCAGCTATCTGGTCACCTTACATCCAGTGGGGCTGCCTGCCGTGCAGGTGCGCGTGATCGAGTATCGTCTCGAACCGCACACCGCCGAGCGACTCGCCGAGTTCCCTGCTTCTCAGACGAGCAACCCCCCCGATCCCCATCAGTTGCATCGCCTGGTCACCACCTTGCTCGACCCAGAGCAGTATCCCGCCCTGGACCTCATCGAGTGTTATCACGAACGTTGGGAGATCGAAGCCTGCATCGATGAGCAAAAGAACCATCTGCGACTGAGCGGCCAACCGCTACCAAGTCAAGGACCCAGGCCTGGTGCGACAGGAACTCTACGGGCTCCTCCTGGCCCATTACATCGTGCGCTGGTGGATGCATCGATCCGCCTGCGAGGCCGACTTAGACCCCGATCGCCTCAGCTTCACGCACGCTGTCGAGGTCTTAGACACCGCCGGCTTTGCCTTTGCCCTGGTCCCACGCCAGGAGGTCCCCCGGCTGCAGGAGCGACTCCTGGCCGATCTGCGCGATCCCTCCACGCTGCTGCCGCCCCGCCGCCTCCGCTTTTACCCTCGCGTTGTCAAGCGCGCTTATTCCTCGTTCCATCGCAAGCGACCCGGGCAGCAGGGCTTTATCCTCAAAAAGCAGAGCTTCCGCGACATTCTTCTTATTTAAATGGCATTGGGGGCTAGGGGGTGAGGCCCGCTACAACCGCTACAAACCCGCTTGGAAAGACACTGGCACCCAAAAAATAGCAAAAATTATGCCCGTTCAAACGATCAATGCAAAATCCTCTCCTCCGGCACCTCCAGCAGCACAGCAGCCCCCACAATCGGCGCATTCTCACCCAGTGCGGCCAGTCTCAACTCCAGCATGCCCCATTTTAGGATAGCATTGACCTTCTGTTGCAGCATAGGTACGAGGAAAGCATTATTGAGCGCGATGGCTCCGCTGATGGCAACGGCATCGATGCGCGTGAGCTGCGCCAGGTTGACGAGGCCCAAGAGCAAGTTTATCCGAGAAGGTTTCCCAGAACGCCATATCTGTTATGTGAGCGATAGGACGCCCATAACGCAGTTCGACCTGCCTGCCCCCAGTGAATGTTTCCAGGCACCCTACCTGACCACACAGGCATATTAATGTGTTACCGTCAAGTACCTGGTGTCCTATCTCAATCGAAGATGTAAGCGAGATTGAAGCTTTGCCGAGCTGTATGGCGGCTCCTGTTCCCGTCGAAACGGTCAGGTAAGCGCACCTGTCGATGTTGCGCAGGGCGCCAAATTTCTTTTCAGCCAGCAAGCCACACACCGTATCATGTGCAAACCGTACAGGACACGCGAAACATTCAAACAAGTCCTGGGCAAAAGGTTTGCCAATATAGCCAGGCAGGTTTGGTGCAAAGATGATTGTATGTCCATCCCTGGCGATACGCGCTGCGGCTGAGACGCCTATCCCCGCAAGGTCTTCTCTACCGCTGTTTTGTATGGCAGCGACGATTTGATGGATTTGCTCTTCATAGTTTTGCACGGTGGGAAACTTTGCAAGCACTACAAAGTCTGTTGAATCCAATGATTCAAATAATCCCAGGCGAGTGTTGGTGCCTCCAATGTCCACGGCGATGTATGTATTTGAGCTTGCCTGGGTGATCATAGTGCCCCTCTTAAGGAGTGATCAGAAATTCATTGTGAGTAGCATACCACACAACATTGTCCCCGCGATGAGCAGCGTACGCTTGACAACACATGGTTCACAAAGATTAGAATTGTAGAGAAAGAGCGGACTCCTGGTGAGACCTTGCAAAGGATGGTAAAGATGACGATATCAGTAAGCGGTACAGTCGCCCTCGTAGGGGCCGGCGAGTATCTTTCAACAATGCTACCGGTAGATAAAATGCTGCTCGAGCGGGTTAATGGCACACCGCGTGTAGTCGTGCTGCCAACCGCCTCGGCGCCCGACGGCGCGGGTGTACCGGAGCGCTGGGCGCGCATGGGTGTTGAACACTTCTCCCAACTGGGCGCAGCGGTCGAACCGGTTATGTTGCTGAATCGAGCGGATGCTGGCAAAGATGAAGTGGCCGCACAACTTGCCGCAGCAAATTTCATCTACTTCTCAGGTGGCAAGCCCCGCTACTTGCTTGAGACGCTGCAAGGCACTGCCTCCTGGCAGGCTATCCTGGGTGTCTTCGCTGCCGGCGGTATCATAGCAGGCTGTTCTGCGGGAGCAATGGTCCTCGGCAGTGAGTTGTTCGACTTTCCCCAGGTATGGCGCACTCTGCCGGCGCTCGGGCTTGTCCCTGGCATCGCCGTCATCCCGCACTTTGATGAACTGCCCGCATGGCTGGCAGGCACGGTCTCCCGCCCCATGCGAAAGGCGACGGTTGTTGGCATCGACGGCGCAACGGCGCTTGTTGGATCAAACGGCCAATGGCGAGTACACGGGCATGGCGGCGTTACAGTTTTCACGGAAAACGGCAAAAAACGCTATGCGAATGGTGAAGCAGTACCAATCGCCACCTAGTCCAGTTTTTATATGGGGCTACTCGCGCGCACACTCCATCTTGGACGCTGCAAGACGTTGGATAAGAAACGGTGCTGTTTCGACTCCCTTTCTTTTCCGGCAAAATACTCAGCCGATTACGGCTCTTCCTCTATCTCTATAGCATCTTCTGCTAGCACTCGCGTACGCTCGCGCGGCCATCGTTTGCGAATGAAGCCCAGGAGATGCTCAGGAATCCAGCGCAGGAAGTACGGATGCCGCAGTACATGCAGGAAGAGCTGGGGTTGGAGGTTTTTCCATATAGCCGGCAGTTGCGCTATCTCGCCACTGCGTCTCGGGTGCTCGGCACTGGCCGGGTCCGCCCAGCGCTCACGGACATAGATATCCCCCAGGCGCTCCAAAGTCACGGCCTGATCTGGAGCCGCCTCGGCCAGGGCATGCATATATTCGTAGGGTGTTTGCGAACGCCGTATTGGGATACCCGCCCAGTTTGCAAGCAGACAAATACGCCCGTAGACCTGTGCAGTTATCCCATAGCTGCGGAACAGGCGCCGCCACCAGACCCCGAAGTAAGCAATGCCTGACAGAATAAGCAGGAGCAAACCAACCAGCGTCAAACCAATATCCTGGCGCAACCCCTGCTGCGCGGACGCCGTGGTCACACCCGACTGCCCGCCACTGGTCTCTTCAGGCAAAGTCGGCTTACGACCACGAGTCCCAGGGGGGACACCAGGCAGGACAGGGCCGGTCGTGACGGTCGAACTAGCAGTCGGACGGGTAAAGGCCGAAAAGTGCGCCGACGGCTCAAAGTTGACCCAGCCATAACCGGCAAAATAGACTTGCGTCCACAGGTGGGCATCAAAGCCATGAATCAACCACTCGTGTTGTTTTACATCGTATGTCCCGCTGGTGTACCCTGCCACCACACGCGCAGGTATACCCACTTCTCGCGCCATGATGGCCATTGCCGTAGCAAAGTAGTTACAAAACCCTTGATTGCTGCCGTTGAACAGGAACCAGGAGACCGCTTCCTGGCCAGGCGGCAGAGAGACATTCACATTATAGGTGTAGTGGTCGCGCAGGTAGCTCTCCAGCGCCTCAGCCTTGTCGTACATGGTGGAGTAACCGGCAGTGATGGACTCTGCCAATTGCTTTATTCTGGGATTAAGATTTTTCGGTAGTTGCAGCAAGTTCGCGTTGAGGATATTCGGGTCATACCAGGTGACGGGAGGGAGCAAATCTGGATGAGCCGGGTCGTACGTAAAGGATGGAGCATCGGCAGGCATCGGGACTGTCTGCAGGGTCTTTATAGGGGCGGCAGAAACATAAGAGATAACTGTATAGCTATTCCCCGCTGCCAGTTTCCCAAGTTTCCGTACCCACGCAATGGTCGCCCCACTGGCTTTACTGGTAAGCACGACCACCGGTTGATTCGTCGAAGCAATCTGCGAGGCTCCCAGCAAGTACGGGTGCTGTTCACCAGGAGGATTCACAACGGTGATGTGCTGCTGCACGGGGCGTAAAAGCGTTGATCCATCGTATTTTACCGTGTTAGCATTCAGCGATGTTCCATCCGTTGAACCGTAAGTCCAGGCCCGGCCGTTATAAGTATCGAGGCTATCCGCCTCAAGGTACTGGCCGCCGCTATCATCGGTTTTGACAGTAAAAACAAGATCGCCGTTCAGATTAGGATTTCCCCCCAGCACGAGTGTGTCAGTGAAGTTGCCGTGACTCGCAATATTGGTGCCCCCACTGACCGAAATAATCCGATCCCAGACATTCTGCAATTGTACCCAGGGATTATTGTCGGCGCTCCAGACCTGTGCTGCGGCATCATTTGTATAGCCCCAGGGTAATAGCCATGCCAGGATCAGGATACCGATAGAGATCAACGCTCCAGCCTGCATAAACTCCCACCCCAGGTCATCCGAGCAACGCAGCCCCAGCCTTTTCCAGCGCACCGAAGATTCATAGAGGTTGAAACGCAGCAGCAGCAGCAGCGCAGCAACCAGAAACACTACCAGAAAGACAATATAACCCGCATCGATAAAGTTCAGGTTAATAAGTAGCACAACAGCATTGGCAAGAATCATGAGCCACGGTCTGCGTGTGCGATAGACAAGCCAGGCGCTTGTATACGCAAGCAGAAAACTAAGCGCGATGATAAAGAAGAGGAAGATGGAATCGTCACTACTGGTGCCCCCGGCAAGCGCCAGCAGCAACCACTGATGCATGTCATTGACCAGGGCGGCAACACTCCCCCCATAATCATTGCCCGCGGTCTGCCATAAAGCCAGCAGTATGCCCAGTGCAACGGCCATTACATGGACGAGCAAGCGTGGCATACGTCGCTGCTTAGCAGCGAATACCCCGCTGGCCAGGCCGAGGAGCGTGATCAACGAGAGGACATTGAGATGTTCTACCCAACCTGCTGCTTGCACGCACCAGATGGTGCTGTACACCACCGTGGCCAGCAGGAAAAGTGAAAACCACCCCTCTGCCAGGCCGATATGCAAGCTGGATTTACGCGGCCACCGCCTGTTTTTGCCTGGACTACCGTCGCTTGGGCGCGGTTCTGCAATGATCTTCGAGAGACGTTCAATAGTCGCATCCTGCATTGCCATTACCTCCATCGTGCATAGCGTGCCTCGGATTTTCGTTCAAGCGCTTCAGTTAAGGAGGCTTCACATTTGACACGCAACACAGGTATTCCTGCACCTTCTAACAAGGCCAGAGTATCCTCATCAGGTGGCCTATTCTCAAATGATGCCGCATCTAAGCCTACGACAGCTACCTGCACACCACGGCGCTGAAGATGACGCAGGCTTTCATGCCAGTCCCTCGAGTTCGAGGGTGTAATCACAATAGCAACAGTATTCCGCCCGAAATGGAATGCATCCAGAGCCAGGGCTTCTTTCAACTCGGGTCCTGATCCCGCCTCGACAACGGCAAGCATTTCAAGCACGCGCTCAACCTGGCGTTCGCCACGATCCAACGAGAGAAATTCACGTCGTTGTGCATTCATAATCATACCTAGAGACAGGTCCTGGCGCAACAGGTATACAGCAACCGTGGCAGCAATGGTTACGCCATATTCCTCGGTCGAATGTTCACCCTCGCCTGCCTGCACTGCTTCGTTCAGGTCAAGAAATATCCACGCATCCAATGCGGGATCAAGATCGAATTCCTTTACCATTAATCTATTGTAATGCGCAGTGGAGCGCCAGTGTATACGATTTTGCGCGTCTCCTGCTGCATAATCACGAATAGTAGTGGCGTTGGTCGTGGCTTGCAGGGCGCGCCGTGAACTGCGGCCACGTCCAGGCAACCCTCCCGTAAATAACACGAAACTACTGATTGGCAGCACACGCGGCAAGACGAGCAACTCCTTCGGTACCGTGAGCATTATACGCCGTCGGAACAGGCCAAATGGGTCCCCACTGGTGGCTGTAACAGGCCCCAACTGGAAACGCCCGCGCTGCTTACAGACAGTTCGCGCGCGCCATGTCGCCCGCTTGCGACCACCCATACTCGCGACATACCCTGCGCGGTGTCCCGGCAAGGTTGAGCTATCGGCAATCTGTACCCACAACTTGGGCATCACACTCACATTGTCCAGCATGAGCCGCTCATCGAAGATCTCACCAACCTGTACGCGCCCAACACTGGCAGTGCGCCGGAAGATCATCTTGCGCAGGCTGTAGCGTGCCCAGATCCAGGATAAAATGAACAGGGTCAGCATGACATAGGTGAGTAAGTACAGCACACGCCAGCCGCTGCTGATTGCAAAGAAGGCCAACACGATTATCAGTAGGATAGCTTGCCAGGGTCGCATAGATCAGCGCCCCTTTCCACCACCGACCCATGCACCAGGCACAGGCACACTCTGCAAAATTTCATCCAGGACGGCGGTAGATGTAATGGCGCGTACACGCGCTGCCGGTGTTACGATGATACGGTGTGCCAATGTGGGCTTCACTAAAAGTTTCACGTCGTCGGGAATAACGTAGCCACGTCCACGTATCGCAGCTATAGCCTGAGATGCCCTGTACAAGGCCAATGAACCGCGAGGACTGGCTCCCAGGTAGATGTTGTTATGATTGCGCGTGGCATTGGCAATCATAACGATGTATTCTCGAATAGTCGGATCGATATGGACACCGCGTATCTGCTGTTGAATCAGCACCAGCTCTTCCGCAGTCATAATTTGCACCAGGTCGTCCAACGGATGATGATATTGATGCGTATCCAGAATATTCATCTCATCGCTGGCTTTGGGATAGCCGAGCTTAATGTTCAACATAAAGCGGTCGAGCTGAGCTTCCGGTAGAGGGAACGTTCCTTCATATTCGATGGGGTTTTGCGTCGCCATCACCATGAATGGTTCGGGTAGATGATAGGTGACGCCGTCAACCGTCATCTGCGTCTCCTCCATCGCTTCCAGCAATGCCGATTGCGTTTTCGGAGTAGCGCGGTTAATTTCGTCGGCCAGCACGATTTGGGCCATGATTGGCCCGGCCCGGAACTCAAAATTGCCAGTTTTCTGATTATAGATGGAGACCCCTGTTACGTCGCTTGGCAAGAGATCTGGGGTAAACTGGATGCGTTTGAATGTGCATCCAATGGAGCGAGCAATTGCCTTGGTCAGGACGGTTTTGCCAACGCCGGGCACATCTTCGATTAAAACATGTCCCTGGCAGATGACAGCTATGAGGCTGAATGCAACCGATTCAGCTTTACCAACTATTACTTTTTCGACATTGTTAATTACTCGTTGAACCGCACTAGCTAGATCTTGTACCGACAGCATACTTTACTCTCCAATAGAGCCTGGTACAGTAGCGTTGGTGACGGCCTCATCTATAAACGCTTCGCAGGTACCAGGCAAACTTCTCGACGACTGCTCATTTCATAGTGTATCACGTGAATGCAAAAGCTTAAAGCATAGGCAACAGTTATGTATATTATTACGCCATGACAAACGTGTTTGTTTCATCTGATTTTTAAGTCTACACGCGTCACCTGAAATGTTCCTGAAAACCCGAGTTCTGACCTCTGGTGAGATCAGCAAGAGTATGCTATGATTGTGTCGATGACAAACCTGCACGACGGTAACGATATTCAAGAACTGCATGCCTACGTACGTGGACGGGTGCAGGGGGTCGGCTTCCGCTACTTTGTCGTTGAACATGCCCTGATGCTTGGCCTGCGCGGAAGTACTGGCCCAGGGACCTCGTCCTGCCCTGGAGCGCCTGCTCTCCCTGCTGAGGCAGGGGCCGCCCGCAGCCTACGTGAGCGAGGTACAAAAAGTATGGGGGAAGCCAAGCGAACATCTCAGTGGCTTTCATGTTCGCTGGTGAAGAGAAGAGGAAGATTATGATTGATCGCGAAACTGTAAAGAACGTAGCAAAACTGGCCCGCCTGGGTCTGACCGAAGAAGAGGTTGATGTGTTTGCAAGTCAACTCTCTGTCATCCTGGAGAACATCGCCAAATTACAGGAGGTCGATGTGAGCGGAGTGTCGCCCACCGCGCATGCATCACGCTTGAGCACTATCACGCGGGCCGATATCCCACAGCCGTCATACCCGCCGGAAGTATTACTGGCCAATGCCCCCGAACAGGAAGCCAACTGCCTGAAAGTCCCCGCGGTGCTGGAGGAGTCCTGATGACCGAATTATATCAACTGAGCATTCACGAAGCTGGAGAACTATTACGCCAACGGAGGATCTCTTCGGTCGAACTAACTCGCGCCCATCTAGACCGCATTCGAGCGGTGGATGAGAAGGTCAAGGCCTTCACACTCGTAACCGATGATCTCGCCATGAAACAAGCAGAGGAGGCTGACCGGCGCTTTAGCAGCGGAGCCACGGTATCCCCCCTCACAGGCATTCCCCTGGCGATCAAGGACGTAATTTGTACGAAAGGGATCACCACCACCTGCAGCTCCAACATGCTGAAGGATTTCAAGCCGCCTTACGACGCTGCAGTGATGGAACGACTCAATGCGGCAGGCGTGGTAATGCTTGGCAAGACAAACATGGATGAGTTCGCAATGGGTTCTTCCACCGAGCACTCCGCGTTCTTCCCTACGCATAACCCCTGGGACCTGGAACGCGCCCCCGGTGGCAGCAGTGGCGGTTCCGCAGCAGCAGTAGCGGCAGGCATGGCGATGGGCGCCCTTGGAAGCGACACCGGCGGCTCGATTCGCCAACCTGCGGCATTGTGCAGCGTTGTGGGCCTCAAGCCGACCTATGGCCGGGTTTCACGCTATGGGCTGGTGGCGTTCGCCTCATCGCTCGATCAAATCGGCCCGTTTGCACGCAGCGCGCGCGACGCCGCTCTGATCTTGCAGGCGATTGCGGGCCATGATCCACGAGACTCGACCAGCTCTCCCGATCCAGTATCAGACTTCAGCGCAGCACTGAATGGCTCTATCAAAGGCCTGCGCATCGGCGTACCCGAGGAATACTGGGTAGAGGGGACGCAGCCAGGAGTAGTCAAGGCCGTGCGCGACGACATTGAAAGACTGCGTGAATTGGGAGCTGAGGTCAGCGAGGTTTCCCTGCCACATAGCAAATACGGTGTTGCAGCTTACTATATTATAGCTCCGGCAGAAGCCAGCGCTAATCTTGCTCGTTACGATGGCGTCAAATATGGCTATTCCTATCGCGACACTGACGACATATGGGAGGCGCTGGAGAAGACACGCCAGTACGGGTTCGGCACGGAAGTCAAGCGCCGCATTATGCTCGGTACCTACGCGCTCTCTTCCGGCTACTACGATGCCTATTACAAGCAAGCAGAAAAGGTGCGCACGCTGATCACCGAGGACTTCACCCGCGCCTTCGAGCGCTTCGATGTACTGGTCAGTCCTGCTTCACCCTCAGTAGCATTCAAGATCGGAGAGATATCCGACCCGTATGAGATGTATCTGCAGGACGTGTTCACCATTCCGGCGAACCTGGCGGGCATCTGCGGCGTTTCGATCCCGGGCGGGTTTAGCAATGGTCTGCCCGTTGGCTTGCAACTGCTTGGCAACTTCCTCGACGAAGACGTTATCCTGCGTGTCGCCAGCGCTTTTGAACAGGTAACCGATTATCATACATGTTGGCCCAAGGCCGTGTAGATAAAAACCGGGGCGAGCGCCAGCACGCCCCGCCCTGGAGTATGGATGATACGCCGCACTGTTGCAATTGCTCTACTGTTCATCTCAATCAGCACCATCATCGCGGTTCCCATTCTCGTGTTCACACCAATGGGGGCACGCCTGTTTGATGGATCACCCCCAACTGCCACGGTCACCACGCCGGCTTTCACCCCCCTTTATTCCCCAACGCCCACTCCTAAACCCACACCTATCCTTACTGCCAGAGGGAAACCGCCGGCGATTAG
>WNFE01004074.1_pt1 | contig 10865 bp, 12 predicted proteins | sample 5400451 | NCBI WGS metagenome assembly WNFE01 (sample SAMN13153344, study PRJNA577476) | soil metagenome | isolation source: 200 cm saprolite under Douglas fir tree site 2 hole 2 | place: USA:California | collected 2015-04-18
CCGCTCTGCATTTTCACCCATCCACCGATGATCTCCTGAGCTATCTTTCGCCGGAACTCGAAATCGTCCGCGTGGGCCTAGCCGAAAGCTGGCGCCGCGGCTTGCGCGTGGTCATGCGCCAATAGCCAGCGGCGAGGCATGGAAACTTGTGTGTCGCCTGCGCTGGTCCACAAGCTCCTGGTTTGTCCTGAGTTTCCTTTGCACACGTTTGCTCTTCCAACGGTAGAATGGCCTCTCCGGCAAAATGGGCGGGAACCGTGACGAAGAAAAATTTTTCAGCCACAATCCGTCAGGCAGGTCCAATTTCTCTGATGGAAGTTTCTGGGCGTTTAACTTCCTTTGAAAGCGGGATTTTGCGCGATTCCATATCCAGGCTCCTCAAGGAAGGCCGCAGAAAATTCATCCTGAATTTGAGCGGCCTCGAGTATCTGGATAGCTCCGGCATCGGCGAGCTTGCAAGAGTGTACGTGTCGGTCGTTAAACTGGGCGGAGAGATGAAAGTGGTCGGCCTCTCCTCGAAAATAGGAGAGATTTTCAGAATCACGCAGCTTTATCAGGTCTTGCCGGAATTTCCCGATGAACAGTCGGCCTTGCAAAGTTTTCCGGAATCCCGGGGCAAAGATAACGTCTGAAGTCAGCAGGAGGGTGAAAGGCGCACTCAAAAGGAGAGAAGCGGTTAGGGCGTAGCCCTAACCGCCTCCCGGGGTGTGTCCTCGAAGTGGTGTTACTAGCTTAGATGCATGCTGAAGAAAAAGGTTTCTTCTACGAACCGAATTCCAAAAAAGTTCTGTTAAGGTGGGAAACGCTTAGTAAAACAAATACTTACGCCACCGTTCGTCGCGGTGTCCGATCAGCCGCATCAGTTGCCGCGAGGTATGCAGTGTGAAAGGGCGGGGGCGGCGGGCCAGTTTTAGCCCCGCTTCTTCCGGGGTACGGTCGCCTTTGCTGTTATTGCAATGGTAGCAGCAGGCCACCAGGTTTTCCCACGAAGAGTGCCCGCCACGCGAGCGCGGCACAACGTGATCCAGCGTCAATTCCGAGCTCGGAAAGATCCGCCCGCAGAACTGGCAGGTGTTCCGGTCCCTCAAGAGGATATTTTTCCGCGAAAGTGCCCGGCTCTGCTGCGGGATGTGCCGGTAAGCCAGCAAGCGAATGACCGATGGCACCCGGTGAGCATGCGAGGCGGAATGCACTTCCGCGTTATGCAGTTCTTCCGCCTGGGCCACACCCTTCAGCATCAGCACCATGGCCCGCCGCACCGCGGTTACGTTAATGGGCTCGTACGTGGCATTCAGCACCAGCACCGGTTCCTGCATCAGCGACGCGCGGCGCGTCAAAAACGGGTTGTGGGATCTACTACCTGCGGGACCCTCGGAACCGGCTACAGCCGTACTTGTCGATTCGGGGGTAGAACGCCCCCGGGAGTCCACCGACATGTGCCGGTTTAGGCTCATCTCGCTTTCCTCGAGTTATCTTACCATCCAGTGGAGCCTGGTATGGGATTTCTTGCTGCCCGGGCCGCCGTCAGCCCGATCACCGATTTGGCGCCCGCATCGCGCAGCGCGCGCGCACAGGCATCGAGAGTCGCTCCAGTCGTCATTACATCATCTACCAGTAAGACGCGCTGATTGTCAACCTGGCTGCCTGGACGTGTGGCAAAAGCGCCACGAACGGACTCCCATCTCTCCTCCAGGCTCAGAATTCGCTTGTCCGGCCGGGGCCGCGTCCGCATCAATAGAACGGCCTTATGCGGTAACTGCAGCCGTTTGGCCAGCGGCTTGGCGATCAGGTCGGCCTGGTTGTACCCGCGCTCCCTTTCCCGTTTGCGGTGGAGCGGGACCGGCACCACCACATCCGCCGCCAGCAAATCTGGATTGTTTCTCACCGCTTCGGCCAGCCGCTCCGCGAACCACGCCCCCAGCGGCTCGATCCGCTCGAATTTCAGCAGAAGAATTGCCTGCACCAGTTCGCCTTCGTACAGGGCGAAGCTCCGGGCACAGTCAAATGCGTATGTATTGTCCCGGCAGGCCGGGCAAAGCAGATGCTGTCCCGGGTTCTGCTGTAATCCCGGCAGCGGCCGACCGCAAAGCTCGCAGGCGATTTGTGGCACCGGAAGAAAGGAGGATAGGCAGTCGAGGCAGATCGGTATCCGGCTCGCTCCTGGCAGCATCCGCTCGCAAAGGCGGCATCCCGCAGGGAAAAACACGCTGACCAAGGCGTCGCTGACCTCCGCGATCCAACCCCGGCGTTGGGGCCGGCCTCGCACAACTCCCCGCGGGGCTGCTGGCTTCTTGCCGGATGAACTATCTCTCGCCATGCAGGCAGAACTCTAGCCTGCTTCGCGGAATTGACAAAGATAAAAGTTACGGTGGAGTAACTGCTCGGGAGATCCGCGATTCGCGGGAGGCCTTACAACAATCCCTGTTCCATCTTTTGCTGGCAGGCGATGCAGTGTTTGGCCCACGGCACCGCTTCCAGCCGCTTCTGCTGCATCTCTTCCTGGCAGTTTGCGCACACGCCGTATTCATCCGCCTGGATGCGCTTCAGCGCCGCGTCGATCATGTTCAGGATGGTGCGGTCGGTATTGGTCATCCCAAAGAGAAATTCTTTGGTGTAGGAGTTTGCCGCCTTGTCCGCCAGGTCAACCGTCGGATCTTCGTCCGCTGCGCGTCCTTCTTCCTGTGTGCGCGCGATCGTCCTGGTCAATTCTTCCTTCCGCGTCAGCAATTTCTTCTTGTAGTACTCAAGCCTTTTCTTGTCCATGGGGTCCCGCCCCTCTGCAAGCATTCGGGGCCATCTAAAAACTCCGTAGTGTAGGCCGTGTTAGCCAGAGTGTCAAGCGCACCGGCTCGTGAACGCTGATTTGTAGTTAAATGGAGGTGACGTCCGCTCCTGCGGTGTGGCATGAAGTCTACCTGTCTCTTCTTCGTCGCGCTGGCCTCGCTCGCTCTGCCGGCTCTCCCTGCAGCTCGCCCGGGGGAATCGGCCGATTGCACGGGCGTTGTCACGGCCGAAAACGGTGTTCCGCTCGCGGGGGCCCGAATCAAATATGAAGACAGCAGCGGGCACGCGTACCGCGCGGAAACCGATGGAGCCGGGCGTTTCACGCTTCGAAATCTTCCTCCGGGAGACTACAAGGTCGAAGCACACAAAGAAGGTTTCTTTCTGCTGACCGGCCAGCTCTTCACTCTCCGTGCCGGGCCGAACGAACTCACTCTGACCCTGAACCACGAGCAGGAAGTCCACGAACAGGTGCAGGTTACCGCGCCCTCGAATCAAATCGAAACGCAGGACACCTCGCAACGATCCGCGCTCACGGCACGCGACATTCGCGACATTCCCGTGCCCAACTCCCACGTTCTCCAGCAGAGCCTGGCCGCCTTGCCGGAAATTGTCCAGGACCGTCTAAATAATCTGCATGTAGCTGGCGCGAGATCCGGCGAGACGCAATACCTCCTCGATGGATTTGAAATTGGCGACCCCGTGAACGGGGCACTGACTTCACGCTTCAACATCGATGCAACGCGATCGGCGGAGGTGCAGTCCGGACGCTTTGCAGCGGCTTATGCGCACTCCGGCGCGAGCACTTTGAGTCTGGAGACTCTCGACGGCGACGACCGTTGGCGCTTCGGCACGACCAACCCCGCCCCCGGCGTCAACCTTCAGGAAGGCGCCCACTTGGGGAACTGGTATCCGCGCTTTACGTTTTCTGGACCACTCTACCGCGGCAGGTTTTGGTTCTCTGACTCTGTCAGCGTGCAGCACACATTCTCCGTCGTAAAACCGCTGCCAAGGGGCGCCAACACTAGCGAAGAGTGGGCGGGAGATAATCTGCTGCGGCTGCAATTCAACCTGACGGCAAAGCACATCCTGCACGCCAGTTTTCTCTACAACCGGGCGCACGACGCAAACCTCGGCCTGGATGCGCTCGATCCCCAATCGACGACGGTAACCGCGGAACAGCGCCGCGCCTTCGTCTCGCTCAAGGATCAGGTGTGGTTGCGGGACACGCTCGTGGAACTCGGCGTGGCTGCGGACACCGGCGTGCTCGACTACACCCCGCAGGGCACCGAGCCCTATGTGCTGCTCATCGCTGCGACGGCCGGCAACTATTTCCAACGCTTGCACCAGCGCGGGCGCCGCTTGCAGGCCTTTGCGAGCGTCACCGCCGCGTCGCGCCACTGGCACGGAACGCATCAGTTCGCCGCGGGCCTCAACGTCGCCGGGCTCGTCGATTCGCAATTGGCCGCGCGGGGAGAAATTCAGGCATTGCGGGCCGACGGCACGCGCGTACGCCAAACAACTTTCGCGGGGACGGCAAATCCGCGGGTTTCCAACACGCAGGCCGGCGCCTATGCGCAGGATACCTGGTCCCTTTCGAAGCATTTTGTCTTGCACGCGGGCTTGCGCAGCGATTGGGATCGCTTCACCGAAAGCGCCATGGCCGAGCCGCGCCTCTCCGGAAATGTGCTGCCATTCGGAGACGACCGCGCCAAGCTGTCACTGGGATGGGGAATCTACAACGCCCCGCTCAATCTCTCCGTCATCGGCCAGGTGTTTGACCAGCAACAGCTCGATTCCTTTTACGATTCGACGGGAACGCTGGTCGTTCTCGGTCCGGTCACGAGCCGGTTCGCTCTGCCTGCTGGTGGCCTGCGCCAGCCGCGGTTCACCATCTCCAGCATGGGTTGGCAGCAGAAAGTGGGAATGAAGACCCTTGTCAGCCTCGAACTTCTGGCCCGCAACGCCTATCATGGATTCGCCTATATCGATCAGCAGCCCTCACAGCCCGGGGGAATCTTCCTCCTCGCGGATCACCGCAAGGACCGCTTCCGCTCCGCCACTTTCACGTTGCGCCATCGTTTCTCGGAAGATGCCGAGCTGTACGGCGCCTTCACGCGCTCGCGTGCTCGCTCGGACGAGGTGCTGAATCCCGCTCTCGGCTCGATCTTCTTTGCACCGCAGCAGCCGGGTCCGGTCGCTTGGGATGCGCCCAACCGTCTTCTCACCTGGGGATGGACGCCCACGCACATTTGGGCAGTGCAGTTGAGCGGTTTCTTCGACTACCGGACGGGATTTCCCTTCAGCGCCGTGAATCTCCAGCAACTGCTCGTTGGCGCGCCGAACGGGTTGCGTTTTCCCGCCTACGCCAGCTTGAATCTGGGTCTCGAGAAAAAATTCGCATTCAGGGGCTATCTCTGGGGTGCGCGCATCGAAACGGTGAACCTCTTCGACCGGCAGAATCCCGATACCGTGGTGAACAACATCGACGCCCCGAATTTTGCTTCCTTCGCGGGGGGCCAGCGCCGCGCCTTCACTTTGCGCGTGCGTTTCGCCGGGCGAAAATGAGCGAGAAGTAACAAATCACGGCAGGATTGGCAGAATCACGGTCAGCGGAACCGCGCAGAGACGTACAAGAGCGTAGCCACGGAGGTCAATCCATGATCAAAAAAGTGCGGGGCGGATACCGGGTGCTCTCCAGTAAGGGGAAAAACATGGGCGGTCCTTACAAAACGAAAGAAGAAGCGCTGAAGCGCCTGCGCCAGGTGGAGTTTTTCAAGCACAAGAAGGGGCAGTAACAAACCGCGTTCGCTCCAAATCCTGACGTGAAACGCGGCACGAAACCCCAGGCCAAACTGCCGCGCGCATGGACGGCGCGCCGGTCCAGTGTTCCTTCTTAACAGCTCCGGGACGGAAGGCCTGCGGGTGCGGGGCGCCGCGATCTCTACCGAGGGCGGCGATCCGCAGCGTGAGCGACTAGGGCAAAGACCGCAAAGTAGAAAGCAGTGTTCGTTCCGATGGCGATGCGCAGGAACCACCCGAAGGTCCAAGCGATCGATTTGTGCGTTTCCGGGGTGATGAGCTCGGCGAGCTTCAAGCCGGGAGAAAATAAGACGATGAGCGGGGCAGGCACTTCCGATTCAATGGGCAGGGCGAATGCCAGCGCAAAAAAGCCGACGATCAGGCCAAGCCCGGCAAGTAAAAAGAATCGGAAGAGCTTGGCTTGAGGCATTATTCAAAAGTCTACCAGACGATTCGCGCCCGCCGTTCCAGTTGCTTATCGTTTTTTCTTGGGCACCGGTTATGCGGCTGCTGGCGCATCCCCCCACGAACAGTCCCGCATGATATGCACGGGAAAGAACATCCGTCATGCGAAGTTGCGCGGCGCGGAAGAGCTAAAACAAAAAGGGCTGAAGAATTTAGTGCTGGCTGCTCCGCGGATGAAAGGCAAAGCGCCGATGCGAGGAATGAGTGGAAATCGCAGAGCGGCGAGAGCGGGAGCGCCACCGGACGGATGACGACTCAGTTTTGGGGTGGTTCTTCGGCAGGCGCGGTTGCGATCTCCGGGCCGCTCTGGCCGGCCAGTTTCTGCGCCGCCCTCTCCAGCTTGCGTTGCGCGCGCTTGGCTTCCTTCATTTTGCTCTTTTCCAGGCGTTTCATTTCTTTTTGGCGCTTTTGGAATGTCGTTGTCAAAGTGTCTCCTCGTGATCAGCGGGACTACCAGCGGGGTTCGCGCGGCTGGCGCGCCACTTCGCGGTAATCCTCATTTGAAAAGCGGTCCCGGCCGCCGCCCTTGCCAAACGTCTTGGGGCCTCGCGGTGGTCCGCCTTCGCCCTTGGGCCGCGCTTCGTTCACTTTGAGGTTGCGCCCGCCGGCTTCCTTGCCGTCCAGTCCGGCAATGGCCTTGGCGGCCTCATCGTCGTTGGGCATTTCCACAAACGCAAATCCGCGTGCCCGCCCGGTTTCCCGGTCCATGGCCATGTGCACACGCGTGACTTGGCCGAACGGCGCAAAGAGCGCGCGCAGATCGCTCTCCGTGGTTTGAAAGTTCATGTTTCCAACAAAAATACTCTTCATGCTGTTTCTCCAGTTGCCCTACCTAGAATGCTTGTGCCTGCACGGTGCTGGTGAGAAACCGGCGCAATGCCGGTCCTCAGGGCCGTAAACGGTTGACTATGAATCGGCTGAAATCACAGGAGGAAGGAATGCAAACCATACTCGACAGGGAATTCAGGCAATCCAATTTCCGCAATTGGTAGAATAGCACAAATTGCGGCGAAAGGCTTGCGCTTGCAAAACCCACAAGGAAGCATGACCGCCAGGCAGGGCGGCCCTACACGCCCAGGCCAGATAGCACAAGTTTTCTTCTCTTCTGCGTTGTTTTGTAGACCGGTTTTTACGGGGACTTCGGAATAGGTACGCTGGCAACGACCTGTTGCTGATAGTGGTTCGGATTGGAGCCGTCGTCAAAAGTGCTCACCGAAGTGGTGTATTCGGTAGAGGAGGAGGAGGAGTTCCCGAAGTAATCCCCGATGAAAGTCTCGCCACTGCAGATGCAATGCGGGTGGGGCGCGTTGAGTTGCGGGTCCCAGGTGTGCTGGGACATGCGGATGTTGTGCCCGATGGGCGCGAGCGCGGCGGTATAGAACTGGATGGCAGTATTGACGCAATAATTGGAGCGAGCGTAAGGAGTTCCCGGAGAGGCCGCGGTGCCGGGATCAAGAGCAATCCCGGCGGCGGCGGCTTCCATCGTTCCCGCTGCCGGACAGGACAGACGGCGATCGTAGAACGCAACACTGACCGCGTCGGTGACGCCGTTATCAGCGACGTTCAGATTCGGCTGGAGTTCGTCCACGGGATTGACGTTGTCATTCACTACGATGGGAGTGGACCAGGTGGCGCCATTGTCGGTGGAGGTAGTTAGGTAGATGTTGGCAACGCCCGAAGCACCGTCCTCCCAACTTACGTATAGAGGATAGTGGCCGTTGACAAGGTGGTGCCCTACGGCAAAGGTATTGACAATCCCCTCGCGGAACGTGGTGTTCTGATACGTGGGAACGAAGACGTCATGGTGTACCAGCAGAGGCGTCTGCCAAGTCGCGCCGCCATCGCGCGAGGAGATCACGTATATATCAGCAAACTGGAAGCCTTTCTGCTGCGGATTATTGGTTTCCGTGGTGTACACGGTTCCGTCGGGCGTGACATGCGGGAGCATGTAACTGTCCCAGGGATGACCGTTGATGGTCGGCAGGACCGTCGGTATTGACCAGTCGTTATGGCTGCCATCGAAGTTGGCGTCGGCGAAAGAGACAAACACGCTACTGGGATTGAAAGCGAACAACGTCCACATAGCGTAGATGCGGTTGAAGTGCGGGCTGGAGGGATTGAGATCAACCGTGATCCACTGCTTGTCGGGGTCATTGGAGTGGGCATTCGGGGCGGTCATCAAGTAATCCAGGCCGCCGTTGTGAATAAAGTTCCAGTCCGTAGCGGAACTTGCCCCGTGTGGCTGTGGAGATGGCTTCGCCCGGGAGCGCGGGATTGGGCAAGGAAGACCCGTTATTGAACACCTGAAAGCCAAATTTGTCATAGGAGAATTGATAGGGGAGCAGCAGGGCGTGATAGTTGCCGAAGGAGTCAAAAGCCCCCACGGGGTCGGTATTGTCGGTGAATCCTTCATAACCCGGAATATGACCCTGCACCGACCAGGTCTTGCCGCCGTCGAATGATTCATAGAAACCCAGCAAGTGGTTATAACCCTCAGCGCTCACGAACCATTTGGTCTGCCCGATCAGGTGATTAGGGTTGGTTGGGTCTACTCTGATGTCTGACTCACTGTGGTTGTTCACGAGCAGCGGGTTGTTCACGACGTTTTGCGTGGAGTAAGGTCCGAGATCCTCACCAGTATTCGCGGCCCCGATGCACGGCGTCTCCCCCGTGTAGCCGTTCGCCGGACCCAGATTGCCCGCGTAAGGAACCTCCGGGGTATAGCAACTGGTCTTCTGGGTCGTGGCGAAAACATTGGTGACATGATTGGACTTGAAACTATCGGCGAAAGCGGTGTCTGTCTGCGGGCCCTGAGGTGGCGGGGGAACCGATTGAGCAATTGTGGAGGGCACCGATGCCGCCGCGAGAAAGAGCGACAGGCAAGCAAATTTCACGGGCACCGAGACGTTCCAAAGGTCACGTGAATTGAAAAGGAAAAGCTTGACGAAAGGCATTTTCACCTCACAACTGCCACTGAGGCGCGGGAATTGAATTCAAAGCGCGCCGCACACAAGGTGGGGGACATCAGAAGCAGCAGTCCCGCAGCATAAGAATAATGTTCTTGACTGTCAAGGCTACCCTGCGGTGTACGGGGTTTGCGCAGTCAGAATGAGGTGGAGGCTTTATAGCGGCGATAGTCGTCGCCGAAATGCGCTTCGAGCAGGCGCGCTTCGGCACGGGCACGGCTGATCTGCAGTATCAGCACGGGCACGAGGAGCAAGAGGAGAAGTGGCCGCTCGAGGAAAAGAAATAGTCCCGAGAAAACCATCGTGCCAAAAACGTAGATGGGATTCCGGATGCGCGAGTAGATGCCGCGCGTGACGAGTTGTTTCGCCTGGGGTCGGACCGAGAAGGCATTGCCCAGCTGAATGCGCGCGACGGTCAAAAGGCTGAGGGCCGGGGTCATGAGGAGCAACCCGGCGATGCGCTGCACGCTCCACGGTGGATGAGCGAACGCGTAAACGAGGTAGGCGATGGCCAGCAACGGCACGACCGTGACGATGACTGCGCCAAGTTTCGTCTGTTTGCTCCTTCCCCCCGACGCGCACGATGGTAGTGCATTCCGAACTTCCGGCGAGGGTAAGGGAAGGGGCAATAGTGGCAGACCGTTCGGAGGAATTATGAGGAATTATAAGGTCCTCCTTCAAACCCGCAGCCCGGGCTTTTGTACAGAAGGACACAGGGAGGGTGAAAAATAATTGTTACGGGGACTTGACGGATAAAAGAAAGCTGGTATAGTTACAGATGGCCCGGAGGTATTGTGGGACCGTGGGCAGTTCAGGGGCATCACAGTCGGATTTGAAAGTCCGTTTCGATCCTAAGTGAGGTTCTTTACGAACACTGGCTAGAAGGAAGTCGAGCATCGCGTGGAACCACTCAGGTGTGAGTGGTTGTACCCGGCGCTCGACGCCGGGTTTTTTATTTTGCAGCAGTGATTAGTGGCGAGTGGCGGGCGGGAAGAAGTTCCGCAAGGGATTTCTGAAGCAAGTCGCAGGGCAACTAAACCACGACGCAAAAACTCAGCGGAAGCTGGGGTAAGCAGAGCTGGAAGGCGAGTTCGCGCAACGCGAACGGGTAAGTCCCGCCAGACAAGTTCCGGAACGTTTTGAAGACGTGGCCGCAATGCGGTCCGATTGAAAACGGCGGCCGTAAAACGGCCGACTGGGACATTCCGATGGACTCGGAATAAAAGTTCTTTGACAACAGAAAGGCTGGCAAGCCCACGCCGATAATTTCGGCCTGATTACGGTCAGGCGAGACGTCAAGGTGTGGGTTATTACAAGTTTGCTCGAGATTGAGCATAACTGTGGAAGAAAAGGCGGCTTATTCAATTGTTTGAAGATCGTAGAAACGAAAGCCTGCTTCCGTTTTCTTAGCCACCCCCAGCGGGTGGCCGGACGTTCCGTGAAACCCATGCCCGGGTGAGCGGAGTGCGGAGGCGAGGAAATATGGAGCTACGAGAATCAGAACGTTAGATTTGATTTGGAATCGCTGGGCTAACGCCCAGCGGCTACAAAGACAAGGAAGACGGATTGGGTAAGTTTTATGATTAAGCTACTAAGGGCGTACGGTGGATGCCTTGGCGCCAGAAGGCGATGAAGGACGTGGCAAGCTGCGATAAGCCTCGGGGAGCCGCAAGCAGGCTTTGATCCGAGGATTTCCGAATGGGGAAACCCGGCGAGATGAACTCTCGTTACAGCCCGCTGAATACATAGGCGGGTATGAGCCAACCCAGGGAAGTGAACCATCTCAGTACCTGGAGGAAAATAAATCACAGAGATTCCGAAAGTAGCGGCGAGCGAAATCGGAACAGCCCA
>WNFE01004075.1_pt1 | contig 10864 bp, 8 predicted proteins | sample 5400451 | NCBI WGS metagenome assembly WNFE01 (sample SAMN13153344, study PRJNA577476) | soil metagenome | isolation source: 200 cm saprolite under Douglas fir tree site 2 hole 2 | place: USA:California | collected 2015-04-18
CAAGCTCACCGCGCTCACGTCGCCCGGAATTGCGGCAGCCAGGAAGGCGGCGTGCACATCGGCAATGGCATCGGGGATGCTGTTGCCGCAATCGCCCGTTCCAGTGAAGGCGCAATTTCCAGCATCTGGAAGTGGAACTGTCGCCCACGTATTGAGCTGGAGTGTGTTGCCTACGGTGTAGCGCTGGCCCTCGTAGCCGCCGAAGTAGAACAGCTTGTTCTTGACGATCGCGCCCCCTGCGGTGCCCCCGAATTGCTCCAGATTGCGCGGGTTTTTCGGTTGCGTGCTCGGATTGAAGTAGTTGCGGGCGTCGAACGGCGTGTCGCGTCCAAAGGCGTAAGCCGTACCATGAGTCTGGTTAGTGCCTGCCTTCAAACCCACATTAACAATGGCCCCGGGCTTCCAGCCGTATTCCGCGGGAGGATTCTGCTGCAGATTGAATTCCTGGATGGAGTCCACCGGAAGAATCGTCGCCGAGTCTCCGGCGATACCTGCTCCGTTAATAATGCTTTGCCCGGAAAAGGGCTCGCTGTTGAACAAACCGTCCACCAGGTAGGCATTGTCTTCAGCACGAAGGCCGTTGGCGCTCGTGGTCGAGAATCCGCCTCCGGGATAACGAACGATTCCCGGGCGCAATTGCAGCAGGTTCTCGTAGTTGCGGCCGTTCAGCGGGAGATCGTTTATCTCCTTATTGCTGAGAGTGCCCCCGAGAGTTGACGAAGTCGTATTAATGAGTGGAACGTCTTCGGTGACGACCACGGTCTCCTTCACACTGCCCGGTGGTAGCTGCACGTCGACGGTCACATCGGTGGCGACTTCGACCTGTACATTCGGTCGTTCCACCACTTTAAAGCCGTTGGCTTCAGCGCGCACGACGTAGACGCTCGGAATAAGGCTGGGGACAACGTAGGCCCCCGAATCGTCGGTGGTGACGGTTCTCCTGATGGCCCTCTGGACGTCGGTGACGGTCACAGTGGCGCCCGCGAGCACCGCGCCTGATTGGTCGTGGACGGTTCCCAGAATGCGGCCGGTGGTGGTTTGGGAATATAAAGGTGTGCTGGTTGCCAATACCAGCCACACGAAGCCCAAGAGCGGAATGCCTTTCGTCCAGGAACGCATTCACGAACCTCCAAGCAGGATGGAACTATTGGTCTGACAGCTGTACCACCGTATCGATGGCCATGTCAATACCCAAGCTTGGTACATTTGACCAAGACCACCAGCAAAGTGGTATTGTGGTCCGACCAGTCTGGTCACATGGGTCCGGATTTGATGTTGCAAGTGATTTGTAAGAGGCAAGGCGGAAAGGAAGCTTGGCCGCGATGGCGATCGCAACTACGAATCCCGCAACCGGGGAATTGGTGAAGAGCTTCGAACCGCTCTCTGCGGAGCAGATTGAAAAAAAGCTACAGCTGGCAATGTCAGCCTTTCAGACCCACCGCCGAACGCGCTTCGCCGACCGTGCCCGCATGATGCTCAGTGCCGCCGAAATCCTCGAAAAAGAAAAAACCGAATGCGCGCGCCTGATGACCCTGGAGATGGGAAAAACGCTTCGGTCGGCCGCCGCGGAGGCGGCAAAATGTGCGATAGGTTGCCGCTATTATGCCGAGAATGCGGAGCGTTTCTTGGCAGACGAAGTGGTCGTGACCGGAGCAAAGCGCAGCTTCATCCGCTATCTGCCGCTGGGGCCCGTCCTCGCTATCATGCCTTGGAACTTTCCGTTCTGGCAGGTCTTTCGCTTTGCGGCTCCGGCCCTGATGTCGGGTAATGTCGGCCTTCTTAAACACGCCTCGAACGTTCCGCAGTGCGCGCTGAAGATTGAAGAGATTCTTCGTCGCGCAGGATTTGCAGAAGGAGTGTTCCAGACTCTCCTGATCGGCTCGGCGCAAGTTGACGCGATCCTGAACGACTCGCGCATTGCAGCCGCGACGCTGACCGGCAGCGAGCAGGCGGGTATCGAAGTTGGGGTTTCCGCAGCCAAGCGAATCAAGAAGGTGGTGCTGGAACTCGGAGGCAGCGATCCATTTATCGTGATGCCCAGCGCGGACCTGGAGGCGGCGGTTGCAACCGCGGTGGAAGCCAGAATTCAGAACAACGGGCAGTCCTGCATTGCCGCGAAACGCTTCATCGTGGCCGAGTCCATCGCCGACGAATTCGAGAGCAAGTTTGTGAAGCGAATGCAGGAACTGCGGGTGGGCGATCCTCTCGACGAGAGCACGCAACTGGGACCACTAGCTAACGCAGATGCGGTCAATTCGCTTGATGCCGACGTAAAAAAGACCGTGGCGGCCGGGGCGCGTGTGCTGACGGGCGGCCACCCCTTGAAGCGTCCCGGCAATTTCTATGCCCCTACCGTGCTGACCAATATTCCCAAGGACTCGCCGGCCTATCGGGAGGAATTTTTCGGACCGGTGGCGTCGATTTTCCGCGTAAAGGGAGCGGACCAGGCAATACAGATTGCGAATGACAGCCGTTTCGGATTGGGAGCCAGCGCATGGACTAACGATCCTGCGGAAACCGAACGCTTCATCAACGAACTCGAGGCAGGAATGGTCTTCCTGAATAAGATGGTAGTCTCCGACCCGCGAATGCCGTTCGGCGGAGTGAAACATTCCGGCCACGGGAGAGAACTCGCGGCAAATGGAATCCGTGAATTCGTGAACATAAAAACCGTGTGGCTGGAGTAAAAACACAAGAACTCTTCGAAGGCTCTTCCCTGGAGGGGTTTTGGGTCGGGTGGGACGAAAAGCAGCATTCTAAAAAGCTTGTGGTATAGTGGTCAGACCACTGAGCATCTGCCAAAAGGCCTGGTGCTTGTGAGGATCCCATGACTGATGGAACCGTGGATTCATTGGGTGCAAAGCCGGTTTATCGCACGGTAAGAGTTTCGCGTCTCTATGAGCAGATCGTCCAGCAGGTGGAAGAGTCCATTCTAAAGGGTCAATTGAAACCCGGAGACCAATTGCCCGCGGAGCGTGACCTGGCCCAAAGTTTCGGGGTGAGCCGCACGGCGGTTCGGGAAGCGGTGAAGACCCTGTGCGAAAAAGGTTTGGTGGAGGCCTACTCGGGTCGCGGAACATTCGTGACCAATAGGACTTCACACACCATGCGGCAATCCCTCGATCTGATGATCCGGGTCAGTCAGCAGGAGGGATCCACTCATCTCGCCGGATTGCGCCAGATCCTCGAGCCAGAGATCGCCGCCTTTGCTGCTTTATGCATTGATGAACAACTGCTCGCGACAATGCGAGAAGCGGTCGCCGTAATGGACCGCAACCTCCACGATCCTGACGCCTACATAGAAGCTGACCTTGACTTTCACCTGGCTCTGGCTGAAGCCGTCGAAAACCCCCTGATTCTTTCTTTGCTCGACTCGATCGTTGGTCTCTTGCGTGAACAGCGCAGGCGAATCTTCGCGGTAGATGGCGGGCCGGAGCGAGGCCAGTACCATCATAAGCAAATCTTGAAGGCGATCGAGCGGCACGATCGGGAGGCCGCCCGCGAAGCTATGCGGGTTCATCTCGAGCAGGTCCGTGAGGACTCGTCTTCCCCGGCAGGGACCGCCACGCGGTCCAAGCGGACTTCTAAAATCGAACGGAGCGATTGATGGTGAAGCTTGGATTCGTCGGTCTCGGTGTGATGGGCGGCAACATGGTTAGTCGCCTGCTGGAAAAGGGCCACACGGTCACCGGATACAACCGCACACGTTCCAAAGGTCAAGGACTGATCGACCGCGGCATGCAGTTTGCGGAATCTCCCAGGGCGGTAGCAGAAGGGTCCGATGTCACCTTCACCATGGTGACCAATGCTGCTGCGCTTTCGGCGGTCACGGACGGGCCCGATGGGTTGCTCGCAGGAATTTCTCCCGGCAAGTTCCACATCGACATGAGCACCGTGAGTCCGGAAGTTAGCCGCGCCCTGGCCGCGAAGGTTCGTGAAAAAGGCGCCGACATGATTGACGCGCCGGTTTCTGGCAGCGTCATCACTCTGCAGCAAGGCAAGCTCTCAGTAATGGTGGGCGGCCGCAAAGAGACTTTCGAGCGCCTGAAGCCGTTGCTTCTGGATATCGGACCCAAAGTTACGCACGTCGGAGGCAATGGCGTAGCCTTGGCCATGAAAATCGCCGTGAACCTGAGCTTGGCGGTGCAGATGCTGGCTTTCTCGGAAGGCGTGTTGCTCGCGGAAAAGAGCGGTATTGCGCGCGAAGTCGCGGTGGACGTTATGGTCCACAGCGCCGTCGCTTCGCCCATGATTCAGTACCGGGGTCCGTTCGTTCTGCAACAGCCGGAAGAGGCCTGGTTCGATGTCAACATGATGCAGAAAGACATGCTGCTCGCCATGGACCTGGGCCGCAAGCTGAATGTGCCCGTTCCTACCACTGCGGTTACCAATGAATTCTTAACCGCCGCGCGGGGTATGGGCTGGGAGAAGCTGGACTTTGCGGTGGTGTTCGACGTTCTGGCGCGCATGGCAGGAGTCCAGAAATGACAACCGCAGCGCAACCTAATGAAGTTTCTGAAAGGGTTGACCTATGGCTCCGGATGTACCGCCAGATGCTGGCCATCCGTCTGTTTGAAACCCAGGTCAACGAACTCTACACCCGCGCCCTGATGCCTGGTCTTGCCCACCTTTATATTGGGGAAGAAGCCGTCGCGGTCGGGGTCTGCGAGGCGCTGCATCGGACCGACTACATCACCAGCACGCATCGCGGCCATGGACATTGTTTGGCGAAAGGCGCCTCCCCCGACCGAATGTTCGCCGAACTGCTGGGGAAAGAAGCCGGGTACTGCAAGGGCAAGGGAGGCTCCATGCACATTGCAGACCCGGCGACCGGCAACCTGGGCGCCAACGCGATTGTGTGCGGGAGTGCCGGCATCGCGACCGGAGCAGCATTTTCCGCCAAGCGTCTGGGCACGGGCCAAGTGGCGGTCTGCTTCTTCGGAGAAGGTGCTCTGGGACAGGGCGTTTTGTACGAGGTGATGAACCTTGCTGAGCTTCTCAAACTTCCCGTGATCTACGTTTGCGAGAACAATCTCTACACGGAATACACGCACTACAGCGAAACGACGGCGGGCGACATCCTGACGCGGGCGACTGCCTTCGGCTTGGAAGCCGCCTCCGTGGACGGTCAGGACGTGCGCGCTGTCTATGACGTCGCGCAGCGGTTGGTTGAGGGCGCCCGTCGCGGTGACGGCCCCGCGTTCCTGCTCTGCAACACATACCGGTACCACGGGCATCACGTGGGTGATATCAACCGCGAATACTATCGCTCGAAGGAGGAAGAGCAGACCTGGAAGAGTCAGCGGGATCCGATTCTCAATCTGCGGAATTGGTTGATCGAACAGAAACTGGCCGATGCCGGGACGCTCGATCGCTGGCGCAGTGAGCTTGAGTCCGAAATGAGGAAATCCATGGAGTTCGCGATTGCCGCGCCCTATCCAGGCATCGATCAGGTGGAACAGGATGTCTATGCCTGAAACCACAGAACGTGAGCTAACTTTCGGGCAAGCGATCCGCGAAGCGCTGGCTGAGGAGATGCGCCGCGATCCAACCGTCTGCATTCTGGGCGAAGACGTGGCTGAGGCGGGTACTCCTTTTAAAGTGCTCTCCGGTCTCGTGGAGGAATTCGGCAAAGATCGAGTGCTGGATACGCCAATCTCCGAGGCGGGATTCACGGGACTCGCGGTAGGAGCGGCGATGACGGGGCTGCGTCCCATCGTCGACATCATGTTCGGCGACTTCATTACTCTGACCATGGACCAGATGGTGAATCAGGCAGCTAAGGTCCACTACATGTCCGGCGGAAAGTGGAAAGTTCCCATGGTGATGCGGACAACTCTGGGTGCGACGCGCCGCTCCGCTGCCCAGCACTCACAATCGCTGCACGCCTGGTTCTGTCATGTCCCAGGACTGAAAGTTGTGCTGCCTTCAACGCCCTATGACGCCAAGGGGTTGCTCAAAGCCGCCATTCGCGACGAGAACCCAGTCGTCTTTTTCGAAGACAAGATGATGTACAAACTCAAAGGCCCGGTGCCGGCGGAGGACTATACGCTCCCTCTGGGTGTGGCTGATGTGAAGAGGGTAGGTGAGGACATCACGCTAGTCGCCACTAGCAGCATGGTGCAGGTGGCGTTGGGTGCGGCGACCATGCTGGAAGCGATCGGCCTAAGTGCGGAAGTCGTGGATCCGCGGACCATGTGGCCACTGGACGAGAAGACTCTGATCGAATCAGCCAAGAAAACATCGCGAGCCATCGTGCTCGATGAAGGCTATGAAAGGTATGGCGTCACCGCAGAACTTGCGTCGGTGATTGCCACAGGCGCATTCTACAATTTGGACGCGCCAGTGAAGCGCATGGGGGCGATGCATGTTCCGATTCCTTTCTCGCCCCCGCTGGAAGACGTGACCGTGCCGACAGAGCAGACCGTGTTCGAGGCTGCCCGGGCGCTCTGTGGTCGTTCATAGTCCGGCCAACCAGAGAATCAGATTTAAAGGAGAAATTTATGGCTCTGCCCACCTACGGAACGATGGCGGTGGATTGGGAAAACCGCGTGGACTTCGACCGCCTGCGGCGCGAACGCCTGGCCCGCGCCAAAGATCTTCTCGCCAAGTCGGAGATGGGGGCCCTGCTTTGCTTCGACATGAACAATGTGAGGTACCTGACGGCTACACACATCGGTACGTGGGCGCAGGACAAGGCCAACCGGTTTACGCTCCTACCTCAAAACGGCGAACCTATATTGTGGGACTTCGGGTCGGCAGCCCGGCATCATCAATTGCACTGTCCGTGGCTGGGGGAGCGCTCGCGTCCCGGGATCTCCATGCTGCGCGGTGCAATGACGCCGGAGATGGGACGTGCCGAAGATGTCGCAAAAAAGATCCGCATCGAGCTCGAGTTGCACGGACTGCACAAAGAGCCGGTTGGGATTGACATTATCGAACTGCCTGTTCTGTTTGCTCTACAGAAAGAAGGCATCAAGGTGGTGGATGGGCAGGCTCTCATGTCCGAGGCGCGACTCATCAAGACGCGGGACGAGATCACTCTCTTGAATACCTCGGCCATGATGGTAGACGCTGCCTACGACGAACTCTATCGCGCCATGAAGCCTGGAATGAGTGAGAACCAGGCCGTCGGACTGGTGAGCAAGGTGCTCTACGATCTGGGTTCGGAGTACGTCGAAGCGGTAAACGCGATTTCCGGAGAACGGTGTAGTCCACATCCGCATGTCTTTTCTGATCGTGTGTTGCGTCCGGGTGATCCGGTGTACTACGACATTCTCCATTCCTACATGGGATACCGCACCTGCTACTACCGCTGTTTCACTATCGGCTACGCCTCGCACGCGATGAACGATGCCTACAAGCGATGCCGTGAGTATCTCGATGCGGCCATCGAACTCGTGCGTCCGGGGCGCACCACGGCGGAGATCGCTGCCGTATGGCCCAAGGCACAGGAATTCGGTTTCCCTGACGAGGAAGCAGCCTTCGCTCTGCAGTATGGACATGGTATTGGCCTGGCGATTTGGGAGAAACCCGTGATCAGCCGCCTGGTATCGTTGGAGCACCCGACCGTGATCAAGCCCGGCATGGTGTTCGCGCTCGAGACCTTCTGGCCCTCGACCGACGGCTGGAGCGCAGCGCGCATTGAAGAAGAAATCGTTGTCACCGAAACCGGCCACGAGGTCATCACGCGCTTTCCGGCCGAGGAATTGCTGGTTGCAGGAAGGCACTACTTCACAGTTGACGGGCCATTGCCCGCTGTGCGGGAGAGTGAATCGGCACCGAGCCGGCGCGTGCGCGAGATGATCGAGGCCAGTTCCAAGCAAGAACGAGTTGGAGTGGGCGACTAGATCGCGGGTCGGCTTCCCTCGAATCAGACTATGGCGATCAGCGTTGTCATGCCCGCTCTCGAAATGGCCCAGGAGACTGGCAAGTTGATTTCCTGGCTGAAACAAGAAGGCGAGACCGTCGCCAAGGGCGAGCCCCTCCTCGAGATCGAAACCGACAAAGCGGTGATGGAAATCGAATCGCCCGGTGAGGGTATTCTCGCTGCGGTGAAAGCTCAGGCCGGCACCGTAGTGCCGGTAGGTCAGACCATCGCTTGGATAGTACGTCCAGGAGAGACTCCACCGGCCGACGAGACCCCGGTTGCGTCGGGAAGAAAAACTTCTGCGCTGGCTTCCTCCTCTGCGGCAGTGTCTTCGGCACCATCAACTCAGCCAGTGGCAGCGGACATCCAGACCTCCCCGAAAGCGCGTCGTCTCGCCGCCGAGCGCGGTGTGGATCTTAGCCAGGTGCGCGGATCGGGGCCCGGAGGAGAGATTCTCGCTTCCGACATTCTCGCCGCTGCGGAATCCAAAGCCGGCGCGGCACCGGTGGTTGACAGCAGCAGTCCGATTTCCCGGTTGATGGCGGAGAGGACCACGCAGAGTTGGACGACGGTTCCGCATTTCTTCGTTGTTCGCGAAGTCGACGCCGGAGCTCTAAACCAAGCGCGCCGGGAGCTCGCGCTCGCGATTGAAAAGTCACGAGCCGTGAAACTCACGTACACCGATCTGCTGCTAGCGCTTGTCGCGCGGGTACTTTTGAAACACCCGCGAATGAATGCTAGCTGGAAGGCTGAAGGGGTACGGAGGCACGCGGATGTAAACCTGGGCATAGCCATCGCTGTGAACGACGGTGTAGTAGCGCCGGTGATTCACAATGCCCACAAAGCTCATCTCGATGAGATTGCTGTGCAGCGTCGCGACCTCACGGAGCGGGCGCGGGCCGGCAAACTTCGCCCGCAAGATGTCGCAGGCGCGACGTTCACCATCAGCAACCTCGGGATGTTTGGGGTGGACGCATTCAGCGCGATTATTGTGCCGCCCCAGGCTGCCATTCTTGCAGTCGGACGGATCGCGGACCGGGTCGTGCCAGTGGACGGCAAGCCTGGAATTCGTCCAATGATGACCTTGACACTTTCGAGCGACCATCGCGTGGTGGATGGAGCACGGGCCGCCGAATTTCTTCGAGACGTCACCGAGGCGATTGGCAACCCACAATTGCAGTAGACGGCTTTCCTGTTAAGTCGGCATAGACGCAGTGTCTCTGTTCACGCGAAACGACACCAACATAAGGCGATACTGGCTCCGCCATCCGCTTGACTGGCGGCAAGTCGCCCAACGCATCAGTCGAGGGGGATGCCTGTTTTCGCGGAGATGTTGCGCAGATCCTCGACGATGGGAAGGATCACGGGTACACCCTTCTCACGGCGCAATTGTTCTGCTTGCCGTTCAGGATCTCCGGGAATCAGGGGGCCGGTGGTACCGGGTGCGGGTTTTGTCCTGCGGAAGACACGGATGTACTCGTCAACCTGGCGCTTGAACGATTCAACATCAATGAAGCCGTCGATCCGAATCGCCCCGAAGAAATGACCGATTCCCTTCCCCACACTGCGCTGTGGCGTTTCGTTATTAACCGCGAACGACGGTGCAAAGGGCCCCCAATTAGCTCCACTCAGCACGCAACTCAGAATGTCCACCATCATGGCCAAGGCGTATCCTTTATGTCCTCCGCGTTCGCGATCAGAGCCGAGCGGCAAAAGGGCTCCCCCGGCCACGACGTCGTCCGGGTTTGTTGTGACACGACCGTCATTCCCGATCCCCCAGCCGTAAGGGATGGCTTCTCCCCTCCGTTGGGCCATCTCAATTCTTCCGTACGCGGCAGCAGAGGTAGCCATATCAATTACGATGGGGGGCTCTTCCTTAGCGGGGAATGAGACTGCAATGGGATTGGTGCCAAGCATGCGCTCTGCGCCCCACAAGGGCGCAACCATCTTGCTTGAGTTTGTCATCGCCCAGCCGATCAGATCACGTTCAAGGGCCTCAAGGACATAGTAGCCGGCTATGCCGAAATGGTTGGTATTCCGAACGCTAACCCAACCAGAGCCGGATTTCTCCGCCATATCCATTGCGATCCGATTGGCTTGCGGGCCAATAACTAACCCAAGGCCGTTGTCGCCATCGACCGTTGCCGTGCTCAACGTTGAGCACACTAACTTGATTTGGGCCCTGGGATTGATATGGCCCAGGCTGAGCATGTCGTAGTAACTGTGCAGCCGAGCTATGCCATGCGAGTCGATGCCGCGCAGGTCCGCGCAGGCGAGTACATCCGCAGCCTGCATCGCATCTTTTTTGGGCACTCCCAGGTGGAGGAAAACGCGAGTGCTGAATTCGCGCAAGGTTTCGATTCGAAAAACCGTAGCCTCTACCTCGGCCATGTTCACCCTCGCTTTGCGCAAAGCCAACTGTGCAGGTCAACTCCCATTTCGACTCCATACTGGTGCGAACGCATCGATCACCTCCACGATTCTTGCCTGATGTTACCAGCACTTGCGATCCATTCGAGAAACAACCCGATATGCTTTGGGCGAGTTCTTAAGCTATCGTGACAACCGGCTTTCAACGTCGGCTGCCGATGGTCCGAGCCGCGCCAGTGTTTGAAGGTTTGCTCGTATTAAGTGCGCGCGCGAAGCTCTTAGATTGACATTCTGTCGAATCTGACTCAGCATTCCGCCCAACCCGCTGTGTCGGCTAAACTCTCGTTTAAGAATGCAGGGGCTGATGCCCGAGGATGAGAGCGTGCCCAGTTAAGCTGCAGAGGATCGTGCGAATTTTTTAACTGATACGTAAGGTGGTTGCGACTCCGCTGCTGCGTGATGTTGATACTGTTCTTCGCGTCATTCCCCTTTGGGGTAGGAAGAGGCAAGGTCCTCAAACTGCAATTTAGGCTGTTGCCGGGCGGATTAGGAGGAGAGCATGCTTTCCAAGCGAACCGGGGCGGTATTTGTTTTTCTTGCAGTCCTCACTTCTGTAGCACAGGA
>WNFE01035978.1_pt1 | contig 10863 bp, 11 predicted proteins | sample 5400451 | NCBI WGS metagenome assembly WNFE01 (sample SAMN13153344, study PRJNA577476) | soil metagenome | isolation source: 200 cm saprolite under Douglas fir tree site 2 hole 2 | place: USA:California | collected 2015-04-18
CGCCTACCTACAGGGCGAGGAAGCCGTGCTGGCCCTGGTGGGGGCGTTGACTGTCCTCATCCTCAACCTCCAGGGCCGGATGGAGACCCTGGAGGACCAACTGGGGAAAAACAGCCGCACCAGCCGCAAGCCCCCGAGCCGCGACGGATGGCAGAAGCCCCGTCCACGCAGTCTGCGCACCAGCAGCGGCACAAAGAGCGGTGCGCAGCGAGGCCACGAGGGCCATACGCTGCACGCCGTGGCCCAGCCGGACCACGTCCACCACCCCGTTGTCGAGCGTTGTGGGCACTGTGGGGCCTCGTTGCAGGAGGTGCCCCCCAGTGCCTACGAGCGACGGCAGGTGTTGGAGTGCCCGCCGGTGCGGCGTGAGGTCACCGAGCATCGTGCCGCGATCACGCACTGTCCTGACTGTGGACAGACTCCCAAGGGCGCCTTCCCCGCCGATGGGACCCAGCCGGTGCCATATGGGCCAGCCCGCAAGGCCCAGGCAGTGTATTGCAATGCGTATCAGTGTATTCCTCTGGAAAGGACGGGCGAGATTTTTGCCGATCTCTCTGGGCATCCTGTGGGCGCGGGCACGCTGGTGGCTGCCGCGCAGGAGAGCGCAGCGGCGGTCAGGCCTGCCAATGAGCAGGTGAAGGCGCGGTTGATCGCCGCGGAGCCGGTCGTCCACTGTGATGAGAGCGGCCTGCGGGTGACAGGAAAACTGCAGTGGCTGCACTCGGCGAGCACCGCGCGGTTGCCCTCGTACGCCGGGCATGGGAAGCGGGGCTCAGACGCCATCGATGCCATCGGGATCGTGCCAACGCTTTCTGGGAGAGCTGTCCACGACCACTGGCAGGCGTACTGCACCTCTCCCGACATCGCCCACAGCCTGTGCAAGGCGCATCACCTGCGGGCGCGGGCGTGCATCGAGGAGCGCTCTCAGCAGGGCTGGGCGTCTGAGATGGCCAAGGTGCTCGTGGAGATCAAGGCGGCAGTGGATGCGGCCCGCCCTCTACACCCCGCGCTGCCTGAGGCAAAGCTGGCCGAGTTTGCCAGGCGGTACGACCGAGTGCTGGAGGAGGGGTTCCAGGCCAATCCTGCTCCTGTGGTCGCCGCAGAGCAACCCAAAAAGCGCGGGCGCGTCAAACAGAGCCCACCCAAAAATCTGCTGGACCGCTTGGCGGTCCACAAGGGGGAAGTGTTGGCCTTTCTGTACGATTGTCCCGTGCCCTTTGACAACAACCAGGCGGAGCGAGACATCCGCATGGTGAAGCTGAAACAGAAGATCGCGGGAGGATTGCGCTCCCAGGAGGGAGCCGAGCGCTTCTGTGAGCTCCGCAGCTACATTTCGACAGCGCGGAAAAATGGGCAAAAGGTGTTGGAGGCCTTACAAAAGGCCCTCGCAGGATCACCCTTTGTGCCCTCATTCCTCTCTGCTCCAGTTGCTTCCCCAGGCTAAGCAGTAACTATTATTCACAATATCCCTCACCTGCTGGCTGCATTGTGCTTTGGCATCTTCAACCTTTGTATCCTGTTTCACTACCGGACATTTTTTGACTTCTAAATAATCTCTGCAAGTGATCTATAAAAATAGATGGATCCATACAAAAGAATCTGTGTTATATCATTCAAATAATTCTTTTTATACTAGACAGAATCAGCATTTTTTTGGAACATCTTTAGTAATATACGGAGCCAAAGCAGCATCAATGCTTTGGAGAAGAAAGTATTTCCTGATCCTGCGAAACCAACGAGTCTTTATGGTTACGTCGTAGCAGAGACCACAATAGACATGAGTCTTACCGATTTTGATTTCAATGCGGGTAACACCAAACTCTATGGTGCTGTGACAGTGGGAACAGATGTCTTCCATGCGTTCCTCCAGGTTTGAATTTGAGGAAGGGCAGTTGACGCGGGCACAAAAGTGTTGTGCTTTCAAAATATTGAAATCCCTTTTCTTGCGCGCACAAAACCAACAGAAAGCTCTGGACAGAGGCTTCTTGCGCGCCATAGTTCCTCCGTATGGGTCGCGGGAAAGAATCTATGAAGCGGGCAACATTACCCGTTTCCCGCTCCTCACGAATGAGCAGCGGTAGAAAATGCACCCTTCGCCTTTCAACGAAGAGCGGGGAACAGGCAATTTATTTGGAAGAAAAATCCGATATTAGATAAAATAACAGCCAAGCAGTACTCATGAAAAAAAGGATCAATAGGAGCAATATGAAAAAATGCTTTATATGTTACAGTATACACCCCAGTCTTCATCTCAACAAATATCTGTCTATCATAGCATACCATTGTGAAATAAAGATCAGCATACAAATACATTAAAGGTATTTGCATATGATGAAGTTGTCAAAGGAGACGAAATTCTCCTCATCAATATGACTTTTATATGTGAACCATGAAATTCACAAGGAACTTTAGATAAATAAATTACAAAAAGGACGGGAATAAAAAGCTACGGAATTAATGATACTGAAGAGAAGTGCCCCTTATGGTTCCATCCTCACCATCCAGCAGGGCGACAGTATGTACGGATGTGTTGTTTGAGATACAGTTCGACTTTTTGGAGATCCCTGACCATAGACTCAGGGTTCATCACTTGCTCAACCAGTTGCTGATACCGCCGCGAGCCAAGGTTAGGAGCAGGAAGCGCGCGCGGCCAGGTGCTTTGCATAAAGATGTGCGAAACGTCTGAATAATCATACGGATGGATAGGGTGCTTGGTTTGTGGTTTCCCCGCCCATGACACACTGGAATCCGTCCCGCAGGAGTGCCGCGCGTTTCAGGAGGCGGTGGAGGTAATCAAGCTGTCTCTGGTGTGCGCTTTCCCGGGGAAGGGGCGTGTAGCGTCTCAAGCCTTTGGTGAAGCGTGCCGGAGAGCAGATGTCTTGGGCTTGTAGTGGCAAAGAATACAGGCTATGCGCTTATGGAGAATGCAGTGGTTTTCTTCGGCATATGCCAGTATCATACCATTAATCCTCAGATTCGTTAATATGCACAACACACTCCTTGTCCTGCCACCCGAGCGCATACCCAAGAGCGAGCCAAAAAATGGATTCGAGTACGGGTTCATGCACTCTCCTCAGGACCGAATAGAAGCCAAGCGCTTCGCTGTCAGCAGGGTCTGAGTTCTCAGATTGGAACATGTTTTTGATTCCTATAGACGACAGAGATAGCAAAGATTAGGGCAAATTCTCCATAAAAAATGGCGCCTGTCAGAAATAAAAGGTTACATATTGTGCTGTCAGTACATAGTATACCCTGCAGGTTCTGTACTAGGTTATGGGGAACGGGCTTAGTTTTTTGTAGGAGGAATCTTACTCGGATGGGGACGGTAGGTTCGGACGAATGTCACGAATGAAAATGCAGCAAGAATTCCTTTACGGCGTCTCTGGCTTGTTCGGCATCTTTCCACGACCTGAAGCAGTTGCCGAACATCCACGCTTCTTGCATGTCCAAGGCTTTCTCTTCCTGGGCTTGATCGATTGCTCCTCAGACTGCTTGTCTGATTCAAAATCTCCCATGTGCAGCCCTCGCTCCGTAATGATGCGCATCTTTTTGATTCAAAAACGACACCCTCCACCAACAACGCCTTGAAAATCAGAGTAAAAGGGGCAATGTGCTACAAGGGCAGCCGAGGAATGGCTGACTCCTCGCTTACGGGTGAGCACCAATCCAGGGGAGCACACTGTGAAGGCGAGGCCGACAAAAGCCCGCACGGTGGCCTTATTGCTCGCCTTGGAAACATAAGGTGTCGGTTTTGAGTAGGTCAATCAACATCTGTTGCCATGCTGAAACTCCTGGTTTTGACTCTGCCGGCTCGCGCGCTTACAATACCGCTCTAGCACAGTAGCAATCTACGAAGCAATCATCCAGCACGTGCGCTGCGGGAGACAAGGATGGCCTACGAGTATATTCTGGTCGAAAGGGAACCCGGCGTGGCGATTCTCACCCTGAATCGTCCGGACCAGCTTAACGCCATGAATCGGCAATTGAGCGAGGAATTGCACGACGCCGTCAAGCAGGCCCACGATTGGCATGATGAACGGCCTGGCGTATGGCGGAGCCGCGGTGCTGGCCTCGTCGCTGGATATGCGCCTTGGCTGTGAACATAGCCGCTTTCGCTTCCTGGCGGCGGCCTATGGCCGCATCAACAGCACCTGGACCCTGCCGAACCAGGTCGGATGGCCGATTGCCAAAGAGTTACTGTTCTCAGCGCGCGTGGTCGAGGCGGAGGAAGCCCATCGCATCGGTCTACTCAACCACCTGGTGCCGTGTGCTCAACTCCGGGAGAAAACCATGGAGCTGGCCATGATGATTGCGAACAACCGGCGCGACGCGGTCATGGGCGTGAAGGCGTTATTGCTCCAACACATGGGACACAATCTCGAGGAGCAATGGGCTACGGAACGGGACTACACGACCAATGTGGTCCGGGGTGCCAAGGCCGAAGAGGCGTTCCCTGACTTTATTGCCCGCAGAGGCCGACCCCTCCCTTCTGCGAACGCCTAACCCCCGCAGCACCAGCTACGCCAACGCCAGTACGCTGTGCGGGAAGAGATCTTCCACCGCCATTGGTTGCGGGATGATCTGCTGCTCGACGTTGAAGCGGATGAAAGCCTCCAGGGTTTTCTGATTGGGCGCCACGCCATAGAGGAGCGGATCATCGCCAATCACGCGCCGCATCGCTTGCATGGCCTGATCCTGGGGAGATGGCGGTGCATCGTTGCGCAGGCGCCCCAGGTAGTCGTCCTTGGCGGCTTTGAAGAGGCTCCATAACTCCTCGGCGAGCCACGGATGAGCGTGCAGCAACTCGTCCTTGACGACCACGAGGTGGCTGATGGGATAGATGCCAGTGTGCTGAAAGTGTGTGATCGCGGCGCTGCGTGCCTCTGGGATAAGGGGTTTGATCTCGGGCACATCCACGCCGCTTACCCCAATGGCTGCGTCGATCTCCCCTGCCAGCAGCATGGAGACCATGTCACTCCCGGCAGGAGCGGGCGTCACGTATGACGGTGCGACGTATTCTGCCACGTGTTCATCCCCAAAGAGCACCCACTGCACCTGCTGGGGATTCACCCCGTAGGCGCTTTGCAAAATGCCGCGCATCCATACTCCCGGGGTCAGGGTATAGCTCCGGACCCCGACCCGGCGTCCGTGCAAGTCCAGCGGCGATTGTATGCCCGACTTGACATTGTAGACCATCGCACCATGCTCAAAGCGGCGCAGGAGAAACACTGGGAGCGCGGTGATGGGCTTGTGGTACACACGCGCACAGAGGTAGGTGGAGAAGGCCATCTCCGAAACATCGAAGGCCAGGGTACGCACCATTTGACGAAAGGCACTGGTAATCGGTGACACGTCTCTAGGTTCGAGCGCCACGCGCGAGGACTGGATGGTGCCGTCCTTGAGTGCCTTGGTATGTCCGTAGGTCGCGATAGCGGTCGTTAACGGGACAGCGGGCATTGCGCTCCCTCCTCTCTGGCATCCACACCTCATCGTAGAGATCCCTGCAGGGGAGTGTATACGGTGTCCGCGACATCGTCACGTGGAAATCACCGCGCATGTATGCGTTGATCCTAAGGACACTAGACGGCCAGGGGGAGAGTGCGCACCCAGGGTGGGAGAATGTTCCCTAGTGGCGTCCGGACGATGAGGGCCAGCATGGTATAGAGGACGTCGAATCCGACAACGCCCATGATGCCCCACAGGCTGGCATTCACCCATTGGGGCAACGCCTGGACTTGCAGCAGGAGTGGGAAACCAATCTGTTGCCAATCCCACAGGGCTATGGGTAACACCACCAGCACGTTGAAGAGGCTGCCAAGCCCACCCAACGTCATCCATGCTTGCCATCTCCGTTTTCTGTGCGCCACCGCAAAAGCCGCACTGGTGAAGAGCGCAATTTCGAGTAACGGCCATGTCGGGATCTCGGCAAGCCATCCCAACAGCACAGGCAGCGGAAAAAGCACGTGCCACAGGGGAGAGACGACAAGGTGGAAAAGGCGTTGGGCAGGGCCCATGGGGGTGGCAGGACGTGGCCTACGGCGCTCAAGAGATGTGTGGGTTTTGGTGACGCCCTCTGGCCGGACCGTGTCTTCCTTGACTTCCTGAACTTCTTTGGAGAGGCCTTTCTCCCCGATATTCCGTGTGACCTCATTGAGAAGGTCTCGTAGTGCCGATTCATAATTGTCCAATACAGGTGCAGGGAGACTACGGGAAAGGATGGCATTTTTCGCCACAAGAAAGTGGATTTGTATTTCCTGCTTGTTAAACCGCTCAATAAACTCTCGCACATCATTTTCTGAAAAAGCTCTCTGCCCTTTGGGTAATTGATCGTTGAGCATGACCTGGGCAAGATCAAGATTCCTGGCAAAGGCCATCAGGAGCATCTGCTCGAAATGTGTTTCTTTGAACCGCTGAAACAGGGCATGCACATAGTTGTCTGTGAGAGAGGCTACTCTGGCTGTGTCCGGCATAGAATCTGACTCCAATAGCCCAAGCGTAAGCCGCTATGAGGTTACGACGCACGTGCAAACGTCTGAAAAAAGACCTGTCTGTATCGTCTTCTATCTTATCGGTCACAGAGCTGGAGATGTGAGTCGTACGTACAGGAGACGCGAAGCGGAGGTGGTGCGTGAGGACGACGCCGAAAAAATACGGGAGGGGCGCGAGGGCACCACCGGCGGTTGGCTGGAGTGCCCCCTGGCTGTAACGACGTTAGCGCTGCATCTCGATGATCTCGAGTTGCACGCCATCCGGACCCTCAAGGAAGCAGATCCGCCGACCATTGCCCGAGACCATTTGCTCTAAGATGCGTGCCCCATTTGCCGTGAGCTTGGCCACGGTACCATCCAGATCATCGGTATCAAGCGCGAAGTGCTCCATGCCATAGAGCTGCTGACGGGTCTGGTCTTCGACATGGGTGGTCAGATTCACCGTGAGCCCATGCAGGTTCAGGCGATATCCTCGGGTGCCGATCTCTGGTTCAGCTTAAAAGCCATCTTTTCCCTCCTTTGGTCTGTGTCCTCGTCCGTCACTGCGGAAGCCACACAGTAGGCTACGGCATACAGTCTGTCAAGCGCGGTCTCAGGCAAGGTGCCGCTCAAGAGTACTACGAACCCCTCATCTTCAGCGTGATGAAGGACTACTGACCGCGCGACTTACGGGCTTCCATATTGCTGTGGATGTCGATCAGCACGGTCTTGCCCTCGGCGTTCAGTTCCTGGGCCTTCCTGAGCGCTGGGGCGACGTCCCCCGGTCTGGTGACGGTGATGCCTACCGCGCCCATACCCTCGGCGAGCTTGGCGTAGTCGCCGGTCATCTTGGTCACGTTAAACAGTTCGCGGGCATTCTGATACTGGCCGGGATAGGTGGCCATGTCCCCGTTGTTCAGGACGATGGTCGTGATCGGCGCACCGGCGCGCACGGAGGTTTCGATGTCCAGACCGGACATGCCAAAGGCGCCGTCACCCATAAAGTTGAGACAGAATTTGTCAGGTTTGGCCAGCTTTGTGCCAATCATCAGTGGAATACCGTAGCCGAGGTGAGTCGTCTTGCCCCAGCCGATGTAGCTGTGAGGGATGGTCGCGGTGTAAAACGGCATAATGGAGTCGCGGGGCGCCCCAGCATCGTGCGTGACAATGCTGTTCTCTTTATCGAGGATACGTTCCAACTCGCCAATCACCCTGTAGGTGTTAACCGGCACGTCATTCGAGCGCAGTATGTCTGTCCACTCTGACATCCACTGCTGCTTGATCGAGGCGATTTCGGCAGCCACATTGGTCTTGCCCTTGCGACCGTTCGGGCCGAGCTGGGCTTTGACTTCCTCAATGAGCATCTGGACCGTCAGCTTGGTGTCGCCCGGCAGACCCACCTCAATATTGTAGTCCTTGCCGATGTCCTCCAGGCTCTCCGTATTGTGCATCATGATTTTCCCACCTGGGATAGGCTGCCCATAGCTGGTGCGCGACAGGCTGGAGCCCAGGGCCAGGAGGAGGTCAGACTCTTGCAGCCATCGGTAGGCCTGCCGGCTCGTTGAAGAACTACCGGAACCCAGGGCGAGGGGGTGGCGCTCATCGAAGCCGGACTTGCCAGGCATCGTGCAGTACACGGGCACCTCAGTCAGCTCAGCAAACTCTTGCAGCTCAGCGCTGGCCTCCGCCATGAGCGTGCCCATGCCGGACCAGATGACCGGCTTCTTGGCGTTGAGGAGCAGCCGGACGGCGTCTTTGACATCGCTCGTCGCGGGCGCTTGCGGCATGCGCTTGGGGGACAGGTAGTTCATGGCCGCTTCGGGCACCTCCTGCGTGCTCACGTCGGCAGGGATTTCGACGATCACGGGCCCCGGACGGCCATTGCGCAGGCGGTGGAATGCCCGCCGCATCACACTGACGGTCATATCCGCCTTCCACAGGACTTCGCTGTACACGGAGACGGACTCATACGCGCGCGCCGGAGAAAAGTTCGGACGCACCGAGTGCTGGCTGATTGCCGGGCCTCCCGGCAGATACAGGACTGGCACATTGTCAGCGAACGCCTGCGCCAGGCCGCCCATGCAGTTCTCAGAGCCGGGACCGCCCTGCGTGATGATCACGCCAAACTTCTTGCGGTTGTTCATCCGACTGTATCCGTCCGCGGCCATGATCGCCCCGCGCTCCTGCCGGAACATGATCGGACGGATGCCCTCCTGGGCAACGGCCTCAATGAGATTATTGGACGGAAAGCACGAGATCCACTCGACGCCTTCCGTTTTCAAGATACGGGCGACAGCCTGAAGCGTATTCATTCTGATTCCTCCGTAAGCTGGCTGTGAGTGAAGTGAGCATGGTCGCATTCTAGCAGACTCTTGCAGATTGACAATGGCTTCGCCCCATTATATCGCTTATGCTACGTTTATGACTCAAGAGGGTGACTGTCCCTGCGAGACACATCTGGTATGAGGAGGAGTCCGATGCATCCTGAGACTCACGGTGCTCTTGAGGCTATCTCGCCCGTCGTGGCGCTCCCAGACGCGGACCGACGTGCGCGCCCACAGCGCCACCTCTCGCAGCCGGTCTGGAGCGCACGTGCATGAGGCAGAGTCAGACAGTCACGCTGCCAGGGATAAACATCCAGGCCCCCTGGGTGGAGGCCATCGTGTCAGGGTATAAGGTGATCGAGACGCGCTTTTACCCCATGCCGAGGAAGTGGGTCGGCCAGCCACTCGCCATCATTGAGACGCCGGGAAAGGCCAGACATTTTCAGCGGCGGATTGCCGGGCTGGTGATCTTTGCGCCGAGCTGGTGCTACGCCGATAAGGCTGCCTTCGCCCGCGACCGTGCCAGGCACCTCGTCGATCCAGACGACCGGCTGTTCGGATGGCGGGAGGATGGCAGGCCCAAGTGGGCCTGGCCTGTCGCATGGATCGAAGCCTACCAGCAGCCGTTGCCTCCCGGCTTTCGTGTCGGCATACGCTATGCGCGCGCCGTGGAAATTCTCAGACCATCGGCGGCTTTGTTAGACATGCTGGCACCAGGAAATTGTCCAGCGCACCTTTCAGCTCAAGCTGCCCGAGGGCAACGGGAAAGCATAGATGGTGCGTAAGTGATCCCCTGAGTAGCGCTGCATCTCCCCGTGCTGGCTCAAAAGTTCCTGGAACAATCAGAGCGGTTCCCTGATTGCACCGCCGTCAGATTTGGATCACGGAATCCTCGCTCCCAAAGGGATTCGGGACAGACGCATCGGCCGCGGGATCATTCGCCCAGCACGCCCCATCCACGAGGTAGCGGAAGCGATACGCCTTCCCCGCTGGCAGCGAGAGCGTCACGGTAAAGCGCCCATTCTTCTGGCGCTTCATGTGATGGGCGGCGGGATCCCACCCATTGAATTCGCCACACACAGCGACGCTCTGCACGTGCCCTTGCGGCTGCACGGCAAAGGTTACGCGGCAGACCCGACCCGTCTTGGCATAGGCTTTCTTCATCGCAGGATTCCTCTGTACACCTGATCGATAAGCCACCATGCGGAGGAGAGACAGCGTAGGGCTTCTAACATCTGAGAAGCCAGACGGTGAGATGATAGGTATCAATAATGTGGGTGTCAATACGATTTTTTGCAAGAGGCCACACGGGTGTTTTTGTCGACCACTTTTGCCATTTTATAGTGCTCTCATGCTTCAAATGCCTGGCTTATCATAGACATTTTTGATCTAAAATAATGTGTCCTTTTCCTGACAGATACGGTAAGGACAGGAAATATCGTGTGCCAGCGCACGTGAGAACGCAGACGGTGCAAGTGCGGGCCTCAGAAGGGAACAACCGCCTTGGTAGCCTTATCGTCGTGGCCGAACCTGCCGATAAGGTCTACAACGCCCTGGGAGTCTTCCCCAGGCTGCACGATGGCACGCTACGAAGCGCACAGACCTGTGTCTCCCCGAGGGGATCAGAGAAGGAAACCCGATGTTCATCAAGATCGCTATACTCATGAGCGGGCTATGGCTCGTCACCGCATGTACGGTCACGCCAGCCCTCGTGGAGGTGAGCCAGCCGGTAGTCGTGGTCCCTGCCGTGACGGTTGAATCGCCGCCTCCAGCGAGGCATTGCCCGCCCGGGCACGCCAAAAAGGGATGGTGTTAGGGCGTGGCACGTTCCAGGCGTGCAGGGGGTGCAAATAGAGTTCGGTAAAGAAAGCGCCCCCGCTCAATAACACCACGTAATCCCCCTATGCCGAGTTTTGGCTCAATCTCCAGGTGGCCTACGAGCTACGTCGTGCCCAGCAAGAGCGCAGGGTGCGCATCGCCCAGGAAGTGGTCCCACGTGCCCAGCGAGAGCTTCGGCCTCCTTGCCTACATCAGGCCCCATCTGACAACCCAGCCCTGCTATGGTAGTATCA
>WNFE01004077.1_pt1 | contig 10862 bp, 11 predicted proteins | sample 5400451 | NCBI WGS metagenome assembly WNFE01 (sample SAMN13153344, study PRJNA577476) | soil metagenome | isolation source: 200 cm saprolite under Douglas fir tree site 2 hole 2 | place: USA:California | collected 2015-04-18
CCATCGAACTTGCGAGCTATGAGCCTTCGGTACCATGCTAGGATAGTGTCGGGCAGGGCGGTAGCCGCCACCTCGCCGAGGGCCTTTCGGCCCAGTCGATGTCCAATCTCGCCGAGCTTTGTACGTTCGACGTCCGAGAGCTTCAAGCGCCCTTTCAACTGGGACTTCAGGATTCGGTTTTCAGCAACCAAATACTCATTCCGTAGCAGCAGCTCTTGGTCCACGGTCCCGGTGATGTAGGCTAGGATACGTGCCCACTCCATAACTTCCCTCTCTCGCTCGCGGACCCACAATCGGCGCCATGGATCGTCCCACAAAACCTAGCGGACGACACGCGGTGAGGCTACGCTGGGATGAGATAATTACCCGACTTTCTTATAGATTTATTTTTTTGGCCATACGGGAACGATAAACACAGTTGATAGGTATCGTACTTTTCAGAAAAGGGAACGACTATGGCAGCGTTAGTCACGAGCAGAGAAGTGGAATACGCTGTGCGCGATGTTCTTACTGAGCGAGGGTATGAGCTCTCGATAGCGCGCAACCATGGTGAGACTGGGGCTGACATCGTCGCCAAGAAAGGCGACGATGTTATTCTTGTCGAAGCTATCGCATTCAAAAGTTCGCCGCCGGCTAGGGCAAAAGATTTCTACGAGTCATTTTTTCGGGCGGTATCTCGAATTGCTCCAACAAAAGCTCTATGCGCGATTGCGCTACCCGCGCGGTTCGGAATGGGCCTGCATCAGCGTGCGAGAGCGATAGGAATAGCGTGGAAGCGCATCGGTACCGCTTTTCCAGAACTGAAGATATGGCTGGTAGACACAGAAAACGGGTCGATAAACCAGACCTCATGGAACAGCTGGTACGATTGAACGCGCACCAGCCATGAAAAAGCTCTTTTGGCGCGAACAGATTTTGAAGAGAGATATCGATACGCTCAAGCGACAGCTTCGCGACAAGCTGGGCGGCTACCGCGTGGCGATCAACTATCCGACGCGAGACAACTTGCTGTTTCGCGGCGTCGTGTGCGATGAGCGACCAAAAACGATCGACCGCATCTCCTATCCTCCGGCCGATAGAGTCACGAGGCTTGGCCGGCTGAATAGGATTGGTCAACCGATGTTTTACAGCAGCCGGGCCGCACCTGCGGTTTACTACGAACTTCACGCGAAGCCAGGACAACGTATTGCGGTATCAACTTGGGAGTTCATTGAGCCGCTGTGGATGCACCATCTCGGATTTCACGCGCATTCACTCAAACGGATTGGCGGACCGATCGACGGTCCTCGTCGACGGTTGACGAATCCGATAGCGAACGAAACGCGGTTCAATGCTCAATTGAGGCGTCAGCTTTCAGAAGCATTCACCGAAGACGTCGAAGAGGGGCAGGAGGACCGGTACAAACTTCCCATTGCTATCAATGAAGTACTTTTCGGGGATGCCGAGCCCCTCCCGACTGACCTGCCGGATGGACCGCGATGTGACAAAGCAGCAGGCACTGTCTATCCTGCAATGCGAATGCAAGGGATCGCGGACAACATCGCCATATGGCCCGAGTTCGTTGATCGCTGGTTACGACTAAGGGCGGTCAGCTACGTATTGGTTGAGGCCGCCGACGCGGAGAGGTCAGCGTACGCCGTTTCAAGTATTGATATGTGCGAAGAAATTTCCGGGAGGAATTTGGTTTGGAAGGGCGGCATTACGGATGTGAGACGGCGGCGCGGCCATATTTCTTTTGAAAATGGGCACTGGGTACAGCGCGACGGATCGAATGAAGTCTACGCGGTTCATTGAGATGATGAGGAAGAGCTCGCGGCCGACGCGTTGGGCGTGACTGAAGCTTGGACAATGCCCGTGCGGATTGTGTTGACGTGGAGCCGTTTTGGTCTGTGGCAACGTAGTCGGCCGTGTCAGTCGCTACTCTTGATGTGTCGAACAAGATCGTGCCCTTGGTTGTCATGCGCGATTGCGCTGAGATCGGTGTATGTATAGCCGTGGACAACACGAGGATCATCAATGTAAACTCCAGCGCGATTTTGAAAGCTTCTTGGAACGGGCGAACCAACCTCTGAGTGAATTACTATAAATTCCACTCGACAATAAGAAACTCATCTACGCTCAGGCCGTTTTGCAAAGAGTGATCCAACCAATCTATTTGCGATTGGCGAATGCGGTCTTTACCCTTGCGCTTAAGCTCGACGAAAAGCGTCATCTCGTCTTTCCATAACAGGACATCCCAGCAACCGCCGAAACGGAAATGCCGCTAAACCGTCCACCTGTCGCCTGTCCCAACGGGCAGGGTTGGAGCGATGACTTGAAGCGATGTTTACCTGCAGTGTCCGGGTTGGCACAAGACGCGCGTATCAAGGAGCGTACATATATAGCGTCGTCATATTATAGCTGTCGAGATGCGCCGCCCACTTCCGCAATGATACAAGATATTTCTCCTCGACGCGCAAAGCGGCGCGGTCGGCAGCACGATCGTCCACCAACAACCAAGGCATAAACTCAAAAGTATTGCCGTCCTTTCTATCCAGGATGCGATGCATGACGTAGACCGCTGACCGAAGCGAGCCTTCCATGAACCCGTGGTAGTCGGAATACGCCTCTCCGCAAATATGGACTGTCGGCAATCCTCCTTGCTCGCTTGCTGGAATATCAGCCAGCCGGCGCATCACAACCCAATACTGCCTTTCCGGCCGCCAGGCATGATTTGCGCCGCCGAAAGGTTCACGCCCCCAATCACGGATGCCGTACCAGACAACGTCATCGGGAGTCATTTCGGGGAGATCGTTTTCCCTGAAATACTGAACAGCCTTCTTCACCAGGCGCTTCCGCGTCGGTTCGGGAAGCTCCTTCTCGCTTGAACGGTGAACGTCCGTCTGGGCACCGGGCGGCACGTAGTTGGCCCAGAACACTGACGCAGGCCTGTCCGTGTATGCCATGATCATGCCTTGCCGGCTGTCTTTGGTCAGCGCCTTCCAATAATGGAGCTCCCGCGTCGGCACCCTCGTCGCATACCGGTTGGCTCGATTTTCTTCCTCCCACCAACGGTTCTTGACGACGTAAAAGGTCTTGACCATCGGAAAGCCGAACGCCGAGTCCAGGAGCTGCGACATTTCCCGTTCGGCGGCAAACACCGCCCCGCTCTCCCTGACCAGCTCCTGCAGCGGGCTCTTCGGCAGCGCCAGGATGACGCGGTCATACTCTTGACTGGCGACCGGGGCGGACTTCTTGCTGCCCTCAAACACAAGCTTGAGCTTGTTGCTGTCTGTCCGCTCCAACGCGACGACGCGGTGTTCAGTGTGGAGATTGTCTTGGTCCGGCAATTTCTTGACCAGCTCATCAATAATGCATTCCATTCCTCCGTACACGCCTTGCAATTTCTCGCCGATCGCGAAGCCAATGAGCCAACACACGAGCCACTCTGCGGCGTTGGGGTTTTCAGGCAACAGGTGGTAGAACGTACCTAGGTCTCGCAATTTTGAAATGGCGTTATGACTTAGATAGTCGCTGAGCAAATTCCAGAATCCGATTGCGTAAAGTGGCACGTCCGACACAAACGCTTTGGTCTGGATGTCCCAATAGTGCTCTGGTTCTAAATGCTTCATCCATTCAGCAAATATAGGCTCCACCGGCTCCTGTATCGCTGCAGCCAACTTGATGTCTTCAATTAACTTCTTCCGTTCTTTGGCGAACGGACATTCGTCGTCGCTTGTCTTCAGGTGCACGATGATGCGCAACATGGCCATCTGCAACAGTTGCAGCGGGTTCTTCCCCGCTTCTTCGGGACGGAGTTCATACTGCGGTTCACCGACCGATGTCGGAGATGCATAGGCTGGAAACTCCTTGAGGTACGCCTTGTCGGTCTCTGCCTTTTGCGTCGATTTCCAGATGCTCGAGGAGAGATTTCAGCAAGAGCTGCTTGTCGAGTTCGACCCGCATCGGACCGAATTCGGCATAGAACTCAAGGTTATTGCGCCAATGGTCCTTGCGCGACGTTCTCCTTGTTCAGCCTGATCATTCGAATTCTGCCGCCCAATCTTTCGGTCGCCTCGAACAGGCTGAACGGGCGTCCCGCCCGCGCAAGGATCAGTGCGCAAAAGAGACCGGCTATTCCGCCGCCCACGATGGCAATTCGTCCGGTAGAAGCCTCGGGCATCGTGGACCTCCTTCAATCGAAATCGCAAGCATGTTCGGCCGGACAACGGAGGTTAACCAGCGTGTTGGGCGGAGACATTGAGGAATCTGCGTCATACGGGGCGGGGCGCTATGAGGCCATCGCACAGCGCCTCGGCGATGCAGTTGTAGCTCCAGTCGTTCTGATGAAGCCAGTTACCGTCGAAGTTGCTGATCATCTGGTCGAACGGGATGCCGCGGTCGACATGCCAGTAGCGCATGATTTCGAACCGCCGGAACAAGGCGACGCCCGAGTAGGCCGCGATCGACGCGATGATGTCCAGCATCTCGCGCGTCGCGGGCGTCGGCATGTCCTGCGCGTCCAGCACGGCCGGCGCGAACTGGAGGTTCATCAGCACAACGTCGGCATTGGTACGCGAAAGGTGGTCGAGACCTCGAAGGATGGCGGCTCTCACGTCGTCCAGGAAATAATCCTTCCATGCCGCGTTCGTGCCAACCTGCCAGATCACCAGCGTGGGTTTCTTGGCCAGGACGTCCGTCTTGAAACGCGCGGCCTCGTCTGGTGCCTCCTGCCCACCGACGCCCAGGTTGAGAACGTTGATCTTGGGCTGGGGCAGCCGGGCCGCAAGAATTGCGCTCAGCCGGCTTGGATATGACGCCGCCGGGCTGCTGGCGCCGTCGCCTTCGGTCGACGATGACCCGATCGCAACGATGTTCACCTCGTTCTGCCCGCGCAAGGCTTCTGCAAAGCGAGGCAACGCGCGTCCGAGCTCCTTCAGCGTGTCGGGCGTTTCGCAGGTGGGGGGTGGCGGCATGCCTCGTTCCTCTACTGAAGAGCCATGTTGAGCAGGTTGGCGAGGCTTGCCGCGGCCAACGCTGCCTGCCTCCTTGCGACGTTGCGCGCGTTCGTCTCGTAATCTCGGGTGAGTTGAACCGCCGTCCTGTCGTTCGGAATGGGCGGCGCATAAGCGTTCTGCTTCGCAAGTTCAAAGCTTTCCTGGGCCCACACATCGGGGTCAAGGATGAGCGCCTTTGCCGGGTCGGGCGTCACATTCTTCAGGCCGTTGGTCTGGTCGTCAGCATCGTAGATGGCGCCGAACACCGAGGAATAACTGCCGAAGAGACCGTCCCAGTAGGCGTGCAGCGCCAGCGTTTCGCCGGAAGCCGGTATGACCATCTCGGCGTTGCCGCCCCTGTCGCCGCCGGAGCCCGAGATTTGCGCGGTATAGCGGTCAATCGCATGGAGCGGCTGGTGAAGGTCGCCGACCAGGTGGAGCGTCCAGCTCAGGTCATAAGAGCGCAGATTGTCTGAGGCATTCGACGATGACGGCAAGGTAGCGATCATGATTTTCAATTGCGTCACGGCATCGACCGGATCGGGCGGCGGCAACGTCGTGCCGTCGGGTGAGTAGAGCATATCCTTGAAGTGCCAGTAGGAATGCTTGAGATGGCCATAGGGCACGTTCTGTTTGGCCGTCGAATCCGTGATCTGGTCGTCGTAGTAGTCGGGCTTGGTCTTGATATCATCGGCCCAGGTCGCGGCATGGACGAAGGCATATTTCCTTTCCATCCCGGCGGGTGCGCCAGCCGTCCAGGTCGCGTAGTCGGGATTGAGCCTGAGGAGCGCGTCCGCCCGGTCTTTCACCGCCGGCGTCAGCCTGTTGTACGCCAGGTAGGCGATCTGCATGTGGCCTTCGTCCCACCAGGCCTGCGCCGGGCCAGTGAGCATAATCAGGGAAATGACGAGGAGAGTAATCCCCCGCATTGCAATAACTCCATGCATGAACAAATGAACGGGCGCACGTTAGCGTACTCGACCTGGGAGTGCAATTTTTACACATTGCACTTTTGTGACACCGGCCTGCGTATCGACTCCTCGACCGGCATGTTGCAGATTTGCCGGCCGTAGGGCCGCCGCTCAAATTCTCATATCTCGCCGGCATGGGCCCAGCATACAAAGTCTTTCTCAAGCCGACCCACGGTGTTTAACAGGCAGCGCAACGAAGCACTATGATCGTGCGACGAATGCCCATTTTTGGCCGGATAAGCCCAGGGGTGCGACCGGCAAGTCATTGATTGTTCTTAACCCGTAGCTGACTCTTAATCATCGGGTCCCAGGTTCGAGCCCTGGTGCGCCCACCAAGCTTTTCAATGACTTAGCAGTTTAGCCGACGCGAGAAGCACCCGCGTTTTACAGGTCATTTTACAGTTTTGGTCTCTTTTCGAGCTTCAGCACCGCTGCGTCACCGAGCTGAATGTCGCGGCCAAGGTAGTGGGCATCGAGGGTCGCCTCGACGTCCTTGAGGCCGTGCCCCGGTGAAGGTCGCGATCTGCGGCACCGTCGCTTCGGCGAGCGCCAGGCGAACCACAGCCGACCCCCGCAGATCCCGAAACGTCAGGCCGGTGACGCCGGCGCCGGTGCAGAGGTAGTCGGCCTTGCGCAGCGTCGCTGCAAACGAGTCTCGCCAAGTCTTGATCGCCAAGTCTTGATCGCCAAGTCTTGAACTCACCACGCACGCGCCGATCCGCAAGAGCGGCCAGCGGGAGATCGTCGAACGTCTCCTCGATCAGCCTTATGTAGATTAGGCAGGCACGCCGACTTGTCGGCGCGAGCCGATTGAATTCTGGAGCCGCCCGACGATGCCTGCATAGGCCGCGATCACATTGAGCAGCGGCAGACGGACGATTGTCGCGCCGCGCGATGCGAGCACTTTGCAGGCTTCTCGACCGTCTCGGCCTGAAGCGGATTCGACTTGAATCTATTGGTCAATAGTGGCCCTGCGGGCGAATACCCAAGAGACCCAAAGCCTAAATTACTAAACAAACTCAATCACTCTCTTCGGCCGATGATCGTGCGCCGTCGGGCCAGTAACGGTTGCACTGCAGCAATTACTTCGCCACGAAAAGAAATCGACGGCGTCCATTGACTCAAAAATTGTTTAGTGAAAATCTAAAGCTTAACAAGAACACTAAACATAATTCTCGCGACTTCGGTTAAAGGCGGGATTGAGCCTGCGTGCATCTCCGCTGAATGGCGAAGTGTGATTGGCAGAGCAAGCAGGCAATCGCCTGCGACAACAGGGAGGGTGTAATGATCCAAATGGTGCGTGCTTTGGGAGTTGCCGCGGCTGTTTCCGCCTCGTGTCTTGGCGGCCAGGCCGTTGCTCAGACAAAACAATTGACGCTGTGCTGGGCGGCGTGGGACCCGGCCAACGCGTTGGTGGAGCTTTCGAAAGATTTCAGCACGAAGACCGGAATTCAAATGAAATACGAGTTCGTCCCGTGGACGAGCTACGCGGACCGGTTCCTCAACGAGCTCAATTCAAAGGGCAAGCTTTGCGACGTCATTATCGGTGACAGCCAATGGATCGGCGGCGCCGCCGAGAATGGTCACTACGTCAAACTCAACGATTTCTTTGCCAAAGAAAAAATCTCGATGGACGATTTCATGCCGGCCACGGTGGTCGGCTATTCCGAATGGCCCAAGAACACTCCGAACTATTGGGCGTTGCCGGCGATGGGCGACGCGATCGGCTGGACCTATCGCAAGGACTGGTTCGCCCGGCCGGAAATTCAAGCCGAATTCAGGAAGAAATACGAGCGCGACCTCAGCCCGCCGCAAACCTGGGATGAACTCAAGCAGATCGCCGAGTTCTTTCAGGGCAGGGAGATCGACGGCAAGAAGGTCTACGGAGCCTATATCTATACCGAGCGAGGTTCCGAAGGCATCACGATGGGCGTGACAAACGCGCTCTACGATTGGGGATTCCAATACGACGATCCGAAGAAACCCTATCATATGGACGGATTTGTCAATTCGCCTGAGGCGGCCAAGGGGCTGGAATTCTACAAGTCGCTCTACAAGTGCTGCACGGCGCCGGGAATGAGCAACGCCTACATGTCGGAGGGCCTCGACGCCTTCAAGTCCGGACAAGTGGCGATGCAGATGAACTTCTTCGCGTTCTTTCCTGGCCTCTACAAGGATCCCAATGTCGGCGGCGACAAGATCGGCTTCTTCGTCAATCCGAAGCAGAAGTTCCACTTTACCCAGCTAGGTGGGCAAGGGATCTCGGTCGTCTCCTACTCGGACCACAAGGACGACGCGCTCGCCTACATCAAATGGTTCGCGCAGCCCGACGTTCAGAAAAAGTGGTGGGCGCTTGGCGGCTATTCCTGTCACAAGGCGGTGCTCAACGATCCCGGTTTTCCAAAGAGCGCGCCTTTTGCCGCCGACTTCTTGAAGTCGATGGATATCGTGAAGGATTTCTGGGCGGAGCCCGCCTACGCCGAACTCCTGCTCGACATGCAGAAACGCGTCCACGACTACGTCGTGGCCGACAAGGGGACGGCGCAGGAAGCGCTCGATCTCTTGGTCAAGGATTGGCAAAAGGTGTTCAAGGAAGAGGGCAAGATCTAGCTTGATTGAACTGCGGTCTCCCGATCACCGGTCGGGAGACTGCCTCCTTTAACGTGTCCCGATCCGTGAACGACAGGTCGCACATGAGCACTCTCGCCGAGCGGGCCGTCGCCCGGGCGCCAAGCCGACTGGCATTGCGATTCGGCGGGATGTCCGACCGAGCGATTGCCTGGCTGTTCATTACGCCGTCGGTACTGCTCCTGCTGGCGATCAACATTTTCCCACTGCTGTGGACCATCCAGCTCTCGTTTACCAATTATCGTGCCAATCGTCCAAATGCACCGATCCGATATGTCGGTCTCGACAACTACCGTGACATACTGACGGACCCTGATGTGTGGCACGCCATGCAGGCCACAGCTCACTTCGTGCTGTGGTCCATCGCGCTCGAGTTGGTCCTGGGGTTTGGCCTGGCACTCCTGATCAACCGTCGTTTCCGCGGTCACAGTTTCTGGACCACAATTATTCTGTTGCCGATGATGCTGTCCCCGGCGGTCGTTGGCAACTTCTGGACCTTTCTGCTCCAACCGCAGGTCGGATTGTTCAATAGTGCGATCGCACTCCTTACCGGGATCGACCCGAGCTCGTTTCAGATGATCGGCGACATACGGCTGGCGCCCTGGTCCATCATCATGGTCGATACCTGGATGTGGACGCCCTATGTCATGCTGATCTGTCTTGCGGGATTGCGTTCGATTCCCGATTACATCTATGAGGCCGCCGAGGTTGATCGCGCATCCCCCTTGCGGCAATTCTGGTCCATCACACTTCCGATGGTGATGCCGTTTCTGATGCTCGCGATTCTGTTTCGGGCCATCGAGAACTTCAAGATGTTCGACATGGTCAACCTGCTCACCTCGGGCGGTCCGGGATCGACTACGGAGGTTGCATCGATCACTTTGAAGCGCGAGGCGTTCGAGAAATGGCGCACGGGCTATTCATCGGCGTTGGCCATCATTCTCTTCGTCACCGTCTTTGGCGCCGCCAACATCTACGTCAAAGCGCTCAATCGGGTGAAGCAGCGATGAAAATGCCCGTCACCGCACATTCTGTGGCCGAGCCGTCACGATGGTCGAAGACTTCAGCTTCATTCATCGTCGCTACATATGCGATCGTAGCCATCCTGCCATTGTTGTGGATATTCCTGACCGGTTTCAAGACGCCACCGGATTCGATTGCGTATCCACCCAAAATTCTGTTCGAGCCTTCCGTCGAGGGCTACGTCAACCTCTTCACAACGCGCTCGCGGCAGACGCCGGAGTTTCTGGCGAGCTTGCCGCCGCCGCAGACCTGGTATGAGCGCCTTGTCCGCTCTCGCAACATGGTGATAGGCGGGCCATCGAAGGTCGTGCCGCGGTTTGTGAACTCGATGGTCATCGGCTTCGGCTCGACCTTTCTTGCAGTGTGCTTCGGCACCATGGCGGCCTATGCGTTCTCGCGTTTCCGCGTGCCGCTTGCCGACGATCTCTTGTTCTTCATCCTGTCAACACGGATGATGCCGCCGATCGCGGTTGCGATCCCGATCTATCTGATGTTCCGGCAGCTCGGATTAACCGACACCAAGCTCGGCATGATCCTGTTGTACACCGCCGTGAATGTCTCTCTGGCGGTGTGGCTGCTGAAGGGATTCATGGATGAAATCCCGCGCGAGTACGAAGAGGCTGCGATGGTCGACGGCTACACCCGCCTTCAGGCATTTTTCAAGGTGGTTCTTCCGCAGGCGACCACCGGCATCGCGGCAACCGCGATCTTCTGCCTGATCTTTGCCTGGAACGAATATGCCTTCGCGGTCCTGCTCACCAGCGGCGACGCGCAAACCATGCCGCCCTTCATACCCTTCATCATTGGCGAGGGCGGCCAGGACTGGCCCGCGGTCGCAGCCGCGACGACGTTGTTCTTCATCCCGATCCTGTGCTTCACGATCCTGCTACGTCGCCACTTGTTGCGCGGCATCACCTTTGGGGCCGTGCGCAAATGACAGGGAAGATCGCGCGTTACGCGTCAAGATGGCCGTTCTGGCTGCGTCGCGCCCGTTGCGAAGCCGCGGCGATGGCGCTGATCGGCCTCGGAGTTCTGATGCTGATGCAGCCGCTCTCTTTGAACCTGTATAGTTATTCCTTCGTCACGATCCTGGCCGGCACGTTGGGGTTTGTGATCGTCAGTCATTTTCCGGATTAGCCGCGATGGCAGAGATCAAGGTAGAGGCTGTTGCCAAGACATTCGGAACCTTTGCCGCGGTCAAAGGCGTGACCTTCACGGTCGATCACGGCTCGTTCTTCGTCATTTTGGGACCTTCAGGTTGCGG
>WNFE01016054.1_pt1 | contig 10857 bp, 9 predicted proteins | sample 5400451 | NCBI WGS metagenome assembly WNFE01 (sample SAMN13153344, study PRJNA577476) | soil metagenome | isolation source: 200 cm saprolite under Douglas fir tree site 2 hole 2 | place: USA:California | collected 2015-04-18
CAATCAGAGCTCTGGATCGCCAAGGACATCGCCGCCTGGCAGGAGCTCGATCCCCAAAAGCTTGAACGGTTCTCAGCCGAGATGGCCAAGTTGGCCGCCTGTAACTCTACCCGGGGACGACACGGGCTCCCTGGAGACGATCCAGCCTGGAAGCTCGCGAGCGAGGGCTATCCAGTCCGGACGGTGGACCGAAGCGGCAGCGGCGGAACGGTCGAGGTCGTCAAGGCGGAAATCCGAACAATCCCAGCGGCAGAATTCCAGCCTCCACCCAGTTTCGCACGAAAGACGCTTCGAGAGATGATGGAGCAGTAAGCAGGGGAGCTTTTCCATACTCACTCCTCGGCCTGAGTCCCGGCCGGTGTTGCCGGAGCCGGCAAGCCCATGCTACCTTGCCGCTCATTCCGCCAGCAGGAGGAGTAATGAACGGCAAGGTCGGCTATATCCCCCAGGCCCGCCAGATCGAATTCTATGAGTATGAGCTGCCGGACGTCGAGCCCGGCGCGATCCTCGCCCAGGTGACGCGCACAAATGTGTGTGGCTCGGAAGTGCACATGTGGCGCGGCGAGTTCGGCAAACGCGGCGTGATGCCTGGCCACGAAATGGTCGGCCGCGTCTACAAACTAGGCAAAGGCGTCACGACCGACACCGCTGGCCAGCCGCTGCGCGAGGGCGACCGCATCGCGCCGGTGTATTATCGTACCTGCGGTCTGTGCGTGAATTGCCGCGAAGGAAACGCTGCAGCCTGCGTCAGCATGGGCATCCGCGCTCGGCGACTCATCCCGCAGGATCCACCGCACTTTCACACCACCTTCGCTACCCACTACTACATGCACCCCGGTCAGCACGTGTACAAAGTGCCGGACAACGTGCCTGACCATGCCGCTTCGTCGGCGAATTGCGCGCTCTCGCAGGTCTTCTTCGGCCTCGACCGGGCGAACGTGCGCTATGAGGAGACCTTGCTGGTCCAGGGGGCAGGTGGTTTAGGGCTGCACGCCATGTCTGTAGCTAGAGCCCGGGGCGCGCGCGTGATCGCTATCGATGGCGTGGATCTCCGTCTCAAACGAGCCAAAGCCTTTGGCGCTGATGAACTCGTTGACATGCGTGCCTATCCGACCATGGAAGCGCGCATCGGCCGGGTGCGTGAACTGACCAACGGTCTCGGACCAGACGTGGTGCTGGAAGTCGCTGGTGTTCCCGAGGCGTTCCTGGAGGCGATCAACCTGGTACGCAACGGCGGTCGAGTGATCGAGATCGGCAATATCTCAATGGGCCTCACGGTAGCAATACCGCCGGCGATGATTACCTTTAAGTCGATTTCCATGATCGGGGTAGCGACCTACAACCCGCATTATCTCAACAAGGCTCTGCACTTTTTGTCCGAGCACGTCGACCGGTATCCGTATCACGAGCTGGTGGACGCAGAGTTTCCGCTCGACCATGCCGCTGAGGCGATGGACAAGTCCGACCGCAAGGAGATCACGCGGGCGGCGTTGGTGCCGTGAAGAGCTGTCAGCTATCAGCAAGCAGCTATCAGCAAAAGAGGGAAGGGAGGAAAAAATGAAAGACACACTCAAGCCCGGCATGTCATCAGAACAGACCATTACCACCACGCCGGAGATGGGGATTGTCCACTTGGGTCCAAATGCACCGCGCATGTTTTCCACCCCTGCCATGATCCAACTCATGGAGGGCACGTGCGTGCAGTTTCTCACGCCGCACATGGATGCAGGTGAGCAGACTGTCGGCTTTCACGTCAACGTCAAACACCTGGCGCCCACCAAGATCGGTCAGAATGTGCGGGCTAAGGTGACGCTCAACGAGATTAAGGGCCGTCGCCTGCTCTTCACGGTGGAGGCGTTTAACGAGGACGGGACCAAGGTCGGCGACGGCACCCACGAACGGGCGGTGGTCAGCATCGATCGGTTTGCCGGGCAAGGGTGAAGGGAGTAATGAGTAATGAGTGATGAGGACTGAGTGAATTCAGTCTCAAACAAGTCGAAAACAAGTTTCAGATAAGTCCAGGGCAAGTCCAAGACAAATTGCTAACACATCAGAGACCGACTTGCCCGAGGCTTGTTCCAGACTTGTCCGAGACTTGCCTTGACTGGATCTCTCTTAATCCTCAGTCCTCGTTACTTTCCCTACCTGACCTTCGCTCCCGGCGCGATGGGCTTTTCCGGGCTGAGCACGATGACTTTGTCGCCGTCTGACGCGGCGAGCAGCATCCCCTGGCTCTCGACCCCGCGCAGGGTGGCTGGCTGGAGGTTGGCCACTACCACAATCTGTTTGCCGACCAATTCTTCAGGGGCGTAATGAGCGCGGATGCCGGCGACGAGTTGGCGCTCCTCAGTGCCCAGGTCAATTTTCAGGACTAACAGACGGTCGGCGTTAGGATGCGGCTCGACCGCTTTAATCGTGGCGACACGCAACTCGATCTTGCCGAACTCTTCAAGCGTAATCATGAGGCTAGACTCCTTCGCAGGTTTCGTGTCACTATAGCCGCGTCCGACAAAAGAGCAAAGAAGCGATCAGCGGTCAGCTTCAGACAGAGAGAATCGGAGAAACGGAGCAGGGGAGAACCGGAGAAATAGCCTTCGACTCGCCGATTCTTCGATTCTCCGGCTCCCCGATTCCTCGTCCTTCTTGCTGAAAGCTGATGGCTGATAGCTTAGAGACAAGGAGGAGCATAATGCCAGAAGCTCTGAAGGCAGAAATGCCGGTATTGATGGACATCCTGGGTGGATTCGAGCGGTCGGCAGTCGTGTTGGGCGCGGCGCAGCTTGATCTGTTTTCCCCGCTCGGCAATGGGCCAGCCACAGCCGCGGAAGTAGCCGCGCAGCCCGGCCTACCAGTGCGGGGAGTCGAGCGGGTATTGAATACCTGCGCGGCCTTAGGGTTCGTAGTCAAAGAGGGGGATCGCTACCGCAACTCTCCCCTCGCCGATGCTTTTCTTGTCAAAGGGCGGCCCGGCTATGTGGGCAATCTGATTAAACAGACGGCAGATCGCTATGGAGCCTGGGTAAAGATGCCTGAGGCGGTCAAGACTGATAAACCCGTATTGCCGCTCACCGGTGCCGAACTGTTCAATGCTCCTCCTGAGGTGCTCGACAATTACGTTCATGGTCTTTTCGACATGGGCAAAGGACTGGCTCAGCGCATCGGCAGCTTGGTCGATCTGAGCGGCTGCCGCTCGCTCCTCGATGTGGCCGGCGGCTCAGGGGTGTACTCGATCCTCTTCTGCCGCCAGTTTCCTCAACTCAAGGCGACGGTCTTCGACCTGCCGCCGATCCTCCAGCGCACACGTCAGATCATTGCCCGCGAAGGCATGACGGACCGCATTAGTATCCGCGAAGGGAACTACTTCACCGACGATTTTGGCTCGGGCCTTGATGCAATTCTACTCTCGAACATGCTGCAGACCGAAGGTCGCCAGACCTGCCGTATGGTTTTGAAAAAGGCTTTTGCCGCGCTCAACCCCGGCGGCAAGATCCTCGTCCACGGCATTATGCCGAACCCCGATCGGGTGAGCCCGTTGCAACCAGTGCTGTTTTCCATGTTCATGATGCTGGTATTCCCCGAAGGCGAGGCGTATCCGGGGGAAGAGATCATCGACTGGCTGCACGAGACGGGCTTTGTTGAGGGGCAGAAGCTGACCCTACCGCCGCCGGCTTTCACCTCACTAGTTGTGGCGCGCAAGCCAGCATAGGACTGAGTGATGAGGACTGAGGGGTGAACCAGGGATCGTTCAGGACCTAGCGCGGCAACTGGTCGAGCAAGGCGCGCTCTTCTGCGGTGAGTTCCTGCGCCAGAGTCGGGGCCGATTCGAGAAGCGCTTGCGCATCGGCAAGGTCCTGAAGGCGCTTCGAGCGCCGGTGAGCCGGATCAGAAGCGGCACGGAGCTTCTCGTGCAGTAGGTCAATGAGGCCGATAACACGGAGACGCACATCCTCCAACTCGCGATTTCCTCGGCGTGTTCGAGCGCTTCCGCCAGCGCTGGGTCATCAGTTCTCTAAATCAGAGCACAGGAGATTCGTACACTTGTTCAACCGTGCCTGAATTCGGTAGCGTGCGCCATGCGCACGGAAATAGGCGGGCTGCAGTACAGGCGTGCGCGCAGCGCACGCTACGGTGGGTGTACCAATGTCATGTGGTTCGATTTAGCCTAGCTTGACGTGAGCAGAAGCCAGGGCATTATGGTTTTGTTGTTGGGATTGGTGCGTGGCATGCCCCTTAAATCACTTTTACGCCGGCTACGCCATCATACGCTAAAACGCTGGGAATGGACCATCCTGGCGTCGCTGGGAGTAGTTCTTCTGCTCCTGATACTGCTGCCGGGATTATTACGTCGAGCAATTACTGCACGCCTAGCTGCGGTGACTCCCGCGGAGGTCCACATTGCGGACGTGGACTTCAATCCTTTCCGTGGGCGCCTCGCTCTGCAGGGGCTCGCTCTGACACTGAAGGATGAAGAAAAGCCGGTCATCACGATTGGTGAGCTCGTGGGGAATCTGCGCGTGCTGTCGCTGTTGCGCGGCCAGGTGAGCCTGGAAGAAGTACAGCTCTCCGGTCTACAGGTCGCTGCGATCCAACAAGCAGATGGGCAATTGAACCTCAAACGCCTCTTGCCCCCATCGCCTCCGTCCGAAACTCCGCCTCCCGAGTCCGACCTGCCTACGCTGAACATTGAACGCTTCGACTTGTCGGCGGCAGAGATTGACTATCAAGATCGCACTCGCACTCCCCCAGCCCATTTCACGCTTGCGATTAAGGATCTCGCTGCTGGCGAGATTGGACTGCAAGCGAAGGGCTTGGCGACGCCAGTTACTGTTCGTTTACAGGGATCGCTGGGGGAGAGTCCTGTACACGGCGAGGGACAGGTTTTCTGGCAGCGCACGCAGACCACGGTTGAGGCTGACATTGAAGCGCAACGGCTGGCGCTCGGGGCCGTTGAGCCTTATTTGCGCGATGCGCTGACGCTACAACGCTTGTCTGGTTTTGTCGGTGCGCGTTTGCACTACCGTTACCTCAACGGCGGTGACCAGTCGCCACAGCACCTGATGGGAGGAACCCTCAAACTGGAAGGAGTGTCTTTTGCTGATCCTCTTTCCGGCCAGACTGCCCTGGACTTGCTAAGTGGACAGGTGGCGATCGAAACAATTGATCTGCTCGCTCATGAGATCCGCCTGGCGACGGTCGAGTTCCACACCCCGAAGCTTTTTTTCTTGCAGTCCGCTTCAGGTTTGAACTGGACCGCGCTGGTGCGAATTCCCAACCACACCCCACAGAATGAGGCTCCACAGCCCAGAACAGCCCCTGACTGGCGTTTCTTGTTGCAGGAAGCGCGACTGACCGGTGGAGAGCTTGTGTATCGAGACAGTACATGGCTTGAAGCTGAGGCACTCACCCTTACGCCGGAGGAGATCCAGATCCAGCATGTCGGTAATGAGACGGAAGACAGCCCTTTGCATTTCCGCTTACGGTTAGGGGAGGGCACGTTAACCGGGGAGGGGGGCCTACGACTCGCGCCATTTCGCTTTCAGACACAGGTCCAATTCACTGGCATCGGCCTGGCCAGCCTGCGGCCGGTGCTCATGCGGGCCCTGACGGCGGAGAATGTCGGCGGGACAATCAGTGGCGCGGTGAAAGCTGAGCTAACAACCCCCAACGGCGCCCAAATCGTTACTGTCAGCGGTGTGGTAGAAACAACGGCGCTCGCGCTTGCTGGGGTTCCTCAGTCAGGCAGTGCGGTGGCATGGGACAGCGGCCATATTGAGCTGAGTGAAGGAAGCACGGTCATCCCGCTCAATCTCGGACTTACCGCCCAGCTCTCACGCCTGTCGGTTCAGCATCTGCCGCAGGGCGATGTTTCCATCGAAAAAATCGGCGGCAACCTGCGGTTGATGCAGGAGGAAAGAGCCTCCGGCAAGACCGAGATTCCCAGGGCTGCCTCGCGTGAGCAGACCCCGCTGCCCATCAAGGCCCAAGGGAGCAATTGAGTTGTTTCCAGGCGCGAGCAAAACTGAATGACGGCAGCCGACTGCTGCCACTCGATTTGCGCTTGGGAGATGTCACGTTGGAGTATCCCTACGCGCAAGGATTTCGCACCGCTGCGGGGCAGTTCCAACTGTTCACCCCGTCTTCCACCGCGTCGTTGCCCATGTCGCCGCCCCCGGTGCCTTCTTCGGATATACCACTGTCCCCGACGCCGCCTGCCCAAGCCTCCGCTTCTGTGCCAGCGCCCTCACCGGCTGTGCACCTTGACCGGATAACCCTCATTGGCGGACAACTCTATTTTGAGGATCATCTCATCTCTCCGCCACAGACGGTGTATTGGCAGGATCTCCGCATTGACCTCAGCGACGTTGGGTATCCGCTCTCACGGCCGGCGGCGTTCACTCTACACGCGTTCAACATGGATGGCGCGCCGATCGACGTGCAAGGAACCACACAACGTCAAGCCGATCAGTTGCTGACGCGGGTCCACGGTAAAATCGAACGACTGTCGCTCCCGCGTTTCAACGCCTATTTTGCTCCGCTCCTTGGCTACCGCGTGCGCAACGGTGCGGTCTCGGTCACTTGGGATTTGACCATGCCCGGTGACCAGATGCAGGCGACCACGACCGTGACGTTGCACGATCTCGGGTTAAGCGGGAAGCAGGGGTCTTCCGTTCTAGAAGAAGAAGTGGGCCTGCCTCTTCATTTGGTGATCGCCCTGTTGAAGGATTTGAATGGCGACATCAATCTTCAGTTGCCAGTTGCGGGGCGGTTCGGCGACCCGGCTTTTCGCTTAGGGGGAACAATCCTGCGCGCCGTGCGTGATGTCTTGCTTGGCGCCGTGACCTCCCCGCTGAAACTGCTCGGCGCCGTCATCAGTGGCAAGGAGAAGATCGAAGATTTTTCTCTGGAACCGATCGGCTTTGTCCCAGGGACGAATCAGCCGAACAACGCGGGGAAAGAACAGCTTGCCCGTCTGGGCCGCTTTTTGGCGCAGCGACCGGAGTTGGATTTGCAGCTCAGTGGTCACACCGGACCGGATGATCTGCCGGCGCTGAAAGATCGCCTCGTTCTTGTCCAACTACAAGAGGACGCATCGCCGGCGAAAGCGCCGAATGCAGCCGAAGCCGGACAGGAGGGGGCGACGCCGCAGGTTACTCCACAAGAAGAAGTACGCCAGTTCCTTGCGCACCAATTTGATCAATCAGGCGATGGGGCCGGCGCACCACCGGCCTTGTCTGCGCAGGCCACGGCGTTGTTGACCCAACTTCGCGAGCGCGTGGTTATATCCCCTCAGGCAATGGCCCAACTCTCCCTGGAACGAGTACAGACGGTGATGAACACTTTGACGGCAACTGCGGCTCTGACCGCCAGTCGGTTGCGTCTGTCGCCGGACAAGCTGCGCGGTCGCGAGGGAGCAGAGGTGCGTTATATGGTGCAGGCGAGGGAAACGCGATAAATAAACAGATGTTCATGGTCAGCCTTCAGGGATTGGCATACGGCCTATGTTTCGCTCACTTCGTTTCCTCTCTGGCGTATGGCTCCTCTTATCAGCTATAAGCCATAAGCGAGAGGCTATAAGCCATGAACTGTAGGAGCTGACCCATGATTCACGTGCGACCACAAACCTGGGATGCGATTTGTCGCCACGCGCAAGAGACCTTTCCCGAAGAGTGCTGTGGAGCCATCCTGGAAGGCGTGGGTGGCGAGGAAGCGCGCCGCATCACCAATAGCCAAAATGCCATGCACGCCAAGGACCCGCAGAGCTATCCGCGCGACGCGACCATCGCCTATTTCATGGATCCCAAGGAACTGCTGGCGGTTATTAGGGAAGCGGACAGCGGGAAGGCGACGCTTAAAGCCTTTTATCACTCTCACCCCAATCACGATGCCTACTTCTCTGCTGAAGACCGGGCGCGGGCGCTGTTTGGTGATGAGCCTTCTTACCCTGATACCGCCCATCTGGTGATCTCGATCTACCAGCGCGAGGTGCGCGTGATACGGGCGTATATCTGGGAGGAGAAGAAGAGGGACTTTATCGAGGCGCCGCTGAGCACGGATGTCTAGCTGCGCTTGCCAAACCGTGGCGAGTGGGATAGGGGAGCGATTGCCGACCGCCGCTGCGCGGCGAAATGAGGAGGGAAAATTTTATGAGGAGACCAAGCTGGCAGGTTTTAGGTTGGGTAGTCGTGGCTTTCGTACTTGGCATGGCAACGCCTCTGCGCGCTGCTGACCTTTTGCCGCAACCGGGATCGTGGGAAGTGGGGCTGCGCTCAGGATATAGTATCGGGATGAGAAACGTTGATATGGTGCCGGTGAATGTGCGGATCGGGTACACCCTGTTCAAGGGAAAAAAATGGCTGATCCCGCGGGGCGCTTTCGAGATCGGCATTGAGCCTTTCGCCTCAGTCATCACCTCAGTGGCTAATCCGGACAAAAGAAGTGGCTCGCTCGAGTTAGGTGGCGTGCTGCCTGTGCTTACATACTATTTTGACTTGGGCAACGGCCTCTATCCTTATTTTGAAGGTGGGCTCGGCATGCTCTATACCGATCTGCGAGGCTACCATCTCGGTGGACATTTCAGTTTCATGGAGACGTTCGGCACTGGGGTATCGTACTTCGTGAACGACAACGTGGCGCTCAGTGTTGGCTGGCGTTTCCGCCACGTCTCCAACGCTGGTCTCTACAGCCGCAACGCTGCTCTGAACTCGGACATTTTTCTGGCGGGGGTTTCCTATTTCCTGCCCCAACATTGAGCTGTTATGGCAAAGCAAGACATGCATGCGGATCGGGGAAAGGATATGACGTCTGGAGAGAAAAAGACTGCCGGCAGTGATAACCGCTGGTGGGTCGATCAGGGCAAAAGCCGCGAGCGGGTCAAACCTGAGGACCGTCAGGCCCCGGCCGGCGCGGTGTTCTTTCGCAGTGTTGAGGGCTACGACCAGGAACAGGCGCGCGAAAACCTGACCGATCTCAACCTGAAGCTACTTGCGCAAGGCAACCCGGCGCCCGGGGAGTGGGCCTATCTGCCGTTGCTGGAAGAACGCTGCTCGGCGCAAGAGATCGAAAGGGTGAAGCGTGCGCTTCCTCTGCCAGCGGATGCGCGCGGGGTTTTGGTCGATTCCGGCTTGTCTCTGCGAGCTATTATTACTGGCACTCCTCCTCATGAACGGGTGCTGGAGTTTAACTTCATCGACGAAGCCTCGTTTGACTGTTGGATTCGTGGAGACTGGGTATGTGAGAAGGTGTTTAACGGCAAGCCCGAGCTGCTGCAACGCGCCGCTGACTTGTTGCGTCGATATATGGAAAAAGACTCCGCGACGGACGAGCAATTCTTTAATGCCCCGCATGCGGCAGGGATGTTACCGCCGGCGCGCACGGAGTGGTGATCGGCATGCTCATCGACCTTCATACCCACACCTCTCATCTTTCCTCGTGCAGCAGTCTCACCCTGGCCGAGCTGATTCTTCAGAGTCGCGCTGCCGGGATCGACGGCATCTGTATCTCCGAGCACGACAAGATGTGGTCCGCCGAGGAAATCGCTCGCGCGGCCGAAACCTACGATTTCTGCGTCTTGCGTGCCATGGAGGTTTCCACCACTCAAGGGCACGTTTTGGTGTACGGCCTCCCCGGCCCCATGTCAGGATTATGGAGCCTACGCCGACTGCGCGAAGTGGCGGATGAACACGGGGCGGTGCTCATCAAATCCCATCCGCTGCGCGATGGCAACTTTCAGGCTCGACCTGAGGGTACTCCGCCAGACAATATGGGAGACCGGCTGGCCATGTTCGATGCCTTCGAGATCTACAGCGGTGGCGAGTCCGCCGCCGCCAATGCGTTGTCGGCGTCGATCGCCCAGACCTACGGTCTGAAAGGCACGGGCGGTGGCGACGTGCATGCGCTCTCTGAAGTGGGCCGCTTTGCCACCCGCTTTGAATGTACGATCCGCTCCGAGGCTGATCTGGTCGCCGAACTTCACGCTGGTCGTTTTGTCGCTGAAGATCTACGAATAAAGGGGTGAAAAGGGCAAAAGGGGAAACGGCGAAAAGGGAGAAAGCGGAGAGCCAGGTTCCCTCTCCCTCTGGGAGAGGGGCAGGGTGAGGGCGTAGCTCGGATATACAGGAGGGAAAATCCATGCCCAAGATCAGGGCCAACAACTACGAGATGCACTACGAGGTCGATGACTTCACTGATCCGTGGAAGCCAGCCGAGACGATGTGGATCCAACATGGCTTCGGGCGCAGCTCGCGCTTTTGGTACCATTGGGTGCCGCCGCTGGCCGGACACTACCGAGTCCTGCGTCGCGATATGCGCGGGCATGGGCAGTCCGCCGACCCCGGGCCGGATTATATCTGGTCGGTCGATGATCTCTTGAACGACATGAAAGGATTTCTCGATGCGCTCGGCCTGGACCAGGTGCACTATGTTGGCGAGTCGGTCGGCGGCATTCTCGGCATCGCCTTCGCCGCGCGGTGGCCGGAACGGTTCAAGAGCATGACGCTCTGCTCCTCACCCACTGCCATCCGCCCGCCGATTCAGCGGCTCTTCGCCGTGGGGTACGAGGATTGGTACACCGCGCTCGGCGCTCTGGGACCGGGGGGATGGGTCAAGGCACTGATGGATCGGGGAGGTGGCCTTGCTGGCACCAATCCGGCTCACGTCGATTGGATTCTTAAGGAATGGGCCAAGACGCCTACCCATGTATTGCAGGGCCTATGCCGTCTGGTGCCAAGTGTGGACATCACCCCGCTCTTACCTCAGGTTAAAGTGCCGACCCTGGTGTTGGCTCCGGCTCGTAGTCCTCTCACTCCCTTGACCGAGCAAGTGATGATTCGCGACTCGATTCCCGGCGCGCGCATTGCG
>WNFE01011684.1_pt1 | contig 10856 bp, 8 predicted proteins | sample 5400451 | NCBI WGS metagenome assembly WNFE01 (sample SAMN13153344, study PRJNA577476) | soil metagenome | isolation source: 200 cm saprolite under Douglas fir tree site 2 hole 2 | place: USA:California | collected 2015-04-18
CTAGTATCTCGTAATTGAAGTATCTTTTCTTTGAAGTGTGTGAGATAATGCAGTATGCGTTACTCACCTGCTGTGGCATTGTCGGATCGTGATCATGCGGAACTGGTCTCGCTGACCCGGTCGCCACGCGTCTCGTCGGTTATCGGATTTCGGGCTCGCATTGTTTTGGCGCTGGCCGGTGGCGGGAGTACCACGGCAGTAGCTTCGGAGCTGGGGACGTCGGCTCCGACGGTGCGGAAATGGCGGGACCGGTTCTTCGCGGAAGGCGTGGATGGCCTAGATGATCGCTCTCGTTCCGGGCGTCCGCCGGTCGTGGACGAAGGAATGGTGGTGGCGGAGACGCTGACGGCACCGCCAGAGGATTCAGGGCTGACGCACTGGTCGAGCCGTGAATTGTCCAAGCGCATCGGCATCAGCCATAACGAGATAGCTGCGATCTGGCGCAACTGGGGTATTCAGCCGCATCGCACGGAGTCTTTCAAGTTTTCCACAGACCCCGAGCTGGACACGAAGATCACCGATATCATCGGGCTTTACATGAATCCGCCCGAGAACGCTATCGTGCTCTGTATTGACGAGAAGTCGCAGATCCAGGCGCTGGAGCGGTCCCGGCCGATGCTCCCGGTCATGCCAGGGCTGGCCGAGCATCGTTCGCATGACTATAAACGTCACGGAACAACGAGTTTGTTCGCGGCGCTGGAAGTCGCCACGGGACGGGTGACAGATCAGTGTCACAGCAGGCACACTAATAAGGAATTCCTGAAGTTCCTCAAGCATGTTGCCGCGGAGTACCCCGACGGGAAGCTTCATATCGTCGTAGACAACTACCGGACGCATAAACACGAGAATGTGAGAACCTGGCTAGCCCGGCCGGAGAACAAGCGCATCCAGCTGCATTTCACGCCAACCGGATGCTCCTGGATGAACCTCGTGGAAGTATTCTTTTCTATCATCACGCGTAAAGCAATTCGCCGCGGCAGCTTCACGAGCGTGAAGGAGCTCATGGTGGCGATCGGGGCCTTCATCGCCAGCTACAACACCGACTGCACGCCCTTCACCTGGACCAAACCGGCCGAGGTTATCATCAGCAAAGCGCGCGGGAAACGTCGAACAGCTTTCATAAAGAACGGAACTTCAATTACGCGATACTAGGTCTCGTCAACAGGCTGTTGGACGAAGCAGGATCGTCCGATCGAGTGGCCGTCTTCTACCCGGGCGGCAACGATGGCCTGGCTATGTTGCTTCCCCTGGAGGCAATTCAAGTGCTCGCCAAGAGCAAGCTAATCCCCGAACAAGACCGGCCCGTCGTCCCTTCAGCGGTCCCGTGACCGCGGAGGCCCGTCTCCGGGCCCGCCTCCGCCTGATGAGGTTGGTGGCTGCCAAGCGAGCTTGGGGACTGCGGGGGACCTGGCCGTAGTTGCGCGGGATTTGCGGCGAGCGATGCGCGGCTCGGCGAACCTGCACGCTGACCTCCTCGGCGTGGTCGTGCTACCCACGGCGTGCGTGCAGGAGCGCCGAACCAAGCTCGGTTCGGCGGTAGCGGACCTCGTGGCCATGCCGGGCGGCGGAGACCAGACCCGCGTCGCGGAGCGCCAGCAGGTGGCGCGAGACGCCTGCCGGGCTGAGCTCAGTCATTGCGGCGAGCGCGGTCGTCGAGAGGGGCTGGTCCAGAGCGGCGAGGACAACAGCGCGTGTGCGACCGAGCAGCCGGCCGAGCGCGCCGGGAGGCGCTGCGGGCGCCTGCCAGAGCCCGGCGATGCCCGTGACGGGGTAGATGATCGTCGGCAGCCACGGCTCCTCGACGATCGCGGCGACGTGCGGCCATAGGTAGGCGCTCGGCATGAGCAGGAATCCGCGCTCGCCGACCTCAACGGTGCGGCCGCTGCGGTCGGCGAACGACAGGCCCCGCGTGGTCCAGCGGAGCTTGGGGTGGAGCTCATCGAGAACGCGCCGCAGACCGTGCCGCGCCAGTGCCCGGGAGCGTTCCTCGACGTCACGGTCGAGCAGCGTACGGATGCGAACCCAAAATGGTGCTACCAGGCTGGCCCAGGCATCGTGGAGCCGGGCGGCGAGCTGATCGCGTGCGCGTTCCGGATCGGTGAGCAAAGAAGTGAGCACTTGGCGATATGGCTCGTCGTCCACGGTTTCCCGGCACCGCTCGAGCTCGCGGGCAACCTGCGCCGGCTCGGTCGCGCGGATCTCCGCCAGCTGGCCCCGAAGACCCGGCCTGGAGGTCCGCGGCGGGGGAGTCAGGAAGTCTGGCACATAGCCGCGGCGTGGCAGCACGGCCAGCAGCGGCGCCAGGTCGAGCCGGGCCACACGCGCCCGGACAACCAGTAGCCAGGGCTCATGGTAGGAGCGCCCGCGCTCGTCGGCGAGCGCTTGCACCGCCGCCTGCGTCTCCCACACCGGCGAGACGGCAAAGCGCACGGTCAGCAGATCGTCGTGGATCCGCAGCGCAAATACGGTCATCGGGATTCAAGATACGCCCGGGCGCGAATCAATTGCGGCCGGCGTCCTGCCACTGCTTACTGGATGTCATGCCAGGTGCAAGCGAGCAGACGCGGCGGGTGAAGATCGTCAACGCCAACTGGGCGGCCGGGCCGGACGGTGATCACGGCCGGTTCGAGGTCATGATCGTGACCGAGGATGACCAGCGGCATGTGGTCGCCCCCAGTGCCGCAGCGATGACCGCCCTGATCGCCCTGACCCAGGCAGACACCGTCTTGCTCTGGGATCCTGCAGACCGCACGCTGATCGCCGCCAACGTCGTCGGCAAGATGCCCTGGACCGAGCGCGCCCAGCCCAGCCCGCCAACTCGCTGACGCCGCCCTGCACCGGAACGCACGCACCCGCCCCATAGGGCGCGGCACTGGTATACGCGTGTCGGCTTACCCGTGAGGGGACGGCGCCGCGTGGTAGGTCCACATCTCCGCCATGCGGTCGCCCTCAAGCCGGATGAGCCAGACCAGCCGGCTGGCCGCAGTGCCCGGCCCGCGCCCGACCTCACCGACAGCAGCGACGAGGTCGCCGCCGCCGAGGATGGCTGTGATGGCGAACCGGAGGTCCGGCTGGGCCGCCCGGAGCCTGCCGACGGCCTGCCGCACGCTGTCCGGGCCGCTCACCTCGGGATGAGCGTGGTCAGCCCAGTCCGGGCACAGGATCTGCGCCGCAATTGAGGAGTCGCCGGTGTTCCACATCTCGAAGTAGCGTGCGACAACCGCATGCCGCGCCAGCGCGGCCATCTCCCCGTCCATCAAGCCCTGTCCCATTGCTCGCGCCGGTATCCCGCAGATACGAACCTACCTGGCCACCTGGCTCGCATACGTGCGGAACTGGATGATATGCACGCCCGGCACGCAGGCTCCAACGCGGCAGCCGACAGCAAATATTCGGCGATCTGCTCGCCACCCAGGACTCGGCACGCAACCATTATGCTCACGTCAAGTAGTCAGCAGAATTACGCGCCGGATGCCAGCCGCCAGGAACTATTCAGTATCCGTCAAATCAGGGACCGATCCGATGGCTGGATCCCCTTCATAGTTACAGTTACGATGCCGGGCCATCCGTCACTCCGGCCCAGCAGGCGCTGCGGCAGAACAATTGGCGGGACTACGCGGATGTGCCAGCCCGGCCTACGAGCCTAGTTCAGCATGAGAATTGGCCTGCCCGCGCAGGACTTTCGCCTCTGGCGCGTGAATGTCGCAGCGAGCATCGTCGTCGTAGAACCCCCAACGAAGCGGAGATGGTCATGCGAGCACTTGTTTACCACGGTCCCGGTCTCAAGGCCTGGGAGGACGTGCCGAAGCCAGAAGTCGCCGCCGACACGGACGCGATAGTGCGGGTCGACACCACCACGATTTGCGGTACGGATCTGCACATTCTCAAGGGCGACGTGCCTATCGTGCCTGACGGGCGGATCCTCGGCCACGAGGCGGTCGGCACCGTCGAGGCGGTCGGCAGCGGCGTGAAGACGGTCAGGGTCGGCGATCGCGTGCTCGTCTCCTGCGTCTCCGTATGCGGGACCTGCCGGTTCTGCCGGGAGGGCCACGCGGGGCAGTGCCTCGGCGGGGGCGGCTGGATCCTCGGCCACAAGATCGACGGTACTCAGGCCGAGTATGTCCGGGTGCCCTTCGCCGACACCTCTACCTACCCTGCAACGGCGGCGTGCGGCCGGGCGATGTGGTCGCGATCGTCGGGGCCGGACCCATCGGCCTGTCCGCGATCACCGGCGCCCGCCTGTTCAGCCCGAGCCACATCGTCGCGATCGACCTGGCCGATACCAGGCTGGAGGCGGCGAAGGCGTTTGGCGCGGATATCACCGTGAACAACAGCCGCGAGGATCCGCTGGAGATCGTCCGCTCGCTCACTGACGGGCTGGGCGCCGACGTGGCCATCGAAGCGGTCGGCGTGCCCGCCACATTCGAGCTTGCCGCTCGGCTGGCCCGGCCCGGTGGCCGGATCGCCAACATCGGCGTGCACGGCGAGCCCGCCACCCTGCACCTCGAAGACCTGTGGATCAAGAACATCACCATCACCACCGGCCTGGTCGACGCGTACTCCACGCCGACACTCCTGAAGCTGCTCGCCAGCCACCAGATCGATGCCGGGCGGTTCATCACGCACCACTTCGCGCTCGATGACTTCGACCAGGCCTACGACGTGTTCGCCCGCGCCGCCGACACCGGCGCGCTCAAGGTCGTCATGAGCCGTACTGCCTAGCTCAGGACATGATCGCGGTTGATTGGTGGCCTGGGGACCAGCCGCCAATCAACCGCTTACCGGTACCACCAATCACAGACCGTCAGGCGGCGCAGACTGTGCTGTTGAGGGTGAGCCGGGCGCCAGGTTGGCCAGCCAGCGCCCGGAACGTGCGGCGCCGCAGCACTCGGTACGTGGTGCGGGCAATCACCGCGAAACCTCCGTTAAGCGAATGTGAGGTTTTATGAGGTGCTGCACGCGGTGCCGTTGACCGAGAAGGCGGTAGGCGCGGCGTCGCTGCTGGTGAAGGTGCCGGTGAAGCCGATGGTGACCGAGCCGGCCGGGGCGATGGTCGCGTTGTAGGACTGGTTGACCGCGGTTACGCTCTCGCCAGACTGGGTGAAGCTGGCCGTCCACATGCTGCCGATCTTCTGGTCACCGGGGAAGGTCCAGGTCAGCTTCCACGGGCTGATCGCGGCGGTGCCCGTGTTGGTGAGCACGATCTGACCCTGGAAGCCGCCTGGCCAGCTGTTCGTCAGCGAGTACACGGCCCGGCAGGAGACGGGGGCGGCGGATCCGGCCGGCGACGGCGTGCCGTTCCCCGCGCCGGAGAGCGGGAACTGGTCGCCCGCCAGCAGGGACTGCTTGGCCGCGCTGACCGGCGTCGCGTCATAGTTGTTGTCCAGCAGCGCGTAGGAGTCCTCGCCGTCGAGCGCCCAGTAGGTCCAGCCCATCGCGGGGTTGCTCTTGATGTAGGACATGAGGCTGGAGAACCACTGGCCCTGCGACCCAGGTGTGCTGCTCGACACGTCCGCGGCCGCGTTGCCGGTGCCGAACTCGCCGACCCACACCGGGGCGACGTTCTGGGTGTAGAGGTAGCCCCAGAACTTGGCCCAGACCGCGTCCAGGCTGGCGGACGTGGTGGAGGAGTTGAACCAGGTCTGCTGGAACAGGTTCGGGCCGTAGTCGTGCGCGGAGTAGACCACGTGGCCCGCGGAGCTGAGCGTGACCGGGAACTGGCCGGCCAGCGCGAGGTCGCCGCCCCACCAGGTGGAGTCAAAGCCGCCGGAGGAGTTCGGGGTCTCGCCGATGCCCTCGCAGAAGATCAGCGCGTTCGGGTTCACGGCCAGGATGGCGTTGCCCGCCTGCTGGTAGGCCAGCCTCACGTCCGTAGCGGCGACGCCGGTGCCCCACGTGGCGCCCTGCGCGTAGGTGTCACCGGCCGGGGTGTGCGGCTCATTGCGGAGGTCGAAGCCGATCACCGTCGGGTTGCCGGCGTAGCGCCGGGCGAGCGTGGCCCAGTCGCTGACCCAGGCCGAACTGCTGTACGCGCTGGTGTACCAGAGGCCGTTGGCCTCCGCGGTCTCTCCCGCCTCGGACCGGTGGTTGTCCAGGATGACCTTCAGGCCCGCCTGGCCCGCGTAGGTGATGATCTTGTCCATGATCTGCAGCGAATTCAGCCCGGCCAGGTCGGTGTTGATCGGCCCGGTGCTGTTGTACTGGCTGAAGTTCTGCGGAACGATCGGGGTCTCCACCATCTGGTTGGAGAACGGGATGCGGATCGTGTTGTAACCCAGGTTCTTGATGTCGTTGATGACGGCGTGGTAGTCCTGCGCCCACAAGCCGTGCGCGATCTCATCCGGGGTCTCGAAGCCGTACCAGTTGATCCCGGCGATCCGCACCGGGTTCCCGCTGGAGTCGAGGATCTGATTGCCGCTGGTGTGCCAGAACCCGGCGCCGACACCAGCCGCGGCGGGCGCGGCGGGCGCGGCCGAGGCACTGTTGGCCGCGTGGACCACCGCGCCGGCCCCGGCCAGCCCGGCGGCCACCAATGCGAGAGTGCCAGTGAGCGCCGCGACGGCAGAAGGTAGCCGCATCCAAGTCTCCTCGGGACGTGCCGGGTCAGCCCCGGGTCAATACCAGTACCGCCGCGGCCGGGCCGTGGGGCCGGGCGCCACCCGGAGATGACGCCCAGCCGTCGAGCGGACCGTGTCGGGTCGGGGCCGCCCGCCGCGGCACATGCAACCGCGGCGGGCAGCAACCCGAGCGGAACGTATCCGAGGGGGCCGCCGGCTGGTCAAGGCCGATCCCGGCCCGCTGCCCCCACCCCCGGCCTTTCCGCTGGTCACAGGCAACGGAGGAACGTTAGGAGGATGAAAGTACCTGAAACCAGCCCGGCCGCTTGCCCGCCGTGACCGCTACCAAGTGACGCCGCCGGCGCTAGAGTGATTGCCCGTGACGCAGCAGCGGGACTTGGCCGAGATCGTCGAGGCGGGCTGGGCGGCCGCGCTGGAGCCGGTGGCTGGACGCATCGCCGCGATGGGCGACTTCCTGCGCGGCGAGATCGCCGCGGGCCGCCGTTACCTGCCCGCGGGGGACCGCGTGCTCCGCGCGTTCCAGCAGCCGCTGAGCGACGTCCGGGTGCTGATCGTGGGCCAGGACCCCTACCCCACCCCCGGGAACCCGGTCGGCCTGAGCTTCTCGGTGGCGCCCGAGGTGCGGCGGCTGCCGCCCAGCCTGCTCAACATCTTCCGGGAGTACTCCGAGGATCTCGGTTACCCCAAGCCAGCCAACGGTGACCTCACGTCCTGGGCGGAGCGCGGCGTGCTGCTGCTGAACCGGGTGCTCACCGTGGCCCCCGGCCAGCCTGGCTCGCACCGCGGCAAGGGCTGGGAAGAGGTGACGGAACAGGCCATCCGGGCCCTCGCGGCCCGCCCGGAGCCGCTCGCCGCGATCCTGTGGGGCCGCGACGCCCGCAACCTGGCACCACTGCTGGACGGCGTGCCGCTGATCGAGTCGGCGCACCCGAGCCCGAACTCCGCCGACCGGGGGTTCTTCGGCTCCCGGCCGTTCAGCCGGGCCAACGCCCTGCTCGAAGCCCAAGGCGCGCAACCCATCGACTGGAAACTGCCCTAACCCACCCGGGCGCCACCGGCCCCCGGGCCGACTGCGTCAGCCACCGGCCCGGGGCTGGCGGCGTCAGCCGCCGGCGAGCGACACCAGGTGAGCTTGGTAGCCGGCGCCGTAGGGGGTGGGGTCACCGACCCAGTCGGTGACCAGCGCCGGGCCCTGCGAGCAGTCCCAGTTGTTCCAGGTCCACGCCAGGTAGCTGATGTGCTGGCTGTCCATCCAGGTCATCAGCGGGTTGATGTAGGTGTCCGCGCAGTCGTTCTCGCCCATCTCGCCCGCGACCATCGGCACTGACGCGGCCACCGGGGCGATCTGGCTGGTCCAGCAGTCCTGTGTCTTGCAGGTGTTGAAGTTGTAGGAGTGCCACGAGGCGACCAGGTTGTGGGCCGGGTCGGTGGGCTCGTGGGCCAGCCACTGGGTCAGGTCGTTGGAGTACTCCAGGCCGCCCAGCATGATCACGTTGTTGGCTCCGGCCGAGCGGACCGCGCTGACCAGGGTCTGCATCCCGGCGACGGTGTAGGAGATGCCGACGCAGGAACTGCCGCCGGACAGCCAGCACTGCCAGCCTTCGGTCTCGTTGAAGTTGTCGGCCCGTGACGGGTAGGGCTCGTTGAACAAATCGAAGATCACCGCGTTGTTGCCCTTGAACGTGGTGGCCACGGACGTCCAGAAGGGCACCGACTGCGCCGCGTCGGGCATCGGCTTCTGGCAGGTCGCCTGCGCCGACGGGCAGCCCGAGGAGGTGCCCGTGTACACCCCGTCGGTCCAGTGCAGGTCCAGGATGGCCACGATGCCGTTGTCGCCCAGCAGGCTGACGTAGGCCTTGACGGCGCTCTGGTAGGTGGCGCCCGCGTAGGCGGAGTTCACGTACGACTCAGCGTTCCAGCAGGCCTCGTTCAGCGGAACCCGGACCGCGGTGATGCCCCAGCTCTTCATCGCGGTGATCGACGCCTGGTCCATCGGGCCGTTCCACAGCCCGGTGCCCTGCACGCAGGCGAACTCGCCGCCCGAGCGGTTCACCCCGTGCAGCACCACCGGGGTGCCGCTGGCGTTCACCAGCTGGTTCCCGGACACGTGCAGTTGCGGGGCGGTGCTCGTGGCCGGCACCGCCGCCACGGCCACCGGCGCCGACGTCCCGGTGACGCCGGCGCTGTCGAACGCCTCCGCGGTCAGCGAGTAGTAGCCGGCGGGCACGCTTGGCCAGGTGACGGCGTACGGGCTGGCCGTCGCGGTGCCGATGAGCACCGGGGTGTGGGAGGTGCCGGGCAGCGTGGAGGCCTCGAAGAACTCGACCTTGCTGATCGAGGCGGTCGGCTCGCTCGCGTTGGCCGTGATCGACGCGTTGGATCCGGGCGTAAGTCCCGAGCCTGACGCGGGGCTGGTGATGTTGACCGACGGCACCTGCGGGGCCCCGTTGCATGCGTATCCGTTGACCGTGAAGTAGCTGGGCACGGCGTTGACCGAGCCGACCGTGCCGGTGAAGCCGAGCGAGACGGAGCCGCCGGTGCCCAGCGCGCCGTTGTAGCTCATGCTGGCCACCGTGACGTACTGGCCGCTTTGCGTGTAGGTGCCGCTCCAGCCGCCGCTGATCTGCTGCGCGTTGGGGAATGTGAACGCGAGCGTCCAGCTGGTGATCGGCGCCCCGTTGTTGGTGACCGTGATGCCGACCTGGAAGCCACCCGGCCAGTTGTTCACCACCGAGTAGGCCACCGTGCAGGTCGACGCCGCGCTGGCCGGCGGCGCCGCCACGGCCGCGAGGGCGCCCGCCGCCAGCGCGCAGGCACCGAGCAGGCGGGCCAGCGGCCGGGCAGGCCCCCCCGGACGGTGCATCGGGATCTTCATCCCTGCAACCTCCTCGGGCGGGGGGCGCTCGCGGGCCACAGCGGCCGGCGGCGTCCCGGTCCGGACGTTAGGTGCGCGCCGGCAGGCCGGCAAGACGGCCGCCACGGCGCCCCGGGGAGGCCGGCGTTGTCGCAGGACAAGACCGATTTGCCCGAACGTTCCGCCGCCGCTGATGTGTAACTTTCGCCCGGCGCGGCCACCGGGGCTCGGCGGGACCCGCGACAGGAATCCCGGCGCGGACACATGGCTGTGGCGGGCTCCCGCAGCACATTCGGGAGCCCGCCACGATCGGAGGCCTGCTCAGAATCCGTTGGCCAGCAGGTGGGCCTTGTAACCCGCGCCATAGTTGGTGGGTGTGCCGGTGTAGTCGGTGATCAGTCCGGGTCCGGTGTTGCAGTTGAAGTCAGCGTTCCAGGCCCAGGCCAGGTAGCTGGTGTGCTGGGAGTCCAGGAAGCTCATCAGCTGGTTGATGAATCCGGACGCGCAGTCGTTCTCGCCGATCTCCCCGGCGATCACTGGGACGGACGCGATCACCGACGCGACCGTGGTGCCCCAGCAGGACTGGTTGATGCACGAGTTGAAGTTGTAGTCGTGGAAGGACGCGACCAGGTTGTGGGCGGGGTCGGTCGGCTCGTTGGCCAGCCACGAGCCGAGGTCGTTGGAGTACTCCTCGCCGCCGAGCATGAGGACGTTGTTCGCGCCGGCGGAGCGGACGGCGTTGACCATGGACTGCATGCCGGCCACCTGGTAGCCGATGCCCGGGCAGGTCCCGCCGTTCTTCCAGCACGTCCAGCCACTGGCTGTGCTGCCGGTGGCCCGTGACGCGTAGGGCTCATTGAACAGGTCGAAGATGACCGCGTTGTTGCCCTTGAACGCGTTGGCGATCGTCGTCCAGAACGGGATCGCCTGGGCGGCGTCGGGCATCGGCTTCTGGCAGGTGGCGGTGGCTGCCGAGCAGCCTGCCGAGGGCCCGGTGTACACGCCGTCGGTCCAGTGCAGGTCCAGGATCGCCACCATGCCGTTGGAGTTCAGCAGGCTGACGTACGCCTTGATGGCGTTCAGGTAGTTGGCGCCCGCAAAGGCGGGGTTCACGTACGACTCGGAGTTCAGGCACGCCTCGTTCAGCGGCACCCGGACCGCGGTCACGCCCCAGGTCTTCATCGCATTGAGCGACGCCTGGTCAACCGGGCCGTCGAAGAACCCGTTGCCCTGAACGCACGCGTACTCGCCGCCTGACCGGTTGACGCCGTGCAGCACCACCTGAGTGCCGTTGGCGTCGACCAGCTTGTTCCCTGACACGTGCAACTGCGGCGCGGTGCCCGGGGGAGGTGGCGGAGGCGTGGTCGGCGGCGGGGTGGTCGGCGGAGGTGTGGTCGGCGGAGGGGTGGTCGGCGGCGGCGGGC
>WNFE01004083.1_pt1 | contig 10850 bp, 13 predicted proteins | sample 5400451 | NCBI WGS metagenome assembly WNFE01 (sample SAMN13153344, study PRJNA577476) | soil metagenome | isolation source: 200 cm saprolite under Douglas fir tree site 2 hole 2 | place: USA:California | collected 2015-04-18
CCGTTGTGGACGTGTCCCATTTCGTGGGCAAGGACGGCACGCACTTCCTGCTCCTGTAGATTGCTCAACAACCCAGTCGAGACGGCCACCATTGAGTTGTTCTTGCTGGGGCCGGTCGCGAAGGCGTTGGGGTCGGGGGATTCGTAGACCCATACCTCAGGCATCGTAATGTGGAGTCGCTGCGCGATTTCCTGGACGGAGCCATAAATGACCTGTTCGGCTTGCGACCGGGGTTGGGTGATCTGGCGGCAATCCAACATGGCCCGAGCCATTTGTTTGGAGAAGGCCAAACTGATAAAGGCGCCGCCAAAGCCGAGGGCGAGGGCCCAAACTAACGAGCTGAGGTCGACCGATCCTTGCAGATCGATCCCGAACATGGGCAGAATGAAATTGATAAGCAACGGCACGGTGAGCGAGAGCGTCACCATGATCAGAATGTTGGCGGCCAACAGCAGGAACATGCCTTTCATCCACTTCATCGAGATCCTCCTTCACGACCATGTTCTCGCCCCGTTATTCGGGCGAGTCACCAGTGAGAGTGATTATACTAACCGATTCAGCGAAATGCATCTCAACCGAGACTGCGATGACGATGTCCTATAAGAAATAACTCCCTTAATGCCAAGGTCAAGGTACCCGAAGTGACTGAAACTCCTGGACAAAGTTGACCGGTTCCCGTCCTTCCTGTTAGAACTGGCTCATGCAGAAGGTGACTATGCGATTGCTCCACATGTTGGCGACTGTCTGGTTGCTGACATCGGTCGGCGTGACGATCGTTCATGCAGCGGAACCCTCTGAGTCCGGCCCTCCTGTGGTGATTCCAGTGGCGGCAGACGGTGTGCAGCGAGCCACGGTGACGCTCGATAGCTACTCGTATACCCCAAACCATTTGATTGTCGAGGTTGGGAAGCCGGTTGAACTGACGCTGACCAGTGTGACGACGATTATCCCGCACAATTTCATCATCAAGGACCCAGCGGGAAGCCTATCTGTTGAACAGGATGTGAGTGCCGGCAAGACGGTCACCATTACATTTATGCCGACTCAGCCTGGCACATTTCCCATTTACTGCGACAAACGTCTCTGGCCGTTGCCCAGCCATCGCGACAAAGGGATGGAAGGGAAGTTGGAAGTGCGATAGGTGTGGCTACGAGCATAGAGCCCTGCAAGCAGGAATTGCTCCGCGATCTCCTCAAGCAAGTGTCCCGTCTCTTCTATACGACGTTGGTCGTCGTTCCGGCAGATGTACGCGATCAAGTCAGCCTCGCCTACCTGTTTGCCCGCGCAGCGGATACGATTGCGGATACGGAATTGATCGATCGCCCACGTCGGCTGGATTTACTCGGCCAACTCAAAGCGCAGTTCGTGAGCGATCAAATTGCCTGGACTCAGGTGCAAGAGATCCAGCAAGCGGTGGGACCAATCCAGCAGAATTCAGCCGAGCGTAGCCTGCTCGAACGACTGGCAGATTGCTTCAAGCTCTTCCAGACCTTTTCACCGGACGATAGGCGCCGCATACAACGGCTTATGACCACGCTGACGCAAGGCATGGAGATGGACCTCGTCGTCTTCCCCGGCACGTCAGCGAGAGATCTTACGGTTCTGAAGACGCTCGATGATTTAGATCGCTACACCTACTACGTGGCTGGCTGTGTGGGCGAATTCTGGACCGATTTGATGTGTGCGCACCGGAAGGCGCTGGCCTCATGGAAGGTACGGGACATGGCCGAGATCGGTGTGCGGTTTGGAAAGGGGCTCCAACTCACGAACATTGTGAAAGATGTCGCGCATGATCTCCAGAAAGGCCGCTGCTATGTGCCGGCGCCCATGCTGGCCGAAGCCGGACTCACCGTACGGGACTTACTGGACCAGCATAATCGTACACGTTTTCAGCCGGTCCTGAGCAAACTTGTCCGTATGGCTGTAGAGCATCTCGACCAAGGCTGGCTCTACGCCATGGCGATTCCACGATATGAAACTCGTCTGCGATTGTCCTGCATGTGGCCGATTCTCTCCGCCGGCGAGTCACTGAAGCTGGTCATGAATTCGCCCGATCTCTTGAACCCCGCCGTGAAAGTGAAAATCCCTCGGAGCCAGGTCTACCAGATCATAGCCCTCACCACCTTCACCGGCGCCTGTGGGTATGTCGGGACGGCCTATTGGGGGCATCTGCGAAAGCAAGTCGTGTGAGGAACTTTCACTGTGAAGTACCATCCTGATCGTTACCTTCGGGCTCGCCCATTCGTAATAGACCCCCTAGCAATCCATAAGCTCAATGTCTGGCGAGAAGAGTTTCGAGACGACTTTGCCGAAGAAGCAAGGAAGCTGAGGCGGTGACGGGGAGAAGAGAAGCGGAAACTGACCGAATTTTTCTCTTGGTCCATCTTAGGGGTGGGCTGGCTGATCCCCAACTGCGCGCATCGAGCGACCACCGCTTTATCGTGGGGGCTCTCCGAGCAACGGGAACTTACCAGGCTACCCCGTCTGCTTTTGCGGCTCCAGCAACTTCTCCCCCTTCTTGAAGACCCCATAGATCGCCTGCGAAGGACAGGCATCCAAGCAGAGGCGACAGCTTTCGAGACAGCGAGAATGGTCGAACTTGTAGGGAGGAGTTGAGAGCCATGCGCCGGTCGGACAGATCGGAACACAGATGGCTTGGTGGGTGCAGCGGTCTGGATGGCGGATGAGGTGATCGCGAATGATCATCATGGGTTTGACTCCTTCAAAGAGACCTTGGGAAAAGATCTCGAACATGTTTCTATCTGGGAGGCTGCTCACTTCCACTCCTTCACAAGTTCTTTCAACCGAACTTTCAATTCCGGAATCTGTTCCAGATTGTTGTGAATCGCTCCGAGAATCTTCTCGACCCTGGCTGATTTGAGGGCGTCTTTGTCCTTCTTGGCCAGTCGATCATACTCCATATACGCAGCCGGGCTTTCTGGTTCGAGCAGCGCGCGGGCATCCACCAATGCCTGTCCCAGTTCCCAGGGTGCCGGGTTCAGCGGTGGACCCACGGTGAAGGATCCATCGGAAAAGACGACAACTGCGGCGCCTGGCTTACCGGTCAACGGAATCACGGCTTGGATGGTTTTGCCTTCGCAGGCTTTCCAGTCCAGTGTTAGTCCAGGAAACTGTTTGGTGAAGGCCACCTTTTCCATGTTGGCCTTCCACTTGTCTTCGGTTGGCATGGTCGTGTGAGATGCGGGAGGCCCTAGTCCTTCTTCAACGGCGCGAGCTTCTCCGGAACCGGATGGTCCGGCATGAGCAACCGGCTCACGATCTCGCCCTTCATGACGTGCCGCTCCATGATCTCGGTCACATCGGCTTCCGTGCCGACCCAGTACCAGACACCTTCAGGATAGATCACGACACTGGGACCCATCTCGCAATGGTCGAGGCAGCCTGCCTTGTTCGCGCGCACGAGTCCTTTGAGATTCAGCCGTTTCGTTTCGCTCTTGAAATGAGCGTGGAGTTTCTCTGATCCCAAGTTCGCGCAACAGCCGCGTGGATCGTCCTCGGGGCGTTGGTTGATGCAGACGAAAATATGACGCTGAAACGGTGGCATGGTGCAATCGCGCTAGGCCGGCATGGTGGCCGTATTGAGCCGCCCCATCAGAAGCCTGACGTCATCGCCTGCAAGCAGCGGAGACTGTCCCTGCGCGGCATCCAGAATGATCATGATTTCCCGGAGCCGCACGGACGCGCGGCGCAACTCGTCGCCCTTGGCGAGTTCTGACCCCTGACCGGCGCTCAGTTTGTCGTACTCGGCGCGAATATCGCGGAAATCCCGCTGCAGGTTCTTGTGCATCGAACAGGCTTCGCAATACCATTTGGGACTTTGATCGGAGGAAGGAGAGAGGCGGTCATATGGACGGCCAAAGAAATCCTTGCCCAGTGAAAACTTCATGAGCGGGCCGCCGGTGGCTCCGCAGGCATGACACGATCCATTCGAAGGGTCCATGCGCGCCTCCATACAATCCAAGGTCCCAGAAACGTGCGCATCTTACACCAGCATTCTCGGGAGTGTCCACCGAGCGAGGAGGTCGAATCGCGTGCAGAAATGCTCATGAGAGCGTATATAATGGATCGACAACCGCCCTGCACGGCACGATCGGAGGGGAGTTCATGGTCATCGGGGTCCCAAAAGAGATCAAGGATCATGAGTATCGTGTCAGTGTCACGCCGGATGGAGTGAGGGCTTTGCGTCAGGCCGGCCATGCCGTCTGGATCGAACCTTCGGCCGGAGTCGGCAGCGGATACTCAGATGAGGACTACCGGAGCGCCGGCGCTACCATGGCAGAATCAAAAACGCAGCTGTTTCATCAAGCGACGCTTATTGTAAAGGTCAAGGAACCGCTGCTTTCCGAGTGCCACTTCTTCCGTCCGGGCCAGACCCTGTTCACCTATCTGCATTTGGCTTCCTGGCCGGATCTCACGAAGGCCCTCCTGGATACCACGATCACGGCGATTGCCTACGAGACGATCGAGGCGAAAGACGGCACGCGGCCGATGCTCAAGCCGATGAGCGAAATCGCGGGACGGATGTCGGTGCAGATCGGCGCACACTATCTGGAAAAGACGCAAGGAGGGCGCGGGCTTCTCTTGGCCGGTGTGCCTGGCGTGGAGCCGGGGAAGGTCGTGGTGCTTGGGGCTGGGGTGGTGGGTAGCGCGGCGACTCGGATTGCTGTCGGGATGGGGGCTCAGGTGACGGTGATCAATCTCGACCTTGAACGGCTCCGGGCACTCGACGAATTGTATTGTGGTCGAATTGTGACGCGTGCCTCCACGCAAGCTGCGATTGACGAGTCAGTGATGGCCGCAGATCTTGTTATTGGGGCGGTCCTCGTTCCTGGGGCTCGAGCGCCCAAGTTAGTCTCGCGTGGACTGGTGGCGCGCATGAAGCCAGCAGCCGTAGTGGTGGACGTCGCGGTGGATCAAGGCGGCTGCTTCGAGACCACGAAACCCACGACCCATTCGGACCCGATCTATGTGGTGGACGGGGTGCTCCATTATTGTGTTGCCAATATGCCGGGGATTGTTCCGCGTACGTCGACTGCCGCGTTGACAAATGCCACGCTTCCATATCTTCTGCGTCTGGCCTCGCAGGGAGTGGAAGAGGCCGTGCGGGCAGACGCTGGACTGGCGAAAGGGGTGAACCTGTCTGGCGGCAAGATTACCTGTCGCGGGGTGGCCGAAGCCCATGGCTTGCGTTTCGACCCACTGATGTAAGACAATTCCTTCTCGCTTTGTGGTTCTGTTGATTTTGTCGGGGCGTAGCGCAGCCCGGTAGCGCACTGCGTTCGGGACGCAGGGGTCGGAGGTTCGAATCCTCTCGCCCCGACCAAACCAAGCTTGCTCGTGCCGCTGGCCACTTTATCGATTTATCGTTACGACGGCCGTCGGATAAACCCCTCCAGTGTTTCGTTCCTCCCTCACCCGCATTATTCGTGAAGTTCCCGCGCATGTGCGCGGGACGTTGGAGTTGTTGCGCCATGCCGGCGTGCATCGAATCTCTTCCAGCGTTTCCATTTTTCTTTTCAGAGCCGTTGTGCGAAATTCTCTCGCGCGGAATCGCAAAACGCGTGACGCCTCTGCGTAGGTGTGAGAGTATCCGTTCGTTGGATAGGCATCGTTGGTAATGCGCGGTCTGTCTAACCCGGATTGTTCATGAATGCCGTCGCGAGGCGTTCGAGACCGAAGCCCGCCGGGGCTTTTCGCAAGTAAGGCCGACGTAGGCGTACTTGCAGTCCGTCGAGGAGGCCGAACGAGAACAGCCCCGCCGGGCGAGAGGATCGGACGACGTAGTAGGTATTCATGAATAGTCCGGGTTAAGTGTATGGCCGAACCGATTGAACAGGCAGCTCTCCGAGCGAGGCTGTTTGTGAAGGGGAAAGTCCAAGGAGTCGGGTATCGAGCATTCGCGGCTCGCGTCGCATCGCAACGAGGACTCTGCGGAGGTGTCAGGAATCTCGATGACGGCCGAGTCGAACTTGAAGTTGAGGGGCCCAAAGACCAGATTCTGATCCTAATTGAAGACGTAAAGACAGGGCCGCCGGCGTCGCGAGTGGCAGCCGTTGAAGTGGAGTGGAGTCCGGCGACAGGACGATTTTCAGATTTTCAAGTGTGGTACTAACCCACATTATTCATGGGGGTTCGTGATGAAACCGCCGAGACGCCAAGCGAGACGGGCGAACGGAGCCGCGAGGGAGGGAGGCATACTTGAAACAGTATGTTGACCGACCGAGCGGCGAGCCCGCCCGCCGTCAGGCTTGTCGCAGCGGCGTATCAGCGGTTGCAGTAGAAGCCTTCGTGAATAATGTGGGTTAAGCGAACCAGTTAGGAGCGACGGAACGTATGGCGCGAGGAGGCGAGAAGTTACACGATCTGGGCGAAGCGCGCCGACACGTCGTCGACCATGACGACGAGGGCACCGCCGCGTCGTCGGGAGTGGACGAGTCGTCCGTCGACGGGGAAAAACCGAGTCGCCGCTCCGAAGGATTGGATACCCTCAAGTGCTACTTGCGCGAGATCCGTCACTCGACCTTGCTGACGTTTAAGCAAGAGCAGCAGCTGGGCAAGCGGGTCATGGCGGGAGACGAGCAGGCGCGCCAAGAGATGATCGAGTCGAATCTCCGTCTGGTGATCAGTATCGGCAAGCGGTATATGCATCGAGGGTTCCCCTTCTCCGATGTCATCGAAGAGGGCAATCTTGGGCTTATCAAGGCCGTCGAAAAATTTAACTATAAGCGGGGGTTTCGCTTCAGTACGTATGCGTCCTGGTGGATCCGGCAATACATCGAACGAGCGATTATCAATCAGGGAAAGCTCGTGCGGTTGCCGGTGCATGTGGTGGAGCGGCTGAATCGTTATCTCGGCAAGGTGGAGCAGCTCGTTCAGCAACTCGGACGAGAACCGACTGCGTCGGAAGTGGCGGCACGGATGAAGACGACGGACGAAACGGTGTTGGATCTCAGGCAAGTGGTCCGTACGACCTGTTCGTTGGACAGTCCGATCAATGAAGGCGGGGACACGTTCTTGCGCGATGTGATTGAGGACCCTTCGTGCGTCTCGCCTGCCGATACGGCCGAGGGGGTGATGCGTCGGGCGGAGATGATGGAATGGGTGCAGGAGTTGCCTGAGAAGGAGCAAGCTGTTATTATGTCACGCTTTGGGCTCGATGGGAGTGAGGCCAAGACGTTGGAAGAAATCGGCCGGGAGATGGGGTTGACCCGTGAGCGGGTCCGGCAGATTGAAATGGCCGCCTTGGCGCGTTTGCGCCATACCATTGAACGCAGAACCATGACACAAGCCGACCTGCTCTGATCGATGCCCCCCGTCAACTATCGCGCCCTCATTCGCGAAGTCCCCGATTTCCCCAAGCCCGGTATTCTCTTCTACGATATCACCACGCTGCTCAAAGACGCCCGCGCTCTGTCGTCGATTGCCGATGAATTGACCGCCTACTATCAAGGACAACGGATCGCCAAAGTCATCGGCATTGAGTCGCGCGGGTTCATTTTCGGTGGGATGCTGGCGAACCGGTTAAACGCCGGGTTCGTCCCAGTCCGGAAGCCCGGCAAGTTGCCCGCCGACAGTTATGAAGTCAGATACAGCCTCGAGTACGGTTCCAACTCCCTTGCCATCCACCGCGATGCAATTGGTGTGGGAGAACGGGTGCTGATCGTGGATGACTTGCTAGCCACAGGGGGCACGGCGGCTGCGACGGTGTCTCTCGTTCGGCAGTTGGGAGGCGAGATCGCCGGGCTCGACTTTCTCGTGGAACTCCAGGGCCTTAAGGGTCGCGATAAACTGGTCGGCCACCCCATCCATTCGACAATCCTCTATCCCTAGCGGCTCTCAGCCTCTTCCCCGCAACCTCTTGTAAAGGCGGGAGCGCCGTGCTATGAATGCCGAACTTTTTCCGGCTATTCGACGTTCACCCCAGGAGTAGGACCCGTCATGGCAACAAAAACTCCCGCCAAGAAGAAACTGGTGGCGAAGGCCAAGGTGCGGGCGAAGCTCGCGAAACCAGCGAGCAAACCAAGGCGCGCTCCAGTTGTGGTCCTCGAAAAACCCATCATCAGCATGGCCGTCTCTCCCCTGGCTGCCAAGCCGAAAGAATCGGCCAAAGAACGCGAAGACCGGGAGCGCCGCCGCCAAGTCCTCCATCAAATGTTGATGCGGAAGCGGCAGGAAATTATCAAAGAGATTGAGGGGAGTCTGGGCCAATCCCTCATTGAAGATAAACAGCGGCGGCTTGAATCTGCACGCGACGTCGGCGATCAAGCCCTCATGGATCTCGATCGCGAGTTGGGCATTTCCTTGATGGAAATGCGCAATCGCCGCCGGCAGGCCATCGATGAAGCGTTGACGAGGCTCACCGAGGGCACCTATGGTATCTGCGCGGAGTGTGGCATAGAGATCAGTGAGCGAAGATTGGAAGCCGTCCCGTTTGCAAAGCTCTGCGTCGAGTGTCAGTCGAAAGAAGAGCTGCTGGAAAAAATCGAGCGAGAAGAAGATCGCGACTAGGCGGTGCTTCGCGCGATCGATCCTGTTCCTCCCTCACGTAATCCGCATTCCGTCAATCATGATCTTAGCCCGCATTATTCATGAACGTTTCTGCTCCAATCGCTGATTCGCCGCTGCGACAAGCCTGGACGCGGTGGCCCGGCGTCCAGGCATGCGGGCTCGCCGCTCGGTCGGTCAACATACTGTTTCAAGTATGCCTCCCTCCCTCGCGGGCTCGGCTCTGGAGCCTGCCTCGCCCACTCTTACAAGGGGGCCAGCCCCCTTGTAGAATCCCCACGAAGGGGGCACACCCTCTTCGGAACTCCCAGGCGGGGTGTTGCCCCGCCTCGCGGCTCCGCGCGCCTGTCTCGCGTGACGACCGCGCGATTTCGCCACGAACCGTCATGAATAATGTGGGCTAGCTCTTCCCTCGTCAGGCGAGGCTAGCGTTCTGTGACCACGCTTGGTAGGCTGCGTCGTCTATGGGAGTGGGTGTGTTGAAGCCAACGAGTCATCGAGCGGTCGTCTTGGCGAGCGGAGGGCTGGATTCCACCGTCACGGCGGCTATTGCCAAGCAGGAGGGTTGCGAGCTCTTCTTCCTCACGATGGCCTACGGACAACGGCATGCAGTGGAGGTGGAGCGGGCTCGGCAGGTTGCAGCCGCCTTGGGCGTGGCGAATCATCTGGTGATAAATCTGGATCTTCGCGCCATCGGCGGGTCGGCGCTCACCGGCCCGGCGGCAGTGCCCAAGGACCGACCGGGCACCGAGCGTAACCAGACCATTCCTGTCACCTATGTGCCGGGACGCAATCTCATCTTTCTCTCGATTGCGGCAGCGCATGCGGAGGTCGTGGGAGCGTCTCTCATCTATTTTGGCGCGAACGTGCTCGACTATTCCGGCTATCCAGACTGCCGGCCTGAATTCATTCGCGCGTTTGAAGCGGCAGTGAAGGAAGGTACGAAAGCCGGCACGGAAGGGAACCCCCTCCATGTCAAAGCCCCCTTGCTGATGCTGACGAAAGCGGAAATCATCCGGCAAGGGATCGAACTGCATGTCCCGTTTCATCTGACCCATAGTTGTTACGATCCGGTGGGGAACCAGGCTTGTGGGCGATGCGATAGTTGTGTGATCCGGCGGGAGGGATTTGCGAAGGCCGGGGTTATGGATCCCATCACATATGCGATAACCTGAGGACGTTGAAACAGGGGGTCGGCAGCCCTCTCGATGCCCGTGAAGCGTATCTCGCGAACATACCGCAGCCGGTTCTGCAACGAAAGGCGAACGACGCTTTACGAAAGGGTGTCAGCATCAGCTCATTGAACAGTTTAGCATCGAGAAACCATGGGTTCGGCTGACCCGCTCTGGCTCCATACCGAGGCTGCTTTGCGTAGCTCGGAATGGTGATCTCCTCCCACACCTTAAAACACATCTGAAAGTCTTCGGGGATCTGGCTCAGATAACGCCGGAGTTGATTCGCGGTCGGTGGGCGGTAGAACGTCGCATCGTTCCCCACGGTCTTGAACAGTGGCTCCCCCTGGTACTCATACTGGCAATACTCCCCCAGACACTCGTGAACAAACTTATTCTCGGGGTACTGCCGTGTGTAGACCTGGCCTTGCCAGCCTTGATACGTCCAGGGGGAGGTGCCGAACCGGATCAAAGGAGAGAGGGACAGGGCCATAGTGACGGAAATTGTACCGCCCCTCCAGGGCATCCTCAACGAGGTCCTGTGGGCTGAAATACAACCATTTCCCCGCCTGCGGCCCTTGCACCTTAATTAGCAACCCTCCTACAATACGCCTCCCTGCGAGGCCACTATGCCCTTCACCCTCCATCCCTACCGCCGCTTCCCCATGCACTGCGCCGTCACGCACAACGCTGGCTCGTTCCAATGGCAAGGCACGGTGTGGAATCTCTCATGCATTCTTGTTGGAGGTAAAATGGTTAGGCGTATTGCTATGCTGTCAGCAGTTTTTGTTTTGACAGGCTGTGTCGGCATGATGATTGATTCTGCAATTAGCAAATACGAGGCGACTGCAGATCAGGTGGAGCTAGGGGATAGCAAGGAAAAGGTTTTGGCGATACTCGCTCCGACTCAAGAGGGTGTCCCAAAATCAGCTCGTAAGAACTCAGACAAATATCTCAAGGATGGCGTGAAGGTCGAAATCTATTACATGAGATCAGCGCGACAACCTGATGGGCTGACAACTGATGACGAATTTACCCCATATATTTTCAACGATGGGAGGCTTGTGAGAATCGGATGGCAGGTGTTGGGTGGGCCAAAAGCACTGGGACAGGCAACGTCCGATACTTATATTCAAAACATACACAACAATT
>WNFE01004084.1_pt1 | contig 10850 bp, 10 predicted proteins | sample 5400451 | NCBI WGS metagenome assembly WNFE01 (sample SAMN13153344, study PRJNA577476) | soil metagenome | isolation source: 200 cm saprolite under Douglas fir tree site 2 hole 2 | place: USA:California | collected 2015-04-18
GTCAAGTCGAACGCGATCCTCCTCGCCCGCGACGAGGCGGCGATCGGCATCGGCGCGGGCCAGACGTCACGGGTGGACGCCTCGTTCCTAGCGGTTCACAAGGCGCGCCAGCAGGGCCACGACCCGCGGGGTGCGGTGTTAGCTTCCGACGCGTTCTTTCCGTTCGCGGACGGGGTAGAGGAGGCGGCCCAAGCTGGGGTGCGCGCGATCATTCAGCCGGGCGGCTCGGTGAAGGATGCCGAGGTCATCGCCGCGGCCGATCGGGCAGGCCTCGCGATGGTGTTCACCGGGATTCGTCAGTTCCGACACTAGCCAAGCGGGCGAAACCATGAACGACCGGCACACCACCTCCCCGATCGCTGAGTCTCCCCCGTACGCCATCGCGGCCGGAGTCGCGGTCTGCGCGCTGGCGCTCTACGTGCTGACGCTTGCCCCGACAACACAGTTTTGGGACGCCTCCGAGTACATCACCGCCGCGCACGCGCTCGGCATTCCGCACCCCCCAGGCAACCCGCTGTTCGTGATCCTCGCGCACGCCTGGGGGCTGCTCCCGCTCGGCGCGGACTACGCTCGCCGCATCAACCTCTTCGGCGCCGCGACGAGCGCGGCGGCGGCGGGATGCTGGTTCCTCATTGCCGAACGCTGGCTCCGCCCCATCGTGCCCCCGACCTGGGCGCGGCAGCTCACGGCGGCTTCGGGTACGCTGGTCGGGGCCACCGCGTTCACGGTGTGGAACCAGTCGGTCGTGAGCGAGAAGGTTTATACGGTCAGTGTGCTGTCGATCGCGCTCCTGCTATGGCTGACCGTACGGTGGGCCGATCAGCCAGCGGGCGGCCGGCGGGACAACCTGCTCGTCCTGATCGTCTACCTGCTCGCGCTCACGGCCACGAACCAGCTGATGGGGATCCTCGTCGCGCCCGCGGTGCTCGTCTACGTGTTGGCGTGCGATCCACGGGTGCTCATCCGCCCGCGCTTCCTCGGCGCGGCGGCGCTCGTCGCGATCGTGGGAACGAGTGTGGACCTCTTCCTGCCGATCCGGGCGCACTTCGCGCCGTACTTGAATGAGGGTGAGCCGACGACGTGGCCCGCGCTTCAGGCCGTGCTGACGCGCGCGCAGTTCGCAAAACCCTCGATCTTCGATAACCCGATGTACCTGCCCGGCCCGGACAATCCCGGCCATACGCTCGCGCTGTACGGCCAACAACTCCTCAACTATCTGCAGTATTTCACGTGGCAGTACGGCCATGATTGGGTGGACGGGGTGCGCCGCGCGCTCGCCGTCGCGTTCGCCGCCCTCGGGTTCCTGGGCGCGCGCCGCCACTGGCGGGCTGAGCGCCGCGCCGCGCTCGCCATGACCGCGCTCATGGGCACGGTGACGGTCGCGCTCGTGTTTTATCTCAACTTCCGCTGGGGCTACTCCCAGCCCTACAGCGCGCCGGGACTCGAGCACGAGGTGCGCGAGCGGGACTACTTCTTCATCGCGTCCTTCGCGCTCTGGGGGGTCTGGGTCGCGATGGGGCTGGGAGCACTGATGGAGTGGCTTACGGAGTCGCTGGCGAAGGGTGAGCCGAAGCCGGTGCGTCGCTGGCTGCTGGCGAGTCCGGTGCTCTTGGTCGCGCTCGTTCCGCTGGTCGGGAACCATCTCACCGCGTCGCGCGCGAGCGAGACCATGGCGCGCGACTACGCGCGCGATGTGCTGCGGTCGGTGGACCCTTACGCGCTGGTCGTCACGGCGGGCGACAACGACACGTTTCCGCTGTGGTACGCCCAGGAGGTCGAGGGGGTGCGCCGGGATGTGAGCGTCTTCGTGTTGTCGCTCGCGAACACCAACTGGTATCTGCGCCAGTTGCAGGAGCGGCCGCCCGCGAGCTTCGAGCCGGAAGCGGCGCCGGAGCTGTTCCGTAGCCACAGTTGGCCGCGCCCCCGAACGCCCTGGATGAGCGGTTACAATCTCACGAGCCCGCGCGATACCCTGCCCGAGTATCTGCTCCTGGGACAGCCGGCGACGGGGTACCTGGGACCGATCACCGTGCGGCTCGACCCCCGGGCCCTCGGGCGTCCCTACCTGCTGCGCTCGGACCTCGCGGTGCTCGAGATCATCAAGGACCAGGTGGGCAAACGACCGATCTATTTCTCCACCTCGACCGGCGTGTACGCCGACCAGCTCGGGCTGTCGTCCTATCTCGTCGGCGAGGGTCTCGTACGGCGTGTGCTGCCCCGGCCCGTGGCGGCGAGCGACAGCGTGCGGCTCCTCGAGGGACGGGGGTTCGTGAATCTCGCCCGCACCCAGGCCCTCGCGTTCGGGGTGTATCGCGGCGCCCAGACGGCGGCGCGCCCGCGGCCGCGTGGTTGGGTCGATGAGCCGTCGCAAAACAGTCTGCTCCAATACGCCGTCGTGTACGACACGATTGCCGGCGCCTTGCGCGAGCGAAACCCGGCGCTGGCCATCCAGGCGACCCAGCTGCGCGATGCCATCCTCTCCAACACGAGCTATGCGCTGCCGGCCGAGCGACGCGCCATCGGCCGATGACCTCCACCCCAGCGAGCATGAACGAACAGCCGACTCCACTGCCCGTCGCGGAACAGCCCCCATACCTCGTGGCCGCCGGCGTCGCCCTCGGCGCGCTCATTATCTACGTCGCGACGCTCGCGCCGACCACGCAGTTCTGGGACACCTCCGAGTACATCGCCGCGGCCTACGTGCTCGGCATCCCGCATCCGCCCGGGAACCCGCTGTTCGTGCTGATCGCCCACACCTGGGGCCTGTTGCCGCTCGTCGCGGCGTACGCCGAGCGCATCAATCTGCTCGCGGCCGTGACGAGCGCGATCGCGGCGGGCTGCTGGTTCCTGGTAGGCGAGCGGTGGATGCGAGACTGGGTCCCGGCGCGGCTGCCGCGGCGGCTCGCCGCCGTGGCCGGAGCGCTCGTCGCGGCCACCACGTTCACGGTCTGGAACCAATCCGTCGTGAACGAGAAGGTCTACACGCTTTCCCTCTTGTCGATCGCGGTGGTGCTGTGGCTGATCGTGCGCTGGGACGATCAGCCGTTGGGCGAGGGACACGATCACCACCTCCTGATGATCGTCTACCTCTTGGCGCTCACCTCCACGAACCACATGATGGGGGTGCTCGTTGGGCCGGTCGTGGTGGTGCTCCTGTACCCGCCCTTGAAGACACAGCGCCCTCTGAGCGAAGCCGCGCGGCGGGTCGAGTGGTCGCAGTGGTTCGTCTTCTGCAGTGGGTATGCGCTCATCGTCTCGAGCGGGCTCGAGAGCTCGGTACCGCTCAAGGTCGCGGCGCTGCTGTTCGCCGCGGCGCTCGTCTACGCCATCGGGTGGGCACGCAACTGGGATTTCGCGTTGGGCGTGTTACTGGTCGCGATCGTCGGCGTATCGGTCTATCTGTTCCTCCCGCTCCGCGCCGCGCACTACCCGCCCATCAATGAGGGAGAGCCTACCACGCTCCAGGCGCTGTGGGACGTGCTCACGCGCCAACAGTACGGCAAGCCGCCGGTGTGGCAGCGCCAGGCGACGCCGGCTGCTCAAATCGGGATGTGGATCCAGTACTTCTCCTGGCAGTGGGGCCGGGACTGGTCGACCTGGCTCCGCGCGGGGCTGGCGGTCGTGTTCTTTTTCTTGGGCTCGCTCGGCGCCTACCGCCACTGGCAGGCAAACCGTCGCACGGCGCTCGCGATGACGACGCTGGTCGCGACGCTCACCCTGCTCCTCATCTTCTACCTCAACTTCAAGTACGGCTACTCCTGGGCGTCCGACCGGCCGCAGCTGCCGCGGGAGGTGCGCGAGCGCGACTACTTCTTCATCGGCTCCTTCGCCCTCTGGGGCGTGTGGGTCGGGATGGGGCTCGCGACCCTGATGGAGTGGTTCAGCGAGTGGCTCGAGACCCGTGAGCCGAATCCGGAGCGGCGCTGGCTGCTCGCGACCCCGGTGTTACTAATCGCCCTCGTTCCGCTGCTCGGGAACCGCCTCACCGCGTCGCGCAAAGGCGAGACCTTGGCGCGCGACTTCGCCTCCGACCTGCTGCAGTCGGTCGAGCCGTACGGCGTGCTCGTGACGGCTGGGGACAACGACACGTTCCCGCTGTGGTACGCGCAGGAGGTGGAGCAGATCCGCCAGGACGTCACCGTCGTGAACCTGTCGCTCGCGAACACCGACTGGTACCTCCGCCAGCTCGAGCGGCGCCCGCTCGCGACCTTCGACTCAACTCGCGCTCCGGCGTTCTATCGCGGCCGAGCCTGGCCGAAGCCCACGGGTCGGCTGCTCGACTACACCGACGAGCAGCTCGCGCATCTCGAGCCGGTGTACTGGCTCGAGAAGAAGCAGGTGGTCAATCTGGGTGGCGTGAGCGTGACGCTCGATCCCCAGGTGCTCGGCCGCCAGTACCTCGAGCGCGCCGACGTCGTCGTGCTGAAAGCCATGGAGAACCAGCTGGGCAAGCGCCCGATCTCCTTCTCGCGCACCGTGGGCCCCTATGCCGATCAATTCGGCCTCACCAACTTTCTGGAGGGTCACGGGTTCGCGCGCAAGCTGCACCAGCAGCCCCTCACGCCGTCGGACAGCATCATGTCGTTCGGCCCCGGGCTCGGGCTCGTGAACGTGCCGCGCAGCGAGGCGCTGGCGTTCGGCGTGTATCACCGCGCGGCGGCGGCGCGCCATCGGCCGCGTGGCTGGGTGGATCGGCCGTCCGAAGGAATCCTCGCGACCTATGGGATCGAGTACCAGGCGCTGGCGCAAGCGCTCAAGCCGCGCAAGCCCCAGCTCGCAAACGAGGCCTTGCTGCTCGCCGATTCGATCTTCAAGAACACAAGTTACGGCTTCGTGGCGCCCGGCGAGCGGTAATCGCGCGAATCGCGAGGCGCACCTCCCGTCCCCCGCCCGCCGCCCCCTTAGGAGGCGAGACCCAACTTCTCGAGTAGGCGCATCACGCGCGGCTCGGACCGGAGGCCGTCGAACAGGGGATCCTGGCAACGCCGGTTTAGTCCAGCAACGCGGGCCGAGTCAGGCGAGGTGCTTCTCAAACCAATGATCGGCGTATGGCTCTGTGTTGAAGGGCTTCACCTCCACGTACCCCGAGCGTTTGTAGAGACGGATGGCTTCCACGAGCGCTCGGTTTGTCTCGAGGCGCAGCGTCGTCAAACCGAGTTCGCGCGCCTGGGATTCGAGCGCGCCCAGCATGCGCCGACCGAACCCGAGGCCGCGCACCGCGCCCGCCACCCACATCCGCTTGAGATACCCGACGCCCGGTGCGATCGGCTTCACCGCTCCGCAAGCGACCGGCTCGCCGTCGATGGTGATCACGAGAAACGCGCCCCGGGGTGGGATCAACTCGGCGTCGTCGACTGGGATGCTCTTCCTCGGATCGAAGCCCCCTTCGAACCGGGTGGCCAACTCCGCAAAGTATTGGGCCACGCACCAGCGAGCCGCGTCGCTCGCCGGATCCACTCGCTCGACGCGCGCACCCGAGACCTGAAGCAGCTGGTGGACCTCCGCCATCGCCGCGACCAGGCGTTCCCGCTGGGGCTCCGTCAGGGGTGCCAGGATAGCAGCAGCTGCCTGGTCGGAGCGCCGGTTCATCTCCGCCAACTCCGCGAGCCCGGCGGGCGTGAGTTGGGCGCGGCGGACGCGTTCGTCGTCCGGCCCGGACCGGAGTTTGACAAGGCCTTTCGATGCGAGCGACTGGACGAGGCGACTCAAGTACCCGGAATCGAGGCCAAGCCGGGCGCGCAGGTCGCGGAGGTCTGCCCCCCGGGGACCGATCTCGAAGAGCACGCGCGACTCACCCAGGGGTCGATCGCGGCCCAGGAAGTGATCGTCCAACGCCCCAGCGCGTTGGGTGACGAGGCGATTGAAGCGGCGGACCTGCGCCGTCTGCTTGGCCGTCATTGTCTGACTTTAGTCAGGCAATGAAGGTTTTGTCAAGATTGGGTAGCGCTCGACGCGGTCCGGCGGCGCAGCGGAATGGGACCCGGGGCGCGGGCCGTCCCGACGGACCATCGTACGGGCGCGCAGCGCGACCTACGTTTGTCCTGCACACGGCGGGGCTAAGCTCGCGGAACCGGGCGCGGCTGATCCGCGTAGGGTGTCACTGTGGCGATCCCGGCGCTTCAGCTCGACGCTTTCCGCGAGTGGACGCGGATCGAGGCCCGCGTCATGGGCCGGCCGGACCCGCCTGCGGAGCGCCGATCGAGCGCCCAAGTACTCGCGGCGCTCGGGGTGGCGGCCGTCCAAGCGACGACGCTCGCGGTGCTGCCGTTCGCGGCGCTCGTGCGGGTCTCGGTATTCGTGTATCTCCACCACGGCTACGCCGTGTGGCCAGCCCTCGCGGCCGGCGTGGCGTGCATGGTCGGGCTCGTGACCGCCTACGCTGCCGGGGTGTGGCGCCGACTCACCGGGCAACTGCGCCTCCGACTAATTGCGCGACGGCTCGCGCTGCCATTGGTCCTTGCCTACTGCGGCTACGCGTTACTGTATCTCTCGAGCACGCACGCCAAGTCGGAGCGCGTCGGCGCCTACTACAGCGCGCTGCACCCGCTCTTGCGGGTGGCGATCTCCACCCTCACCCTTGCGGACCGCGACATCGTCATCACCGACCTGGCCCGGCGTCCCGAGGAGTACCGGGCGATGCGGCTGGCGGCGAACGACGGCTCGATGCACTACGTGCAGCGCGACGGCTACGTGCACGCGGCTGACTTGCGGACCATCGGGAGGAGCGCCGTGAAGAACCGCCTGGTGCAGTTGTACTTCGTGGCGATGGGATTCGACACGCTGCGTCACGTCGGGACCGCGGACCACCTACATGTGGAGTTGGCGGTGCGGTAGATCCGCCAGGGCCTTCGCCCCGAGGAGCTCGGCTCGTCCCGCGGACGGGCAAACTCGAGCTCGAAGCTAAGGAGGGGATCGCCGCGAGGCTCGGCCGGTCACCGGACCGGTCGGATGCGCTGTCCATGACGCTCGTCGGCGACGAGGACGCGGCCTACGTGGGGTTCGCGCGCCTGGAGCGTCGCCCGAAATTCGGCGGCAAACTGGGCGCGGTCCGGTGTGGCGCGCGCATCGTCAAAGCCCAACTCGGCCGCACGGTCCGTGGAGTACAACGCACCAGCCGTGAGGCCTATGAGATCGGTGATGACGTCCGTCTTTGGGTCAAGCGCCGCGAGGCGTCTCGCCAGTTCCTGGATGGCGCTCCGCTCTTGAGCACGGGTCAGCCCGCGTTCGCTCTCCATTCGAGTAAAGGTGTCGCGCGTTCGGGATACCACAACCTAGACGGTGCGCGGGCCACTGACTAACCTGGGGCATGACCACCCCTCGCTTAGCGGCGCTCGTCTTGCTCGCCGCCCCAGTGACGGTCACGGCCCAGTTCAGCAGTCTGCAGTTCGGCGTCGCAGCGGGTGCGACGTTTCCCAACGGCGACTTGTCGCGTTCGGGGTACGGGAGGGGGTGGCAAGGGATGACGTTCGTCGCGTTCCGAATACGCCACTCGCCTGTTGCGTTTCGACTGGATGGCAGCTACGGCGCTAACACCTCGAGCGAACCGACCAACGGCGTCCCGACGGAGAGGAGGGACAAGCTTCTCGGTGGGGACGCGGACCTGACCCTCACCTTCCCCGGGCCGGCGCGGCACAACTTCTATCTGCTGGTCGGGCCTGGGCTCTACAGAGCTTCCGACACTGTCACACAGTTCGGGGTCACGAGCAGCGCCGCCGAGCCGACCAAGTTCGCTTACAACCTGGGTGCGGGATTCACCATCGGCGCACTGTTCTTCGAGGCCCGGTATCTCCATGTCGACGGGTTTGGACATAGCTTCTCGCGGATCCTCAATACGATCACCGCAGGCCTCCGGCTTGGCGGTTGGTGAGGTGCGGCAGTGTGTAGCCAAATCTGTAGTCAAGGTTCGGAACGGCGTTTCGTAACTCCAACGGAGGGCAGAGGATTCGAACCTCTACGGGCTTGCGCCCAGCGGTTTTCAAGACCGCCGCCTTACCAGTTAGGTCTAGCCCTCCCAGCGTTACCGGGTTTCAACCTACGGTGGTGGGAGACCGCTTAGAAGGGGTCTACCTCTGGTACACGCGCACATAATCCACGCGCATCGTCTGCGGGAACACCGTCGTCGAATCGGGATTGCCGGGCCAGTAGCCACCGACGGCAACGTTGAGGATGATGAAGAAGGGATGGTCGAACACCCAGGTCCCCGGCACATCGCGCGCGTTAACCGTGTGGTACAGGGTGCTGTCGACGTACCACTGAATGGTGCCCGGCTGCCACTCCACCGCAAAGACGTGAAAGGTGTCGGCCAACGCGCCAGCGCGCACGTCATAGAAGCTCGTCACGCCGTTGGCACCGGAGTAGCCAGGGCCGTGCACTGTGCCGTGCACGCGGGCGGGCTCCTTCCCGATGTTTTCCATGATGTCGATCTCGCCGCACCCGGGCCAGCCGACTTGAGCGATATTGTCGCCCAGCATCCAGAACGCGGGCCACAGCCCCTGCCCGCGCGGGATCTGGATACGGGCCTCGATCCGGCCGAACTGCCACGCCCCTAGTCCCTGGGTCTTGAGGCGCGCCGAGGTGTACGCGCTGTTCCCGAACGGCTCTCGTCGCGCCTCGATCACGAGGTAGCCGTTGGCGACCCGGGCGTTCTCGACCCGATTGGTATAGAACTCGAGCTCGCCGTTGCCCCAGCCATTGCCTCCGGTCTCCCGCACCCATTTCGTGGTGTCGAGCGCGGTGCCGTCGAACTCGTCGTACCACACGAGCCGCCACGGACCGGGCGTTTGGGGGGGCCCGGTGGTGCCGCCGGCAGGGGCCTGCTGGTCAGCGCGGCACGCGAGTGCGGGGCACAACGCCACCAGGGCGAGCGCAAGCACCAGGCGGGCGCCCGCGAGCGGGAGCGCGGCGCGAGCGATCAACGCGTCGCTCCGCAGCGTCGTGCCACGCCTTCCGACATCCCACGCGACGATCCCGGGGCGGGGTGCCGTCTCCGAACAGGACCAGAGCGCTTCGCCGTCACGGTTCGACCTTCTCCTGGTTCAAGTGCTCGAAGCCCGATGCGCTGCTCAGAATCTGGTCATCCAACCAGCGATCGATGATGCTCCTCCGAAAGCGCCACTCTTTCCCCAGCTTCACCGCCGGAATCTTTCGTTCCTGCGCCCACTTGTAAATGGTCTGCGGCGTGAGCCGCAGGTACGTCGCAACCTCTTCAATAGTTAGGATCTCGTTCTCGACCGAACGGCCCCTACCACCATTGCGTGTCATGGGCGTCGGTGTCGCTTGGTGGTGTCGGCCGCCGTATCGAGGGGGGCGATGATGAGGCCGCGAAAGCGGGGTAGCGAATCGACCCTGCCGGGTGGCACGGCGGGCTTTTCTGCTCCGCGCATCAGCTCGTTCACGGCATACATGACCGCCGCGTAGAAATTGCCCTGGTAGGTGCCGAACACGCGGAAGGGTTGATTGCGATCACCGAGGAAGGGGCGCAGGCTCCAGGCTAGTTGAATTCCGACGAAGGCGAACAACAGCGCCCACGCCCGCATGATCGTGAGCGCTTTCCGCGGGTAGACGCCCCGCTTCTCGCAGACCAGACTCAGTCCCTCGTGCAGCGCGTACATGCCGAAGATCCCGGCGACACCGGCGATCGCGATGTTCAGAAGGTGTTGGAAATAGTAGTTCGCGCCGCTCACCAGAAAGAACGCCGTGATCGGCACGAACGCGGCCAGGAGCACGGACGTGAGCGCGAGGGCGCCGAACACCAACACGGCCACCTGCTCGAGGCGCAACCGAGAACCAACCAAGACCTGCACCACGAAGAATGCCGGAAAGCAGATCGCGAACGTGGCGAAGAACAGAAAGGGCAGCTTGATCGCCGCAGATACCGCCTGCGCCGGGCCGGAATAGCTACCGGCGACGAGGCCGAAGAGTCCCGCGAGCACGACAATCGTGACGACCGCGTAGCGCAGCTTGTCGCGGAGGGCACTGCCTTCGACGACCTCCTCGAAGAACCGCTCTCTGTCGCTGAGGAGCGATCTCAAGAAATCCAGGTAGCGGGCGATTGGCGGCCTCGGGATTGAGACGTCCGCGCGTGCGGCCCAGGCGCAGAACTCCGGTTCAGCCTGAAAGTGTCGCCGAGTTATTGTTTTGTCAAGTTTTACACTGTTTACTGATGTTTGCTAATGATTCCGGTCCTCCGAGCCACTTGGGCTCGGCTTGAAAGCGGCTTGAGCTCGCGACGTTAGGCTGGCCCCACACACCACCTGTGGGGGCAAGCCATGCGCCGGTCCAGCACGAGCGTTCACTCGGTCCTTCTCACCCTCACCCTGCTCTTCTCGGCTCGGGCGGGTGCCGCGCAGCTCGCGAAATCGCTCGACATCGGGTTCCCGTTCGGGCCGACCGGCGAGACGCACCCCGCCCTTTTCCAGGTTGGCTACCGTGCCGCGTCCCTCAAGCCGCTCGTGCCCGGTGTCGACTTCTCGATCGCGACGGTGCCCGTCGCGCTGATGGTGGGCGTTATCGTGCTCTCGTCCGACTTGGACCTCACCTTCCCGCTCCCGCTCGGTGACAGGGCGGTCCTCACGCCGCGAGTGGGCGGGAGCGTCATCGTGGCTGGCATCGTCGGCGGCGGGGAGGACGCGGGCGGGTTCGGGGGCACGCTCGGTTACAACATCGGGATCGGACTCGTGGGCCCAATCGGTCCGCGGACCGCACTCCGGTTCGACTTCACCCACCGCCGCTTCGATGCGCCCATATCGAGTGCAACGATCGGGTTCGTCTGGACGCCCTAGCCGCTAGGGCCGCGGGGTGGGCGGCAGCATCCTAATGTGAGGCGACCACGCGGCACAGCCGCTCGACTT
>WNFE01004086.1_pt1 | contig 10844 bp, 4 predicted proteins | sample 5400451 | NCBI WGS metagenome assembly WNFE01 (sample SAMN13153344, study PRJNA577476) | soil metagenome | isolation source: 200 cm saprolite under Douglas fir tree site 2 hole 2 | place: USA:California | collected 2015-04-18
GATCGTGTATCCCGATCCCAGGGAGGAAGCTCAACGCCAGCAGCGTAGCGAAACCGACGATGACCGAAGTCGGGTCGCCTGCGTTCCCTGTCCGTTGCCGCTGTCGCATCACGCCGAGTAGCGGCCAAGCCAGAGCGATAAGAAACGGAAAAGCGTAGTAACTCACCAGCATGCCGGCGAGCGGACTTTTCGCCAACAGGTGCACTAGTACCCATGGAATACTGGCAGCAAACGCCAGCACTACGTAGAGGTTCCGTGCTCGCAGAGCCCATATGCAGGCACCAAGGGTAGGATACAGGATGTATGGACGGCCGACCAGGAAGGAGAGCATGCGGTGTGCAATCAGCCCAGCACTTAGATGTGCGAGGGGTGGGTCACCGAGATATACCCGCGCGAATGCTGACGTCTCCGGGAATAGGAGGCGTTGCACGGCCAGCACGGCGATGGCGTAGAACAGCGCCGCCAGCGCGAAGGTGCATTCGGTCCGCTGCTGCCGCAACGGTACGCCATAGGCAAGGTTCAGCGTGACCAGTAAGCCGAGGATGGCCACATAGTGGAACCCGGCATCCTCGCGGGTCGCAAGACCCAGGACGAAAAAGGCGACGGCGAGGCGTGGATGTCCAAGCACCTGTGCCACGGCGAACAGCAGGAAGAAGGCCGCGATCAGCGTCTCGAAATGTGGGTAGCGCGCAATCGCGATCGCCAGCCCGCTGAAGGCGAAGCCTAGCGCGGCGAGAGCCGCGATCCACGGTCCCACGCCGCGCCGCAGGCCGAAGCCCTCCACCAGTAGCCAAAACACGGCAAGTGCCAGCAGCGCGTGGCTGAATCCGACAAAGCCGGCAAAAAACTGTGGCATTGAAAATGGCAGACACCAGCTAAGCGCCAGGGCCGGCAGGAATAGCAGCGAAACGTGCGTGCTGAAGAAGCTGCCTCCACCAAGGCTCGCCGGTTGCGTGAGGGTCGCATTGCCGTGCCACATCAGGGATGCAAGCAGGCCAGAGTCCAGCACGAAGCTGCCCCGTACATAAAAGTGGAACAGCACGAGGTTTGCGAATGCCACGAAGGGGATGCCGATGGCGAGCATTGCCGCCGCAGCAATGCCTACGTCTTCCCATCGAACGGGGGCGAATATGACCACGTCGCCCTCAGCGGGCGGGCTCTCGTCATCGAAGACCGTGACCCCACGGTAAGACTCTTTCACCTGCATCGATAACTTGGCTCTGCGTTTTGTGAACGCCTTGCTTCGCCGCGCGGAGAGCGCGGCTGCGAAACGGCGGGTACCGCTCTACTTAAACCAGACAAATGTGCAAAAGATTACGGATTGCTTCAAATTGTCGAATATCGGGAAAGTCCGCTTCGAGCTGACGTCGCGACGGGGCGTTGCAAGGCGCGCGCGCTCCTCGTATTGATTCCCCGCTGCGAAGGACTTCGCGGGTTCGACCCGTCCGCCGGTCGCATCAGATTTTGAGAGGAGGTCGCATGAATCGCATTCTCATCACCGGCGCGGCCGGGAAAATCGGAAGCACTTTGCGCGAAGGCTTGCGCGGACGCTACGCGGTGCTGCGCCTTTCCGACATCGCGCCGCTCGATCCGGCACGCGCCGGCGAAGAGATCGTGCGCGCCGATCTCGCCGATCTCGCCGAGGTGGAAGCCGCCATGCGGGGCGTCGATTGCGTTGTCCACCTCGGCGCGATCCCAGGCGAGGACACGTGGGACAAGATCCTGCCCAACAACGTGGTCGGAACCTGGAATGTGTTCGAGGCGGCGCGGCGACAAGGTGTGCGTCGCGTCATCTATGCGAGTTCGCATCACGCGGTCGGGTTCTATCGGCGCGACAGCTTCATCGACCAGATGGTTGTTCCGCGGCCGGACGGCGTCTACGGGGTGAGCAAGGTGTTCGGCGAGGCGGTCGGACGCCTGTTCGCCGACAAGCACGGCCTGTCGGTCGCCTGCCTCCGCATCGGCGCCTTTCGCGACAAGCCGGCGGATCGGCGTCTGCTTCATGTCTGGCTCAGCCCGCGCGACGCCGTGCAGCTGGTCGGATGCTGCATCGATGCGCCCGACTATCATTTCATCGTCGTCTACGGCGTCTCCAATAACACGCGCAACCGCTACCGCAATGCAGGCGTCGAGTTCCTCGGCTATCGGCCGCAGGACAAATCGGAGGATTATGCGGCCGACATCCTGCGCACCCCGGACACCGAGGATGCGATCTCGCGGGAATTCCATGGCGGCCCCTATACCCAAATGGGGTTCGACGGCGACCTTGCGCGGATCGAGTAGCGGGTCACCCGGTGCCGTGGCGGGGAAAGAGCCACTGTGCCATTCCACCGGCATTTCCGGCGGTCGCCGCAATCAGTCCACTCGAAGGCCGCTGCGTTCTAGGAGGGGCTACGCCTCAGATGAATTGCACACGACGGCAACTCCGTCACACCATCAGATCGTGCAGCACATGGGTAACGACAGCGCCCCCCGTATGGTCTGGAACGATACTGAAATTGTCAACTGAGTGTTGCCCCGGCAGAGACAGCTCAGTCGTTTGCGCTCCCTCTGGTCCGCGAGTTCCTGCAGCGTTTTCGCGATGACTGATCGACGCTGGGGCATGGTCCACATCCGCGAGGTCGATGACGCCTGAACCTTCAAAACCGGAAATCTTGTCCTTGAAGTGGAATGAGTCTCCATGCCCGAGCGTACCGGCAGCCCCTGAGCCGAACACCGCATGGGCAGTTGAAGATGGCTCGAAATCAGGCGCGCCGGCGCCATGCATGGGCGCAGTGCCGTGTTCGCTTGCTTCGCCTGAGATCGAATGATTGCCGCCGCCGCCATTCTCCGACGCTTTCAATGCCCTATGATCTTCGTTGTTCGTAGCGATGGAGCTCGTTCCAGAATTAATCTTGTCGCTGTGAGATGGCACGATCCGGTCACCGTCCTCCAGCGCCAGACCATGCTTGATGAGTTGCAGCTCGGCTCTATCGTCGGCTGCATTCAGCGCGGCGGTACTATGGATTGTGCCACTCCGGGCCATCACGGCTCCGTTGCCGATCGTCATCGCACCGGCGCTGTCGGGCACCAGCGATTGATCGAACGCGAAGTTATCCGTAACGTGAACGCGCTGCAGTTCGATTGACTGTCCGCTTGCCAACGTAATCACCGCGTCATCATCGGTGTACTCGGTCGGTTGCGTTCGGACTTCGTCGGAGCTGGTAAATCTGGCATAACCGATCGAATTGATCTGGTCTCGAGCGGCATCGAAGCTGAAGCCCTCTTTTGTTGTTTGCACCATCCAGTTCCAATCGGCGTTGAGCGCGCCGTCACTGACGGTCGAATCAGACGAAACGACCGCACTCGTCGTGACGACGGTCCCGTCCGCCGTTGCGGCCATCGCAAGATCGATCTGATCGCTGGCTAGCACGACGGGCGCCGTGGTCGGCTCGTAGATGAAATCCGACGCCTGAATGGTCACGATCCCCTGCAAATGGATTTCCAGCAGGCCGGAATTGCCGATACTCAGCGTTTGATCTGTCGGATTGACGTACACAATGGTTTCATTGCTCGCGCTGTCATAGAGCCAGGCGATGGTATGCGCCGGCACAGAAGTGCTGGTGGAAGTCAGTGCCAGGAAGGCAAGTGCGCCGAGAGCCGCTACATCGATCCTGTCAGACCCCGATTTAAAATCGGAGATGGTGTCGAACTGGGCCGCATTGGAATCCGCTACGGACAAATAAACGAAACGGTCGTCTCCATTGCTGCCTGTGAGATGGTCCGCCCCAAATCCACCGACGATGGTATCGTTGCCATTATTAGCGTTGATCGTATCATTTCCCGAGCCTCCGTAGATCGTGTCATCCCCGTCATTGCCTTTGACCGTGTCATTGCCGGAGCCCGCGTAGATAATGTCACCCTTACCGGTGCCGTTGAGGGTGTCATCACCGGCCCCTCCATAGATTATTTGGCCCTCGTCACCTCCTCCCGCGATGCTGTCGCCTCCAGGAGTCCCATAGACGTACGGCGGATGGGATATTACCGCCGTACCCGTGGCCAGGTAGTCGAAATCGTTGGGGTCAGCGTCGCTGGCGCCGTGGATGGCGATCGTCACCACCTGTACGGTGCCATCTACGGTGGTGACCGTGAAGGTGTCGGTCAGCGTGTCGCCGACGTCAAGCGCCTGCACTGCGTTGTTGGCGTCGTCGAGCATATAGGTCCACACGCCGGCCGCCGTCATCGCGAAGGTACCGTAGCCGCCCGCGCTCGCCGTCGGCGAGCTGACCGCCGTGAAGGTGTTGGGCATATTGTCGACGTCGGTGTCGGTGAGCGTGCCGGCCGCGGTCGGCGTGCCGGGCGTGACACCGCCAGCCTCGATCACTGAGCCGGTCGTGGTGCCGGAAATAATGGCCGCGTCGTTGCTGCCGGTGATGGTAATCGTCACCACCTGTGCGGTGCCGTCCACGGTGGCGACCGTGAAGGTGTCGGTCAGCGTGCCGCCGACGTTGAGCGCCTGCACCGCGCTGTTGGCGTTGTCGAGCGTGTAGATCCACACGCCAGCCGCCGTCATCGTGAAGGTGCCGTAGCCGCCCGCGCTCGCTTTTGGCGAGTTCTCCGCCGTGAAGGTATTGGGCGGATTGTCGACATCAGTATCGGTGAGCGTGCCGGTTGCGGTTAGCGTGCCGAGCGTGGCATTGGCGACGCCACCGGCCTCGATCACTGAGCCGGTCGTGGTGCCGGAAATGATGGCCGCGTCGTTGCTGCCGTTGATGGTGATCGTCACCACCTTTGCGGTGCCGTCCACGGTGGTGACCGTGAAGGTGTCGGTGAACGTGTCGCCGACATTGAGCGCCTGCACCGCGCTGTTGGCGTTGTCGAGCGTGTAGGTCCACACGCCAGCCGCCGTCATCGTGAAGGTACCGTAGCCGCCCGCGCTCGCCGTCGGCGACGTAACCGCGGTGAAGGTGTTGGGCGTATTGTCGACGTCGGTGTCGGTGAGCGTGCCGGTCGTGGTCGGCGTGCCCGGCGTGGCATTGGCGACACCGCCGGCCTCGATCACCGAGCCGGTCGTGGTGCCGGAAATGATGGCCGGGTCGTTGGTGCCGTGGATGGTGACCGTGAAGGTCTGATTGGCTGAGAGCGTGCCGTCCGACACCGTGACAGTGAAGCTTGCGGTCGTGGTCGTCGTCAGTGCATTGATCGCGCCACTGTCCGGAACGAAGGTGTAGGCGCCGGTCGTGCTATTGACATAAAGCGTGCCGTAGGGGCCGGTCTTCGATAGGTCATATGTCACCCCGTCCAGCACCGTGCTGCCGGCGGTCCCCCCGCTGATGCCGTAGGTCAGTGTGGCGCCGTCATTGGGACTGCTGGCAAGGAAAGTGCCGCTCGTAGCGGTGAAGAAGTCAAACGCCGCCGTGTCGATTTCGGTCGGCCCCGTTACAGCATTCAGCGACGGCGGCGGAGGCGGCTTATTTACGAAAAGGATCATCGCGGTTGAGTCGACGAGCCACGGTAGCGGTGGGAGCGAGTTTTGCGGCGCTGAAGGGTCGTTAGTCTGAATAAAATTGATGGGTTGCAGCTTTAGCGGATTGCCGAAGGCAGGTGTGCTCGACCCGGTTGGCCCAAACCCTTTCGCGAAGTTGGCGAGCACGTCCTGTTGAGCCGCCTGTAACTCCGCCATTCGCGTAGCAGTATTTGCGACTTGGTTCACACTGATCGTGGACCCCTTCGCGCTTAGGACGATTGTCTCTCCAGGATCCTCAACAATGATGTGTCGCGGGATCGCCTCCTTGGTCACCAGTTCGAATGCGCCGTGCTCGAGGTCTTTGTATGTGATGCTGTCGTCATCCAGGAATGTGACGTTCGAGTCCGCGGCCTGGACTTCCTTCAAAATTGAGAACGTCAGTGCGACGAGCGACAGCATGCCGATCCCGCCGCTATGGGCACGGCCCCGAATGCTTCCAACAGGCGTGTCGATCCTGAGGCAACCGGTCTTTGCCACCTCGCCGGCAATGAAAGCAAAGGTCCCACGGGTGACCCCGAACAGGGCCGAACGCGAGCTGCCATTGGAGTCGCAGACGAACTCGTTCAGCACCACGCGAGTGCTGTTGAATAGGTTGAACACGGTGCCGTCGATGAAGCGAATTCCGATCCGCCCGTCGGCTGCGGTCTCGATCACGTCGCCCTGGCAAACAGGATCGCCAACCACGACTTGTACGGCAATGCCGCTCGCACGCCTGAGGGTGCCGCAGCCTATCCTCGTCTGAATATGGCCGATGACTTGGGGAAGCAGGGCCGCAACGGCCTTACCCTCGTCCCCGGACTCGACGCGGGACGCAACGAACATTGGCTTCGACCTCGCCTGCTGACCAACTCAGGCCCAGCGTGGTGCCGCAGTCTTTTTGCTCTGGTTTTGCCCGCGCCTTGAGGTCAAATATCTTGGCGCTGGCAGCCCTAGGCTAGCCCGCCGAAACGTCCTGATTCAAAATAACCCAATCTATCCAGGGAGGCGACGCGTTCAGCACGACGCCGACGTGAACTGCTATCGTCACGCCGCGAGGCACGGCCCCTTCCCATAAAACTATTAAATCTTTAAATGTCCAGAATGTCACGCTTTTATTCCGCTAATTTAAGTAATAAAATGGGGTAAGCTGGATTAATCAGAAATTAAATTATATGTATTGCGACCTTAGCCCGCGGTTCAAGAATTATCGGGCGGCCATAGCAACAAGATCTTCTCAGGAAGGGGGGATCATGTGCACACATACGATTACCGTATTGGTGACAAGTTTCGTTTTGGCGGTAACCAGTTTTTTTCCTGGTCCGGCTCATGCGCAAAGCGATTCTGCCCGGCCCGCTGTTTCTGATCTCGCATCAAAACCCATTGGAAAAGTTGTAACCGCCACGGGTTCGGTCACAATTGAACATGCGAGTGCGATGGTCATTCAGGCAAATGTCGCCGGCCAAGCCGGTCAGACGAGGGGTGGTGATCTCGTCTATCTGGGCGATGTGGTCCAGACCGGCGCCGATGGCCGGGTCGGCATTAACTTCACCGATGGCACCTCGTTCAATCTGTCGAGCAGCGCCCGCATGGCTTTGACAGAATTCGTGTACGACCCAAACGGGAAGTCCAATTCGACCTTGTTCAATCTAACCAAGGGAACGTTCACTTTTGTTGCCGGTAATATCGCGAAGACTGGCGATATGAAGATCGACACCCCTGTCGCAACCATGGGGATTCGAGGTACCACGCCACGCGTCGAAATTTCGGATGATGGGACAGTCAAATTTTCTACCCTTATTGAAGAGGGCAAGAGTAAGCTTGTGAAAAAGCCCGGGGCACCCGCGGCGCAACAACCTGAACAATCCCATCCCAAGTTCAATTTCAACATCTGTCGAGGGTGCTAGGGCTGTCTCTTGGGCGCACGCGTTCTCGGTATAAGCAATTGCCAATCAGCTAGATCCGGGCGTGCAGCGTCCAACCGCCAGAAATCGGCGACCGCGCATTCCCTAATTCCAAGATCGGGAAGCCTGATATGGAATTTAGTGCAAGCGGGCGCATGATCGGCGGCGTGGCGCCTATACTCATCTTGCTGTCGCTCGGGTCACCGGCGGCCGCGCAAAACCCGGCGCAGAGCCCGAAGAAGACTAACTATCTCAGGAATATTGAGGTGTGCAACGGCTCGGATCGCACGTCGCTTGAAGCTCGGATCAATGGTTGCACAGCGCTCATCGAGGGTCACGGCACGACGACTGCCTTGACTATCGCCTATAACAATCGTGGCAATGCCTATACCGCACAGGGGGACTACGACCGCGCCATCCAGGATTTCGATCAATCGATCAAGCTCAATCCAACTTACGCCAAGCCCTTCAACAACCGCGGTGTGGCTTACTTGAGGAAAGGCGAATACGACCTCGCGATCAAAGCTCTCGATGAGGCGATCAAGCTCAATCCCAACTACGGCGGAGCCTTCGCCAACCGTGCCGGAGCCTACCTGAAACAGAATGAGTACGATCGCGCGGCGCGGGACTATGACGAGGCAATTCGTCTTGAGCCCAATTTGGAAGCCGTGTGGAACGGACGATGTTGGACCCGAGCCATTCTCGGTGCGTTGCAGGCGGCACTGGAGGACTGCACTAAAGCGCTTCAGTCGGAGCCGAATAACGCCGCGGTGTATGACTCGCGTGGGTTGATCTACCTGAAGATGGGCCAACTCGGCGCGGCTATCGATGATTATAGTTCTGCGCTGCGGTTCGAGCCGAAGCTCGCGAGCGCGCTCTATGGACGCGGGCTTGCCAAGCTCAAGAAAGGCGACAAAGCTGGCAGCGATAGCGATATCTCAGCGGCAAAGACAATCCAGGCGAAGATCGGCGATGACTTCACGCGCTTTGGCGTGCAGTAGAGACGCCCTCTTTGGGCGGCAGAGCTAAACAACGCCTCGGGCGCTTCGCGTCGCGAGGTCGCGTACGTGTGTTTAGACGTCATTGCGAGCGAAGCGAAGCAATCCATCTCGCCGCGTAAAGGAAGAATGGATTGCTTCGTCGCTTCGCTCCTCGCAATGACGGCTCTTCGTCGCTTCGCTGCGCTCGCAATGACGGTTTAGTTAGCTGTTTGAAAATTGAATCAGAACTTTGCGCGGCTAGCTGGCGTTGTGCAGCAACGTCAAAAAAACCCGGCGCACCTCGGTCTGGGTTTCCTTCAACCGCGCTTGCAGCGATGAAAAATCCGGGGCGTCGCCGGCCCGCGCCATCACCCGCAACAGATCTTCGCCGGATGTTTCCGGCCTGAACCTCTCGCTGACGCAGAGCCGCAGAATTTGCGTGAGGTCATGATAAAGCCGGGTTGCCGGCCGCAACACTTGTGCGGCCGATTGCGGCAGCACGCCAAGCCGCGCGGCGCTGTCGAGCACGTGCAGCGTGCTGACGTCGAGAATATCAGGCTTGTCGGCGGCGTGGACAAGCTGGAGATATTGAGCGATGAAATCGATATCGACCATGCCGCCCGCGGCATATTTCAGGTCCCAGACATCGCCCTCGCCTTTCTCCAGCGCGATGGCGCGGCGCATATCCACGACATCACCGGCGGTGCTCGTGCGGTCGCGCCGCCGCGTCAGCACCGCGCGGATGATCCGCTCGATCTTGCCGCGAAAGTCGGGCGACGATGAAATCACCCGCGCCCGGGTCAGCGCCATGTGCTCCCAGGTCCAGGCCTCACGATCCTGATATTCGGCGAACGAATCGAGGCGCGAGGCCACCGGCCCTGCCCGTCCCGACGGGCGCAGCCGCATGTCGACGTCGTAGAGCACGCCGTAGTTGGTCCGCGTCGTAAATGCGCTGATCAGGCGCTGGGTGAAACGCGCGAAATAATGCGCGCCGTGCAGCGATTTCGCGCCGTCCGAATCCGGATCTTCGGAATCGAAATCATACAGCAGGATCAGATCGAGATCGGACGAGGCCGTCATCTCGCGGCTGCCAAGTCTGCCCATTGCCAGGATCGCGGTCTCCTGCCGCTTGATCCGGCCGTGCTGGGCCGCGAACCGGTCGGTCACGAGGCCATGCACGGTATGGACGACGCCTTCGGCGACGTCGGCAAAGGCGACACTGGCTTGTTGGGCGGAGACCGTGCCGGACAGGATTCGGGTGCCGATCAGGAACAGGCTCTCCTGGCCAAACAATCGCAGGCGATCGAGGAACTCCTCGTAGGAATTCGCGTCAGCCAAGGTCGCCGCGAGGCGCGCGGATAATTCGCGCTGGTCCGGCATCGCGCCGAAGAACCGCGGATCGATCAGCCCATCCATGATCTGCGGCTGCCGCGCCAGCATGTCGCCGAGGCGCGGCGCGGCGCCGAGAATGAGCGCCACCAGCGCGACCAGGTCGCGATTCTGGCTGAGCAGCGAAATCAGCCGTCCGCCGCGCTGCAACGCCTGCAGGAAGCGGTCGAACGCCGTCACCGCGCTATCCGGCTCCTCGGCATGCGCCAGGCCGACGATCAGCGCGGGAACGAACTCGACAAACGCGTTCCGCGTCGATTCCATCCGAAACACGCGATAGTCGCCGACCATCCATTGCTGCACGGTCTGCGCCACCATGATCGGCTTCTTGAAGCCGAGCGTGGCCAGATGTTCGAGCAGACGCGGATCTTCCGCACCGGCGCTGTAATCCACCGCCGGCAGTTTGACGTCGCCGGTCGGATCACCCTCGAACAGCTTGCCATAATGCCCCTGCACGACGTTGAGATGGCCGAGCAGGTCCTTTGCGAACGCGGCGCGGCTCGGGTAGCCGAAGAAATGGCCGAAGCGCTCCACCGCCTCGACATCATCAGGCAGGGTATGGGTCTGCTCGTCCGCAACCATCTGCAGCCGGTGTTCGACCCGCCGCAGGAACTGATAGGCCGCGGTCAGTTGGTCGCGCGCCTCGAAGGTAATCCAGTTGCTCGACGCCAGCACATTCAACGCTTCCAGCGTCGGCCGCGCCCGCAATTGGGGATGCCGGCCGCCGGCGATCAATTGCTGGGTCTGCGCGAACAACTCGATTTCGCGAATGCCTCCCCGCCCGATCTTGACATTGTGGCCTTCGACCGCGATTTCGCTTTGACCGCGAAAGGTCTGCATCTGCCGCTTCATGTCGTGCACGTCGGCAAGCGCGGCGAAATCCAGATGCTTGCGCCAGACGAACGGCGCGATTTCCGCAACCAGCGCCTCGCCGGCCCTGGGGTCGCCGGCGCATGGCCGCGCCTTGATCATGGCGGCGCGTTCCCAGGTCCGCCCTTCCCGCTCGTAATAGTGCAGCGCCGATTCGGTCGAGATCGCCACCTGCGTCGAAGCCGGATCCGGCCGCAGCCGCAGATCGACGCGGAACAC
>WNFE01004087.1_pt1 | contig 10844 bp, 7 predicted proteins | sample 5400451 | NCBI WGS metagenome assembly WNFE01 (sample SAMN13153344, study PRJNA577476) | soil metagenome | isolation source: 200 cm saprolite under Douglas fir tree site 2 hole 2 | place: USA:California | collected 2015-04-18
AATAACCACCGATGGAGGATTCGGGTTCACTCCAATTCGCTTCCGCGGCCCGCTCGTCCGCATGGAATTTCGATTCGACTGTGGGCTGTAACGATTGCAATGGCGCGCCACACATTCCGCAATATTTGTGTTCTGCTGAATTGTCGGCCGAACATGCGCTGCAAATTCGTCGTGATTCTCCCGCGGATGGTGAGGGCAGCGTCGGCTCTGCCGCCATCTTGATCTCTCTCCCGCGGTCTTCCTGTTTCTCTCTGATTTCATTGGGCGGCAGAACGGAAGCAGACTCCACCGACGCATTAAGTTCCCGAAGTAAGTCAGAAACCGCTTGGCCGCGCTTTTCCGGCGGATTGGTAAAATATACCTCCGCCCATCGCCCCATATGCGCCGCCAAAACCGGATTCAGCAGCGGATTCAACTCAGGATCCGGTAACTCCTGCGCGTCGAATTTGTCCCTAGGATGAGCCACTGGTACTTCTCCTGAGAATTTGGGATTACATATGATTGCACTACCGGCCAGGAAGGTTGTCAAATGGGATTGCTTGGAACTTGAATTTGGCGGGCGAAGGCGAGGCGAATTCAGTCGCAAGCCTTGCGATACGCAGGCTCGAACTGGTCTAACTGCGCATCTTTCTGGCTGGAGATCTTGCCTTTCGGGGTCTTACCGTAGAGATCGGACCCGGGACAGTAGTACAGGGCCGTGTGCAAATCGACCCAGACTTTGGTTTCGGGATTGCCTTTGTATTCGGGAGCGTCGGGAGCTTCGGCCAGTCCCATGCTGATTAGGAGTTTGTCGAATACGGAGAGGTCTGCGTTTGGGTCGAGTTGCTTGCGTCGATGCGCACTCCCGGAAACTGCGCTGCCGGTCCCAGTGGCCCCCACCGAATGGTCGGCCCAGATTCCCCAGCGAATCACTACCACCACCAGAATGAGCGCGACCGCGAGATAGAAATCGCCGCGTCGCGAACGCCAGAACCGCGCCAGCGCGCCTGGCGCCCGCGTGCCGGACACGGATTCCAGGAACTCGCGGGCCTTCGCCGCGGAAGTCCAGACAATATCCTGGTGCGGCACGACCATCGCTGTTGAGCGGCCCTTGACGCTTTCGTGCAGTTGTCCGTCAGACGAGACGCATCCCACAGCGGCATCTTCGGCGGCGCTTGTGCTGAGAAAAGGTCCCGACGGAGAATTCTCTTCAAGATCTGGCCCAGAAAATGGTCCCGGCTGTTGATCGGCGATCTCCTCTTCCGGAAAGGCTACGCGATCCTTGTGGTCAGCCATCGTCCGACGCGTCGCGTCTCCGCCCGGAATGGTTCCATTTGAAGGAGCCGCGGCAAATGTTTGCCGGTTCCTCTGCTGCATGAGCCCCGCAGATGCGAATTTGCTCTGCATGGTGGAGGGATGTTTGTCGCTGGCCCGCGGCGCGCCACAGTTCCCGCAAAATTGCTCCTTCGCCAACACATTACTTCCGCACTTCCAACAAGGACTCTCTCCTGTGGTGGCAGAGCTGGCGCTTAGAGTTGGGTGTGAAGTCGTAGCGGATCGATCCTCCGTCGTAGCTGCCAGACCCGGCTTGAGCCGTTCTATTGCCGCCAGCATCGTAGATCGTTCCGCCGCTATGGATTTTTTTAAATGCAACTCGGCATCGCGACCCATCGCTTCGGTTACAAGGCCGGCCATCAATTGGCAAGTGTGAATGTCCTGTTCCGCAAAGCCGTGAATCCGGTCGAAATAGAGTTCCAGAGCGCCTACTATGTCGCCGTCGCGGTAAATGGGCACTGCCAAGAGGGAAAGGATCCCTCGCTTTCGGCAAAGTTCAGGGTCGAACAGAAATTCCGTATTGACATCGTCGCTGCGAATTACCTTCCCGGTGCGCACGCTAGCCACACAAATCGCGGTGTTCAGAGGAGTCTCACTCCCGATGGGTAAAGCCGGAGCCCCTGTTCCGGCACGATAACGCACCGCTGTTCCCTCTAGAATGCCAATCGCCGCCCCGCTTGAGTTTGTGATTCGCGCCACTCTCTCGGCGACGACTGCCAAGGCGTCATCCAATCCGAGGTGGCGTACCTGAATCTGGCGTTGCGCTTCGACAATCTCCGCCAAGGTGAGCGTGTAGTCGCCGTCCGACGGCGAACGCTCTCGCGATTGTGGTGACCCTCTTTGTTGCAGGGCTTGACGTGCCAGCTCTTGCTGGAGTTTCTCGCTCTGGGACTCCAGGCTCTGTTCCAGCTCCCGTATCTTGCGGTTGTGCTCCTGCAGCACATACGCAGCCTCCAGCAGTTTTTCAAAAGTCTGCTCGTCGAGAACCGGCTTGTTGTCTTTGTCGGTCACGATCTTTACTGCCTGCTTATGGCCCGCTGGGGTGGTTTGGGGTTGAACGCCCGGAGACCAACCCTATTTTAGTGCAATTGCTCCACCAAAAAACTCTATTATGAAGGGATGCGGGCAAAGACACGTCCCGAGCTGAACGGGAGCGGTGCCCAGATGGCAGGGCAATGATGAAGGCACAACCCTACGAAATTCAAGGGCTTACGGGACCGGGTGGTCGACAAGCTTGAGCCAGCATTTCGGCACCTGGCAGATACGGTGCAAAGGTTACTCTCGTAAGCTGCAAGGCTATGCACACTAGACTGCAGAAAAATTCGCATTTTTCCCCGATGGCTCCCTGCCGGAGCGACGCAATTTATGGCCTAGGCCGGTCGCCGCCGAGATAGAAGTGCACGGCCGGCGTGATGATGAGCGACAGCACCATCGAAATCAAGACACCGCCAATTACCGCAATGGCCAGCGGTTGCAGCATCTGGGAACCAGCGCCGATGGCAAATGCCAGCGGCAACATCCCTGCGACCGTGGCCAGCGCCGTCATCACAATGGGCCGCAATCTGCGGCGGCCGGCTTGCAGGATAGCTTCTTCAGCGCTGCTGCCGAGGGCGCGCAGGCGTTCATCAGCATCGAGCAGGAGGATACCGTTCTTGGCAACGATACCGATCACCATAATCATGCCCATGAATGACGAGATATTGAACGTGGTCCGAGTGATCAGCAGCGCAATGAAAACACCGGACGTGGACAGCAGTGCCGAGGAAAGAATCGCAACCGGCGCGGCGAATGTGCCGAACTCAAACAACAGTACGATGAAAAGCAGCAGGACAGCCAGAATCAGAACCATCACCAGATCGTGGAAGGAACGTTGTTGTTCTTTGTAAGTCCCGCCGTATTCCACGCGAATGCTGGAAGGCAGATGCAAGCCGCTGACAACTTTTTGCACGGCAGCCATCCCGCTGCCCAGGTTCGTGCCCTCCAGGCGGGCGGTCACGGCAACCTGGCGTTGCAGGTTTTCGCGGCGGATCTCGGTCTGCCCGGGTGTTTCCACTACGGCAGCAAGCGCGCCCAGAGTCGCGGTATGGCCGCTGCTGCTGATGAGAAGCGTGTCGCGCATGGCCTCGAGGGAGGCCCGGTTCGCCTCAGGGAAGCGGACTCGCAAGGTGTAGGCGCGGCCATTTGCCACCACGGGCGTCGGGGCCGGTTCGCCTTCGAGGATGGCAGAAGCGTCCACCGCAATTTCTTCCGCGGTGAAACCTGCTCGCGCGGCCACGCTGGGATCCACCTGAAAAGTTACCGCCGGCCCGCTGATCGTGTTCTCGATGCCATTCAAAATATCGACCACGCCATTGACCTTCTGAATCGCGTCCGCCACTTTCGGCGCCCATTCCTCGAGCTGCTTGGGGTTCTCGGAAAACAACTTGATCTGCACGGGTTCTGGCGCGGACGTGAGGTCGCCGATCATATCCTGGAGAACCTGGATGAAGTCGAGATCGAGAGCAGGTTCCTGTTGCTTAATCTTTTCTCGCAACTCCGCCATGATTTCTTCCACATCCCGGTCGCGCTTCGACTTCAACTTCACCAGCACGTCGCCCGTGTTCGCTTCGGTTACGCTAACCATGCCCAATTGCAATCCAGTACGCCGCGAAGTACTCTCCACCTCAGGAGTCTCTCGCAGGATTTGTTCAACATGGCCAACCACGCGGTTGGTTTCCGACAGCGAACTGCCGGCGGGCATGATGTAGTCGATGACGAATCCTCCTTCGTCCATTTCCGGCAGCAGATCGGATCCGGAGAAGTGATAGCAGACATAAGAAACCAGGACCAGCGCGAAACTGAAGAGAACGAGTAGGCGGGGCCGCTGCAGAGCCCGGCGCAGCCAACGTTCGTGGAAATTCACTACGCGCAGGAAAAACCCGCTCAGATGTGCTTCCTCAGCGGCCAGCAAACTTTGAACATTGTCGGCTTCGGATTCGTTCTCTAAGGCCCTGGGAGAATCCGATCCCTCCCCGTTCGCGGCTTTCGTTCGGCCTGATGCTGGGTCTGATTCACCGTTCTCCTTCTCACGCTGCCCGCGAATGAAATACTGGCTCAAGTTGGGCGTCCAGGTAACGGCGAGCGCGAGGGAGGTCAGCAGGGCGACGCTCATGGTCACCGCCAGCGCGCGGAAAAATACGCCGGTCACGCCGGTGATGGCGATCAAGGGAATAAAAACCACGACCGGAGTGATAGTCGAGCCGATCAGCGGCGCCGTGATTTCCCGCAGCGCGCTGGCGATTGCCTCCATACGGTCCTGGCCGGCATCGCGATGCAGCACAATATTTTCCACCACCACAATGGCGTCGTCGATTACCAGACCGACCGCGGCTGCCAGGCCTCCCAGGGTCATCAGATCGAAGGTTTGCCCCATCACTTTGAGGGCGATGAACGTGACCATGACTGTGACCGGGATGACAAGTCCTGCTACGAGGGATGTTCCCCAATCCCGCAGGAACACAACCAGAATGATCGAAGCCAGCACCAGGCCCAGCAGAATGGCGTCGCGGACGCTCTTAATGGATTCGCTCACGATGATGGACTGGTCATAGAACGGCTGAATGTCCACGCTCGGCGGCAGAGTCTTGCGAATGCGCTCGATCTCGGTGTGGACCTCATCCGCAACCTGCACAGTATTGCCGTCGGGCTGGCGGTTGATGTTGAGTAGTACCGCTGGTTTTCCGTTGGCCGTCACGACGGTGTAGACCGGCTTGACATTGGGTGCGACCGCAGCCACATCGCGAATCCGGACTGGAATTCCGGCGGGCGTGCTCTTGATTACCGTGTCGGCAATCTGTTCTGGAGTCTGTACCTGGCCATTCACCAGACCGAGAAAGAGTTGGTGATTGCGTTCCAGCAGTCCGGGCGAGTCCACCAGATTGGTGCGGCGTACGGCATCGAGAATATCGGTCACCGTTACGCTTGCGGTCAGCAGCTTGGCCGGGTCGGGAGTGATTTGAAATTCGGGTTCCTGTCCGCCTTGAACTATGACTGTCGCAACTCCCTCCAGGCGGTTCAACCGCGGCTTCATCTCGTACGTCGCCATCTCCCACAGCCGGGTTTGCGGCACCGTCGCTGAGGTGAGACTGTAGCCGACGATGGGGAAGCTGGCGAAGGTCATGCGGTGGGCCTCCACTTTGGCGGTGGGAGGAAGCTCTGGCTGCACGCGCGACAAGGCCGCATTTACATACTGCAAGGTCTGGAACATATCCAGGTCCCAGCGAAAATAGAGATCCACTTCGGCGGAGCCGCGGCTGGTAATCGAACGGACCGTCAGCAGTCCGGGGACGCTGTTAACGGCTTCTTCGATTGGCCGAGTCACGGTTACCATCATCTGATCGATGGGCATCACGCCGTTATCCACGGCGATCAGCACTCGAGGAAAATTTGTATTGGGGAACACCGACACCGGGATGGTGAAGGCCAGATAACCACCCAGCAGCGCCAGGGTTAGAATGAGGAAAATCATTGGACGGGAATGGCGCGCCACCCAGTGATCGGATTTTTTATGAGTCACGCAGTGGCTCCGCGGCGCTTATTTCTCACGTTTCTCACTGGAGGATTCCTTAGGTGTTTCCTTCGGAGTCTCGGCGGGCGCTTCAACTTTGATTTTGGTGTTGTCAGGCAAGCCGTAAGCGCCGGTCGAGACCACTTTGTCGCTCTCGGTCACGCCTTCGAGAATCTGTACGTCGTCGTCTTGCCGTATGCCCAGCTTAACTGTTTTCTGGTGAGCCTTACTGTCGCTGCCCACGACCATCACCGCTGAAGTTCCATCTGCCGCCGTGATCACGGCGGCTGCGGGAACGACCAGAGCGTCCTTCACTGTCTTCGCGGTGAGCGAAAGTTGCACGCTCGTCCCAGGCTTCAGTTGCTGTTTTGGATTCTTGGCCTCCAGCCAGACTTCGACTGTCGTGCTGTTCGGGTCGAGGGCTGGGCTCACTACTGTGACCCTACCCTCAACAGGCTCTTCCAGCCCCGGCACGGCCATAGTTCCTTTATCCCCAACCTTGAGCAGAGCGGCATCGGCTTGGGGGATGTGCGCCTTGGCAATCACTGCGGAAATGTCCATCACGGTCACGATCGCCGTACCTGCTGCCGCCATCTCGCCGGGATAAAGTGGGCGCTCCGTGACCACGCCGTCAATCGGGCTGCGAATCTCGGAGTAGCTGAGTTGCGCCTCCGCTCCCAGATATTTGCCTTTTGCCGATTCCAATTGCCCCGCTGCCGCCTTCAGTTCCTGCTGTCTTCCGATTGCCTGCAGCGTATCGAGATGGCGCTTCGCAATTGAATATTGATTGCGGGCCTGGACGATTTCGACTCCCGATTGATCCAGTTCCTTCCGCGGTAAAGCTCCTTCCTGATAGAGCTGCTGGCGGCTTTGGTAGATTTTTTCCTGCGCGTCCAGCGCTTGTTTAGCCTGCTGCGCATCCGCTTCCGCTTTCTGCAGTTCTTCAGGCAGTCCAGCAGCGGTTGTGGTTTCGTACGTAGCCTGTGCCTGGCTGAAGGCTCCTTTGTTTTCTTGCGCAGCCGCACTCAGGTCGCGATTTTCGAGGATGGCCAATACCTGGCCCTTATGCACCGGGCTGCCGCGTTTGATGAGAAATCTCTGCACGGGAGCGCTGATCTTGGAAACGATCGCCGCCTGTTGCCGGGGAAAAAGAATGGCCTGGGTCTTGATTACATGCTGGATGGTCGTCTTTTCGACCGGAGCTACCTGCACACTGACGGTCGGTTCTTTATCGCCCTTGTCCTTGGAGCAGGCCGAGATCAAGAGAAGGCTGATGATGGCCGCAGGCGCCAGCAACCTGCGCGTTGGGCGGAGACTCTGCAGCGGCCGCAGGTTATGCTGCAGATGATGAGGATCCTCAGCGAGTCGGTGGTGGATCATTCTGGCTAGAAGCTCCCCGTCAGAGTTTGCAATGTGGCGACTGCCACCCGGTACCGGACTTGTCCGTCGTCATAGGCGTTGCGGGCTTGGGTCAGCGTGTTCTGCGCGTCCACGATTTCCAGCACCGTCGATTCGCCGGCCTGATAGCGCAGGTTAGTTAGGCGAAGACTGTCGGCGGCCATTTCGGCCGAACTGGCCAGCGACTCCATCTCCGACCGCGCCATGTTCGCCTCTTCATAAAACTGTTGCAGGTGGCTCAGCAGTTGGCGCTGTTCGTGGCTCAATTCCAGGCGGGCCTGATCCCGGCGCAACTCGGCTTGCTTCAACTTACTGCGATCCGCACCCCAATTGAAGATGGGAATCTGCAAAGTAGCCACGGTGGAGTAACCGAGATCACGCACGCCGTTGACGCGGGTGGCAAATTTATTCGAGTCGATGCCGTAAAAGTAGTCGACGCTCAAGGAAGGCAGCAATCCCCCCCAGGCGGCGGTGACTTGATGGTTGGCGACGGCCAGCGCCGCTAAAGCGGCGCGCAAGTCCGGATTATTTTTCTTGCCTGCCACTTGCACTTCGGTAAACGCGGGCAGTGGTTCCGGGGTTTGGAGGTCATCGACCACGCTAAAGTTCTGGTTCCAGTCGGCGAAGACCATCACCGCGAGATCCAGCCGGCTGTGCTGCATGGCGAGTTGGGCCTCCTGTAAATCGCGCCGTCGCTGTTGTGCCTGAATATTGGCCTTGACGACATCCGCGCGCGCCACCTCGCCGCCGTTCTGCAGATCCTGGCTGATCTTCAGAAACCGTTGCGCCTCGGTGTCGGCGCGCTGCGCCGTCGCATACTTGCGTTGAGCGACGACCAGGCCGTAGTAAGACTGGGTCACTGTAACCACCAGACCGCGTGCGGCGATCTCCGCTTTGGCCCGCGATTGCGCCAACGCAGCTGAAGAACGCCGATAGTCCGCGAAATTGGTGAGCGAAATGGCTTCGTGAGCGTTTCCCTGGCTGATGTATTCGTGCACGCCGTTATTAGCAATGAAACGGCTGGAGGGGCAGGTGGCGCTGAGCGCGCAGGCAGGTGGCTGGCCGGTGCCCTCGGTGTAAATGAAAGAGTTATTGTAGGTCACGTCGGGAAGCAGTGCGGCACGTGCTTGTACGCGATCCTCCCGCGCTACGCCCAAGTCAGTCAGCGCCGAGTGGTATTGAGGATCATTCGCGCGAGTCCGCTCCAGAGCATCTTGCAGCGTGATCGTCAATTGAGTTCCGTCGCTAGCCTGAGAATTTGCGGCTTGTGCTTGTGATGGAGGCGAGACTTCCAACGTCGAGGGCGACGCCTGTGCAAAAAGGGTCGGCCTTACGGCGGCGAGCACCAAAATGAACACCGCCGCAATTCGGCGAGGTCCATTTTGGAACATTGGAGTTTTCTTGCCGCGACGAAGAATTCCTTTGGTTTTCACAGAACACCTCGCAAGCCAATCGATCGAGTCCCGCATACCTTCAAGAATTTGAAGGCAAAAGGCTTATCTTGATGGGTAGCGGGGAAGAGGGGCAATCCGGATTGCACGGTATATATCTCTTGGAAAACTCGGCCAGGGCCATGCCCATGTGGAGCTGTCGCCATCGATTCTCCTGTCCTCCGCCCGATTTGGGACGGTCTAGCCTAGCATGGAGTTTCTGAACTTCTTCTGAAAGCGCTGGTTCTTGCCCCTAAGTGCAAGCACATGCTTGCCTTAGAACGCTCACGCATAAAAGTGAAGGTTTGGCGAAGGATGTGCTTAACCGAAGATGTGGGCCGTTGATCAGAAAATGACAAACAAATGTGATAACGAAGGAGAACCGCTGTGATGAATGCTGTGATGGATATCGACCGAATAAAAATTACGCCGCGGGATCAGCAAGTGCTCGATCTGCTGGTGCAAGGTTGCAGCAACAAGGAAATTGCCGGGCAGTTGAGCATCAGCCCGCGCACCGTGAAACAGCATTTGCGCACGCTTTTTCTGCGCGCCGGAATTCGGGAGGGGCGCAAGCGGGTGAGGCTGGCTACCGCCGCATTCGAGAAAGCAGAGGTGAAGTATGATGCCTCGTGAGCGTTTAACTCCAAAGGAACTACAAGTGGCCACCCTCGTCTGGGAGGGTCTTACCAATCGTGAAATCGGCAAGCTTCTGGGGACGACCGAGCAGGTCATTAAGAATCACCTGCGCAGCACCTTCGATAAACTCGGAGTCTGGAGCCGGCTTGAGTTGGCAATGTATGTTGCTTGCCACGGGGGCAAAAATTGGCTGGAAGCGTCTGAACGTCCGGTGTTCGCCCAGCCTCGCGAGGCGGCAAGCTAGTTGGAAGGGGGCGGATTCTGCGAAGGTCCGGGGTGGTAATTTATTTCCCCATGAACCCGCCGCCTGCTCGCCGCTCTGGGACACTGGACAACTGCTGCAAAAGGTTTGCACTTCAGTCCTGCGGCTCCGCTTTGAACTTGCGGCAAGATTATGAATGAAAAAGACTTGCTGGGTTTCTACAGTGGGAAGGCAAATTGCACTAGAAAGACGACCCAACCGAGCGGGCTCGGAAGTAGCCTTGAGCCGGCTCCGCAGTCCCTGGGCGGAGCGGTATGGATTACAAAGAAACCTTTTGGATGGCTTGCGACTCAACTGAGCAGTTGAGGGCGGAATATGGCCCGTTTCACACTCGCGCCGAGGCCGAAACGGAAGCCCGTAAGCTCGGGTTCAGCTACCTTTTGCGTTACGAACACATGCTCGATGCAAACGAAGAGATCCAGGAAGTTCGCTGTATCTTTGTCGAATTGCCGGGGACGGTTGTCACGGAAGTTTCCCCGGTCAGCCTGCACACCCGTTGCGCCACCTGCGGTGAATCCGCCACGCACGATCATTCCTGGCAAGCGGAAGTGTGGGCAGACATCCACGAGTTCGAACATTCCCGCCATCGCGTGCGCCTTTTCGAACACGCACGGGGCAAGGGCCTGAAGGAAATCGCTGGCTGGCGCGGATAGCTTTCCCCGCTCGAAGGAAAGGGTCACGCAGCGGTTGACAGTTGGCTGGCCGCCGCCCGATCGAGAAACCAAATCAACTTACCGTTCGTGGGCTGCACCAATTTGGATGGATATTTTTCCGCGGGAGCGCTGCCTTCCAAGACTTCATGCACAGCCGCGGCCTTGTCTGCTCCACTCACCAGGAACGCCACGCAACGGGCTGCGTTCAGCACTGGCAGGGTAAACGTAATCCGGCTGGCCTTCAGTTTTTCCACCCAGTTCGCCACCACGAGCCGCGATTTTTCCTGCAACGCCGCGCTTTCTGGGAACAATGACGCGGTATGTCCATCCGGCCCCATGCCCAGCAGGATCAAATCAAAGCGGGGAAGGTCGCCTGCGTCCAACGCGAAAAACTTCCGCACAGTTTGCTCGTAAGCTTCCGCCGCCGCAACCGCATCCTCCTTCTCTGCTGGGATTGGAAAGACGTTTCCTGGTGGAATGGCAACCTTCGACAGCAGCGCTTCCCGCGCCATGCCGTAGTTGCTGTCCGGATCGTTCGGGGTAACATGACGCTCATCGCCCCAGAAAAAGAACATCTGAGCCCAGGGCAGGGTAGTGTTGGCGTT
>WNFE01005326.1_pt1 | contig 10844 bp, 7 predicted proteins | sample 5400451 | NCBI WGS metagenome assembly WNFE01 (sample SAMN13153344, study PRJNA577476) | soil metagenome | isolation source: 200 cm saprolite under Douglas fir tree site 2 hole 2 | place: USA:California | collected 2015-04-18
CTTGTGCGGGAGGTCGAGCAATTTCTGGTCGTTGGTGTAGGAGTGAATGGTGGTCATGGTGCCGCTGTTGATGCCGAAGGTGTCCTGGAGGACCTTGGCGACGGGAGCGAGGCAGTTGGTGGTGCAGGAAGCGTTGGAAATGACGTGGTGCTTCGCGGGGTCGTAAGTCTTGTCGTTCACGCCAAGGACGAACGTGGCGTCGGGACCATCGGCAGGAGCGGAGATGATGACTTTTTTCACCGGTGCGCGGAGGTGCTTTTTCGCCTCAGGGCCCTTGGTGAAGAGGCCGGTGGATTCGACGACGATATCGGCGCCAACGGAAGCCCAATCGATTTCGGCGGGATCCTTTACCTTGAAAACTTTGAAGCTCCTGCCTTCGACGGCGATGGTGTCATCAGTGTGCGTGACGTTATGCGGGAGATTGCCGAGGACCGAGTCGTATTTCAAAAGGTGCGCGAGGGTCTTCGCATCGGTGATGTCGTTGACGGCGACGAATTGAATGTCCTTGTCGTCGAGCGCCGTGCGCATGATGTTGCGTCCGATGCGGCCGAACCCGTTGATGCCAACCCTGATGGGCATTCCATCCTCCGAGTGGGGTGAGAAACAAGCGGCTGTATTGGAGCGAATGACGGCCGCAGGCCAAACAGGAAATGCTATGGGCTCCGTGGACAAAAGTCAACGCGGGGAAAAGCAGGCCGCTATAATGAGCGGCGATGAAGGACCGTTCCCCTGCGTCGGTTTTGCGCTGGCTGTTCGATTCGGAGCGTGGCGCCGCGGACCGCTTGCTTCCGCGCTGGATTTTTCTGCGCGCGCTTGGGTTGATCTATTACTCCGCGTTTTTCTCGCTGGTGCTTCAAATCCGAGGATTGATTGGGCCGCGGGGAATCCTTCCCGCCGGCGAATATTTGCAAGCGCTGGCGGAACGGTTCGGCCATGCCGGCTACTGGTACGCGCCGACGCTGCTGTGGTTTTCGAGCAGCGCGCACATGGTCTCGGGAATTTGCTGGGCGGGCATGATTGCGTCGCTGCTGCTGGTTTTGAATTTCTGGCCGCGCGGAATGCTCGCGATTTGTTTTGTGTGTTTCCTCTCGTTCGTGAGCGCCGCGCAGGATTTCTCCGGTTATCAATCCGACGGGATGCTGCTGGAAGCGGGATTCCTCGGGATGTTCTTCGCGCCGCGGGGATTCCGCCCGGGGTGGGGCGAGGCGAACCCGCCGTCGCGGGCGAGCCTGTTGCTGCTGATCTGGGAGTGCTTCCGGATCTATTTCGAATCGGGGATCGCAAAAATCATGGGAGGCGACCCGCAATGGCGGCATTTCACACCTGGATCGGGTGGCACATGCAACATCTGCCGCACTGGTTCCACGCGGCGACGGCCTTTGGGACGCTGGCGCTGGAACTGGCGCTGGCGTGGATGATGTTTCTGCCGCGGCGCTTTCGAATTGTCTGCTTTTTGATCGTGACGCCGTGGCAGATCGGCATCATTCTTTCCGCAAACTACACGTTCCTGAATTACCTGGTCCTCGCACTGGGAATTCTGCTGGTTGACGACCGTTTCGTGCTGCACTATTTGCCACGATTCTGGAAGAAAAGTTTCCTCGCCACCAAGGAGGCGAAACCCCTGGCGGAGCCGAAACCGGAGCAAAGTTGGCGCAAGGCACTCCGTGCGCAACACTCCGCGCTGAAGCTTGCAGTGACTGCAGTGATGCTCGCGTGGATTTTTTACGCGACGCTCGCAGAAATGGCCTGGATGGTGAAGCCCCTGCCGCTGCCGACGACACCGGTCTCGGCTTTGGAACCCTTTCGAATCGCGAATCGCTTCGGGCTGTTTGCCATGATGACGCGCGGCCGCTACGAAATCGAATTCCAGGGCTCGGACGATGGGCAAGCCTGGCTCATCTATCCCTTCCGCTTCAAGCCGCAGGATCCGGCGAAGCCGCCGGGAATTTACGCGCCCTATCAGCCCCGGTTCGATTGGAATCTATGGTTTGCGTCGCTGAGTTCCTGGCGACAGGAACCCATCATTGTGCGCACGGAACAGAGCTTGCTGCGGGGTGATGCGGATGTTCTCTCGCTCTTCGCAGGCACTCCGTTCCCGCATGGCCCACCGCGCCAGGTGCGCGTCGTGATTTGGCAATACTGGTTCACGACGCCAACCGAAAAACGCGCGCAAGGGCTCTGGTGGAGGCGGCAACTCCTCGGCCTCTACGCGCCCACGCTGGAGCGCGAAGCGGATGGAAGAATTGTCGTGCTGCAATGGCCGCCGGGGATGGAACCGCGGGAGTGATACCGCGGCCCGGTCACGGATGAGAGCAAGAAGAATTTATAGTAAGCCGCAACAATTCAGAGCGGACGAATACAAAAAATATCTTGTTAGAAATACCAAAACTACTGCGGGAACTGCTTAATGCTGGTGACGCGCTCGCCCATGAAGCGCACGAAAACGGTTCTTGACGGCGGCTGACCGTAGATCCAATCCTCGATGTCGTTGCCGTCCGAATCGCGCTCGCGGACCTTGTGATCGGGCTTGCCGATGGCCGCGACGACTTCTTCGCGGTCCATGCCGACGACGGGCCGGCGGTCCTGGATGGCCCTCTTCATTTCGGGCGGCAGCGTATCGAACCACTGGACCGCCGCGGAACGCGCTTTGGCAAAATCAAGAAAAGGCGAAAGGAGTTGCTTCAAGTCTTCGGGCGTCATGTCCGGGAGCTGCTTGTTGAATTCCAGAAAAATGGTGCTGCCGGCACCGGGCCGCAAGCCCGGCGGCCCGGCATCCTGCGTTGAAGTGGTCTGTACCGGGGGATAACCGCCCCCCAGACCGATCTGAAGATGATCCCGCCAGCGCCTCTTCCCGCGGCCACCTCCGTTCAAATCCACAATGATTTGATGATCGCGAAATTCCAGCCTGGTAATTTGCACGTTATCGCCGGTATTGACCGCCGCGCCATGCGTGGCGACAGCACGGTCCAGGATCTCGTTGTCCAGCGGCTTGCCCACATGAAGGAGAAAGCCTTCTTTCCCGGCAGGGAGCGGCTTAACGGCCTTGGCAAATTCGCCGGAGACGTAGCGGATCAAGGCCAGTTTCGAGCTTTCCTGGAGCGGGGTATTTTTTGCGCCGATGGATGCTTTCGTCTGAGATAGCGTCTGGCCCTGGGATTCGTTTGCAGGCAGCCCGGCGTTGGGAAAGAGGGGGATTTCCTCGTCCGACGGGAAGCTGACAGCCGGGCTCGAGGACGAACGCAGACTGTTGATCCGCGGAACATCCGCATCGGCCAAGAGCAAAAAGGCTAGAGATAAGAAAGACCAGTTCATGAGCGCCGTGGACCGTCCCTCCGGTCCCCTGTCCCTATTCTATGATGCATTGGCTTCTCTGAAAAGGTGTCACTCACGGGACGAACGGCACTTCCAGGACCTGTACGAAGTGGAAGTCGAAGTGTACTTCCGTCGGGCGTGTAGGCCATTCCCTCAACGGGACACGACTTGCACGCCCTGGCGGTCGATGGTCGCTGGCAGAACTTCCCCGCCCGCCTCCACAACGCTCTTTTCCACGCGCTTCCGGGCATCCGGTTCGATGAGTAGCACAACGCAGCCTCCGCCCCCAGCGCCGCAGACTTTTCCCGCCAGGGCACCATTGCGCCGGGCGCCCGCGATGACGCGGTCGATGGTCTTGGTGGAAATGGTGGGGAGGTTCCGCTTGCGGAAGGACCATTCTTCGCGCATCAGCCGGCCCGCTTCGTGCCAATTGTGTGCTTCGAGGGCGAGGCGCATGCCTTGGGCGACTTCGGAGATGCGCTCGAGACTGATCTGAACGGCGCGCTTCCCGCCGATGTGCGCTTTGTAGACTTCCCAATTATTGATGCCGTGCTGGCGCGGCTTGCCGGTGTAGCAAACCAGCACGCGGCACTGCAGCTCGTCGAGATCGACGCGCAACTCGACGCGATGCTCACCGCCCGGAGGAAGTTCAATTGCTGCCGCTCCACCAAAGGCCGGAGGGTAATGATCCTGGGTGCCGGTGGGAACATTGATGACGATGGCTTCGGCATCGCGGCTGATGTGGATCCAGTCGACTTTGCTCTTCCCTGCTCCGGTGAAGCGATCGAGCGCGGCGCAAATGGCCACGGCCATGGCGCTGGAGCCGCCGATACCTGCGCCCGCGGGAGCCTCCGAATCCGTAGTGAGCGTGAAGCCGCCCTGGGGCTGGAAGAATTTGACGATCTCAGCGAGAAGCGGGAGGCGGTAGCGCTTGGTTTTCACAAGCGCGGCGAAGGAAGCAAAACTTTCTTCGCGCTGGATGTCGCGGGAAACCAACATAACGCGGCTGTCGCCAGCAGGATGCGTTTCGATGACACAAGTAGCGTAGAGCGAAATGGCGGCGTTTACCGTGACGGCTCCGGGATGGAACAAATAGAGCGGCCAGATGTCAAGGGTGCCCCCGGCGAAGTCCACGCGGGTCGGTGCTCTGGATTCGATGATCATGAGTGCCCCAAGTTCGTTGTCGCGGAGATTTTAATCGAGCCAGTTTGACGGAACGGGTCGCGAACCTCAAGCAAGGAGCCTGAAGGCTGTCAACGGCGAGGTAATGCCAGCCCGAGCAGCGGACGAGGAACGGTCCAATCCGGCAAACTTCGCGCGCTTTAGCTTCCGCCGGCGGAGGCGGCACGGTTGCGGGCCAGGAGTTGGGGCCCTTCCTTCTTTTCCTGGGCGAGAGCGGGGTTGGGCTCAAAGCACCGGCGGCAGCGGGCTTCGTAAGCGCCGGAAGCGCCGACGACGATCAGCTCTTCGCTTTCGACCAGGCGCTGGGTGTGGACGGCGGGATTGCCGCAACGCACGCAGATGGCGAGCAGCTTGGTAATCTCTTCGGCGACGGCGAGAAGGCGCGGCATGGGTTCGAACGGGCGGCCGCGGTAATCCGTATCCAAACCGGCGACAATGACGCGCTTGCCCAGATTGGCAAGTTTGGTGCAAACCTCAACAACTTCGTCGCCAAGGAATTGCGCTTCGTCGATGCCGATCACTTCTGTGCGCGGCGACAGTTTCTCCAGGATTTCGGCCGCCTTGAAGACATTGTCGGAAGGAATGCCGAGGCCGGAGTGCGACACGATTTCGTTGGCGGCGTAGCGCTCGTCAATCGCAGGCTTGAAGATTTGCACGCGCTGGCGCGCGATCTCCGCGCGACGCAGCCTGCGGATCAATTCCTCGCTCTTGCCGGAAAACATCGGGCCGACGACGACTTCGATCCAGCCCATATTGCCTTTGACGATGTCCACGGTTGCTCCTTGGGAGTCAGGCGCGTTCCGAAACCTCTGTCACGCGCCGCGCCACAATCAAATCTTCCGCGCCGCCGCAAATGATCGCGCCCTACTGTTGCGCACCTGCAGCGACGGCTGCGGCCCCATACATGCTTTCATTATAGAACGGGGCGAAGGCCGCAACCACGGCAACGCGAAATGCTTCCTGGCGGGTGATGAAATTACTTGAAAGCACGCCCCAAGCTCCCTGGGCATCGCGAATGCCCACGGCGCCGGCAAATTTATCGATGGCAACGGAAAGTTCGACGCCATTATCGAGCACTTCGCGGGCAAGGGTTTCCGGAATCTCGATGCCGCCAGAGCGGCCGTAATGACCACGAGCTCCATTGGAAACATAGGCCCAGCTCTCGAGGAAGACGTGACGATGCCCGATTTGCTTCGAGGCCGCATGCCGCAGCATTTCCTCAGGCGTCGCGCTTTCCTGGACAACATCAAGACCGCCCTCCAGGCCCACGAAGTACTTCCAGGCAGCCCCATTTTGTCGAGCAAGTCGCACCAGTGCTTCCGCGCGTTGACGCGCGCCACGCATCAATTCTTCCCGCGATAAAGGCGTATGGCTGACCCCGCTTTCGACTTCCACGCCAACGACTTCGAACTGGGTTTCGGGAGCAAGTACGGCCGAGAATAGGTCGAGTGCTTCGCTTACGGCGTTGAGTTTCGGGCCGCGCTTGGTGCCTACGGCAAGAATGATCTTTTTCATGTGGGCGAGAATCGACAAGTCGATTCTAACGGCACTTCGCTGGAAATTTCACGGAAAATTCATGAGGTTGAGGAAATCTCGTGAGGGAGAAGGAGCGTTTAAGGGAGGCAGTTTTCTCTGGCTGAGGTGAATGTGAGAAACCGGGACTAAGATCGGGGCGGGGATGATGACCTCCGCGCGAAGCCAATTGCGATCAAGAAGAGAGTCGCGATTTCCAGAGCGGAGCCCAGGACCGCGAGGAGCGAAGGCACAGCGCCATGATTGTAGGTCTGAAGCAGAACACCAAAGGGAAAAAGCACGGCTCCCAAAAGCGCGCCCCAAGCGAGCAGAGCCTTCCATTTATCCGAGAAAGCCAGGCGATCGAAGTAGATCGCCAAGGTAATCAGGAGCATCGCAAGGCCGATCCAGTGGCTGTGCACGTCGACCTGACGGTCATAGACGAATTTCGCCTCCTTGTAGTGCTGCAGATAAGAACCCACAAGGTCAGCGTTTCTTTGCGCGGCGCTGGTAAATGCCCCGGCCAGTGAGGTGCCGATTCCGATGAGGGCCTGGTGTTCGGCAAAGAGCGCGTACCACAAGCCGTAACCCATTCCCCAGATGGCGAGGGCCAGGCCACCGAAGAGAAGAACGCGGCGCGCGGTGCTCACGAGCGAATCCCTCCGGGCGCTTGTGGAGCGGCAGCGTCCCATTGACCCGTGCAGCGCAGGATTCCCACCCACATGGCCAACATAGCAAGAATGATGAGCAAGCCGCCGAGATCGGCCAGTCCGCCGGCGACGAGGCCGAATTTTAGCTCCAGCAGAACGCAAATGGGAAGAATGGCTGAACCCAACAGCAGCACCACGGCCCAGCGGCGCTTCCAGCTCTCCCGGAGATTCACATACGGCTGGAAGAGCGCAAGCAGCATCGCCAGCAGGCCGAACTCGATGGCGTGTGCGTGGGCGGCAATCTTGACGGCTTTTTCGCCCTGGAGCTGGCCGTAATCGGCGAGCACCCGGTCAACGGCGTCCCGGTTTTGCGCGGCGGCGGCGATGCTCAATTGAGAGAAATCCGCAAAGTCGCGTGCTTCGTGTCCGTAAAGATCGAACGCGGCGTAGTAAGCGCCGAGGAGAAAGCCGAAGAACACCAGAAGCGTCCCTCCTGCGAGGAGCAGCCGAGCCACTGGGTCGAGCGAAAGCAACAAGCCGTCTCTGAGATTTTTACGTGCCGGGGAACGAAAATTCCGCCATAAACCAACAAGGCAGGCGAGCGTGGCGGCGATAACGAGGAAGCCTCCGAAATCTGCGGCGATGCTCGCCCAACCGATGGCCGAGAAAGGGCTGTAAACAAGTCCCACATAAGCAATGAGGAAGACGCCCACGGGAAGAAGGCTGGAGCCCACCAGGAAAGTCCAAGCCACTCGGCGTTTTGTGCGCGGGGCTAGCGCGATCCAGGGTTCCACAACCGCCAAAAGCAGGGCGAGATAACCGAAATCGATCATGTGGACGTGCGTGTCCACCTTGGTGCCGCGGTTCTCGAGAAATTTACCCACGTTTTGAAAATACGATTGAACCGCGCCTGCGTTCCCATCCAGCGCCGCGTGCGCTGCGCCCGCGAGATTTGTTCCAACCCGTGTCGCATTTTGGTGGAGGACAAAAACGGCAAAAATGTCGCCGAAGAGCATTCCCGCGAGAATCAGCCCGATGCCCCCAAGAAGAAACAGGCGGCGCGCTCCGAGAGGTGGAAAGGATTCACTTGCGGCCGGATCGAGATATAAGCCGGTGGAAGATGGGACGGAAGTCATGATTCATCCGGCGTGATGTCCGTTCCGGCGGCAGCTTGGAGGCCGCCGCCGGAGATCGGAAGAAGCGACGCCAAGAAAGCACTCAGAAATTGAACTTGACCGCCAACTGAATCTGGCGAGGGTTATTGACGGCGCGCGGCGTGCCGTAGAGCGGACTGGGCGAACCTTCCAGGTTGTTTGTTGGCGTTTTGGGACAACCGGAGGCCGTCGGGTCGAACGGGCAGAAGCCCGCGGCATCATAGACCGTGTTGAAGTAACGAACGTTTAATGTGTTGGAGAGGTTGAAAGCCTCGGCGATGAGTTCGAGGCTCCGTTTCTCGCGGAAGTCAAGCTTGCGGGAGAGGCGCACATCCACGGATCGGAAATTGTCGCCTACAAAGGTATTGCGCGGCTCGATTCCCACGCGGTCGTTGTTGTCGAAGACATCGCCGTTGGCGTCAAAACCCGCGAACTTGGTGAAACGCAGGGGCGACTGAATTGTTGCGATAAGACCGAAGAGGAAGTCACGGCCAATCGGGCCCCAAGACTTGGGGGACGATACAGTGCCATTCAAGACGAGCCTCTGACGCACGTCGTCACTGGAGACGGCGCGCTCGGCGCGGAAGTTTTTGGAATCCTGTGGAACAAGCACGAAGCTGGGGTTCGGTCCGTCGTCAATACTCTTAGCCAGAGTGTAACTGATCCCGTAGGCGAAATTATGGTGCAGCCGCCTGTTCACGTTGAGCAGCAATCCGTCGTAAACCGAATCCCAACGCGAGGTTGCCTCGAAATAGATGCCATAGTTGCATTGGCGCGTACCCGGGGAACCGACGGGAGATTGGCATACGTTATTAGGATCAACCACGAAATAAGTGTTCTTCGGACCAATTCGCCCTTGTGAATCGTGCAACTGCACCACCGCAGTCGGATCAGGCTGATTCACGTTGAAAAAGCTGCCAAGATGGACGCCACGAATGTGCAGTCCACTGATGCTGACTGTCGTATCCGGTAGGGGGTCAAATTCGATGGCGAGACTCGCTTGGATGCCGTAGGGATTCTTGTGGTCTTGGATAAATCGCACGGCCACAACATCGCCGAAGAAACCGCATTGTGAAAGAGTTGTTTCCCCGGGAAAACAGACGTTTGGAAAGGGTACGGCATCGGGGTAAGTCCCCGTAGTCATAAGATTGCTAAGGCCAAGGGCGGTGATTCCTGGCTGGCTTGCAAACGCAAAGATCCGGGTCGCAGCGTTCAGAGAATCCTCGAAAGGACGTCCGGGATATTTCCCCAAAGTGCCGCCGCACGAAGGCCGTTGGCAGGCGAGCAGCGGCGCCGGGATGATTCCGTGGAAGAGGCCAAATCCGGCGCGCACCACGACGTTGTGTTTTGTGCCCACGTTGTAGGCAAGGCCGAGTCGCGGATCGAAATTCTTCCACTGGGTGCTGAGTACGTTTGAAGGCCAGGTCTCCCATTCCCAGCGGATACCGCCATTCAAAGTCAGGCGATTTGTGGCACGCCACTTGTCCTGAATGAACATGCCGTCGTAACTGTGATCGAGCGTTCCCTGCGCTTCATTGCGGATCGCCGCCGGTATCGAAGTGCCCTGAAATGCGGAAGGGCTGATCGATTTTTCCGTAAAATTGGACGCGGCATCAAAGCGCTCAAGGAAAATCACGAATGGGTGCTGGCAACCGGAGGGTCCAGGACCTCCGGGATCTGACGTTGGCGATACGCATTGAGAGCCGACGACGCCATCGTTTCCGAGATAAGCGCCAAGGCTCCCGAAATGAGCCTCGAAGGGATAGAAGAGGGGAAACGATTCTTGCGTGCGCACCCAGTTGTAATTGGCCCCGAAAGAAATGGTGTGCTTGTTCAAACTGCGCGTAACGTTGTCCACAATTTCATAGCGGGACTCCCGGTAAAACTCGGGGTTACCGCGGTTCACGCCGGTCGTGAACACGTTGGAGAGTTCCAGGTGCGGCTGGGTGGAGACGGATGGAAAGTTGAACGAGCGCCGGGCGAATTGCATGCGAAGCTCGTTTACGAGTTTCGGAGAAATGACCGAGGCCAAGCTGCCCGCCAGCGATTGATCGCGATAGAAATTGTTCCTGAAGGTCGAAGGCAGGTCGAAACCGTCGCTCAGCGGCGACTGATTGAGAAGCCGTCCGTCATTGATGAAATAGCGCTCGTAAAAATTGTGCTTTTCTCCGAACCGTCGGTCCAGTCGGATAAATCCATTGTCTGTGTCATTCGTGCCTAAAACGCTGCCGAGATCTGGTTCCTTCGGAAGGCCGTAGACGGTCTTCACCTCGTTGATGGCCTTGATGTTTTGCAACACAGCGGAGTTATAGAAGTGCGACTCGGCTCGGCGCTGAAGCTCATAGTTGCCGTAGAAGAAGGACTTGTCTTTCTGGATCGGCCCGCCAATTGCGCCGCCAAACTGATTCTGCCGGAGAACGTGAGCTCCTTTTGCCTGCAGGAGGTTGATGGCGTCCAGTTTGTTGTTGCGGAAGTATTCATAAAGGATGCCGTGCCATTCGTTGGTGCCGCTCCGGGTGATGATGTTGACGATCCCGGCCGTGGCGCGGCCGAATTCCGCCGAATAATCTGTATTGATGACGCGGAACTCCTGGACCGACTCTTGCGGCGGAGTCCCGCGCTGGATCCCCGACGCGGTGGAAATGTCGTCGGCGCCGTCGACAGCGATGAAGTTGTAGTGGATGTTCTGGCCGGCGAAGGAAAGCTTGGTTACCGGCTCGACGATTACGTCCGTACTGCCGGAGGTTGTGTTTCCGATGGCTACGGCCGGAGAGAGCAAGGCGAAGTCAATGAACTCGCGGCCGTTTACCGGCAGATTGATGATCTGCCGCTCTGTGATCACCGTACTCACTTGCGTGCGCGTCGGCTCTGCCAGTTCGGAGGTAGCTTCCACTTCGACCTTCTGCTCCACTTCACCCGGCGAGAGAGTGAAGTCCAGATCGGCGGCCTGTCCGACCTGCAGTGTGATTGTCCTGGTCTGTTTGCGGAACCCGGAGAAGTCCACGGTGACTTTGTAGTCGCCGGCCGGAAGAGC
>WNFE01004088.1_pt1 | contig 10843 bp, 9 predicted proteins | sample 5400451 | NCBI WGS metagenome assembly WNFE01 (sample SAMN13153344, study PRJNA577476) | soil metagenome | isolation source: 200 cm saprolite under Douglas fir tree site 2 hole 2 | place: USA:California | collected 2015-04-18
ATCCGCGCGGCGCATAGACGCATTTGTGCGCATATCCATCGGACGCCGGTGTTGATGAGTACGCGGCTGGATGAGGCGAGCGGCGCGTCTTTGTTTTTTAAGTGCGAAAATTTTCAGAAGATCGGCGCGTTCAAGGCGCGCGGCGCGACTAACGCAGTATTTTCGCTCGATGATGCGACGGCGCGGCGCGGCGTCGCGACGCATTCGTCGGGAAATCATGGCGCTGCGCTGGCGCGCGCGGCGAAACTGCGCGAAATCCCGGCGCACATCGTCATGCCGTCGAACTCGACGAAGGTGAAGGTGCGCGCGGTGGAGAGCTACGGTGCGCGAATTGTCTTTTGCGAACCTACAGAAGCGGCGCGCGAAGCCGCGTGCGCGGACGTGATCGCGAAGACCAGTGCGACACTGATTCACTCTTTCGAAAACGAAGACATGATGGCGGGGCAGGGGACAGCGGCAGTGGAATTGCTCGAAGATGTTCCCGATGTCGATCTTGTGATGTGTCCGGTGGGCGGCGGCGGTCTGCTTTGCGGCACGGCGATTGCAGCGAAATCGATGCGACCCAAAATCAAAGTGGTCGCGGCCGAACCGGTGAACGCTGATGACGCGGCGCAATCGTTTCACGCTGGGCGATTGATTCACACCGAACAGAAATTCACGATCGCTGACGGACTGCGAACAAATATCGGCGCGCCAAACTTTGCGATCATTCAGCGCTACGTGGATGACGTCGTGACGGTGAGCGAAGAAGCGATTGTCACGGCCATGCGCACGATTTGGGAGACGATGAAAATCATCATCGAACCGTCCGCAGCCGTTCCGTATGCCGCAATTGTCGAATCTAAGATCGACATCGGCGGAAAACGCGTAGGTATTATTCTCACCGGTGGCAACGTCGATCTCGACGCATTGCCGTGGATGTAGTGGCAGCGGTGTCGCCTGCGGAGTTCACGTAATCCACGCGACGTGTGTGTCGCTACGGGGAGAAGCAATCAAAATAAATTTGGCATCTCGCGCGGACTCCGATTTATTCGACGTCGTATGAAAACGAAATGGTATCTCGCGATAGTGGCGGTGGCGACGTTAGCAAGTTTTGCGCTGAGCGGTGCGGAACCGGAAGCGACTGCTGCTCCCGAGGCCGCGGCGAACGCGCCGGAGTTCAAAAATCTCTCGGATCTTAAATGGGACAAGATCCTACCTGATTTAGGCGCAGATTCTCCCGAGATCAGCATTCTTCATGTCGATCCCAAAACGCACGCCACCAGTCTGCTCATTCGTACGCCGAAAGCGATTCACGTGCGCAAGCATTGGCACACCGCCAATGAGTCGCACACGATGATCAACGGTACCGCGATGCTCGCGTGCGACGGCAAACGCGGCAAGATCGGCCCCGGCGGGTTCAACTTCATGCCTGCGAAGATGGTTCACGAAGCTTGGCTGCCCGCAAATTCGCTCACATTCATCACCGTCGATGGCGCCTGGGATATCAATTGGGTCGAAGGCCCGCCGACCGCGGCCGATTTGACGAAGTAAGAAGGTTGCTGATGGCCCATTCGTCGTTGATTCGAAAAGTCTCGACAAATACAGCGACTGAACTCAAGAATCGATCCTATGAAAAAACACCTCATTCTTTTTTGCATGGCGCTGCTCGCGGCTGCTCCTGTTTGTCTTGGTCAAGCGGGCTCATCCAAATCGGCCAAGTCGGCTATCCAAGAGACGACAATTACGGGTTTGGAAAAATCCGCTTGGGAAGCGTACAAGAGCAAACAAGCTGACGCGTTTAAGAAGCTTCTCTCCAAAGACTACTGCGGCGCGTACGCCGAGGGAATTAAGACCCTGGACACGGAAGTCGCAGACATGGCGAAGACTGATCTACGCGACTACTCATTCGCCGATATGAAAGTAGTGTTCCCCAGCGCTGACGTCGCGGTCGTGACATACAAAGCCGCAATACAAAGCACGTCCGCGGGGCAGGACAACTCGGGCACGTATAACTCTGCAAGCGTATGGTGCAAGCAGGGCGGGAAGTGGCTCGGCGTCTTTCACTCTGAAGCCAAGGCTCAATAAGATAGGCGCGTTCATCCGCGCTGCCCAGCCCGCGCGAAGACTTCGATTGCGTTGCAAGTTTATCTTGCAACCCTACAAGGCGAGCGTGAACGGCTTAATTCTGACGCACCACTCTGCCCGCTCTTGGTGAAGTGACCGAGCAGGTCCCTCCTATACATCCGTCATCGCCCAGAATTTGCGGAACGCACTTGGCCAGCTGAGGTCGGTGACACTTTTTCGAGCGGAGATGCCCATGCGTTTCCGCAGTGCGGGATCGGTAACCAGTGCCCGAATGGCGCGCGTGAAGTCATCGACATCACGCGATTTGGTGATAAGACCATTCGCTTTGTCTTCTACCAACTCCTTAGGCCCGCCGGAATCGGAAACGACTACCGGCACGCCGGAGGACTGCGCTTCGATGATCACGTTGCCGAACGTGTCCGTCGTGCTGGGAAAAACAAAAATGTCGGCAGACGCGTACGCTGTGGCCAACTCCTTGCCCCTGAGATAACCGGTGAAACATGCCTCGGGCAACGATTCAGCAAACGCCTCGGAGTACGGGCCGTGACCGACGACAAAAAGTTGTACGGAAAGACCTTCGTCGCGTAACCGCCGGTAGGCACCAGCCAAAATATCGAGATCTTTTTCTCGTGAAATCCGGCCGACATAGAGAAGACGAACCTCACCATTTTGTACGCCGAATTTCTCAAAGAACGCGGGATCGCGCCGTGCTGGAGTGAATAGCTCGGTATCGAGACCACGCGGGAAAATTTTCAGTTTCGCGGGATCGAAGCCGCGCTTGATCCAGCTTTGCCGATATTCTTCTGAGTTGACGAAGACGACGTCGAGCTGGCCGTAAAACCAGTGCATGTAACGCCACGCCATGCTTTCGAGGAAGCTGTCCTCGGTAAGAATGCGGATGTATTGCGGAAAATCGGTGTGATAAATGCCGCTCGTTTGCAGGTTGAGCATCTTGGCCGCTAGCAGACCTGTTAATCCGACTGGCCCCGGCGTGCTGATAATAATCTCGGTAAATTTTTCCCGCTGAATGTAATCAAGGATTCGAAGGATCGGCGGGAAGCTCAGCTTTTGCAGCTCGTATTCCGGCAACTCGAATTCGCCGATCGGACTGAAATTCTTGATTGGGATGTTGTCGATGCTCAGCTCACCGCGCGAAACGACTACCACTAATTCCTTTCCGGCCCCTGCACCGGCTGCGGTCATCTTACGAATCGTAGTTGCCACGCCGTTCACGTCGTCCAGTGTATCGGTAAACCACGCGCGTTTGCGATTCTTCAGTGCGACGGGAACTTCACCGGTCAATTCTTTGAAAATGCCGCGGAGCCATTTTCGGGAAGGCGCTTGGCTGTGAAAACCGTAGATGTACGGCGTGAGAACCACCAGGATCGGCGCAATTGCGCTGACAGCCTGCATGCTTTCGACCATGTTGCCGCTGCTGATTTGTTGAACGAATTTTTGGAAAAATCGAAAGGCAAGTCGCTCGGCCACCATGTTGGCCATGAGAAATGTGCGGCGCTCAGGTTCACTGACTGCATCCAATTGGTCGGCGAGTTTCGCCTTTACTTCAGGTCGCGCGAAATAACCGGAAAGCTCTTTCCAGAGCGACACGTTTGCCGGCTTGAGCAGTTCGAAAATTTTTCCGGATAAGACAGCTTGTCCAGCCAGGCTCGCTTTTTCCGCGAGCGTGAATTCCGTCGGATCGCGTCCTTCCATAAAACGCGAAAACATTTTTTCCAGCAGCGCGGCGCCTGGCCCGAGTTTTTCCTGGAAATGGTCTCCGATGAAACAGGCGACCGTATTATAGAAGCCGTGCGACAGGGCGAGGGGAGTCCCACCGTGACCTCGCGCGCTGCAATTGCCGTTGCGGATGTATTCGAGGAATTTTGCCACGGACTCTGCCGCTAGCGTTTCCGTGTAAGCTGAAGCGGCAAATTGTCCGCCGTGATCATCTGAGCCGCCGACGAAAATCTTTTTCCACGGCTCGGCGTGCGTGGGCGCCAGATTGTGGCGGTTTGCAAACACATCAATCTTGTCCGGCGTCAGTTGCTTGAAAAGAGTTTGGGCAAGATCGCTTAGAAGGGCGTCACGCAGACCGTTGATTCCCTCGAAATGCTTGAAAAGAAGGATGAGCCGTTCGAGATGACTCGCGTCCAGTTGGCCGTTAACGCTGTAAAGGGGATGCGCAACCGCGTGAGCGATTTGCGCCGTTTGGAGATAGTGTTGCAGCTCAAGAATATTATCCCGGACACCTTCGATCTCGCCGTGCTGCTCTTGTGAAATCCCCCAAACGAGGATGTGCAACTTGCACGTATCGTGCGGAAAATAAGTCGTAACTTGTTCGCTAATAAAACTATGAGGCAGATCTATAATTTGCAGACAGCCATCGATTGTATCGTGATCGGTGATCGTCACATAATCCATGCCGCGCTCCAGCAATTGCCGGTGCAGCTCCTTCGGAGCAGAGTAGCTGTCGGGAAAATCAAAACGACGAAACAGCCATTCCTCCGAGCGCGCGCTGTAGCGCGAGTGAATGTGAAGGTCGCACTTACTCATGTCTAGACTCCGCGTCTTAGTCTTTGTTCGGCGATCCAGTCCTGGTAGGTTGTCGCTGTCCGCGACCCGCTCGTCGCTTCGATAAGATCGACAATCTGTCGCCAAATGACCGGATGAGAATAGTCGGGCGGATGAATGCTTATCCGCAAGAGCGGATTGCCCCTTAAAAGGCGGAAGAGCGTCGCGTTCCACGCACAGCTGATTGCGCGTCGCCATCTGCTTCGAACGCTGTAACCAATTGATCTAACAGGAAATTCCTCGCCTGAGCGAAGGTCGCGCACAGTCCGTAGCCGAGTTGTATATTCCAACTCGGCATCCCGCGCGGCGCGCTCGCCTTCCGCGCTGAGCAACCAGGCTGGCGCGACAAAACCTCGCGGCTTCAAACCGCTGGCGCGAAATTCATCGCGCGCCGCTGTGATTCGGCGGAGCGCCTCGTCGTAATCGAGATCGTAAAACTCGCCCTCGTCTGCGGTGTAGAGGCGAGTAAAAAACTTATCGCGTACCGTTTCGTTCGCGCGGCGTGCCCGTTCATGAAAATAGCCGTGGATGACAATTTCATAACCGGCCGATTGCAAATCTCGCAACCAGGAAACGAATTGTCGATCTTTAGTGGCCAGGCCCTGATGGCGATAATCGGGCACAACGAGAAGAGAACAGGTGGGCACGCCGCGATGAGCGAGTTCTATTATCATCTTTTCCGTGACGTCTCGGCTGTGGGGGACAACATCGTGCACGGAGACAACGATCGAATCCGTCGTGGCAGCCGCCGTTGCGACCAGCGGCAGGAATTGATTGGCAACCACCGAAGTCATGTCCGCAAATTTTCAATCGCGCTCGTCATGTGAACAAGCGCAAAGCGCTAGCGCCTGCGCTATCTTCCCATCAAGACAATCGCACGAAAATCGGTGGCGGCCATTGGCATAACGGAGAGCCGCGATTGCCGCACGAGCTGAATCCGTTTGAGGCGCGAATCGCCTTTGATTTGGCGCAGCGTCACTGGCCGGCGCAGAGGTTTGATTGGCGCAAGATTGACAGCGCTCCAATCACCCTGTGTTGCCGTGGGATCGGGGTAGGCTGGACGCGTAACCTTGGCCATGCCGACTACCGCTTTTTCCTCACCGCTGTGATAGAAAAGAACCTCATCGCCCTTGCGCATTTTGCGGAGATTATTTCGCGCGGTGTAGTTGCGGACGCCCGTCCAGCTCGTCCGGCCCTCCGCGACAAAATCCGACCACGAATAAGAGGAGGGCTCCTGTTTCACCAGCCAGAAATTTTTCATCCGCTAACCGTAACACAGGCTTCTAGCCTGTTGCATCAAGCGGCTGGGAGCCCACCCTGACTGGTGAAGCTAAGATGCCTGAGTGATGCCGCGACTGGTATTCGACAACCGCTCTGGTCTGTTTCACAATCGAGCTAATGCAGCGGCTGCCATTCATCACATTCGAAGGATCGGAAGGAGGCGGAAAATCCACGCAAGTAAAAAAATTGGCGACGCGACTTCAGCAGATGGGTGTGCCTTGTCTAATTACGCGCGAGCCGGGTGGCACGCCCATCGGCGAAACCATTCGTGAGCTTCTACAATTTGCGCCGCACAACTCCGGTATGACACCGGAGACCGAGCTGCTCTTGTTTGAAGCGAGCCGAAGTCAGCTCGTGCGCGAGACAATCAAACCGGCGCTCGAACGCGGTGTTTGCGTGATCGCGGATCGTTTCTTTGATTCCACCACTGTTTACCAAGGGGCGGCGCGAAGATTAGACCGACAAATTGTCGAACGGCTAAACACATTCGCGGTCGGCGATTGCGTCCCGGATATTACTTTCGTGCTTGATATCGACGCAGGGACCGCCCGTTCAAGAATGCAAGAACCGCGTAGAACGGATCGGATGGAACGACAACCTGCCGAGTTCTATGAGCGAGTTCGCAAAGCGTACCGAGAACTGGCCGCGCGCGAATCAAATCGCGTTGTGCTGCTCGACGGCTCGCGCGATGCGGATGGGATCGAGAAGGAAATTTGGGAAACAGTTTCTTCGCGTTTCCCGAGATTTGCTCCAAAGGCAAAATCGAAAATTTGAAATGGCCTTTCCCCGGACAGCAGCTCTTAGATATTTGCGGCGCGCTAACGAACAAAACAGGCTCGCGCACGCCTATTTAATTTTGGGATCACCGGGCAGCGGAAAGCAGCTGCTCGCGGCGGAGTTAGCCAGCCTCGTCAATGGAACAAAGGTGAGCGACGTTTTCTCTGCCAAAGCTCGGGATATTTTCGTTGCCCAACCCGAATCGAAATCCCGGCGCATTGTTATTGAGCAGATCCGTGATCTTGAGCATGCCCTGCAAATGCGTGCATCAAATGGCCGACGCAAGGTCGCAATTATCGTCGATGCCGATCGGCTCCAACCGCAGGCTGCGAACGCGTTTCTTAAGACATTGGAAGAACCGCCGAAGGATTCCTTGCTGCTCCTTCTGAGCGCGTTACCCGAAGCTCTACCGGAGACGATTCTTTCACGATGCATCGCAATTCCACTTGCGCCAAACGGCCAACCTCAAAATAAAGTGGAAGAGGAAAAGCTCGTGAAATTACTGCAACAGGCTGCCCGCCAACAGAGCTGGAGTATTCAGTATGCGTATCGATTGGCTCAGGAATTTCAGCGTCTGCTACGCCTGGTTCGGGAGCAAATTAAGAGCCAAACAGATCAGGCATTAAAACAGGAGGAGTCGCGCTACAAGGATTCGACTGATGGTGCCTGGCTCGAAGAGCGGGAACAATACTACAAGGCGCTCACAGAAAGCCTCTACCTGCAACGGCGCGCCGGACTGATCGAGACATTATTCGCTTGGTGGTCTGATGTTCTTCGATCGTGCAATGGTGTAGAGTGCTGTAGTCTGCCCAATGCAGGAAAAGAAACGGCCGCGCTCGCAAAGCGTTTCAGCACGGCCGAAATTTTGAGACGCGTTCGCTTTCTCGAGGAATTGCGCGATCATCTTAGTCGCAATATTCAGGAAGCGCTGGCCATCGAAGTCGCTTTCCTCGCTATCTTTACGATATGATCCGTCTGTGGTGGCAGTCCGTATGAATTAAGATGCACACGCCAGTAATTACCGGCATACTGAGCGCAAGGCGGATGATCTCGCGTTGGAAACTAAAAGTGGTCCCTTCGCATTTCTGAAGACGCGTCGATCCATCTGGGAAAATCATGAGATTTGAGAACCAGGTCGCTGTCGTAACAGGAGCAGGGCGGGGGATCGGACATGCGATTGCGGTGCGGTTGGCGAGCGAAGGAGCGCGCGTCGCGTGCGTCAGCCGGACGGAGGCGAACGCAAAGAAGACTGCGAATGAAATTAAGGCGACGCGACCGGATGCAGCAAAGGCTTACGCAGTCGACGTCGCGGATCATGCAGCGGTGCAAAAAATCGGTGCCCGGATTCTCGAAGACTTTCGCAAGATCGACATTCTGGTTAACAACGCTGGTGTGACGCGCGACGGGCTGAGCATGCGGATGCCGATCGAGGATTGGGACATGGTCATCAACACGAACCTCAGAGGAGCGTTCAACTTCGTGCAGGCCACAGAGCGCGCGATGATCAAAGAGCGCAGCGGGCGCATCATTAACATCAGCTCGGTAATCGGACTGATTGGAAATGCTGGTCAAACAAATTACGCGGCGAGCAAAGCCGGCTTGATTGGTTTCACCAAATCGTTAGCTCGTGAGTTAGCCAGCCGCAATATCACCGTGAATGCGGTGGCGCCGGGATTTATCACGACGGACATGACTTCCGGCCTCTCGGAGGAAATCAAGAAAACGATTCACGCGCAAATTCCGCTCGGCAAAACAGGGCAATCCGAAGACGTCGCGAGTGCCGTGGCTTTTCTGGCGTCCGCAGACGCGAGCTACATCACTGGACAGGTGCTGTGCGTGGACGGCGGAATCGTGATGTGATGCTTCCGTAGCGGCGGTTGATGACCGTCGTATTAGTTCTTGATTCGTCCGAGGCTCACAGAGCACCCGCTTCAAACAACGTGCGGCTAGGTGCATTGGCTGCGAACGCTCCGTATTTGCGAGATGTGTTTGCCCGACCGGGGTCAGCAACCCCGGCTGCACCGAGCGCTGTCACGTGCGCAAGATGATTGTAATGCGCGCGTCGGCCAAAAGAGCATCGCCGGCTGAGACGCGGCATTCGTAAACTGCATTGGCGCCTTCTCCGAACAGGCGGCGCGCGCAAATCCGGAGCGGCGAGGCGACGTCATTCAGTCGCATCACGTGCAAGCGTGCCTCCCGCAGCGCGGCCAAGTAGCCCGGTGGCGCTGTAACACCTGCCGAACGCGCTCGCAATCCGCCGTGCACTGCAACGGCTTGAGCGGCGTATTCGAAAGCATGCACTGCCGACAACCGCCCATCGCGACGCAATGGATTGGCCGGATCACGATGCGTATTGCTGATGCATATGATCGATCGATCATCCCACTCGCTTACGCTATCCAACAAGCACATCAGACCGGAGTGGGGAATGAGCGTACGGATCTCCGATTTGTTAATCGTTTTTAGAGCTTTCACGGGAACGGCCGTTAATCCCAAAACGGGTAGAAGTTAAACCAGTTGTATGGCGCAAGACGCGCGTAATGCTCCAACCGCGCGACATAGCGTTGCATCCAATGCTGGATGTCCTCCGCACGGTGATCGCGATTCAAAATTACCTCATCGGCGAAATGCTCGAAGTGAATTTTGTAGCGTTTTCCACCGCGGTAGAGACCGAAAAACAGGATAACAGGGCAGCGCATCATGGCGGCAAGCAGGATCGGGCCGGCCGGAAATGTAGCCGGCGCACCTAAGAATTGACATCGCGTTGTCTTGTCGCCGCTCGAGACGCGGTCGCCTAACATGCCAACGAGGAAGCCTGCATCCAGACTCTCTTTGACCCTCAGCAACGTATCCGGCCGCTCCAGCACGATTACCGTACTGGCGATTTTCAGATTCAGCGTATCAAGAAAACGTGTGATGTTTTGGTTGTGCGCGGTGTCCATCAACACCTTGAGCGGAAAGTCCTGCTGCGTTACTCCGAGGGTACGCAGCACCTCAAAGCTACCTAAATGCGATCCCAAAAGGACACAGCCTTTCCCGCTTTCGATTTGCCGGTGCAGGATTTCTTTCTCATGAAGGGTCACGTCAAAGTACTCGAACTCGCCCCTTAGCAGATAAACGCGATCCAAAATCGTGGCGGCGAAACAATGAAAATGGCGGAAAACATTCCACCAGTGAGGCCGACGGCCGCGGACGCGGTTTAAGTAATCGTACGATACTCGCCGGGCTGTGTGTGCGCTAATTAGGAAATAAAGCGTGATAGGGTACAGCAGAAGGGTTGCCGCCCAGCGCCCAATGTGTACGGCGATCCAGGCGATGAGCGATAGCAACGCGGGTGTGCCGCGCTCCGGCAAGGTCGCCCAACGATGCGCGTGTAAGGCTTTAGCGGACGTCATTTGTGGTGGCCGGTATTGCGGCCGCAAATCGCACCGGTGAAAAAATGCGGATAGACCTCGCGAATGCCGTCGACATCCGGCGCAACTTCGGTGCGCTCAAAGCCTGCGTGTGCAAATGCGCGGCGCCAGTGACCTGCAGTCAGAAAGCCCGGATTCGGCCGGATTTCGGGATCTGTCTGGACCTCTGTAAAGCTCTCCAGAATCTGAAACATCAGTTCCGGATAGATCGGTTGATTAACATAGGGCCGCAGGCATTCGCCGATCACCAGCCAGCCATCGCCCTTCAGAACAGAGCGCGCCTGATTTAAGCTAAACAAAAGATCTTTGGAGACATGCAGAACGTTGACGGCGTAAACGAGATCGAACTCGCCATAGCCGACGCCTTGAACATCCCACGGCAAATTGAGGTCGAGCGTCCCCCATTCCAACGCCAGATCGGGATACTGCTTTGCCAGTTCGCGTTGAGCGCGGCGCCGAAAGAACGCGTTCGGTTCTGTGATGACGTAGCATTCTATCTGCGGCAGAAGCCCGCGTTCATCGAAGCAGCGCAGCAAGGTTTCACTGGCACTCCCTGCGCCGGCGCCGACTTCTAAAATTCGCAGCCTGAATCGCGTGGACATGCGGTTAACGGCGAGCATCGCACTGACCCAGTTGTTAACCGCGTAAGTTAAATTGCCGTTGTCAAAATAATTTAGCCACAGCGATATTCCTTGCGGTCCGAACAAGCTGTGATCGCCGCTCTGCTCGCCGCG
>WNFE01014414.1_pt1 | contig 10842 bp, 6 predicted proteins | sample 5400451 | NCBI WGS metagenome assembly WNFE01 (sample SAMN13153344, study PRJNA577476) | soil metagenome | isolation source: 200 cm saprolite under Douglas fir tree site 2 hole 2 | place: USA:California | collected 2015-04-18
TGAACTCCGAAGTCACGGTCATTGCCACCAGCGTGGCCAGCATGGCTGCCATGAGCGCATAGAAGTAACCGACATCCGTCCACGGGCGCACTCCGAAGGCGATCATCAGAATCCCTACTGCAAGGGCGCCCAGCGCCGGCCACATGAAATTGCGCTTCAAGCTTTCAAGCGACGTCTTGCGCCTCGCCAGCAGAGGGCCCACGGCGGTGAGTAACAGCAGCAGCAGCGTCACCGGGATCGCTACCTTGTTGTAGAAAGGCGGACCCACCGTGACCTTGTTGCCTTGCACATACTCCGAGATCAGCGGAAACCACGTGCCCCAGAGCACGGTAAAGCAAGCCAGCAGCAGCAGCAGGTTATTGAACAGGAAACTCGACTCGCGCGAAATCAGCGATTCGAGCTTGTGCTCGCTGCGCAGGTGTGACTTGTTCTTGAAAAAGAAAAACGCAAACGTGACCAGAGTGATCAGCAGGAACCACTTGAACCAGTCGCCGATCGAGGATTGCGCGAAGGCGTGCACCGAGCTGATGATTCCGCTGCGAGTCAGGAACGTGCCCAGAATCGCCAGCCAGAACGTGGCGAAGATCAGCCACATGTTCCACATCTTCAGCATCCCGCGTTTTTCCTGCATCATTACGGAGTGCAGGAACGCGGTGCCGGTCAGCCAGGGCATGAGCGAGGCGTTCTCCACCGGATCCCATCCCCAGTAGCCGCCCCAGCCCAGAACCGAATACGCCCAGTGCGCGCCGAGGAAAACACCGCAGGTCAGGAAGGCCCACGTGACCATGGTCCAGCGGCGGGTAATGCGGATCCACTTCTCCCCCGGATAGCGCATGATCAGCGCGCCCAGCGCAAAAGCGAAGGGCACGGTGAAGCCCACGTATCCCAGGTACAGCATGGGCGGGTGGATCACCATCTCGGGATATTGCAGCAGCGGGTTCAGTCCGGCGCCGTCCGCGGGCAGCGTGCCGGTCATGAGGGCGAAAGGATGGGCGGCAAAATTCAGCAGGAGCAGAAAGAAAATCTGGACCGCGGCAATGATCGCGGAAGCGTAAGCAAAAAGCCGTGTGTCGGTCTTGTGCCGCAGCCGTAGTACCAGCCCATAAGCAGCCAGTAATAGAGACCAGAACAGCAGCGAGCCTTCCTGCCCCGACCATAGGGTGGCGAACTTGTAGGGCGCCGGTAGATCACGATTGCTGTGATGGTAAATGTAGGCGATCGAGAAATCGTCCTGGAAGGCCGAAGTCACTAACACGACGGCGGCGAGAAACACCAAAGCAAAAGTGGCAATACCCGCCCGCCGCGCTGTTTCGCCCAGCCGTTCCGACCCCGGACCCGGCAGAGCCAAAGCCAACGCACCCGCGAGGAACGAGTACGCGCTCAACGCTAGCGCGAGCAGAAGCGCAAAACTGCCAATTTGGGACATGGGGTACCTGAAGAAGCATTTTTTCAGAAAGAAAGGGCGGAGGCAACCAGTGAATCACGCGGAAGTACAAATCAGAAGGGCAGGGTAGCGCATTGCATTACCCTGCCGGTTCTCACATCGGAGTCGGGCTGCACGGACATTCCCTCAGCCGCGCATCCGCAAATGATGACGGCAAAAGCAATCCGGACTGGCCCTATCCCGGGACCTAAGCGCTCTGCTGGTTGTCGTGACGGTTGAGAATCTCCCGCTCCGCTACCAGCCAATCCTCATCCTCGTGACCTGGCGTGTATCCCCGCTCTTCGTACAGTTGGTACGCGCGAACGCGGATTTCTTCCTTCAGATCCACCGTGGATGCATTTTTTTGGACTTCAAAGGGTTTCGGTGCAGGCATGGTTGCAACCTGCTTGCGACTGGCGTTGCCGTTGCCAGGGGTCTTTGCGCGAGCCATAGACGGATACTCCTTACATAGGCCAAGGTTCAGCTTTTAAAGCCCAGCAATGAACCGAGTTAATGAATGAGGCACATCCACGTCGAATTGCGCGGTGGGCCCGAAATAAATTGTTGCGAATTTGCAGTTCAATCATAAACCGAATCGCTGTGAATGAGGACAAGAGAATCAAGAAAATATCGTTTACGCGAAAACGATTTTAGTAATCGTTTACATCAGAAACCCTAGTAAAAATCATGTGAGCTGGTCTCAGCTCGGGTAATCGACAGCGGCATTACCCGCCGTGCCTTCACCGAGATAACGTTATCCTGATTTTGCAAAATTCCTTCCACCATCAGGAACTGTTCGGAAGTCACCAGTAGACGGTTTTTCTGAAACAGGTCGGGCATGATAATGGCGTTGGCCACTCCCGTCTCATCCTCCAGACTGAGAAAAACGAAACCTTTGGCGGTACCCGGGCGTTGCCGCGCAATGACGCATCCCCCGATGCGGAGATACTTGCCGTTGGGGATACCGGCGAGATCGCTGGCCTTGCGGACTCCAATCGCGTCCATGCGCGCACGGTGATAGGCCATGGGATGCGGGCCCACGGTCAGGCCGGTACCGTGGAAGTCAGCCACCAGCCGCTCCTCCGGGTCCATGGGGCGGAGCGGAGATCTGGAATCAGGCTCGGAAAGCTCATCCAGCAGCGGCCCGGAGTTACGGACCGAGCGCTCGATTTGCCAGAGAGCGTCGCGGCGATGAAGTTTCAGGTTCCCAGTTTCAGGTTTCCGATGGCCGGAACTGGGAACCAGGAACTGGAAACTGGAAACTGAATTCAGCGATCCAATTTCCGCCAGCGTATTTAATTCATCCTTGCGCAATTCCGGAACGCGATGAACAAGATCGTGAATAGATCCGAACGAAGCAATATTGCGCTGACGGACCAGCGCCTGGGCAGCTTCTTCACGCAGTCCGCGAACATAGCGTAGGCCAAGGCGTAGTGCAGTTTCGTTCCTTCGCCCCTCCGGGGCTTGATCCTCCTTCATACTTTTCCCACGGCTTACGCCGTGGGCTGCATTCTTTCGCCGCTCCGCGGCTGGGTTCCTGGTTGGATCGCCGTTATCTTGCTGGCCAACGACCATCGACGAACGCCCATCGACAGCCTCGACGACTGTACAATTCCATTCCGACTTCATCACATCAATCGGAAATATCTTCAGCCCGTGACGTTGTGCATCCTTCACAATCGTCGCCGGGCGATAAAAACCCATGGGCTGGTTATTAAGCAGGGCGGCGGTAAAAGCCGCCAGGTAGTGACACTTCAAATAAGCGCTGGCATAGGCGATCAGCGCGAAGCTGGCCGCGTGGGACTCAGGGAATCCGTACAGCGCGAAAGAAGTGATCGAGAGCACGATCTGCTCCTGGGCTTCGCGTGAAATGCCATTGCGCTCCATGCCGGCGCGAAGCTTGGCCTCGATTTCCTTCATTCGCTTTTCCGAGCGTTTGAAGCCCATCGCCCGACGCAGATCTTCCGCCTCGCCACCGCTGAATCCCGCGACCACCATGGCCATGCGCAGCAACTGTTCCTGAAAAAGCGGAACGCCCAGAGTGCGCGCCAGCACCGGCTCGAGTGAAGGATGCGGGTAGGTCACACCTTCGCGCCCCTGGCGGCGCTGCAAAAATGGATTCACCATCTGCCCCACAATCGGCCCGGGGCGAATGATGGCCACCTGCACCACGACGTCATAGAAACGCTGTGGACGCAGACGCGGCAGGCACGACATCTGGGCGCGGCTTTCCACCTGAAACATGCCGATGGTGTCGGCCCTTTGCAAAGTGGAATACACCGTGGGATCGTCCGCTGGCAGGTGGGCCAAGTCCACTTCTTCGCCGTAATGATCCCGAATCAATCCGAGAGAATCTTCCAGCACCGCCATCATGCCCAGACCAAGCAGATCCACTTTGATGATGCCGAGGTCGGCACAGTCTTCCTTGTCCCACTGCACCACCACGCGACCCGGCATCGACGCCGGTTCAAGCGGCACCACGGAATCAAGCTGCCCCTGGCAGATAACCATGCCGCCGGAGTGCTGTCCCAGATGGCGCGGCAAGTCCTGCACCGCTTCGCACAGCTCAAAATATTTGCGCAGACGAGGATGGCTTAAGTCCAGACCCGCGTCATGGAAGCGATGGTCGAGCGCATCATGGGAGTCGCGATATTCCCAGGTAGAGACAGCGGATGAAACTTTGTCCAGTGTTTCTGGATCGAAACCCAGAGCCTTGCCCATTTCCCGTCCCGCCATGCGATTGCGATAGGTGATGACGTTAGCGGTCATGGCGGCGCCGCGTTCGCCATAGCGTTTGTACAAATATTGAATGACGCGCTCGCGCTGGTCACCGCTGGGCAGATCGAGATCAATGTCAGGCCACTCGCCACGCTCTTCGGACAGAAAGCGTTCGAAAAGCAGTTCCATGCCGATCGGATCTACAGCGGTGATGCCGAGTGAATAGCAGACGGCGCTGTTGGCGGCAGAGCCTCGTCCCTGCACCAGAATATTTTGCTCACGGCAGAAGCGGACCAAATCCCATACGATAAGAAAATATCCGGCCAGCTGAAGTTTTTCGATCAGCGCCAGTTCACGCTCAACCTGTTGATGGGCGCGGCCTTTGAAACCGGCGTCTGAACGGCCATAGCGCTGCTGAAAGCCCTCCCGGGTGCGCTCGCGCAGGAAAGACATCATAGTCTCGCCTTCCGGCACAGGATATTTGGGAAATTCGTATCCCAGATCCTCAAGCGTGAATTCGAGTCGGGACGACAGTTCCACAGTGCTGGCCAGAGCCTCGGGCAGGTCGGCGAAAAGCTGCTGCATTTGTTGCGGCGATTTCAGATGACGCTCGGAGTTGCGCGTCAGCAGACGCCCGGCAGTCGCCAGCGTGCAATGATTGCGGATAGCGGTGAAGACGTCGCAAAGTTCACGCTCCTGCGGAGTCGCATAGCAGACACCGTTGGTCGCCAGCAGCGGCAGTTGGAGCGAGCGGGCAATTTCGATGGCGGCGCGGTTGCGGGCTTCCTGCTCGCGATGAAAATGGCGCTGCAGTTCCACATAAACGTTGCCGCGACCAAAAATGCCGGTCAGACATTCGACTGAGCGCCGCGCTTCTTCCATCCCGCCTTGGGCCAGCGCGGTGGCCAGGGGACCATCACCGCCGCCGGTAAGGCAGATCAGCCCGGCAGCGTGTTCCTGCAATTCTTCCTTGCAGACAGCGCCTTCGCCTTTCTTCGAGCGCAACTTCATTCTAGTGATCAGGTGGCAGAGGTTCTGATAGCCGGAGCGGGAATAGACGAGGAGAGGAAGACGAAAGGGATTGCAGATTGCCGATTTTAGATTGCAGATTGGTCGAGGCTTTTTGGGATTCCAATCTGCAGTCTGAAATCTGAAATCTGAAATTTCGCACGTGACTTCCGCCCCTAAATGCGCCTTGATCCTCGCTTTCTTGGCCGCCATATAAAAACGAGGCGCGCCATAGACGCCGTCGCGGTCGAGCAGCGCCATGGCTGGCATGTTCAGGTGCGCGCATGTGGCGATCAGGTCCTCGGGCAGGGCAGTGCCTTCGAGAAAGCTGAAAGCCGAGCGGGAATGGAGTTCGATGAACATCGTCCCTGGCTGGAGGGAGGATTTATATTCGCTATTTGTTCGCCTACAATTCTGTCGGGAAAGTCTTCGATTGTCAACTACTCTGTAAGGCGCTAACATCCTCGCTCGTGCTCCGGGATAAGGGCACGGCAAGCCCGCGAAAAATCCAGGCAGGTAGCGGCTCTTTCAGATCATTGCACCATCTTTGGGTAATTGACCGTGTCTTGCGATCCAAACTAGTGTTACGACTTCGCATCAGACGCCTTTCGTCGTTTGCTTCACCCAACCCACGAGAGGCACAGAGTATTCGATGGCCACCCCAGGCGCTGAATTCACCACCCTTCGCCGCAAGGTCCCAAGGACTCCAAGCCTCCAAGGCGCTGCTGAAGCTGGACTACAGGAACTCGAAAAAGAGATAACCAGCAATCGCGATCGTCCGATATCTGACCTCCTGATGGAAGTAGTTGAACGGATTGGATCGCTGACCGGTGCAGACGGCGCTGCCATTGCTGTCTCCGATCAGTGGGGCGTCATCTGCCGGGCCAGTGTGGGCCAAGCTCCTGAGGTGGGTTCACGGCTGCGGCCCGACTCTGCGTTGACCAGAGAGTGCTTTGAAACCGGTCAGATCGTGGTCTGCGAAGACACTGAAACCGACTACCGGGTGCGTCGTTCGACCGCCAAGAGTTTGCGCCTACGCTCTGCCGTGGTTGTGCCCCTGCAGACACAGGGTTCGGTTCTGGGTGTCATCGAGATTCTCTCTTCCCGGCCTTCCGCCTTCAGTACAACGCATGTTACTGGGCAGTATCGCCAGAACAGTCTGAACCGCCCAACGAAAACGTTTTGGCTAGTGCGCCCGCGCGGCCTAAAGAAAAAGAATATGAGGAAATCGTTCTTCCCCCGATTCCAACGTTCGCACCACCCAAGAAACCAAAGCCAAGACTGAATGCGTTCCTGGTGACTGGAGCAGTTTTTTTATTGCTCTTGCCTCTGCTGTACTTTGCGATAATTCGTAGCCGGCAGGCGACGGCGCCTTCCAGTCCGGCCGTCGCCCCCGCTTCAGGTCCGCAGATGCCCGCCGAGTCGGCGGCACAACCGCAAAGCATATCGCCTGAAGCCACCGAAGCACGGCCCCTCGAGTCTGAGCGTTCGTCGCATCCTGAACTTTCCCCTCCCGCATCACTGCCTTTGCCTCTCCCCTCGTCTCAGCCGGGTGCGGAATCAACCGTTGCCGTGCCAGAGAAACCAACCGTTGAAAGTCAGGCCGCTCAAGTCATTCGCCCGGCTCTACCTGCGCTCGTGATTCAGGGAGCGCCGCCGGAAACACAGATCTTCGTGGATGACCAGTTAGTTGCGTCAACAGATCCAGCCGGTCAGGCCAGTATTTCGACATTGTCTGCCGGCCAGCACCGTTTGCGTCTCAGGCTCAACGGTTATCGGGACTACGATCAGGGCGTCTACGTTCAGCCCGGTAAGACTTCCACAATCACAGCGAAGCTCGATCTTCTCGAGCTACCAACTTTGAGGGAGCGCCCAGGGGCTCCGGTTCTTGCGGTCACGCCGGCGATTCCTGCCGCGGTCACATCGACCCGCTTTTCACCGCCCAATTTCGCTCTGGATCGAACCCTCAAAGCGCATTCCGGCTGGGTTACAGCAATCGCATTCAGTCCTGATGGGCAGCGTCTCGCTTCGGGAAGCTGGGACCGAACCGTCAAGTTTTGGGAAGTTACATCAGGGGAACAACTGAGCATCGTTGCCAGCAAGATGAAGGAAGTCCAATCGCTGGCCTTCAGCCGCGACGGACATTGGCTGGCAACAGAAAATTCCTCGAACACCGTTGCCCTGCGCGACCCCAACACCGGGCAGGAGATCCGCGCGCTCCCGAGCGACAAGCCTTTGGGCACCTTGGGGAGTAATTGGGTCTATTCGATCGCTTTCAGTCCTGATGGCCAGTGGCTGGCGTCCGGCGTAGACGACAAGACGGTCCGTCTATGGGATGTAAAGACAGGGCGAAAGGTGCGCGACCTAACCGGGCTCCGACGGCCCGTAATCTACATTGCCTTCAGTCCCGACGGGCGACTCCTCGCCACCGGCGACGACGAAAAAACGATCAGGGTTTGGGACGTTGCCAGCGGGGAAGAAATATACAAGCTAAACGGTCACAAGAAGTTGGTCAATGCGGTCGCTTTCAGCCCAGACGGGCGCTGGCTCGCCTCCGCTAGTGCGGACAAGACCCTGAAGCTGTGGGACTTGGCCACAGGTCGTGAGGTCCATACCCTTGCCGGTCATGGGAGCTCGGTCACCAGCCTCGCCTTCAGCCCTGACGGACAATGGCTGGTTTCTGGCAGTTGGGATAAGACCGTCAAGATCTGGGATGTAGAAACGGGGCGGGAAGTGCAAACTCTGTCCGGGCACGACCGTCCTGTTTATTCTGTCGCTTACGATTCTCGGGGTCACTGGGTGGCCTCGGGCAGCGAAGACGGCACTATCAAGCTTTGGCGATTAGGCAATACGGCCGACCAGAGCGGAGTACGCCGATGAGCAAATATCTCCAGAGAACCGAGCCAAATTCTTGACAATCTTGCGGGAGTAGAAGTTATGCGTAACCAAGGACATCTCAATGAAGTGGCCTCAGACGCGAGAAGGTTCGGAAGTGTCCTGGCCGTCGTGTTAGTGGTTGTTGCCGTGACCGTTGCCGGTAGCAATACCGCTTTCGCTCAAAGCCTCAACTGGGAGGGACAGACTGGCGTGTTCGTCACGCCGCTGGCCTATTCGGTGCCCACCGGCAACGCACCCCTCAGCATACCGGTTGTTTCCTATCACTACCTTAACGCCGGGCCCGTCCTGGGCGACTTCCACCAGGTATCAGTCACCGTGGGGGCCTTCAACCGGATCGAGTTTGGATATACCGGAAGTATTCATCAGGATGGCGACACCGCCGGTCTAAGCACTTTGTGGAGCAGGGAGTTCAACACCTTTCACGGAAAAGTGAATCTCCTCCGGGAGCGGCGAGGCGGGCTGCCTGCTTTGTCGGTGGGCTTCGTTGCCCGTACCCAGGTCCGAAACGTGGGTGGTGTTATTCAGGGCCAGGACACACATAACCAGGACTTCTACGTCGTGGCCACCAAGACCATTACCCGTATACGAAAGCTCCCCCTGGTGTTCAACGCGGGCGTCAAGGCCACCAACGCTTCGTTGCTCGGTATAGCGGGGAACGCTCCCGGCTATTCCGCAAGGGGGTTCGGCGCCGCTGGCTTTGCCTTTAAGGGGCCGGGCAGAAGCACCATCCTGCTGGGTTCCGAAGTCTTACAAGAACCGCGAAGCATTCAAGGGCTCCCCGGTGCGGTAATCCCGACCACAATCACTTATGCGGTTCGCATCGTGCCTTCCGGGGCATTGCCGATTCACGGCTGGGGTGTTGAAACACCGAAGCTCACTCTGGACTTTGGTGTGGCCCAGGCGGCAGGCAATATCATGCCGGGCGTAGACCTGCAGGCGCGGCGTCAGTTCGCCTTTGGCATCTCGTACGGCTTTTAGCAGTCTTGAGTTCAGAGGTCCAACAGAAGCCTTGTCATCTCGACCGGAGCGGAGCAAAGCGACAGTCCAGCCAAATTGTCATTCCGAGCGAAGCGAGGAATCTGCTGTTGTGGGACGCGCCCAAATGCGGATTCCTCGCGTCAAAAGACGGCGCTCGGAATGACAATGTTCTGATGAATGGCGTCGCTTCGCCGGAATCTATGCTGGCACTTTCGTCCGTTTACTGCTTTGTTTCACCGTGACCGGATCGAGGAAGGTCATCATGGCCCGCAACTCTTCGCCCACCTTCTCGATCTTCTGCTGCTGTTCTTTTTCGCGGGTGGCGTCGAACCATTCGCGGCCAGTGTCGTTCTCCGCAATCCACTTGCGGGCGAAGCTTCCGTCCTGAATCTCGCGCAGCATCTGGCGCATGGTTTCCCGCGTTTGCTCGGTAATGATGCGCGGGCCTCCGGTGTAATCACCGTACTCGGCGGTATCGCTAACCGAGTAGCGCATGTAGTTGAGGCCGCCGCGATAGATCAGGTCCACGATGAGCTTGAGTTCGTGCAGGCATTCGAAGTACGCGATCTCAGGCTGGTAGCCGGCTTCGACCAGGGTCTCGAATCCCGCCTTCACCAAAGCGCTCACGCCGCCGCACAGCACGGTCTGTTCACCGAACAGATCGGTTTCTGTTTCTTCCGAGAACGTAGTCTCGATAACGCCAGCTCGCGTGGCGCCGATTGCCTTGCCGTAGGAGAGCGCCAGTTGCTTCGCGTTTCCACTGGCGTCCTGGTGGATGGCCAACAGGGCAGGCGTGCCGCCGCCCTCTACAAACACTTCGCGCACACGATGTCCCGGCGCTTTGGGCGCAATCATCGTAACGTCGACGTTGGCGGGAGGCTTGATCGTCCCAAAGCGGATGTTGAAACCGTGGGCGAACATCAGCGTCTTGCCGGCCGTGAGGTGCGGCGCGACTTCTTTCTTATAGACTTCCGGTTGAACCGTGTCCGGCACCAGGATCATGATGACGTCGGCCCAGGCCGCGACCTCAGCGACCGTGCCGACGGTTAGCCCGCTGGCCTTGGCTTTGGCGCGCGATTCGCTGCTGGTGGGCAATCCGACGCGCACATCCACTCCGCTGTCCTTCAGGTTGAGAGCATGGGCGTGGCCCTGGGAGCCGTAGCCAACAATGCCTACCTTCTTCCCTCGGATGAGTGCAATATCGGCAGAATTCTCGTGATACATCTTCGGCATGATGTTTCCCTTTCGATAGAAGTGCGGTGATTGCGCAGATCTGGATTCAACAGAACTCAGCTACGCAGAGCTTGGCTAAACAGAACCGGTTTGAACCGAGCTTGGTTAAACCGAACTTGGTTAAACCGAGTAAGACACGCCTTCGTCGGTCGCGGCGATCTGCGTATCCGCCGCTTTGGCCGGATTCACCGTAGACGAAGCCGTTCCCCGCCGCATGGCGACAATGCCGGTGCGAACCATCTCCACCACGCCGTAGGGACGAAGTACTTCCAGCAGCCCGTCAATTTTGTCCTCACCGCCAGTGATTTCGATAGTGAGCGACTCGGGCGCAACGTCCACCACGCGGGCGCGAAACACGCTGGCCAGTTCCAGCACGTGAGAACGGGCTTCGTGGGTCGCGGCTACCTTGATCATGGCCAGGTCGCGCGCGATCGCCGGCTGGTCGGTGATGTTTTCCACCAGCAGCACGTTCACCAGGTTGTAAAGATTGGCTTCGATCCGGCGGGCCTGGTCCGGGTTCGTGTCCACGGTGATGGTCATGCGCGACACTTCCGGCTTTTCCGTGCGCCCGACCGTTAAGGAAT
>WNFE01012786.1_pt1 | contig 10841 bp, 9 predicted proteins | sample 5400451 | NCBI WGS metagenome assembly WNFE01 (sample SAMN13153344, study PRJNA577476) | soil metagenome | isolation source: 200 cm saprolite under Douglas fir tree site 2 hole 2 | place: USA:California | collected 2015-04-18
TCCTTGCTCATAGCTCGGGCCACCTCGGCCTGGGTCATCTCGCGGTCAAGCCCGCGAACAGCGCCCTCCATGGAGCGCAAGTAACGGATCTTTTCTCCCAATTTCATGTCTTTTTTCTGAGGGCTCTGCGGCCAAAACACGGGCCGCTATGCCCTCGCCAAAAGTTCGCGCGGTACGGCGCTCACTTTTTGCTCACCCTTTTCTATGCTGCCTTGGCCTGCTGAATCGCGGCAGCCAACTCGCTCGCGTGCTGCGAGCCGATGAACACCGGCAAACCACTGTTCAGCTTGAGCTGTACGCCACGTCTGCCGCTGATTACATAGGCCCATCCCTTGCGGCCAAGGCGCACTCCGTAGCCGCCATATTCCAGGATCGGGCTGCTGTCTCTGGTGAAGACCTCGCGAATCTCGGTCAGCGGAATCGAACGCTGCCAGAATGGCGAGAACTTCAGCCTGATACCGTTGCGATCTACCACCACCATCAGCCGGCAGGCAAAGACCAGCCAGACGGTCAGCAACGAGATCAACGTGATCACGGTTGCCATAAAAATCAGGGCTTGGTTGCTGAGCGGATGATTGCCCCAGGGAATGCCTCGAAAGATCTGTTGCCAAACTCCGAAGGCGAAGACCGCGGGCGCCACCAAGACCAGCAAAGCGATGGGAAGCATCAGCCGCCGCCCAAATTGCTGCTCCTCCTGGAAGAGCACGTTCGAGTTTGTGAAGCCATTCATATAATTGCAAATTGCAATCAGTATATTACAATTTGTGATCAAGTCAATGGGGGTTTTAAGATTTGTTTTCAGGTACTTGCGGGGATGCTCAAAAGATGATGCCTTGGCTCGTCGGGGCGCAGCTTTACTTTAGAGGTTGCGGACGAGATGCAGAATTAAACTAAATCCGCGTTAATCCGTGAAATCCGTGGTTTGCTTTTGTTCTACAGCCCGGCTTCGATACGGGCGCGGGGATCGAGGTAGTCGCGCAGGGCGTCCCCGATGAAATTGAAGGCCAGCACCGCCAGCATGACGGCAGCGGCGGGGAACAGCACAACGTGAGGCGCGTCAAACAAATGCGAGCGGCCATCGTTCAACATGGAGCCCCAGCTTGGCACAGGAGGCGGCACGCCTAATCCCAGAAAACTCATGGTGGCTTCGGCCAGGACAGCTCCTGCCATGCCGATTGCGGCCTGCACGATGACCGGCTGGATCATATTGGGAAGAATATGACGCGTGATCACACGCCAGTCACTGGCGCCCAGGGCACGGGCGGCTTCCACAAATTCTTTCTCGCGTGTGGCCAGCACCTGGGCACGCACCAGCCGGGCGTACCCTACCCAGCCCCCGAGTGAGAGCGCCAGAATCAGGTTCCACAGCCCCGGGCCAAGAAAGGCGACGAAGGCAATGGCCAGCAAAATTCCGGGAAAAGAGAGAAAAGCGTTCATCACTACGACGTTGAAGAAGCGGTCAATGTACCCACCGTAGTATCCGGCGGTGCAGCCAAAGATCATCCCCAGCAAGAGCGAGGCGGCCACCACGCTCGAACCCACCATCATGGAGATGCGCGCACCATAGATAACGCGCGACAAGATATCGCGTCCGAGTTCATCGGTCCCCATCCAATGCGAAAGCGAAGGAGGTGAGAGCCGGGTAGGAAGATCAATGTGGGCCGGGTCCTGGGGAGCAATCAACGGCGCAAAGAGGGCGAAGAGCGCGAAGACGCAGATCATCCCAAGGCCAAAAGCAGCCAGCGGATTGCGGCGGATATTGTGAACCATGCTCAAGCGATTGAGTCCTATTGCCGAATTCTCGGGTTGGCCACCGAGTACAGCAAATCCGTCAAAAAATTCACTGCCAAATAGGTCAGGCCGATAGCGAGCACGCATCCCTGCACCAGGTAATAGTCGCGGGTGCTGATGGCCTGTACGGTGAGGCGTCCGATGCCGGGCCAGGAAAAAATGGTTTCGGTGACAATGGCTCCCGCCAGCAGCGCGCCAAATTGCAACCCAACCACGGTAAGCACCGGAATCATGGCATTGCGCAAGGCATGACGATACACCACCACGCGCTCGGGCAATCCTTTGGCGCGGGCGGTGCGGATGTAATCTTGCCCGAGCTCTTCCAGCATGGCAGTGCGAATCATGCGGGTGAGAATAGCTGCCAGCGCGCCGCCCATGGTGATCGCGGGCAACACCAGATGCTCCCAGGTTTCCGATCCGGAGACGGGCAGCAAGCCCAGCTTGATGGCAAAAAACAAAATCAGGATTGGCCCCAGAGCAAAGTTGGGAAACGAGAGTCCCAGCAGGCTGATGAAGCTAAGAAGGCGGTCATCCCAGCGATTGCGCCGTGTTGCCGAGCGCACCCCCGCGGGAATGGAGAGCAGCACGGCCACCGCAAGCGCGGCCAGGGTCAAGCGTAGGGTCGCGGGATAGCGTTGCAGAATCAATCCGGTGACACCCTGGTTGTAGCGCAGCGAGTGACCCAGGTCGCCATGCAGCACGCCGCGCCAATAGTTCAAATATTGCCGGCCCAGCGAGACGTCGAGTCCGTAAGTATGGCGCGCAGCTTGAAGGTCGGCGCCGGCGGCGCCTTCTCCCAGCATCAACTGAATAGGATCGCCAGGAACAAGATGAATGAGCAGAAAAACGACAGACACAACCAGCCAGATCACTGGGATGGTATAAAGCAAACGCGTTGCAATGTACTTAAACATGGGGTTTAGTTTCAGGAAGCCTGTTCCTGAGTCGCCGGCGCTGCAACGGTTTTGCTGGCTTCGATGCGCACCAGTCCGACGCGATGGCCCTCCATTTTAACTACGATGAATTTGCGGCCATCGAACTCCACGCTGTCTCCATTCTTGGGGATGCGTTGCAGGCGGGAGACTACGAAGCCGCCCAGGGTCTCAAAGCCTTCATCGCGGGGAAGCTTCAACTCGTAATTCGTTTCCAGGTCACGGATGTTCTCAGCACCATCGAGCACCATCGCTCCCCCGGCAAGAGAGAGCGGAGGTGATTCATCCACATCGAACTCGTCTTCAAGCTCACCCACAACCTGTTCGAGCACATCTTCCACGGTGACCACGCCTACGGTCGAGCCAAATTCATCCACCACGACGGCCAGGTGACGCCGTCGCTGCTTGAACTCCGTCAGCAGGTCGGTGAGCGGTTTGGTATCGGGCACCACCAGCACATCACGCATGATGTGGCGGACCTGTACCGCAGAAGAAGGCGGAAGGGAAGCACCCGACTTGCGCAAATTCGTAAAGCGTACATACATCAGCCGGGCCACATCTTTGGCATATAAGACCCCGATAATATGCTCGGGCCCGCGCTGCGAGTCATAGACGGGAATGCGAGAGTGCTGGTCTTCCACGACGCGGCCGGCGGCCTCTTCCAGCGGCATGTCGGCGGGAAGAGAGAAGATATCCGGCCGGGGCACCATGATCTCGCGTACGGTGATGTTCCCCAAGTCTAGGGAGCGGTGAATCATATCTTCCTGGATCTCGGGCAGCAAACCGACGCGGCGGCTTCCGGTGACAATCAGCTTCAGCTCTTCCGGCGAGTGCACTCCGCCTTCGCGCATGCTGCGCATTCCAAAGGCACGTAACACCAGGCGCGATCCGCGCGTCATTAGATAGAGAAGCGGTTTGGAGAGCGCAATAAAGGCCTCCATCGGTCCGGCGACGGCCAGGGCCACGCGCTCGGCGCGGGTCAGCGCCAGCGACTTGGGAACAATTTCACCCAGGATGACGTGGAGATAAGTGATCAGGGTGAAAGCAATGATGCTGGCGATGATATGAGCATAGATAGCCGCATGGGGAATATGCACCAGCAAAGGCTCGATCATGCGGTCTACCGTGGGCTCGCCGATCCAGCCCAGCGCCAGGCTGGAGAGGGTGACCCCGAACTGCACGGCCAGCAGGACCTCGTCAAAGTTCTGGTGGAGCTTTTGGATGGTGCGCGCCCCGATGCGGCGCAGGTCAATGAGCTGCTGGATGCGCGTATCGCGCACACTCACAAGGGCAAATTCTGCGGCCACAAAGAAGGCATTGGCTGCAATAAAAAGGAGAACGAGGAACACCCGCAGCAACACGAGCGTAAACATGGAGTGCTGATTGTAGCATCCCCCAACCAGCGATGAATAAGCTCTTGAAAGCATTCGGTTTGCCGATGGCAGGGGTTATGTTTCAATGGGAGAGGTTCTGAAGCCAAGCCATATTAGGACTGTTTTCTTCCTATGCTAGGATTTCGTCCAAAACTACCAGTCACCGATGAAGAACGTCAGTGGGTCAACGACGGGTTCAATCGGCTCTGCCGACTGCTGGGCCGCGATCGCATGCTCAATGCCGAGGTTGTTCTTCCTGCCGATGAATACTTTCCCGATCAATACGACGGCACAGAAGCAGCCTTAGAGAGACTTTTCCAGCGAATTTGCGGGTATACGCAGGAAGTGTACGGTTACGCCCTTGCAAAATTTGCTTCCGAACGCCGCGAAGATCGGCCGGAGTGGGCAAAGCACCTTACAACCAACGTGAGAGCCTACTACAAGCGCTCCCGTGCATGGTTGCTGAATTCCTCAGACCGCAACGCTGCTGCGACAGGCGGATGACGTGCAGTTGCGAAATAGACACAGTGATCATTTCATACCGCCGGAAACTGTTATGCTTATGAGCGCTTTGTGCTTTTATTAAAGACGGGTAAATGTAAATGCGCATCTATTAAGAAAAAACGCTAACTTTTCCCTCAATTCGTGGTCTAACGGTGCGTACCGAATAGGAATTTTTTTAATCGGAGTAGGAACTTTTTCAAAGCGGCTTGCGTATCCCATCCAGCGGTGATCAAAGATCTGTCAAGGAGCGGCCCATGGCGAATGGAAACGGCAAAAAGAAGAAAAAGAAGATAATTCTGGTATCCGGCGGGATTGCTGCGGGCGTCATCATATTGCTCATCCTTATCGCTGCCAAGAGCGGCGGTACTGTTATTGATAAATCCAAGATCGGAGAGGTCAAGCGCGAGACCCTGGCAAAAAACGTGGTCGCCACGGGTAAGATCACGCCCATTACCAAGGCCGAGATCAAATCCAAGGCCAGCGGCATCGTCAAGAAATGGTATAAGGACGCGGGCCAGGCGGTGAAGGCCGGCGAGGTGCTGGTTGAGCTGGATAAAGAAGAGATCCTGACTCACGTGCATCAGGCCGAAGCCGACCTGCAGGCCGCCGAAGCCAGCCGCAACGCCGCGCAGGCCGATGTCAGCCGCGCCACGGTGGATGCCGAAGGTCCCGATGTTCCCCTGCTCAAACGCACATACGAGCGCGCCCAAGGGATGGCGAAAGAAGGCGTCTTTTCCCAGTCACAGTTAGAAGATGCCCAGAAGAATTACGAGTTGGCGCTCAACAAGCAGAACGTTGCCCGTGCTAACCTCACCGTGGCCAAAGCCAAGCAGATGCAGGAAGCCGCCAACGTTGCCAAAGCCAAGGCAGCACTCGAGCAGCATAAGCAGGAATATCAATATTCCACTATCGTTGCTCCGATTGATGGCATTGTGCTTTCGCGTGACGTGGAAATAGGCGATGCGGTGAGTTCCATCCTGGTGATGGGGTCTTCGGCCACGCAGATTATGACCATTGGCGACATCCACGAAGTCTATGTGCTGGGCAAGGTGGATGAGAGCGATATCGGCAAAGTTACAATGAACCAGCCGGCACGCATCAAAGTCGAGTCTTTCAAAGACAAGACCTTCAACGGCAAGGTCACCAAAATCGCTCCCATGGGCGTGGAAAAAGACAACGTCACTACTTTCGAAGTGCGCGTTTCCATTGATAACCCCGGCGGCGAGCTGAAGACTACCATGACCGCCAACGCCGAGATCATTCTGGAAGAGCATCCTGACGTCCTCACCGTTCCGGAGGCGGCGATCATCTACGACAAAGACAAGAAAGCTTACGTCGAAGTCGTGGATCCTAAAGCCAAAGAAGGCAAGCGCAAAATCTCCATCACGGCCGGCATCTCCAACGGCTCAAAAACAGAAGTCCTCAGCGGATTGAAAGAGAAAGACCAGGTGGTGTTGCAGTAAGCGTTAGTCTGAGGGCTACGCAGCCAAAACAAGGCTGCTGCGCCCTCGCAAAAAGTTCGCGCGCGACAGCGCTCACTTTTTGCTCACCCGCCACATTCTGGCGAAAATAGCCGTCTCTTCGAGAGGGAAGCGATGAATTTGCGTGAAATCTTCCGCCAGACATTCACGGCTATTCGCACCCACAGGATGCGCAGCTTCCTCACCATGTTCGGCATCGTGTGGGGCATGGTATCGGTGATTCTGCTGGTTGGCCTGGGACTCGGATTCGGCCGCGACCAGCAAAACCGGATGAAATCTCTGGGCACAGACGTAGTCATCGTTTGGGGCGGAAGAACCAGCGAGCAGGCAGGCGGTTATGCCGCCGGACGCGAAATCCGCCTGTGCATTGATGACGTTCGCGCCATCCAGGCTGAGTGTTATTCGGTCAAAGCCGTCAGTCCGGAGTTGCGGCAAAGCCTGCCCGAAACCAGCCAATTCAACGCTGCCAACCGTCCAGTGCGCGGGGTCTGGCCTGTTTACCAGAATTTTCGCTCTCTCCAGGTCGGTGAAGGACGTCTAATGAGCGAGGAAGATGAAGCCGAAGGCAGGCGCGTGGTTCTTTTGGGACATGACGCAAGAGAGCAGCTCTTTAATGGACAGCCGGCCGTGGATGCGACCCTGATGATCAAAGGCCTGCCCTACACCGTCGTTGGGGTTCTGGCCAAAAAGAAACAGAACAGCAGCTATGGCAGTGGGCAAGACAACACCCAGCTTTTTATTCCCTATGCCGCCATGGCCCGCGATTTCCCGCGTGCCTCCGGAGCGGGCGTGACCCGCGATTGGCTTAACAACCTTGTGTTCGAGGTGGAAAACCCCGATGAGCATGAGCAAGCCGTGCAACAGGTATACCGCACCTTGGGCAGGCTTCATCACTTTGAGCCCACGGATAAAGACGCTTTATTTGTATGGGACACGATGAACGCAGCCAAGCTTCTTAGAAGAATTTTCAGCGTCATGACTCTTTTTTTCGGCACGGTTGCGATTACGACTTTGAGCCTGGGCGGAATCGGTGTCATGAATATCATGCTGGTCTCAGTCACGGAGCGTACGCGTGAAATTGGCGTTCGCAAGGCCCTGGGCGCAAGCCGGGGAGACATCCTGCGGCAATTCTTTGCCGAGTCGGCCCTGCTTACGTTGCTCAGCGGCGCCCTGGGGCTGATTTTCGGAGTAGGGTCCTGTGTTTTGTTGGAACAAGTTTCCTTGCCCGAGTTTATTCCTCACCCTGTGATCTCGCTGTTTGCCGTAATTGCGGCGCTGTTCACGCTCTCTGTTCTTACCGTCACGGCCGGCATGGTTCCGGCCATGCGCGCCGCTGACCTGACCCCGGTGGAATGCCTGAGGTATGAATAAATGCCTTTGAAAGACATCGTGGTCCAGGGCTGGGAGTCGCTGATGCGAAACCGCCTGCGCTCGGCCTTGACCATGCTGGGAATCGTGTGGGGCCTGGTTTCGGTGGTGATCCTGCTGGCCTATGGCGAAGGACTCGGCAACAGCGTGTTCAACGCGTTCCTGGGAATGGGAAATGACGTCATCATGATGTGGCCGGGACAGACCAGCATGCAGGCGGGCGGTGAGCGCTCCGGGCGCAGGATCAAATTTACCTACGATGATGTGCAGGCGGTCCGCGACCAGGTGCCCATTGCAAAAAACGTGAGCGCGGAATCGGACAACGGCCTGGGCTACAAAATTAATAATCGCGTAATTTCAGTGATGACAAAAGCGATTGAATACCCTTACGGAGCGATGCGCAAACTGGAGATAGAAGATGGGCGCTATTTCGAGGAGAGCGACTTCAGCGAAGGCCGCCACGTGGTCATCTTCGGAGCCGATGCGGCCAAGAAAGTCTTCAATGGGGCGCCCTCTGTGGGAGAAGAGGTCGATATTCAGGGCCTGCGTTTCGAGGTCATCGGAGTTTTGCGCAAGAAGATCCAGGATTCTTCCAATAACTGCCCTGATAACCAGTGTACTTTCATTCCGTTCCCGCTGATGCGCGACGTGACTGACCCTCCACATCGCGACCCGGATATGATTGTCTTCCAGCCGGTATCTCCCGAGCAAAACAAAAAAACCGTGGCTGCTGTGCGGGCAGTCCTGGCCCAGTACCACCACTTTGATCCCAAGGACGACAAGGCCACGCCAGAGTGGGACACAGTTGAAGATGGCCGCGAACTCCGCCAGTTTACGATTGCTCTTGACGTATTGTTGGGCCTCATTGGCGCGTTGACCCTGGGCGTGGGCGGCGTGGGCGTAATGAACATCATGTTGGTTTCGGTGACGGAGCGGACGCGCGAAATTGGATTGCGCAAGGCCCTGGGGGCGCGTCCGCGGCATATCCTGATGCAATTTTTGGCGGAATCGCTGGTGCTGACCTTTGTCGGAGGCATCATCGGCATGCTGCTTGCCTTGATCATCGCGCATGCGGTGCCGCCCATGCCGCTCTACAGCGATATGGAAAAGACCCTGAACCACGAAGGAGACATCTTTCTGCAAACTTCGACCATGGTCATGGTGGTTTCTTTTGGGATCCTTTCTATCGTTGGCGTATTCTCGGGTTTCTGGCCCGCGCTGAAGGCGGCACGCATGGACCCCATTGAGGCCTTGCGTTACGAGTGATTGCATTACGAGTGTATGCTAGTGCTGTGCGGGTTGTTTTCTTTTTCTTCTTAATCGTCAGCAACGTTTGCCTGGCGCGCGCATTTCAGAACGCCGGAAACCAGAGCGTCGAAAATAATCACGGCGACGCTGACGCTGGTCATAGTTCATCGTCGCAGCTTACCTCCGATGAAAGCGAACTTTACACTCTAGTCAATCAAGAGCGGAAGAACCAGAACCTGCCTCTATTTACGCTGGATAGTCATCTGATCATCGCAGCCCGCAAACATTCCCGGGAAATGGCCAAGCTGGGCAAACTCTCACACAAATTTGCGGACGAACCTGCTTTGGCGCCGCGGCTGGCGCAGGCCGGCGCCCACTTTGATTCCGTTGCGGAAAATGTCGCGGATTCTGATTCCCCGCAGAACGCCCACTTTGAATTCATGCACTCTCCCGGACATCGGGCCAACCTGCTCAATCCCGCCTACAACGCAATTGGCATTGGCATCGTGGAGAAAGGCGAGCAGATTTACGTTACGGAAGATTTCAGCCATCGCGTCCCTGAGCAAACGGCTGAGAACATCGAAGCCCAAATCTTGAAGCAGATGAACCAGATCCGTTCCCACAGCGGACTCGCTGCATTCGCGCGTGGTGATTCTTCTCAACTGCGCGCAGCCGCATGCAAGCCGGGAATCACGCCACACGCCGCCATGCGCTATCTTCCGGTAGAGGGCTTCATGGTGGTTTTCAGCCAGGCTGAAGCCCGAGATTTACCGGTTCAATTGAAAAAAGTTGCAGAAGATCCCGTGGCGAAGCATGTTGCCATTGGCGTGTGTTATCCGCCGGAGTCGCAGCAGGGATTCGCCATGTTCACGGCATTGGTGGGGGTCTACAAGTGACGGGGCGATCCACGCAGTGGCGATCTTAGGAACCCCTCGGTTTGGCTCAGCAGCAACATCCAGCCTGTTGGTATCACTGTGATATCAAACGCTTCACTTTTGGGAAATTGTAGGTCATCATTGTTCCCGGAAGTGTATCTAGCATTCAAGAATGCGGGGGCGCGTGCCCCAGCGATCTTTGAAAATTCGCAAAAGCAGTACTCAGTAGCCCTCAGCAAAGGCCCGCGGATGATATCTATTCAGTAAATACTGCAGACCGTACGGGCTGGCCCTGCAAGTGTCCCATCACGACAGCGGCTTTCTCCAGTAAATACGCGGCAATCACGTTGTTTCAGGGGGTTCCAACCACTTGCATGCAAGTGGGGGCGAGGTGGACCTGCCTTGAGCAATAGAGGGATCGGGATGGGTAATTAAATGGGGTAATAATATAGTTGACTAACCCAACCGTTTCGGCTATTCTGGTTTTAGAAGCTTTACGGTGTTTTCCTTGATTTCAAACCGAAAGAGCGGTTTTCCCATAGAGGCTTCTTCGCTGGCAGCTTCCCGATGGAATCTTCCCAGAGCAGTTAAAGCAACCTGCATTTTATTGCTGAAAGATTTACCGCAAGATGGGCAATTTTCTGGGACTCTAGCCGTTTCGATCTGTAAGGAAACGCCAGTATCGCATTCATTACAGAGAACCGTAACTATAGCGATGTCTTTTCTTTCGGCAATGGTTACGTGGTAAGCGGGAGCCATAATATTTTCTCTTCAAGATTGTACCCACAAGCCGCTCGCTGTTGGCAATAGCAATCGTAGTTTGATTTGGAGTTCATTTATGGAAAATAAAACACCAAAAAGTCTACAAAGAGCCATCCAGTACTTCAGAGACGAAACCGTCTGCATCGCTGCCGTTGCAGAGATGCGCTGGCCAGATGGTCAGCCGCAATGCCCTTGGTGCCTAGTTAAAGGCGCGTACTGGCTTGCTACCCAGAGGCGCTGGAAGTGTAAAAGCTGCAAGAAGCAGTATTCGGTCAAGATCGGCACCATCTTTGAGGAGAGCCCCTTAGGTCTCGACAAATGGCTTGCAGCCCTCTGGATGGTCGTCAACTGCAAGAACGGCATCAGCTCCTATGAGGTTGGGCGCAATCTGGAAATCACCCAGAAGTCTGCTTGGTTCATGCTCCAGAGATTGCGGCTGGCTATGCAAAACAACTCTATCGTTAAACTCGGTGGACCAGAGGGTGAAGTCGAGGTGGATGAGACTTT
>WNFE01004096.1_pt1 | contig 10828 bp, 11 predicted proteins | sample 5400451 | NCBI WGS metagenome assembly WNFE01 (sample SAMN13153344, study PRJNA577476) | soil metagenome | isolation source: 200 cm saprolite under Douglas fir tree site 2 hole 2 | place: USA:California | collected 2015-04-18
GACGGCTGGCCGTCGAGCACCTGGTCGCCGGATACGTCGAGGGCATCGACATCCTCGCCGACATCACCATGCGCGTCGAGCCCGGCACCATCACGGGCGTCATCGGACCCAACGGGGCGGGGAAATCCACCCTGCTCAAGACGATCTTCGGGTTTCTCCATCCGCAGCGCGGCCAGATCTCGCTGGACGGCCGGGACATCGGTGCCCTGGCGCCCCACGAGATCAAGCGGCTGGGCATCAGCTATGTGCCGCAGGGCCCGAACATCTTTCCTCAGCTCACGGTGGAGGAAAATCTCCTCCTGGGCGCCTGGGTCATCCGGGCTGACAAGGCCCGGGTGGCCGAGCGTCTCGAGCGCGCCTACGCCGCCTTTCCGCGTCTCCGTGAGCGTCAGCATCGCCGCGCCACCACGCTCTCGGGCGGCGAGGCCAAGATGCTCTCCCTGGCCAAAGAGCTGGTGACCGAGCCGACGCTGCTCCTGGTGGATGAACCCTCGGCCGGGCTGGCCCCCCGCATCGTCGAGCAGGTCTACGCGCGCCTGCTCGAGGTCCGCGGGCAGGGGGTGACGATTCTTCTCGTGGACCAGAACATCAACAAGGCCGTGCAGGTATCCGACTACCTCTACATGCTCGAGCGGGGGCAGGTCCGCCGCGAGGGGCCCCGCCGGGATTTCGCCGACCAGCTGCGCGAGATCGTGCGCGACGCGCTCCTGGGCGCCTGAACGAGATGCCGGGATTCGCGCGGCGGCTCGGATGGGCGCTCCTGGCCTATGCCGCGCTCGCCTGGCTGCCGTTCGCCGCCTCGGAGTACCACGTCCACGTCTACACCATGTGCCTCTACTACGTCATCCTGGCCGTGGGCTGGAACCTCCTGGCCGGCTATACGGGTCAGTTCTCGCTCGCGCATCACACCTTCGCGGGGATCGGCGCCTATACCTCGGGGCTTCTGTGCCTGTACTTCCGCGTGCCCATTCTCGTGGGCATCGCGGCCGGCGTGGTCGTGTCCGCCGCCATCGGCTACGGCCTGGGCACCCTGTGCCTGCGCATGCGGGCGATCTACCTCGCCCTGGCCACCTGGGCGTTCGCGGAGTCGATGCGGCTGTTCATCGCCGTCGAGTATCAGCTCACCCGCGGCGATCTCGGCCTGAAGACGCCCTCCCTCTTCGGAACGCCTCACCCCACGCCTTACTACTATCTCTTCCTCGGCCTGACCCTGGCCGCCCTCCTGGTCGCCTGGGAGATCCTGCATTCCCGCGTCGGTGCCTACCTGCGCGCCATCCGCGACGACGAGGAGGCGGCCGCCGTCATGGGCCTCGATACCTTCAAGTGGAAGCGAGTCGCCTTCGTGATCTCGGCGATATTCGCCGCGGTGGCCGGCGGCTTCGAGGGCCACTACATCAGTCTGCTCTCGCCGACGCCGATGAAGTTCAACGAGATGGCAATCATCGTGATCATGGTCATCGCCGGCGGATTCCGGACTTTCGCGGGTCCCGTGGTGGGCGCCGTCTTCATCGAGCTCCTGTCCGAGGAGCTGAGAAGCTGGGGCGAGATCCGGATGGTGGTGTTCGCCCTTCTCGTCCTGCTTGTAGCGCGGGCCTACCCGGCCGGGATGGTGGGGCTCGCGGTCGCCACTGCGCAGCGTCTCAGCCGCGCCGTGCCCGCGCTGGCACCGCTGCTGACTGCCCGCCCGCCGGCAGACTGAGCGGGGACGGCCTCACACTGTCCGCTCGCGGTCCCCGAAGAGACCCGTCGGCCTGAAGACCAGCAGGCCGATCAGGAGCACGAAGCCGTAGAGGTCCTTGTAGGCGGGCGAGAGGAACACCGAGCCGAGCGCCTCGATCACGCCCAGCAAGATCCCGCCCACGATGCTCCCCAGGATGGACCCGAGCCCGCCGATGACGATGATCTCGAAGCCCTTGAAGGTCGAGATGGCGCCGTTCTCGGGATAGACCAGGAAATCCGGGGCGAGGAGCGCGCCCGCCGCGGCGGCCAGGGCCACCCCGACGCCGAAGGCCAGCATGTCGAGCCGGAGCACGTCGACGCCCGCGGTCTGGATCCCCACGCGATTCTGGGCCGCCCCACGGAAGGCCCGCCCGATCCAGGTCGTCTTGATCACGAGGAAGAAGAGGGCAAGCAGGACGAGGGTGCCGATGAGCGCGACCATCCGGTTTCCCGAGATGGGCAGGGTCACGAGGGTGGTGGCGCGCGCGTAGTCGCGGGGCGCGTACTGGTTGGGGCCGCCGAGGACGATGGCGAGGTTGCGGAAGAGGACCATGAGGGCGATGGTGACGATGGTCGCGTACTCGTCACGCCGCTCCACGCCACCCACGTACATGGGACGCAGGAGAAAGCGCTGGACGAGCAGGCCGAGGAGGAACACCGACACCATGGCCACGGGCAGCGCAACGTACCAGAGCGACCAGCCGAGCACGCCCGCGAGAAGCGCGTACTGCACGTAGCTGCCGATCATGTAGAACTCGCCCATGGACCAGTTGATCATCTTCATGATGCTGTAGATGAAGGTGATCCCCAGGGCCATCAGGCCGTAGATGACGCCGATGACCAGCCCCGACAAAACGTACTGCGACAGGATAAAGGCGTCCATGCGTCCCGTCAGGCGGATCCCGCTGTCTGGAAGCGGGTCCTCAGCGCTTCGGCGCCAGCATGAGGTCGCCGGTCTTGAGCTCCGGCGGATAGATGATCTTGGCCTCGGGGAACGCTTGCTCGGGCTTCGTGTACTGCAGGAAGAGCATGGGCGGCGTCCACTGCTGCCAGTACGGGCCCTCGCCGCGCGTGAAGGCGATCGTCCCGTTCCAGCCGACGAACTTGTTCGCGAGGAGCGATTTGACGATGTCCTCCGGCTTGTCGGTCTTGCCGGCGTTCATGGCGTCGGCGAGCAGCATCACCTGGGCATAGGCGTTGAGGCCGCCGTAGACCGGCTGCTCCTTGAACTGCTCGAGGTAACGGGTGCGGAAGGACTCCCCGCGCGGCGTGAGCTTCATGGTCGGATGGTAGTAGACGATGAAGGTGGCGTAGGTGCCCTTCTCGCCCAGCGTGTTCCAGTACTCCGGACGCGCGGGCGCGTCGTAGGACATGAGCATGGGCACGGCGGGGAACAGCCCCACGTCGTAGGCCTGCTTGGTGATGAGGTAGAGCGGCGTCCCGATCCCGACATTGATGAAGAGATCAGGCTTCCAGTTCTTGATCTCGAGGATCTGCGGCGTCAGATCGACCACGGCTCGATCGAAGATGATGGTCTTGAGCTCGGCCTTGACGTTCATGGAGACGAACTGCTTCTTCGTCTCTTCGACCACACCCACGCCGTAGTCCGTGTTCTCCGCGAGGACGGCCACCCGCTTGAAGCCCTGCTGCTGGATCCACTTGTTCCACAGGGTGACGCGGTCTGGGTCGATGACGTGGGTGCGGAACGTGTAGTTGAGGTGCTTCTCCGTGAGCTTCTTGGCCGAGGCCTGGGTCAGGAAGACCGGCACCTTGAGCTGCTCGGCGAGGTCCTGGACGGCCTCCGCCACCGAGCTGTGGAACTGCCCGACCACGGCCACGACCTTGTCCTGGCCGGCCAGCTTGCGCAGCCCGGCCGCGCCCTTCTCGGGGGTGCCGGAGTCGTCCTCGACGATGAGCTCGATCTTGCGTCCGCCGAGCACCCCGCCCTTTCCGTTGATCTCGTCCGCCGCCATCTTGGCGCCCCGGACGATGAACTGACCTGCGGCGGCGTCGCCGGGAGGCGAGAGCGGAGTCAGGACGCCGATCTTGACGGCGCCCTGGGCGAGAGCAGGTGAGGTGAGGGCCGCCGTGGCGAGCACGGCGAGCAGGAAGCTGCGAAGCGCATTGATCATGTTGGTCGTCCTCCCCACGAGGGTCATCGAGTTACGAGATCGTATGCGGCTCGGCTCGCTGCGTCAAGGTGTCATCGTGAGTGGGAGAGGCGGCGGATGAGCCGGGCGTCGGCCTCCGGGAAACGGCGCGACGGAAGCTCGGCTGCCTCGATCCAGAGCATCTCCTGGCCCTGCAGGGGCCGGGGCTCATCCAGGATCGCGCATCGGAAAAACAGGATGTGCACCGTCTTCTCCGGGTAGCTCCAGTCCACGCTCTCGAGAAGCTCCCCGACCTCTGCGGTCACCCCCAGCTCCTCGGAGAGCTCGCGTTTCAGTGCCACCTCGGGCTGCTCGCCGGGCCAGATCTTTCCGCCGGGGAACTCCCAGAGCCCGGCGAGGTGCGTGTCCTGGAGCCGGCGCGTGATGAGATACCGCCCGTCGCGCTCGATCACGGCGGCGACGACTTCGACCACCTCGCCCACGCCTACGACGCTGTCCAGCCGCCGTCGATGGGGATGATCGCCCCCGTCATGTACTTCGAGGCATCCGAGGCGAGATAGAGGCAGAGGGCGGCGACATCGTCCACGTGGCCGGCGCGGCCGATGGGGATGCGGTGCTTGAGGAGGTGGCGGCGGAACTCGGGAACGCCCTGCCCGATGGCCGTGTCGATGGTGCCGGGAGCGACGACGTTGACGCGGATCTCGTCCTGGACCAGCTCCACGGCGGCGGCACGGGCGAGCTGATGCACACCGCCCTTGGACGCGACATAGGGCGAGAAGTCGGGCGCGGCCACCGTGCCCAGGGCCGAGCCGAGGTGGATGATGCTTCCGCCGCCGCGCTCCCGCATGGCGGGGGCCGCGGTCTTGGTCAGGATGAAGGCGCCGACCAGATTGATGCGCAGCACTTCCGCGAAATCGGCGGCGCTGATCTCGAGGAGAGCGGAGCGGAGGCGTACCGCCGCGCAGTTGACCAGGCAGTCGACGCCGCCGTACTGAGCGCGTGCCTCGCCGACGAATCGCGCGACGTCGGCCTCGCTCCCCACATCTCCGCTCACCGCCGCCGCCACGCCACCCGCCTTGACGATGGCATCCACCGTCTCGGCCAGCGGCTCGGGTCGCCGCCCGAAGACGACCACGCGCGCGCCCTCCTGGCCAAAGAGCTCCGCGGTCGCCCGGCCGATACCCGTGCCGCCGCCCGCGATGAGCGCGACCTTGCCCTCAAGCGCCGGCACAGTCATAGCTCCTGCAGAAGGTCTTCATCGGACACCTCGGGCACTTGGGCTTGCGCGCCGTGCACCACGTCGCGCCGAAATCCATCAGGGCCTGATTGTAGTCATAGGCGCGTCCCGCGGGGACGAGAGATTCGGCGAGGTCCCACATGGTCTTCTCGCCGCGGAGGCGGGCCAGCCGCCGGGCGCCCAGGAAGACCCGGCCGAGCACGCGCCGCACGTTGGTGTCCACGAGGGCGGCGTCCTTCCGATGCGCGAAGGCCAGGATGGCCCCGGCCGTGTACCGGCCTATTCCGCCAAGGCGAAGCAGCTCCGCGCCCCGGTCGGGGAGCCGCCCGCCGTAGCGCGCCACCGTCTCGCGGGCGATGCCGTGCAGGTGCTTCGCGCGGCGATAGTAGCCGAGCGGATACCAGGCGCGCGTCACGTCGCGGGCGCGGGCGCGCGCGAGCTGCTGGAAGGTCGGATAGCGACCGAGGAACTCACGATACTTGGGGATGACGCGGTCGACCTGCGTCTGCTGGAGCATGATCTCCGAGACGAGGATGCGATACGGATCGCGGGTCCGGCGCCACGGAAGGTCGCGACCGTGTCGGGCGTACCAGGCGAGCAAGCGCGGGTGGAAGAGCCGACGCGCGCGGAGATCGGGGGGCGTCACGGCGGCCATTGTGACCGAGCCCCGAGCCCCTCGCAAGTTGACTTCGCGGGGAAGCACGTCACAATGGGGCCGTGCCGACACCACTTCCCCTCAACGATGTCCACCAGGCCGAAGGCGCGGTCCTCGGCGAGAGCTCCGGCTGGCTCGTGCCGCTCCGCTACGGCGATCCGGTCGCGGAGCACCGAGTCGTGATGGGGGCCACGGGTCTCATGGACCGCTCCATGGTCGGCAAGGCCGTCGTGACCGGGCGCGATCGAGCGACGTTTCTCCAGGGCATGCTCTCGAACGACATCAAGGCACTTCAGCCGGGGCAGGGTTGCCCCGCGGCATTCCTCGACGCCCACGGCAAGGTCGTCTCGCTGCTCGCCGTCTATGTCCTCGAGGACCGCATCCTCCTCGAGCTGCCCGCCGGATCGACGGAGAAGTTTCTCCAGACGATCGACAAGTTCCTCATCTCGGAGAAAGCCTACTTCGAGGCCGCCGACGACGCCTATGTCGTGCTCTCCGTCCAGGGGCCCGGGGCCGAGAAAACCCTCGCCGGCCTTACCGGGGCGAGCCTGGCCGCCGAGCCCTACTCGCACCAGGAGGTCTCCATCGCGGGAGAGCCGGCGCGCATCGTTCGGCGCAGTCACGCGGTGACTCCGGGCTTCGACTGCTGGACGGCCGCGACGAACGGCCCGGCCCTCTGGAAAGCGCTGCGCGAAGCGGGCGGCGTCCCCGTGGGCACCGAGGCGGCCGAGGTGCTGCGCGTCGAGGCGGGCATACCAGCCTTCGGCGCCGACGTGGACGAGAGTCTCATCCTGCCCGAGACGCGGCTCGATGAGCTCGTGAGCTACACCAAGGGCTGCTACATCGGCCAGGAGACCGTGGCGCGGGTCAAGTATCGCGGGCACGTCAATCGAGGCCTCTCCGGTCTCGTCGTCGACGGCGACCAGGTTCCCGCGCCCGGCGATGTCGTCGTGGCCGAAGACAAGGAGGTCGGGCGCGTGACCTCGGCCGTCCGCTCCGTCGCCCTCGGCAAGCCCATCGCGCTAGGCTACGTCCGCCGCGAGCATTTCGAGCCCGGGAGCGCGGTGGCTGTCCGCGTTCGTGACCAGCTCGTCCCCGCTCGCGTGGTCGAGCTTCCGTTCGTCAAGCCGGCCTCCTGAGGGCTCGGGCGTGAGCGAGCACGCGCACACGAATCGCCTCGCCCGGGAGACGAGCCCCTACCTTCTCCAGCACCAGCACAATCCCGTGGACTGGTATCCGTGGGGGCCCGAGGCGTTCGAGCGCGCGCGGGCCGAGGACAAGCCGCTCCTCCTTTCCGTGGGCTACTCCGCCTGCCACTGGTGCCACGTCATGGAGCGCGAGTCGTTTGAGAGTGACGAGATCGCCGGGCTGATGAACCAGCTCTTCGTGAACATCAAGGTGGATCGCGAGGAGCGGCCCGACGTCGACCAGATCTACATGCAGGCGGTCCAGGCCATGACAGGGCACGGCGGCTGGCCCATGACGGTATTCCTCACGCCAGAGGGCGTGCCCTTCTACGGCGGCACCTACTATCCGCCCGCGGATCGGCAGGGCATGCCCGGCTTTCCCCGGCTTATCCAGTCCGTGGCCGAGGCCTACCGCTCGCGGCGCGGCGAGATCGTCGAGGCGGGGCGCCAGCTCCTCGAGCAGATGCGCCAGGGCGAGCGGCTGCGCAGCTCGGCGACCCTGCTCACCGACGAGATCCTCGTCGGGGCCTACCAGGCCTTTGCCCAGGAGTTCGACTCGCGCGAGGGCGGCATGGGCCGCGCCCCCAAGTTTCCCCAGCCCATGAACTGGGAGTTCCTCCTGCGCTTCTGGAAGCGCACCGGCAACGCTCACGCCCTCGACATGGCGCGCCTCACCCTGACCAAGATGGCGCGCGGCGGCATGTACGACCAGATCGGCGGGGGCTTTCACCGCTACTCGGTGGATGGACAGTGGCTGGTGCCCCACTTCGAGAAGATGCTCTACGACAACGGCCAGCTCGCGTCGCTCTATCTGCACGCCTGGCTCGCCACCGGCGACGCCGAGTACCGGCGCGTCTGCGAGGAGACACTCGACTACATCCTGCGCGAGATGACCCATCCTTCCGGGGGCTTCTTCTCGGCGCAGGACGCCGACTCCGAGGGCGTCGAGGGGAAGTTCTTCGTGTGGTCCCCCGAAGAGATCACAGCGACCCTCAGCGATCCTGAGATGGCGCGCGCGGCCCTCGCCTACTGGGGAGTGGACGACGGACCCAACTTCGAGGAACACAGCATTCTCTGGGTGCCCCGGCCGCCCACCGACGTGGCCGGGGAGCTGGGCTTGACCGTGGAGCGGCTGGCCGAGCTGATCGGCGGGGCCCGGGCGCGTCTGTACGAAGCGCGAGAGAAGCGAGTCCACCCTGGTCTCGACGACAAGGTGCTCGCCTCATGGAATGGCCTCGCCCTGAGCGCCCTCGCCGAGGCCGGACGCGTGCTCGGCCGCGCGGACTACCTCGCCGCCGCGACCAGGAACGCCGAGCTCGTTACCACACAGATGCGGCACGGCGAGCGACTGCTCCGCTCCTGGAAGAACGGGCAGGCCAAGATCAAGGGGTACCTCGAGGACTACGCCATGGCCGGCATGGGGCTCCTCGCCCTCTACGAGGCCACCTTCGACCGGCGCTGCCTCGACGAGTCCCGCCGTCTCTGTGACCAGGCCCTCGCGCTCTTCTGGGACGAGGAGCACGAGACCTTCTTCGACACGGGCGCCGACCAGGAAGCGCTCGTCGTGCGCCCGCGAAACCTCTTCGACAACGCCGTCCCCTGCGGCACGTCGGTGACCATCGAGTGGCTCCTGCGGCTCGCCGTCTTCTTCGGCGAGGCGCGCTACGAGCAGCGGGCCCTCAAGGCCCTCCGCCCCATGGCCGATCTCATGCGTCGTTACCCCTCAGGCTTCGGACGCTACCTCGCCGCCCTCGATTTCCAGCTGGGGCCCGTGGCCGAGGTCGCCCTCGTCTGGCCCAGCCCCGGCGATCCGGGGGCTCTGGTCCAGGCGACATTTGGCCGCTACATGCCCAACCGACTCGTGGCCGGCGCGCCGGCGGGCTCGCCCGCTGGCGCGGGGCTGCCGCTCCTGGCCGAGCGTCCGGCCGTGGACGCGACGGCGACGGCGTATGTCTGTCGCCACTTCGTCTGCCAGCTGCCCGTCACCGACCCCGTTGCCCTCGCTGGACAGCTTGACGCTGGGGTATAATCCGTCTGTCGTCGCTGGGGGAGGTTTCCTGAGAACCGGGTGCGGCCCGGGACCCCTCGAACCTGCACTGGGTAATTCCAGCGAAGGGAAAGCGACGGTCAGGACGAAGCCCGGTCTCTCTACCGCACCCGACGAGGTGCGGTTTTTTTATGCGCGTGCTGGTGAACGGCGAGCCCATGGAGCTGCCGGAGGGGCTGAGCGTGGATGATCTGCTCCTCCAGCTCAAGGTCAAGCGCGAGTACACGGCGGTGGCGCTCAACCGCGAGATCACGCCCAAGACCAAGTACGCCGATACGCGCCTCAAGGACGGAGACAAGGTGGAGATCGTGCGTCCGATGGGCGGCGGCTCATAAGGAGGGAATGCCATGTACGACACGTCATTGTGGCTGGGAGGCAAGGAGTTCAAGTCGCGACTCATCGTGGGCACGGGCAAGTACCCGTCCTTCGAGAACATGCGCGAGGCCATCGAGGCCTCGGGCGCCGAGATCGTCACGGTGGCGGTCCGGCGGGTCAGCCTGCCGGGGCAGGGGGAGTCGCTCCTCGACTATCTCGACCTGAAGAAGTACACGCTCCTGCCGAACACCGCGGGCTGCTACACGGCCGACGAGGCCGTTCGCACCTGCTATCTCGCCCGCGAGGCGGGACTGGGCACTTTGGTCAAGGTCGAGGTGATCGGTGACGCGCGCACCCTCTTTCCCGACGTGGAGGGATTGCTCGAGGCTACGCGCATACTCGCCCGGGAGGGCTTCAGCGTGCTGCCGTATACCAACGACGACCCCGTGCTCGCCAAGAAGCTCGAGGACGCGGGAGCGGCGGCCGTGATGCCGCTCGGCGCGCCCATCGGCTCGGGGCTGGGCATTCGCAACCCGTACAACATCAAGATCATCCTCGAGACCGTCACCGTGCCCGTCATCGTGGACGCGGGCGTCGGCACCGCCTCGGATGCCGCCATCGCCATGGAGCTCGGCTGCGACGGCGTGCTCATGAACACGGCCATCGCCGGGGCCAAGGACCCCGTGGCCATGGCCACGGCCATGAAGCTCGCCATCGAGGCTGGACGGCTGGCCTTCAAGGCCGGGCGCATCGGCAAGAAGCTCTACGCGACCGCCTCATCGCCACTCGAAGGCGTGCCGGATTGGTCCAGCAGCTAGGCTTCTCTCTCTACCTCGTCACTGACCGCTCGGCCCTGCCGGCCACGAGCCTCCAGGACGCAGTGGAGAGCTGCCTCGCCGCGGGACTCAAGGCCGTGCAGCTCCGGGAGAAGGACATGGCGGTCCGCGATCTGCTCGGGCTCGCGCACACTCTTCGTGACTCGACACGGCGCCATGGCGCCAGGCTCCTGATCAACGACCGGGCCGATGTCGCCCTCGCCGTGGGCGCCGACGGTGTTCAGCGCGCGGGGACGTCGCTGCCCGTGTCCGCGCTGCGCGCCATCAGCCCGGCCGGATTCGTGATCGGCGCCTCAGTGCACGCGGTCGACGAGGCGCGCGCCGCGGAGTCCGACGGCGCCGACTTCCTCCTCTTCGGCCCGGTCTACGCCACGCCCTCGAAGCGCCAGTACGGACCACCCCAGGGACTTGCCGCGCTCGAGCGGGTGAGCTCCACCGTGAACACGCCGGTCTTCGCCGTGGGTGGGGTGACGCCAGAGCGCGTGGGCGAAGTCACGCGAGCCGGGGCAGCGGGCGTGGCGGTGATCGGCGCCATCCTCGGCTCCGAGCGGCCGGCGGACGCCGTCAAGGCTTTCCTCGACACCCTGGGGCGCGCCTGATGCCACCGTCGGTCATCGTGGTCGGCGGCGGCATCATCGGCTGCGCCACGGCCTACGAGCTCGCCAAGGCGGGCAGCAAGGTCACCCTGTTCGAGCGGGCAATCCCGGGCGCCGAAGCCTCG
>WNFE01004097.1_pt1 | contig 10824 bp, 12 predicted proteins | sample 5400451 | NCBI WGS metagenome assembly WNFE01 (sample SAMN13153344, study PRJNA577476) | soil metagenome | isolation source: 200 cm saprolite under Douglas fir tree site 2 hole 2 | place: USA:California | collected 2015-04-18
CGTCTTCACGGACGTCGTCGGACAGGCGCGCGCTGAAGGGAGCTACCAAAAATTCCGTGTGTGGGGAGAAATGGTCGATGTCCTGTGGGAGCGCGGGGACGTCGCCGCCAGCATGAACCTCGAGGACCTGTTCGATCAGCTTGCCAAAAAGATTGACATCGCGATCTTCTGCTCGTTCCTGATGGACAACTTCAACGGCGACGTTCATGAGCGCATGCTGCCCAGGCTCGGGACGAATCACTCTCACCTCATACCCGTGGAGGACTATGCTCGGCTGGAGCGCGCCGTAGGCGACGCGCTCCGGGAGACGGTCGGCCCGGACGAAGCCCGTGTCCTTGAAAGCCGGCTGCTCTCCCGCTATCGGCCGCCCTTCGACATGCCGCCCGCCCAAGCGTTGCTGCTGGCATTGCGTCAGTTTCTTCCGACAATTGCTGATCCCGTGCTGCAGCGGAGCCGCAACCTGTACACTGCTCCCGGGGCCGCCACATGATGACGCAACGCGTTGCGCTCAACGGCGGCTGGACCGGTTTCCAAGTTATCCATCGTGATGAGACGGCCGCAAACATGGCGACGACCGATCTGATCGACATCCTTGATACCGTTGATATTCCGATCGTCGTCTTGCGACGCGACCTTGTGATCGCCTGCTTCAACAAGGCGGCGGCGGATGTGCTTCGCTTCTCGACATCGGACATCGGTCTGGCGTCCCGCGATGTCTCGGTGCTCGCCGGGTTGCCCCGTCTGGAAGAGCAATGCAGCCAGGTCATCGCGCGCGGAGTAGAATCCCGGGCCGATTTTCGCGACGGGGACAGGTGGTTCGTCGTGCGGATATCCCCCTACACAAAGGGGGATCGCCAGGTCGCCGGCTGCGTGCTGACGTTCACGAATGTGACTGCTTTCCGCGCGAGCATCGATCAGGTCATCTACGAACGCGAATGCACTAAGGCGATCCTCAACACGGTTGCCGATCCTCTCGTCGTGCTGAGCGCTGACCAGCGAATCCAGTCGGGCAATCGCGCCTTCTACACAATGTTCTTGGAACTTGCCTCGTTGCGTACGCAGCTCAAAGAGATGCTCGCCGGCAATCATGCGTTCCAGCCCGTTGAGGTGGATCACGTCTTTCCGGGAGAGGGTCAACGGACGCTGATTCTTGACGCCCGTCCTTTGTCTTTGCCGGGCCATTCCGAGCGCAGGGTTCTGGTGACTTTCCAGGACATCACGGCGCGCAAACAGGCGGAAGCGGCCAACGATCTGCGTGCCATCGCGGAACGCAAAGAAGAGTTGTGGCGCAGCGAGGCATTTCTCGCAGAGGCTCAACGCCTCAGCTTAACCGGCAGCTTCTCCTGGCGGGTAGCGACAGACGAAATCACGTGGTCAGCGGAGCTCCATCGCATTTTCGAGTTTGACCAGGGTGTGCCTGTTACGCTTGAGCTGATCCGTAGCCGAGTCCACCCGGAAGACATCCCGTTGCTGCATGACATGATCGAGCGGGCACGAGGCGCCGGCACCGACTTTGAGTATGAGCACCGGCTGCAGATGCCCGACCAGTCGATCAAGTACCTGCACATAGTTGCTCACGGGACGCGAGACCAGGATGGCCGGCTGGAGTACATCGGGGCCGTTCAAGACGTGACAGCACAGAGATTGTCGGAGCAGGCGCTCGGGAAGGTACAATCCGAGCTCGCCCACGTCGCCAGGGTTACCACCCTCAGCACTTTGACTGCGTCCATAGCGCACGAAGTGAACCAGCCGCTGTCGGGCATCATCACCAACGCCAGCACCTGTCTGCGGATGCTGGACGCCGACCCTCCAAACGTCGAGGGCGCACGCGAAACGGCGCGGCGCACCATTCGCGATGGCAACCGTGCGTCTGAGGTGATCACGCGACTGCGCGCGCTCTTTAAAAAGAAGGACGTCACGACCGAAGCGGTGGACCTGAATGAGGCCACACGAGAAGTGATCGCGCTGTCGTTGAGTGAACTTCAGAGAAACCAGATAATTCTACGGTCTGAATTTGCCGACGACCTCCCGGTTGTGGCAGGGGATCGCGTCCAGCTTCAACAGGTCATCCTAAACCTACTCCGGAACGCCTCAGACGCGATGAGCGCCGTCGTCCATCATCCAAGGTTGTTGCTGGTCAAGACCGAAGGAGACGAAAACGATCATGTGCGCCTGACCGTGCAAGATTCGGGAGTCGGTTTCGGCCCTCACGCTGCCGACAGACTCTTCGAAGCGTTCTACACAACTAAGGATGACGGCATGGGAATCGGACTTTGCGTCAGTCGCTCCATTATCGAAAGTCATCACGGTCGTCTTTGGGCGGCACCAAATGATGGTCCGGGAGCTACATTCTCGTTCTCTATCCCGCGCGCACCCGGGGGACGCCTGCCGTGACGGATGCGGCGGAGAACCTATGATAGTCACTTATGCACTTGTGTCAGTGGTCGATGATGATGAGTCCGTGCGGGAGTCGCTGCCCGACTTGCTGAGGGAGTTCGGCTTTGCAGCCCGCGCGTTCTCGTCGGCCGAAGAGTTCCTGGCATCCGATTGCGTCGGCCAAACCAGATGTCTGATCCTCGACATCGCCATGCCGGGCATGACCGGACCCGATCTGCAACGGGAATTAAAGCTTCGCCGGCAAGACATTCCGATCGTCTTCATTACCGCTCACAGAGATGAGACTGTCCGTCCACGAATGCTCGAACAGGGCGCGGTGGAATGCCTGTTCAAACCATTCAGCGACACTGCTCTGCTTAAGGCACTCAATGCCGCACTTCCAGCGAGCTGATTCGCTCCTTTTCTAGGCGCCTGGTGGATATAGAATGCTCTAGCGTGCCCCTTGGCCCATGAATGGGAGTTGTCACCCATGTCGCAGGCCACACCAATCGTGTTCGTTGTTGACGACGATGTCTCGGTGCGCGAATCACTGGAATTATTGATTTGCAGCGAGGGTTGGCAGCCAGAGACGTTCGCGTCCGCACAAGAATTCCTTACCCGCCCACGAACCCTTGTTCCGAGTTGCCTCGTACTTGATATTGCTCTTCCAGGCCTCAACGGTCTCGACCTGCAGAAGCGCGTCGCCGTTGAGCGGACTGACATGCCGATCATCTTCATCACGGGCTACGGCGATGTGCCCATGACGGTGCAAGCCATGAAGGCGGGAGCTGTCGAATTCTTGACGAAGCCATTCGGCGATGACGTTCTGTTGACCGCCATCCGACACGCCATCGAGCGCAGCCGGACTACGCTTGCTCACGAGGCGGAGATAAAGGCGCTCCGAGACCGCCACTCGTCGCTCAGCCGTCGCGAACGGGAGGTCATGGCGTTGGTGGTCTCCGGCCTACTGAACAAACAGGTCGGAGGCGAGCTCGGCATCAGCGAAATCACGGTGAAGGCACACCGCGGCCAGGTGATGCGAAAGATGAAGGCCGACTCTCTCGCCGGTCTGGTGACAATGGCTGCGAGACTTCAACTGGCACCGCCGAGATAGAAACGCGGGACGCTGTTCGGCCGCGACTGGACCCAACAAGAACTCAAGACGGAGCGGTTAGGCCAACTGCGATGATCTGCTATTCTTGCGGAGCTTCTTGTGAACGCCCAACTTCAGGGTTTGAGCAGCGCAGCCCCTTAGCGAATCGAACCCCGTGTTCTGAAGAACAGGCGACGAGGGCGTCGTTCTCCATTCCCGTCCTTCTGTGACTGCACCGTGAGACGGGAGATGGGCCGCGCCAGCGGTGAACGTCCATAATACTTTGGTATCGATCTGGCTTCGTGCCGTGCCCTGTATCAGCACAAATCTTGTGCATCCTTCCACCGTTGGCAAGACGAGCACGCCGGCCACACCAGCAAATAGCCCGTAGCCGAATGTTCCAGCGTATTCCGCCACGCAAGCGTCCTGGCCCAGAATCGCACACAGCACGGCTGTCCGTGTTCTGGTGTCGTCAAGGTCCTCGCGCGTAGCACGATAGGCGGCGAAGTCGTCTAGCCGATACCATCGTCCAATAGATTCCGTCGTCACTTCTGTGTATCGAATCAGCGTGCAGGGATTACGGCGCACGGACTGGGATCTCGACCTCTCGAGGCGCTTCGGCGGCGGAGCCACTTGCTGTTGCACGCCGCGGCCGAGCTGAAGAGGAGGTTGCACTGATGCAGTTGACAATCGACCGCCCCGTCATCGACCGTGACGCGGAACTCCTGGAAGCCTTGCGTCGACGACGAGACGCCACCGCCGCCGAGCGTCTCGTCTCCACGTTCGGCGACCGCGCGTACCGTCTCGCAATCGGGATCACCGGCAACCAGCAGGATGCCGAGGAAGCCGTGCAGGACGCGTTCTGGAACGTGATCCACAAGGTCGACACGTTCCGAGGGGATGCAGCGCTGGGATCATGGATCTACCGAATCACGGCTAACGCCGCCAACCACAAGCGCCGCAGCGGCGCGCGTCGACGTCACGAGATCTCGCTCGACGAGATCCTTCCAACCTTCCACGAGGATGGGCGTTATGCGGATCCGATCGTCGACTGGTCAACAGAGCTCGACGATCTCGCCGTGCAGAGCGAGCTTCGGAACGTTCTGACTTCAGCGCTCCAGGAGTTGCCGGACCACTACGGTGCCGTGATCATCCTGCACGACGTCGAGGCCTTGTCGATGGCCGAAGTCGCGGACTGTCTGGACATCACGGTGCCGACAGCAAAGGCTCGCGCGCACCGGGGCCGCCTCTTTCTGCGCCAGCGTCTCGCAGGCTTCATGTCCGGCGCAACGTCTGGCGTCGAGATGGGCTCTTAAGGTCGATGAGACTCCGCTTCGGCTGCGGCTGTGATGGTGGAGCGGCACCAGCGAAAGGGGTGCCCAATGGAAGCGCGATCGCTCTCGAATCAGCAAGCCATGGAGCAGGCGTTGGGGAAACTGGTCATGGACGGCGGATTTCGTGACGCGTTCTTCCGCGATCCCGCGGTGGCGAGCGAAGCAGCGGGCATCCCGCTTACGGATCGCGAGCGGAACGCTCTGACGCGCATCCGCTCGGGCGCGCTGGCGGCCTTCCAGCGTTATCTGGACGCCAAGCGCGTCGGCGATTGTCGCGGGAGGGAAGCGCACGATGTCGAGGACTCGTACCACACTTGTTTAGCAAGGAGCGAATCATGACCCTTGAAAAAATCCTGTACACCGCGAAAGCGCACACCACGGGTGGTCGGGACGGCGGCGCCTCCCACAGCGACGATGGCCGGCTCGACGTTAAGCTTTCGTCGCCCGGCGGCCCGGGTGCCGGCACCAACCCCGAGCAGTTGTTCGCGGCCGGTTGGTCGGCGTGCTTTCTCTCGGCGATCAAGCTCGTCGCCGGTAAGAAGAAGGTCTCGCTGCCGGCTGACGTGGCCATTGACGCCGAGATCGATCTGGGAACGACGCATGGCGTTCTCGGCCTCGCGGCTCGCCTCAACGTCAGTCTGCCGGGCATTGACCGCCAGGCGGCCCAGGCTCTCGTCGACGCCGCGCACCAAGTGTGCCCGTACTCCCACGCCACACGCGGCAACATCGACGTCACGATCAACGTGGTCTGAGCCGGACCGGTTGACCGACTGACAAGACGTCTTCGAGGTGCACGGCCGCACTGAGCGATGTGCTTGGGCTCACGAACATGGCTGTGGTGACGAGCAAACAACGAGTGGAGTGGAGATGAAGAGCAAAAGTATGCTGGCGGTTGTGATCATTGCGGTAGTGCTCGCCGTCTTGGGCGGCAGGGCCATCATCGCGCAGGACACCTCGCAGGCCAAGTACACCGTGCGAGTGGCGGATGGGCTCGCCTTCTCTGAGTTCAGGGGATACGAAACCTGGCAGATTGTCGCCGTCAGTCAGACCGACGAACTGCTCAAGGTGATCGTCGCCAATCCCGTGATGATCGACGCCTACCGGGCCGGCATTCCCGGCAACGGCAAGCCTTTCCCCGACGGCTCCAAGATCGCGAAGATCCAATGGAGACCGAAGAAGAGTGCGGAGGCCCCCTTTCCCGTGAATGTGCCGGACACCCTGAAAGTCGTCGATTTCATCGCGAAGGATAGCAAGAGATTCGCGGACAGCGGCGGATGGGGATACGCCCCGTTCAGCTATGACCCCCGCGTCCGACAGGTTCACGCCCAATGGGACCGGCGCCAAGTGCGGGGCCGCGTGCCACACGATAGTGAAGGCAAAGGATTACATCTTCACGGCGTACGGGAAGAGGTGAACCCACGGCTGATGGGAGTCGATCATGAATAACGGAACGAACGATTGCCAACGCATCTCACGCCGCGTGGTGCTTACCGGCACCGCGCGTGCGCTGGTCGCAGCGGCAGCCGCTACGGCGGTCTCGCAAGCGGCGGCGCAGCAGGAGATCAGCCAGGCGGACGCCCAATATCAGGGTACGCCGAAGGGCGACCGGCGCTGCGACGGCTGCGTCAACTTCCAACCGGTGAATGCGTGCAAATTCGTCCACGGCGACATCAGCCCGAGCGGCTGGTGCGAACTGTTTGCCTCGAAGACCTAGTCCTGGAGGGAGCATGGCAATCGTGACACATGACAAGGATGTCACCGCACTTCTGGTGATCGATCCGTATAACGATTTCATTTCCGAGGGCGGCAAGCTCTACGACCGTACCAGGCAGATCGCCCACCGTGCAGTAGCCCGATGAAAGCGAGGTTATGGTGATGGTCACCTTAAAGATCAATGGCAAGTCGCATCAGATCAACGTGCCGTCAGACATGCCGGTGCTGTGGGTGCTGCGGGATGTGCTCGGCATGACAGGGACGAAGTTTGGCTGCGGAATGGCGCTCTGCGGCGCGTGCACGGTGCAGCTCGATGGACAAGCGATACGCTCCTGCGTGACGCCGGTGAACGTCGCGGCCGGCAAAGCGATCACCACCATCGAGGCGATCGGCGCCACTCCCGTAGGCAAGAAAGTGCAGGAGGCGTGGATCGCGTTGGACGTGCCTCAATGCGGCTACTGCCAATCAGGCCAGATCATGTCGGCCTCCGCCCTGCTGGCGAGAAACTCGCGTCCCACCGATGCCGACATTGACGCAGCGATGGCGGGCAACATTTGCCGCTGCGGCACTTACGGACGGGTCCGCGCTGCCATCAAGCGGGTAGCCCAGGAATCTTCGATGAGCGGAAAGGGGGCCAGGTCATGACTGCCCCATCTCGGCGAGAGTTCGTAACGATCCTGGCGGCGGCTGGTGGAGGTTTGCTGTTTGGCTACCGGGCCGAAGGGGCGCCGCGCGCAGCGTCCACAGCCACGGCCGCGGCGACTCCCGGCACGACCTCAGCGAGCTTTGCGCCCAACGCCTTCATTCGCATCCCGCCCGATGGCAGCGTCACGCTCGTCATGCCGCAGGCCGAAATGGGACAAGGCGTGTATACATCGCTGCCCATGCTGCTAGCGGAAGAGCTCGAAGTCGCACCGGACCAGATTCGGCTGGAGCACGCTCCGCCCGACGACAAGCTGTACGCGAACCAATTCTTCGGCGAGCAGTTGACGGGTGCCTCGTCGTCCGTGCGCGCGTTCTACGAGCCGCTGCGGCGCGCGGGGGCAACCGCGCGGGTCATGCTCGTGGCCGCAGCGGCGGCGTCCTGGAATGTCGATCCAGCTTCGTGCCGAGCGCACAAGGGCGTGGTGACCCACACGCCAACCCGGCGTACCCTCACCTATGGCGTGCTGGCGGCCAAGGCGGCGGCGCTGCCGGTGCCCGACCAGGTCACGCTCAAGGACCCGAAGGACTTCACGCTCATCGGCACGCCGGCCAAGCGGCTCGACACGCCGAGCAAGGTGAACGGAACGGCGCGGTACGGGATCGACGTGCGGCTGCCGGGAATGCTGATCGCGACGGTCGCCGCGAGCCCGGTCCTGGGGGGCAAGGTGGCCGACATCGACGATCAGAGGGCGAAGACGGTTCCTGGCGTACGGCAGATCGTGCGGCTTGATGATGCCGTCGCCGTGGTGGCCGACCACATGTGGGCGGCGAAGCAGGGGCTGGCAGCGCTCGCCATTCGCTGGGACGACGGCCCGAATGCGAAGCTGAGTACCCCCGACATCGTGGATGGACTCGCGAAGGCATCGGAGACCGCGGGTGTGACAGCGCGGAAAGACGGCGACCCCGAGAGCGCGCTCGCCGGCGCGGCGAAGAAAGTCGAAGCGGTCTATGAGTCGCCTTTCCTGGCCCACGTCACGATGGAGCCGATGAATTGCACGGTCCACGTGCGCAAAGACAGCTGTGAAGTGTGGACCGGTTCGCAGGTGCTGAGCCGCGCGCGGGCTACCGCGTCCGAGATCACCGGGCTCCCGCTGGAGAAGGTGGTCGTCCACAACCACCTACTGGGCGGCGGCTTCGGGCGCCGGCTCGAAGTCGACTATGTGACCCAGGCCGTGCGCATCGCCAAGCAGGTGAATGTTCCGGTCAAGGTCGTGTGGACCCGCGAGGAGGACGTCCAGCACGACGTCTATCGCCCGTACTACTACGATCGAATGACGGCCGGACTCGATCCGCGCGGCGCACCGGTCGCGTGGACTCATCGGATCGTAGGCCCGGCGATCATTGCGCGCTATCTGCCGCAGGCGTTCAAGGACGGCAAGGACGTCGACGCCGTGGACGGCGCCGTCCAGCTCGTCTACGACATCCCGGCGATCCAGATTGAGCACGTGCGGCACGAGGAGCCCGTGCTCAACACCGGGTTCTGGCGCGGGGTGGGAGTCACCCATAACAACTTCGTCGTCGAGAGCTTCATCGACGAGCTCGCCGCCGCGTCAGGGCAGGACCCGGTGGCGTTCCGCCGGGCCCTGCTCGGCAAGTCTCCGCGCGCGATGGCGGTGTTGAACCTCGCGGCGAAGGAAGCTGGATGGGGGAAACCACTCGAGCGCGGCCGCGGGCGTGGCGTTGCCTTGCTCTACAGCGACTGGGGCACCTACCTGGCGCAAGTTGCCGACGTGAAGGTGAACGACTCGGGGGAGGTGCGAGTACACCGGATCGTGTGTGCGGTGGATTGCGGCACGGTCGTCAATCCGGACATCGTGAAGGCTCAGATCGAAAGCGGCGTCGTCTACGGCATCAGCGGTGCCCTGTGGGGTGAAGTGGCGCTCAAGAACGGCCGGGTCGAGCAGTCGAACTTTCACAACTACCGCGTCTTGAGAATGAATGAATCCTCGCCGATCGAGGTACACCTGATTCGGAACGGCGAAGCGCCCGGGGGGATCGGCGAGCCAGGCACTGCCGTCACGGCGGCCGCTCTTGGCAACGCGATCTACGCGGCCACTGGAAAACGGCTGCGCAAGCTGCCCCTGCAACCCGGGCTGGTGACCGGACGCTCGAGTTGAAGAGCCTCCGTTAGAGATACGGCGTCAAAGAGGGTGGCGCTGAGGGCCGCGTGACACATGAAGGTCGCCGAGACAAAGGGAGGCGTATGTTGAAGCGGAGCCTGCTCGTCGTCGGGTTGGCCTTCTGGATGGTGTCCGTCGCGTCCGCGGCTGACGTCGCCGTGTCCGAGCAGACCTTTGGGTGCATCCTCGACTGGCCCCAGGTCCGGAACACGCGCATCAATCACGCGGATCCCCAGCAGCTGGCGGAGGCGATGCGCATCTTCAGAGACAGCATCCCGAACACGGAGTATCCCGTCGGCACCATCCTGCAGCTAGTTCCGTTCGAAGCCATGGTGAAGCATCCGCGTGAGAAGTTCCCGAAAACCAACGGCTGGGAGTTCTTCGCGCTGGACATCTCCGCGGCCGGCACGAAGATCCGCGACCGCGGCGACAGCGTCGTCAACCTCTCCCAAGGCAAGACGTGCCTGAGCTGTCATCAGCCAGCGGCCAGGTTCGACTTCGTATGCGAAAAGGGCCATGGCTGCGCGCCGATCCCGTTCAACGATCAGGCGATCAAAGCGCTCCAGCAGGCCGACGCTCGTTGCGCGAAGAAGTAGACGGATGGGCTCCGAGGCGCCTGAGTTGAGCTGCGTCCGAGCTCAGTGGGCCGGGCGGAGGCTTGGTCCAGTACTCGCGGAAGCGACGCCGCTGCCACCGCAGGACGGTGGTCGGAGTCACGATCACGAGAGGCCGCCTCCATCTGGTCCAGACTCTGGCGAGCACGACCCAGAAAAGCCGATCAGCTCGGCGTAGTGGGGGTCGGGCCATGGTTCGCTTGTAGACGTCGAGTTGCTGACGCAAGGCCAGGTTCTCGAGGGCGAGCTGGCAGTGGCCGCTAACGAGGATGGGGAGGAGCCGAAGCAGGAACTCGCTCGAGGGGCGAATTCTCCACCTGACGGGTTGCAACGGATACCGGCTCGGCAGACCGTAATCGCGGTCGCCGCCCTGTGGCTGGGGGGCGTGTTGGTACCGCCGGCGTGGGCCGATGAACCTGCCGAGCAGCTTAATTCTCGCGGATTCCCCGCTCTGTCCCAAGCTTCTCAGCCGTGTCTCGGCTGATGAGAACTCGTGACATTAAGAACGGCGAGGGGACGCAAATCACGAGCGCATTTCAATCCCGGGGTTGCGGGCGTTGAGTCAACAGCGCCTAAATTCTTTCAACCACCACGAAAGCGCGTGGCGGACGGTAAACACGGGTTCGAATCCCGCTGGGATGCGGCCTGCCCCGCTCTAGAGGAAAGACACGCTGCCCCACCCGCGCGGAGACGTCAGGACTCGAGGAATGTCTCGAGGATCTGCTGATCCACCGGGTCGATGGATGTCAGGCGGATCCGCGAGACCGGCGTTCCTTCGTGCTGCTCGGTCCCGATGACCTTGCCGTAGAGATCGCCCGAATCGCAGCCGAGCCTGGGGTAGTTGAGCCGGAAGCGCAGGTTGGTCAGCA
>WNFE01018313.1_pt1 | contig 10822 bp, 6 predicted proteins | sample 5400451 | NCBI WGS metagenome assembly WNFE01 (sample SAMN13153344, study PRJNA577476) | soil metagenome | isolation source: 200 cm saprolite under Douglas fir tree site 2 hole 2 | place: USA:California | collected 2015-04-18
CCCGAGCCGTCCGACAGCGGGATGATCGTTTGCACCGATCCCTTCCCGAACGTCTGGGTCCCGACGACGATCGCGCGACCCCAGTCTTGCAGCGCGCCCGCCACGATCTCGGACGCGGACGCGCTCCCCTGATTGACCAGCACGACCATCGGGAGCGTGGGGTAGGACTTCTTGGCGTGGGCCGAGAAGCGCATGTTCTGGTTGCGGACGCGCCCCTCCGTGTACACGACGAGCTTGCCGTCGTCGATGAATTCCTCGGTGACCTCCACGGCGGCCGTCAGGAGCCCGCCCGGATTGTTGCGCAGGTCGAGGAGAAGCGCCTTCATGCCCGCCTTCGCGGCCTTCTCGAGCGCCGCGGCCATATCCCCGGGCGATTGCTCCTGGAACTGCCGGAGCTTGACGTAGGCGATGCCGCCGCCGAGGTCGTGCGAGCGCACCGATTGCACCCGAATCTGCTCACGCGTGATCTCGAAGTCCTTCGGCTCGGTCCAGCCCTCGCGCACCACGGTGATCATCACCTTGGTGCCGGGCTTGCCGCGCATGCGCTTGACGGCGTCGGGCAGCTGCATGTCCTTCGTCACCAGGCCGTCGATCTTCACGATACGGTCGCCGGTCTGCAGTCCCGCGCGGTAGGCGGGCGTCCCCTCGATGGGTGACACGACGGTGAGGACGTCGTCGCGCAGCGTAATCTCGATTCCGAGGCCGCCGAAGCTTCCAGTCGTCTCGACCTGCATCTCCTTGTAGCTGTCCGGATCGAGGAACGAGCTGTGCGCGTCGAGGCCGCGCAGCGTCCCCTTGATCGCGCTGTAGATGAGATCTTTCGGCGGCACCTCGTCCACGTACTGGTTTTGCACGATGGAGAGGACCTCGGTGAAGAGCTTGAGTTGCTCGTAGGTGGCGCTGCCGTCCGCGCTCTTGCTGGCCACGGACCCCCCGAGGGACAGCGTGAGCACCACCAGGAGCGACCCGATCACGAAGGCCTTCTTCATAAATTTCCCCTCATCCCGCGCTTAGCCACCCTGTCGGAGCCACTGTTCCGGATCCAGGGGCTTGCCCTGATAGCGCACCTCGAAGTAGAGCCGCGGCCCGGCGAGAGAACCCGTTTCGCCCACCGTGCCGATCCGCTGTCCCTGTCGGACGTCCTCGCCCTCCTTCGCCTCGATCTCGGCGACGTGGGCGTAGAGTGTATAGTACTCGTTCCCGTGGTCCACGATGATCAGGTTCCCATACCCTTTGAACCACCCCGTATAAACGACGTGGCCCGCGTGCACGACGGCGACCTCCCGACCCACCGCCGCCTCGATGTCCACGCCATTCCGGAAAGTCCGGGTCCCGAATCGCGGGTGCACCTGCGCGCCGAACCCCGTGACGATCCGCCCCTCGGTCGGCCAGGGCAGGCGCCCCTTGAGGCTCCCGAACCCGACCGTGGGCGCCTCGATCCCACCCTTGGGCGGCGGTACCTTGGCCAGCTTCCGTTGCTTGGCCTGGAGCTCGCGGATGAACGCCTCGAGGCGACGAGCGGCTTCCGTTAGTTCGCCCACGATGCGTTCGTGATACGTGCGCTCGTCGCGTACCTTCACGAGGATCGTCCGCCGCTTTGCGGCCTCGCGATCGACGTCCGCCTGCTCCCGCTTGGCCTCGTCGTGGAGGCTCGCCAGCTCCCGCTGCTGCGCCTCCTCTCGGCCCTTGCGGTCCGCTAACCTCTCAGAAGTACTACGATACTCTTGAATCAGCCGGGCGTCCAGAACGGCCAGACTCGCGAGGTGGCGCACGGCGGCGGCGCGCGTCACGGGGTCGTCGCCGCTCAAGATGACCGGCAACGCACCGCCCTGAGCGTGCACGCGATACATCGCCCGCAGCCGGCCGGCGAGCGCGTTCACCTGGCCGGCGCGCTGGCGCTCGAGCTTCGAGATGTCGCCGCGGAAAAGCTGGATCTCGGCCTGGGCCCGCTTGATGCGCGTCTCCAGCCGCGTGACCTCTTGCAGCTTGACCGAGAGCCGGCGCTCGATCTCCTCGAGCTCGGCGAGCAGCGATGTTTCGCGGGCCCGCGCCACCGCGACTCGTTCTTTTTCTTCCTTCAACTGCTTCTGCGTCTGCTGGAGCTTCCGCTGCTCCGCCTGCAGGGGATCCTCGCGCTTCGGCTGGGCGGCGACCGGGACGGCGGCTAGCGCTGCGAGCATCACCCCGAGCATCAAGCGCTTCATGGCTCGCGAGCCGCGCGGGCGAGCCAGCCGCCGAGCCCTCCGAGGAGCGTCCCCGCGCCGAGTAGCGCCACGACGCCGACGGGCGTAAAGAACACGAGCTGGGAGAGGCCGAGCGTGAGGCTCACAAGCGGCTCGAGGCGCGGCGCCACCACCGAGTGCGTGACGACGAGCGCCCCCAGGGCCAGGATCGCGCCGGCCAGCCCTTGCATCATTCCCTGGAGAAGCACGGGCAGCCGGATCGTCCACTCGGAGGCGCCGACGAGCCGCATGATCTCGGTCTCGTGTCGCCGCGCGTGGAGGATCAGCGTCGTCGCTGTCGTGACGGTCAGAATGGAGGCGGCCGCGAGCACGAAGCCCACCCCGAGGCCGATCGTCGTCAGGAGCCGCTGCCAGTGCGAGAATCGCTCGACCCAGTCCGCGCTCCCGGCGACCTCGTCCGCCTCGGGCAGCACGGCCAAACGCGCGAGGAGCTCGCGCGCGCCTTCGGGCGTCGCGGCGGCCGCCGACGGCGTCACCTCCAGCGACGCGGGCAGCGGGTTCACCGGAAGCTGGTCGACGACGCCCGCGTCCTTACCGAGGACCTGCTTCAGCGCGCGCAGCGCGTCCGCCTTGCCGATGAAGACCACGCCGGCGACGCCCGGCATCAACCGAACGCGCTCGAGCAACGCGGCGACGTCGCCGCCGGGCGGCTCGCGCTTGAGATAGACGACGATGCGCACCCGGTCACGCCATTTGGCGACGGCGCGGCCGAGATTGGAGGAGACGAGCCAGAAGCCGCCGAGCGCGGCCAGCGACAGCGTGATCAGCACGACGGCGCTGACGGCGACCCGCCCGGCCCTCCGGAGATCGCGCAATGCCTCGCCGACCAGGAAACCGAGCACGCGGCGTCAGCCCTCGTCCTTCACGATGCGGCCGCCCTCGAGCGTGAGGGTACGCCGCCGCAGCGCCACGGCCAGCCGCGCCTGGTGGGTAGCCAGCACGATCGTCGTCCCACCCGCTCCGATGTCCTTGAGCACGTCAATGATCTCCGCCGCCATCGCCTCGTCGAGATTCCCGGTCGGCTCGTCGGCGAGGAGGAGCGGTGGTCGCCGCACGATGGCCCGGGCCAGCGCCGCTCGCTGGGCCTCTCCCTGCGACAGCTGGGTGGGGTATGCCTGGGCGCGCGCCGACAGCCCGACCGCGCGGAGCGCGTCGAAGGCGCGGGCGGTGATGTCGCGCCGGGGCGTGCCGAGGACACGCAGGACGAAGGCGACGTTCTCATAGACGGTTCGGACGGGGAGGAGCTTGGCGTCCTGGAAGACGACCCCGATCGAGCGTCGGAGCGCCGCCACCTGCGACCGGCGCATCTGCACGAGACCGTAGCCGAGGACCTCGACATCACCCTCGGACGGAAGGTCGTCGCGGTAGAGGAGCCGGAGCAACGTCGTCTTGCCGGCGCCGCTGGCACCGGTCAGGACGACGAACTCACCCTTGCCGATCCGGAATGAAACCTCGCGCAGCGCAGGGACCTTCACGGGCCCGACCGAGTACACCTTCGACACACGGTGAAGCTCAATCATGGCGGGCGCTTCCGATTATAGCCGTCACGTTTGGATTTTCGAGAGCTTGTCCTCCAGGAGGCGGTCTACCAGCGCCGGGTTGGCCTTGCCGCCCGTGGCCTTCATCACCTGTCCGACGAGCGCCTTTTTCGCGGCCGTCTTGCCGCGCTTGAAGTCCTCGATCGCCTTCGGGTTGGCAGCCATCACCGAGGCGATGACCTGACTCAGGGCCGCCTCGTCCGCGACCTGCGTGAGCCCGTCGCGCCGGACGATCGTCGGCGCGTCCTCGCCCGTGTCGACCATCGTGCCGAAGACGTCTTTGGCGATCTTGCCGCTGATCGTGCCGTCGGCGATGAGCCGCAGCAGGCCGGCCAGATTGCGCGGCGGCACCTTTATCGAGAGGACACGTTCGTCGCCACCGGCCAGCACCCGCAGGAATTCAGTAAGAATCCAGTTCGACACGGCCTTGGCATCGGGGAAGTCGGTGACCGCAGCCTCAAAGTAGTCCGCGAGGGGCCCATGGTGCGTGAGGATGTCGGACGTCGAGAGGGAAAGGCCGTACTGAGAGACGAATCGCTGCCGCCGGGCGCGCGGCAACTCGGGGAGCTCGGCCCGGATCTCCTCCACCCACCGCTGGTCGATCTGGAGCGGGACGAGATCGGGCTCCGGGAAATACCGGTAGTCGTGCGCGTACTCCTTGGACCGCATCGAGCGGGTCACTTCGCGGTCCGCGTCCCAGAGCCGTGTCTCCTGCACGATGCGCTCGTCCACTGTAAGCGCCGCCGTCTGACGAGCCACCTCGAACTTCAGCGCCCGCTCGACGTTCCTGAACGAGTTCAGGTTCTTGATCTCGACCTTCGTCCCGAGCTCAGCGGTCCCGCGAGGACGCAGCGAGACGTTCGCGTCGCACCTGAGCGAGCCCTCCTCCATGTTGCCGTCACAGACGCCGAGGTACACCACGACCGCGCGGAAGGCTCTCAGATAGGCGGCCGCCTCCTCCGGCGAGCGGAGCTCCGGCCTCGACACGGTCTCCATCAGCGGCACGCCGGACCGGTTGAAGTCCACCAAACTCGCCTTGGCCGTTTCCATCGTGCCCTCGTGCATAAGCTTGCCGACGTCCTCCTCGAGGTGGAGCCGCTGGATCCCGATCGTACGAGGTGCACCATCGACGTCGATCTCGAGGAACCCGTCTTCGGCGAGCGGTTCTTCGTATTGGCTGATCTGGTAGTTCTTCGGCATGTCCGGGTAGTAGTAGTGCTTTCGCGCGAAGCGGCACACCGCGTTGACCCGGCAGTGAAACGCGAGCGCGGTACGGATCCCGAACTCGACCGCCCGCCGGTTGACGACCGGCAGGACGCCGGGCATGCCCTGGCAGACCGGGCAGGTCTGGGAATTGGGCGGCGCGCCGAATCTCGTCGGGCAGCCGCAGAACATCTTGGAGCGCGTGCGGAGCTGGGCGTGGACCTCGAGCCCGATGACGACCTCGTAGTCGGTCATTGTAGCGGGGTCCGTGAGGCCGGCTTGGACCGAGGGTGGCCTGAGACAGGCGCGAGTGGCTCCGACACGCCCGATCTTGCCCGAGGCAGTTGCAACACGCGCCAGCGCTGTTTCACTTCAACTCAGGGCGGCGTGAGCGCCATGGCGTCGCTTGTTCGTAGGCGTACGCGGCGCGCAGCACCCGGGGCTCGTCGAGCGGCCGGCCGAGCACTTGCAGGCCGATCGGGAGGCCGGTCACGCTGAAGCCGCACGGCACGGAGATCCCCGGGATCCCGGCCAGGTTGCCCGGGATCGTGAAGACGTCGTTGAGGTACATGGACAGCGGGTCTTCCTTCTCGCCGTGCTTGAACGCGACGTTGGGCGTCGTCGGCGCGACGATGAGGTCCACGCGCGCGAACGCGGCGACAGCGCGTAGGTGCCGAGCATGATCCGGCGCTTGACCTCGGCGCCGAAGCCCGCCGCGCGGGTCCGGCTCTCCATCTCGACGAGATCGCGACCCGGCACGCGCAGCCCGAACTTGACGCCGTCGTACCGCGCGAGGTTCGACGACGCCTCGGCGGGGAGGATCAGGTAGTAGGCCGCCAGCGAATGCTTGGTCGTCGGTAGCGACACGCGCTCGAGCCGGGCGCCGAGCTCCTTCAGCACCTCGATCGCCGCGCGGACGGCGCGCTCCACGTCCGGGTCCATGCCGTCGATGAAGTACTCGTCGGGGAGCCCGAGCGTGAGGCCCGCGACGCCTTTCGACAGCTCGGCGACGTACTCGGGCACCGGCGCCTGGATGGACGTCGCATCGCGCCGGTCGTGGCCGGCGACCGCGCCCAGCAGGAGCGCGGCGTCCCTGACGTCTCGGGCGAACGGCCCGATCTGGTCGAGCGAGGAGGCCAGGGCGACCAGGCCGTAGCGCGACACGCGGCCGTACGTCGGCTTCATGCCCACCACACCGCAGAAGGCAGCGGGCTGACGGATCGAGCCGCCCGTGTCGCTTCCGAGCCCGCCCGCGGCGAGCCCACCAGCGACCGCCGCGGCCGACCCGCCTGACGACCCCCCGGGCACGCGGGCGAGGTCCCAGGGGTTGCGCGTCGGGTGGAAGGCCGAGTGCTCGGTGGATGAGCCCATCGCGAACTCGTCCATATTGGTCTTGCCGAGGATCACCGCGCCCGCCGCCCGCAGCCGCTCGACGACCGTCGCGTCGTAGGGCGGTACGAAGCTCTCGAGCATCTTCGAGCCGCACGTCGTCCTCACGCCACGCGTGCACAGCACGTCCTTGAGCGCCACCGGGGCCCCATCGAGCGGGCCGAGTGGCGCGCCGGCGCGCCAGCGCAGCTCGGACTCGCGCGCCGCCGCCAGTGCCTGGTCCCGCACGACCGTGAGGTACGCCCCCACCCGGCCGTCGAGGGCGTCGATGCGCGCCAGGTAGGCCTCCGCGACGGCGGTCGGGGTCAGCTCACCCCGCCGGTAGGCATCGGTCAGCTCGTGGATGGGCTGGTACATCAGTCCTCGAGGATCCGCGGCACGCGGAAGAGCTCGCCGCTGCGGTCCGGCGCATTGGCGAGCATCGCGTCCTGAGGGAAGCACGGCTCGACCTCATCCTCGCGCATGACGTTGACCACGTCCACCGCGTGCGAGGTCGGCTCGACGCCCTCGGTGTCGACCGCGCGCAGCGTGTCCAGGTGCGCGAGGATGGAATTCAGCTGCTCGCGCATCCGCTCGAGCTCCGCGTCGGTCAGGGCCAGACGGGTCAGGCGTGCGACATGCTCGACGTCCGTGCGCTCGATCATGGGCTCAGAGCTCCTCCAGATGGGCGTACTGCAGCGAGAGCCGCTTGCGGCCGACGCTGGCGAAGCCCACCGTGACGACGAAGTCGGCGCCGTCCCGCTCGATCCCGACGACGAGCCCCTCGCCGAAACGCGCGTGACGCACCTTGGCGCCGACGCGGAGCGGCAGGTCTTCGCCGACGGTGTCCGCGGCCGCCGCGTAGGCCACCGCGTCCGACGCCCAGCCGGCCGGGGGCTCACGTCGCGTGTTCAACGAGACGAGCTGATTCTCCGGCATCTCGCGCAGGAAGCGCGAGGGCTCGCCGACTCCATAGCCGTGAATCCGCCGGTGCAACGCATAGGAGAGATAGAGCCGCTCGCGGGCGCGCGTCAATCCCACGTAGCACAAGCGGCGCTCTTCCTCGATCTGCTCGTCATCGCTCATCGACCGGGCGTGCGGAAACACCCCCTCCTCCATACCCGTCATGAACACGGCCGGGAACTCGAGTCCCTTGGCCGAGTGGAGCGTCATCAGCGTCACGCGCGGTCCCTCGTCCTTCAGCTCGTCGATGTCGGCCAGCAGGGCGACGCCGTCGAGGAACCCCTCCAGCGTCGGGGCCGAATCGGCGTGCACGTAGTCCTCAGCGGCGGCGATCAGCTCCTCGAGGTTCTCGAGACGCGCCTCGGCCTCGGGCGAGCGCTCCTCGCGCAGTGCCTCGCGATAGCCCGAGGCGTTGAGCAGGTGGTCGACGAAGGCCGGCGGCGTCATCTCCGCCCGCCGGTCCGCCAGCCCGCGGATCAGCTCCGCGAACTCCCCGAGCGCGCGCCGCGGCTTGCCGGTGATCGCGGCTGGCGGATCCGCGGCGACGGTCAACAGCGCTCGACCGGCCCGGGACGGCGCCTCGTCCAGGCGCGCGAGCGTCGCGGAGCCGATGCCCCGAACCGGCGTCTGGATCGCCCGCCGGAAGGCGACGTCGTCCGCCGGATTGATGGCGAGGCGGACGTACGCGAGCGCGTCCTTGATCTCCTTGCGCTCGTAGAAGCGCACGCCGCCGACGATCCCATAGGGAACGCGTGCGCGGCGCAGCGCGTCCTCCAGCACCCGGGACTGCGCATTGGTGCGGTAGAAGACCGCGACGCCGTCCCAGGGCACGCCGTCACCGCGCAGCCCGAGGATCGTCTGGGCGACGAAGTTCGCCTCCTCATGCTCGTCCCAGCCGCGATAGAGCTTCGGCGGATCGCCCTCGGCGTTCTCGGTCCAGAGCGACTTGTCCTTGCGCTGCACGTTGTGATCGATCACCGCAGTGGCGAGCGAGAGAATGCGCTGGGTCGAGCGATAGTTCTGCTCGAGCTTCACGACGCGGGTGCCGGGATAGTCCTGCTCGAAGTCGAGGATGTTCCGGATGTCGGCGCCGCGCCAACGGTAGACCGAGTTGTGGACAAGGAGTCCTCCGGCGACGTAGTTCCGAAGGTCCTCGACGGACAGATCGTAGACACACCCGCGGTAGGGCTTCGTCTCCACCTTCGACACCCGGGCCTCGCACACCTCGCCAGCCCTGACGACGGGCACCACCATTCCCGGGCGCAGATGGCTCGCCGGCATGAACTGGAATGCCTTGCTGGGCGTGAGACGCGCGCGACGCACCACCTCAGAGTCGGCGGTCTGACAGAGACTCTGGGCGAACGCGAGTCCCTTGTCATACTCATGTCGCGAGGTCTCGACCCGCCAGGTCCGACGTTTCCCCGGTCGCGTCTTCGCCACCATCGAGACGGCTTCACGCAGCGTCTCGTCCGAGCTGACGAGCTGGATCCGGTGTTCGTGCCAGGCGTGCGGCCGTGGGTCACCGAACATCGTGAAGTGAACGATTTTCCGCGACGGCTTCCCTGACCCGATCACGCGCGCCCGATGGTGTGGGTACTCGGGGAAGAGCAGGAGATCGGTCATGAGCCGCTGGGCCCTCGATCGCGTATCGACTTGGCTATACAGGCGTTCGATATGGTGCTGCATCAGCGCCATCCGGCGGCCGCGGGTGTGAAACACCATCGTCGGCAGGCCATACTCCGCCGCATAGTAGGACTCCAGATATCGGGCGTCAGCACCTGAAGCGCACGTCGCAAGGATCCAGAGCCTGTCCGCGGTTTCGTGGCTCGTCCGCATCTGGACTCCGGAGACCCGCGCCTTGTCGTCGCCCGAGCGGACGCCACGCGTGACTCCCACGCGGTACCCGAGACGTCGGTGATACATGAGGTACACGTAGTAGCAGTCTGGATCTGGGTCGATCCGCGCAAAAACAACGTGGTTCGGGGTCGCTCGGAGCTCGTGGCCGTCGTCGGTCGTTATGACGACGACCTTTCCATCGAACGGAGTCCGCTGTACCGCTTCGACACGCCCGACACGCAGTGACCCCCAGCCGGCTCCAGCGAAAACGCGGTCGCCTTCCTTGATGCGCTCGATGCGCTTCGGTCCTGCCGGTGTCTCGACGATCGTTCCCTCGACGAGGCACTGGTCCGGATCGCCGACGACGCAGATGCTCCGGTGCTCGCCGGTCAGGAGCCGGATGATCCGGTACTGGGCGCGGTTGGTGTCCTGGTACTCGTCCACGAGGACATGGCGCCAGAGCCCGCGGTACCACGCGAGCGCCTCCGGGACCTCCTCGAAGAGCCGCACGGTCTTCAGGAGCAGGTCGTCGAAGTCCACGGCGCCGACGGCGCGCAGGCGTTCCTCGTAACGCCCGAAGACCAGCGCGATCTTCTCCTCCCACGGTCCCCGCGCCTCCTGCTTTGCGTCGTCAACGCCGAGCATGTGGTTCTTCCAGTAGCTGATACGCTGGGTGACGGCGGCGGGGGTCGTGGTGCGCTCGCCGAGGTCGAGCTCCTTCATGCTCTCCTTGACGAGACTCGCGCGGTCGTCCTCGTCGTAGATGACGAAGTGGGCCGGCAGCCCGATGTGACGACCGTGCTGGCGGAGGACGCGCACGCACGCCGAGTGGAAGGTCGCGATCAGCGGCGCCCTGATTCCCACCGGGAGCAGCAGCGACTCGACCCGGCGCGCCATCTCGCCCGCCGCCTTGTTGGTAAACGTGACCGCGAGGACGTTCCGCGGTGAGATGTCCCGGGCGCTGATGAGCCAGGTGATCCGGTAGGCGATGACGCGCGTCTTGCCGCTCCCGGCGCCGGCAAGGACCAGGAGCGGTCCGTCTCCCGCGGTGACCGCCTCGCGCTGCGGGGGATTCAGATCGTCGAGAAAGCGCGTGAGCTCCGAGAGCACCCGACGATTGTACCGAGCGATCCGGGCGTCGCCAACCCGAAGCTTCGCTCGGAGCTCGACCGTGACGCTCTTCGCGAGGTTCCTGGGCTGGTCCACGTCGCAGCCGAGTCGCACCCCGATGTGGTACGCCAGGAGCTGTAGGGGAATTACCGTGATCAGCGGCGCCAGGAGATCGGCGCAGGCCGGCACCTCGATCAGGTGCTGAACCTTCGTTGCGAGGGTTCGGTCGCCGGCGTGCACGACGGCGATGACCTGGCCCTCGCGGGCGAGGACCTCCTCGACGTTGCCGAGCATGCGCTCGTACGAGCCGTCGCGCGGGGCCAACGCGACGACGGGCAGCCGGTCAGCGATGAGCGCGATGGGGCCATGCTTCATCTCGCCGCCGGCGTAGCCCTCGGCGTGGATGTAGGAGATCTCCTTGAGCTTGAGCGCCCCTTCGAGGGCGATCGGAAACTGGAGCCCGCGGCCGAGATAGAGGAAGTTACGCGCGCCGGCGAGCTCGCGGGCGATCGTCGCAATCTGGCGGTCGAGCTCGAGCGTCTTCTCGACGAGACGTGGGAT
>WNFE01004101.1_pt1 | contig 10815 bp, 10 predicted proteins | sample 5400451 | NCBI WGS metagenome assembly WNFE01 (sample SAMN13153344, study PRJNA577476) | soil metagenome | isolation source: 200 cm saprolite under Douglas fir tree site 2 hole 2 | place: USA:California | collected 2015-04-18
TGAGCCCGTCGGCGGCGAGGCCGCGTGCCTTCTCGAGCGCGCGCGTGTTCGAGCCGGGCATGTAGAGGACGCTACGGCGCGGGCGCGAAGTGGCGGCCATGAGGTCAGTCTCCCTGCGGGTTGGGTGGGCAACACTATAGTGGCAAGCCGGACAGCTTCGCCAATGAACATTGCGGCTCTGCATCGAAGAGACGACCGCCGATCACCGGGGAAGGGCCAAGCTCGGATTAACTCGCGCACGCACGCGCCAATGGTATAGTTTGCGATACAGCCTATTTGGATCGCGCAATGCACATTGCAAAAACGATGATGGTGCGCTCCTTGTTGTTGGCAGTCCTGGGCGGATGCGCTGCCAATCTCCAGGGGGCGCCAAAGCTGGTCGGCGTCCATGACGGGAAGCCCCTTTATAGTATCGACGGTTTCACTGATTGGGGGCAGACGAATGAAGCAGATGCTCGCCAATATGCCGAAAAGTTCTCTCACGACTACTGCAAGATCGAGCCCACTATAATTCGGTTCGAAACCACTGAAGCGTGGAACTTGGCGGGCGCCAGATTCCTCCGGTGGGTAGCTATTTATACGTGCGATCAGCTTAACTGAGCCGAGCAAGGCTCACAACTGTGGCCCAGCACCTACGCAGCGATACGGTCCTCAAGGAGGAACAGATGAGGTTCCATCAAGCGAGAGCAATTCTAGTGCGGCATTGCCAAGAGTTTGATGGTGCCGACCCGTCGACCAACAAACAAGCGTACAAAAGACCACGCGTCGGAGCGCGCACCGAGGCGTACTGGCAATCGAATCCTCGCCCCACCGATGACGGCGACACATCGCGTTTGCGGGCATACTTGAGCGCGTATCGCGAAATCGAAGGAGGCTACAGAATTTCGGCGACTGGTATTCGGCTCGACGATGGGTTTTTGTATCCAGACAAGGGCGTCATGAAGGCCGCCTTGCAGCAAGGTTTAGCGACATTTGACGCTACGGCTTGCGAATTTGTGATCACACTGTAAGAACAGTGAGGTCGCAACGCCAGCGAGGCCACCATGATCGAAGCGCTGCGCACGCCCGACGACCGCTTCAGCAACCTGCCCGGCTACGGCTTCGCGCCGCATTACGTCGACGACCTTCCCGGCTATGCCCGGCTGCGGCTCCATTATCTCGACGAGGGCTTGCGCGCGGCGAAACAGGTGTTCCTCTGTCTCCATGGCCAGCCGACCTGGAGCTATCTCTACCGCAAACTCATCCCGTTCGTGACCCAGGCCGGCCACCGCGCCGTGGCGCCCGATTTCTTCGGCTTCGGCCGCTCCGACAAGCCGGTCGCGGATGCGGTCTACACCTTCGACTTCCACCGTGACGCGCTCCTCGCCTTCATCGAGCGTCTCGACCTGCGCAACATCACCCTCGTTTGCCAGGATTGGGGCGGGCTCTTGGGCCTCACCCTGCCGATGGACATGCCGGAGCGCTTCGCCAAGCTGCTCGTCATGAACACGGCGCTCGGGACCGGCGACCGGCCGCTCACCGAGGGCTTCATCGCCTGGCGCGCCTGGTGCGCGAAGAACCCGGACATGGCGGTGGCGAAGCTCATGGTGCGCGGCTGCCCGCTGCTGTCGCCGGAAGAGGCGGCGGCTTACGACGCGCCCTTCCCGGATGTGCGCCACAAGGCCGGCGTGCGCCGCTTCCCGCAGCTGGTGCCCGACCATCCCGATTCCGGCGGCGCCGCGCTGTCGCGCCGCGCGCGCGACTGGTGGCGCGGCCACTGGTCGGGCAAGACCTGCATGGTCGTGGGCATGCAGGACCCGGTGCTGGGCCCGCCGGTGATGCGCGGGCTGGCGCAGCTCATCCGCAACTGCCCGCCGCCGATCGAGGTCGCCGAGGGCGGCCATTTCGTCCAGGAACGGGCGGAGCGCTTCATGCCGCAGGCGCTGGCGGCGCTCGCCTGACGCGCGGCGATGGCGATCCTGTCGGTCCAGTCCGCCGTCGCCTATGGCCATGTCGGCAATTCCGCCGCGGTCTTTCCGCTGCAGCGCCTCGGCCACGAAGTCTGGCCGGTCGATACCGTGCAGTTCTCCAACCACACCGGCTACGGCGCCTGGCGCGGCCGCGCCTGGGACGCGGCGACGCTGGCCGAGGTGATCCGCGGCGTCGGCGAGCGCGGCGCCTTCCAGCACTGCGACGCGGTGCTCTCGGGCTATCTCGGCGAGCCCGCGCTGGGCGCGGTCGTGCTTGACGCGGTCGCCCAGGTGAAAACGGCGAACCCGGCGGCGCTCTATTGCTGCGATCCCGTGATCGGCGACGACCACGGCGGCGTCTTCGTGCGCCCGGGCCTGGTCGAGTTCTTCCGCGACCGGGCGCTGCCCGCCGCGGACATCGTCACGCCCAACCGCTTCGAGCTGGCGCTGCTGGCGGGCGCGGAAGTCACGAGCGTCCCGGATGCGCTCGCCGCTTCCGCCGCGCTGCGTCGGCGCGGGCCGCGCCTGGTGCTGGCGACGAGCCTTGCCGGCGCCGCCGCGGACGAGATCGCCATGCTGGCGGCCGGCGATGACGGTGCGTGGCTGGTGGCGACGCCGCTCTTGCCGCTTTTCGCCAACGGCGCCGGCGACCTCGCTGCGGCGCTGTTCCTCGGTCACTGGCTGCGCACGCGCGACGCCGCTTCCGCCCTCGGCGATGCTGCCTCCGGGATCTACGCGGTGATCGAGGCGACGTGGCGGTCGGGCGAGGCCGAGCTGCAGCTGGTCGCGGCGCAGGACGCCCTGCTGTCGCCGCCGCGGCGCTTCACGGCGCAGCGCATGGCGTAGAACCGCGTCTCGGGATTACCGAAATTCATCAAATAATGAGTTCACCCCTCGGGTGGTTATTCGTCGCGGTCAGAGTGCGCATGTCCCGGGCCATCGAGCCGGCCATCGCGACCGGAGGCTCGAAGCGCCGGAGGGACGCGCTCATGAAAAGATTGATCAAGGCGGGAGTTCTCGCTCTGTCCGTGACCCTGGGCACGGCGGCGATCGCCGGCTTCGGCTACCATTACTGGAGCGTCGGGCGCTTCCTCGAGGCCACCAACGACGCGTATGTGAAGGCCGACTCCACCACCATCGCGCCCAAGGTGTCCGGCTACGTCGCCGAGGTGCTGGTCGAGGACAACCAGCCGGTGGTGGCCGGGCAGGTCCTGGCGCGGATCGACGCGCGCGACTTCCAGACCGCGCTGGACCAGGCGACGGCCGACGTCGCCAACGCGCAAGCCGACATCGGCAACCTCGAGGCGCAGATCGCGCTGCAGCGCGCGATCATCGCCGAGGCCGAGGCCACGATCGCCGCCGACCAGGCGGCGGTCGCCTACGCCAAGCAGGATGTCGACCGCTATCACTCGCTCGTTGGCTCGGGCGCGGTGACAGTGAAGAGTACGCAGCAGGCGGATTCCGACTTCCAGCAGCGCAGCGCGCTGCTGCGCCGCGACCAGGCGGCGCTGGTCGCGGCGCAGCAGCAGAGCGTGGTGCTGGAGACGCAGCGCGCCAAGGCGCAGACGCAGCTTCAGCATAACGCGGCGGTGCGGCAGCAGGCCGAGCTCAATCTCGGCTATGCCACCATCGCCTCGCCCATCGACGGGACGGTGGGCGCCCGCTCGCTGCGCGTCGGCCAGTACGTCCAGGCGGGCACCCAGCTCATGGCGGTAGTGCCGCTCCAATCGGTCTATGTCGTCGCCAATTTCAAGGAGACGCAGCTCACCAACGTGCGCGACGGACAGGCCGTGGAGATCGAGATCGACAGCTTTCCCGGGGTCACGCTCAAGGGCCATGTCGACAGCCTGGCGCCGGCCAGCGGGCTCGAATTTGCTTTGCTGCCGCCCGACAACGCCACCGGCAATTTCACCAAGATCGTCCAGCGCATCCCCGTCAAGATCGTCCTCGACCGCGACGATGCGCTGGCCGGCCTGTTGCGTCCGGGCATGTCCGTCGAATCGGTCATCGACACCAAGACGACCGTGCTCGCTCAGCGTCAAGGCGCGCCGCGCTTCGCCAATCGCTGAGGCCGGCGAGGACCCCGCCATGTCCGCCGTCGCCCTCGACGATCGCACCCGGTCGGTCCCGCGCCGCCTCGCGCCACCCGCCGCGCCGCCGCCCGCGAACGAGAACGCGGCGGCGCCGCCTGTCGCGCTGAAGACCTGGCTCGCCGTCATCGGCTCGACCTTGGGCGCCTTCCTGGCGGTGCTCAATATCCAGATCGTCAACTCCTCGCTGGCGGACATCCAGGGCGCGATCGGCGCCGGCATCGACGATGGCGGCTGGATCTCGACCTCCTACCTCGTCACCGAGATCATCGTCATTCCCTTGAGCGGCTGGCTCTCGCGCGTGTTCTCGCTGCGCGTCTTTCTGCTTGCCAACACGGTCCTGTTCCTCGTCTTCTCCGTGGCCTGCGCCTTCGCGCAGAACCTGGGGCAGATGATCGTGCTGCGCGCCTTCCAGGGCTTCAGCGGCGGCGTCCTGATCCCGCTTAGCTTCACCATCATCATCAGCCTGCTGCCCAAGGCGAAGCAGTCCGTCGGCCTCGCGCTCTTCGCGCTCTCGGCCACCTTCGCGCCGGCGATCGGTCCCACGATCGGCGGCTGGCTCAACGAGAATTACGGCTGGCAATACATCTTCTATGTCAACCTCGCGCCGGGCGTGCTGATGCTGGCGATGCTGTGGCCCTCGCTCCAGCGCGCGCCGATGCAGCTCGGCCTCTTGAAGCACGGCGACTGGCTCGGCATCGCCGCCTTGGCGGTCGGGCTCGGCGCGCTCGAGACCGTGCTCGAGGAAGGCAACAAGGACGACTGGTTCGGCTCGTCGTTCATCCTGCGGCTGGCGCTCGTCGCCGCCGTCGCGCTGCCGCTCTTCGTCTGGCGCGAGCTCGCAGCGGCAAAGCCGCTGCTCGATCTGCGCCTGCTGCGGCGGCGCAATTTCGGTTTCGGCACCCTCGCCAATTTCATGCTCGGCGCAGCGCTCTACGGCTCGTCCTTCATCCTGCCGCTCTATCTCTCGCAGGTGCAGGGCTACAACGCCGAGCAGATCGGCGAAGTGCTCGCCTGGACCGGGCTGCCGCAGCTCCTGCTCATCCCGCTGGTGCCGCGGCTCCTCAAGCTCGTCGAGGCGCGGCTCCTCGTGGGCTTCGGCCTCGCCCTCTTCGCCGTCAGCAATTTCATGAACATCAACCTCTCCGGCGACGTCGCCGGCGACCAGCTGTTCTGGGCCAACATCGTGCGCGCGGTCGGCCAGGCGGTGATCCTGGCGCCGCTCTCCGCCGTCGCCACCGCGGGGATCGAGGTCGAGAACGCCGGCTCGGCCTCGGGCCTCTTCAACATGACGCGCAACCTCGGCGGCGCCATCGGCATCGCCGCGCTGCAGACCTTCCTCACCAAGCGCGAGCAGTTCCACTCGAACGTGCTGACGAGCGCGGTCTCGCCCTTCGCCGAGGCGACGCGGGCGCGCATCGCTCAGCTCAGCGACTATTTCGTCGCGCATGGCCTCACCGACCCCGCCCAGGCGCGGCACGAGGCGGTGGTGGCGATCGGCCGCACCGTGCGCCAGCAGGCGTCGATCATGGGCTACGGCGACACCTTCTACCTGCTCGGCGCCATCCTGGTGGTCGGCGTCGCCGCGACGCTGTGCCTGCGGCGAGGCGACGGTGGCGGCGGCGCGGCGCACTGAGAGGCGGCCGCAGCCCGCCGGCGCTTGGCGGCGCGCGATGCGCTTGTGGCATAATGGCCCGCGTGAGCGAAGCCGCCGGCAATGCCGCCGCCATCGAACTGACCGCCGTCCTCGTCGCGGTGACGGCGGAGGAGCCGCGCGTCCTCACGATACAGGACGGCAAGGTATTGCCCTCCGGCCCCTTCGAATCCGAGCACCGCACGCTCCAGGCGGGCCTGCGCGCCTGGGTCGAGCGGCAGACGCACCATCCGCTGGGTTATATCGAGCAGCTCTACACCTTCGCCGATCGCGATCGCACCCAAGGCGGCCGCTCGATCTCGATCAGCTATCTCGGCCTGACGCGCGAGGCGCGCGCCTCGGGCGACGCCGATCCCGGCTGGCGCAGCTGGTATCGCTACCTGCCCTGGGAGGATTGGCGGGCGGGCGCGCCGGCGGTGATCTCGGATTTGATCTTGCCGCAGCTGCGCCGCTGGGCGGCCGACAGCGTCGATCCCGCGCTGCGCCGCGACCGGGTGCAGCGCATCGATGCCGGCTTCGGCACGGGCGAGCGCAGCTGGAACGAGGAGTTGGTGCTGCAGCGCTACGAGGTCCTTTACGAAGCGGGGCTGGTGCCCGAATCGGCGCGCAGCCGGCCGGTCGCCGACCCGCCGCCGGGCGAGCCGATGATGCACGACCACCGCCGCATCCTCGCCACCGGCGTCGCCCGCCTGCGCGCCAAGATCAAATACCGCCCGGTGGTGTTCGAGCTGATGCCGTCGAGCTTCACGCTGCTCGAGCTGCAGCGCGCCGTCGAGGCGCTGGCCGGGCGGCGGCTGCACAAGCAGAATTTCCGCCGCCTCATCGACCAGCAGCGCCTGGTCGAGGAGACCGGCGAGGTCGCGACCGAGACCGGCGGCCGGCCGGCCAAGCGCGTGCGCTTCCGCCGCGAGGTGCTGCTCGAGCGCGCCGCGGCCGGCACCAAGCTGCCCCTCTCCCGCTCGGCTTAGCGCAACAGGATGACCGCAGAACGGGCTTGACGGGCGATCGCAAGATGCTTATGCTCAGCTCTAGCATAAATGTGCAGGTTCCGGGCCGGCGAGGGCCCGTTTCTTTAACCCGTGAAATGCTCAATATGAGCATATAGGTGGCCCATGTTCCCTGCGACACTGCCCGCCGGCCCCTTTGCGCGCACCGCGCCGCTCTACGAGCGCGTCAAGCGTGTCATCCCGCCGATCGAATGGCCGGTCTTCGCCCGCGACATCGATGCCATCCTCGAGCTGAAGCGCGCGCGCAACGCGGTCATCCTCGCGCACAACTACCAGACGCCGGAGATCTTCCACTGCGTCGCCGACATCGTCGGCGACAGCCTGGCGCTGGCGCGCGAGGCGATGAAAGTCGACGCCGAAATCATCGTCCTCGCCGGCGTGCATTTCATGGCGGAGACGGCGAAGCTGCTCAACCCCGCGAAGACGGTGTTGATCCCGGACACGGAGGCCGGCTGCTCGCTGGCGGCGTCGATCACCGCCGCCGATGTGCGCCTGTTGCGCCAGCGCTATCCCGGCGTTCCCGTCGTGACGTATGTCAACACTTCGGCCGCGGTCAAGGCGGAGTCGGATATCTGCTGCACCTCCGGCAATGCGCGGAAGGTCATCGAATCACTCGGCGTGCCCGAGGTGATCATGCTGCCCGACGAGTATCTCGCGAAGAACGTCGCCGCCGAGACCGGCGTCAGGATCATCAGCTGGGCCGGGCATTGCGAAGTGCATGAGCGCTTCACCGCTCAGGAGATCCGCACGCTGCGCGAGCAGCATCCGGGCGTGGTCGTGCTGGCGCATCCGGAATGCCCGCCCGACGTCGTCGCCGAGGCGGATTTCGCGGGGTCGACGGCGGCGATGGCGAACTACGTCGATACCAAGCAGCCGGCGCGCGTCGTGCTGGTGACGGAATGCTCGATGAGCGACAACATCGCCGTGGCGCATCCCGAGATCGACTTCGTGCGTCCCTGCAATCTCTGCCCGCACATGAAGCGCATCACGCTGCCCAAAATCCGCCGCGCGCTCGAAACCATGCGCCACGACGTGCAGATCGACCCCGCCATCGCCGCCGACGCGCGCCGCGCCATCGAGCGCATGCTGGCGGTGTGAGCATGCGTGACCCAGCCCCCTCACCCTCCCAGCGCTGCGCGCTGGGGTCCCTCCCTCTCCCGCAAGGGGAGAGGGCTACACGAGCGATGCTTCCCCTCTCCCCCTGCGGGAGAGGGTTGGGTGAGGGGGATGGTTCATGACCCTCAGCGCTGAACGGCTCGCCGGACAGCCGATCATCGTCGGCGCCGGGCTGGCTGGGCTGATGACGGCGCTGCATCTGGCGCCGCAGCCGGTCGTCGTCCTCACCAAGGCATCGCTCGGCGCCGAGGCGGCGAGCGGCTGGGCGCAGGGCGGCATCGCCGCCGCGCTCGGCGCCGACGACGATTCCGCACTTCACGCCGCCGACACGATCGCCAGCGGCGACGGGCTCTCCGACCCGGAAACGGTCGAGCGCATCACGCGCGCGGGGGCGCAAGTGGTGGAGGAGCTCGCCCGCCGCGGCGTGGTCTTCGACCGCAGCGAAGCGGGCGATCTCGCACTCGGCCTCGAAGCCGCGCACAGCCGGCGGCGCATCGTGCATGCCGGCGGCGGCGACGGCGCCGGCCGCGCCATCATGCGCGCCCTGGTCGCGGCGGCGCGGCGCACGCCGTCGATCACAATCCTCGAGCACACCGAAGCGCGGCGCCTCCTCGTCGCGGACGGGCGTGTTGCCGGCGTGCTCGCGGTCGGGCCCGACGGGCCGCTGCTGTTGCGGGGCGATCGCGTCGTCATCGCCAGTGGCGGCAGCGGCGCGCTCTACCGCCACACGACGAACCCGCTGGGCGCGATCGGCCAGGGCATCGCCCTTGCGGCGCGCGCCGGCGCCGCACTCGCCGACATGGAATTCGTGCAGTTCCACCCGACCGTGCTCGATGTCGGCCTCGACCCGATGCCGCTGGTGAGCGAGGCGGTACGCGGCGAAGGCGCCGTGCTCATCGACGAGACCGGCGCGCGCTTCATGGCCGGCCACGGCCGCGCCGAGCTCGAGCCGCGCGACGTGGTGGCACGCGCCGTGTGGCGCCATTTGGCGCAAGGGCATCGCGTGTTTCTCGATGCGCGTGCCGCGCTCGGTCCACGCTTCGCCGGGCATTTTCCCGTCATCGCCGCAGCCTGCCGCAGCGCCGGCATCGATCCCGCGCTCGAGCCGATCCCGGTGCGCCCCGCCGCGCACTACCTCATGGGCGGCATCGCCGTCGACGCGGCCGGGCGCAGCTCGGTCGCGGGCCTATGGGCGTGCGGCGAGGCGGCATCGACGGGGCTGCACGGCGCCAACCGCCTCGCCAGCAATTCGCTGCTGGAAGCGGCGGCGAGCGCGCGCTGGGTGGCGGAAAGCCTCGCCGCGACGAGCGCGGGACGCGTCCGCGCCCTCTGGCCCGTCGCCGTGCCGCCGGCGGTGGATGCCACGCCCGTGCGCGACATACTCTCCGCGCATGTCGGCGTGCTGCGCGACGGCGGCGGGCTCGCCGAGGCCGTCGCCGCGCTCGGCTCGCTCGCCGGCGGCAACGGCCCGGCGGCCGACCCGGCTTGCGTCGGCCTCCTCATCGCCGTCGCCGCGCTGCGCCGCCAGGAAAGCCGCGGCAGCCACTGCCGCAGCGACTTCCCCGCCCACGCGCCGCATCGGGCGCAGCGCCAGGTGCTGCGCCTCGCCGAGGCCGAGGCGGTCGCGCGCGAACTGCTTGCCGCTCCCCTTCCCCGCAGCCTCAGGGCTTGAGCCATGACCGTTCCGCCGCTTCCCACAATCATGATCGAGCCCTTGGTGCGCGCCGCGCTGCTCGAGGATCTCGGCCGCGCCGGCGACATCACCACCGACGCCATCGTCCCCGCCGAGGCGCGCGCGGCGACCGCGCTGGTCGCGCGCCAGCCGGGCGTGGTGGCCGGGCTCGACCTCGCGCTCCTCGCCTTCCGCCTAGTCGACCCGGCGATCGAGACCACGGTCGAGCGCGGCGATGGCAGCCGCGTCGCGCCCGGCGACGTGATCGCCACGGTGGCCGGCCCGGCGCGCGGCATCCTCACCGCCGAGCGCGTCGCGCTCAATTTCCTCTGCCATCTCTCGGGCGTCGCCTCGGCGACCGCTGATATAGCCGACGCCATCCGCGCGCACCGCACGCGCGTCACCTGCACGCGCAAGACCATGCCAGGCCTGCGCGCGCTGCAGAAATACGCGGTGCGCGTCGGCGGCGGCAGCAACCACCGCTTCGGCCTCGACGACGCCGTGCTGATCAAGGACAACCACGTCGCCGTCGCCGGCGGGATCCAGCCGGCGATCGCGCGCGCCCGCGCCGCCATCGGCCATCTCGTCAAGATCGAAGTGGAAGTCGACAATCTGGCCCAGCTCGAGGAGGCGCTCGCCATCGGTGTCGACGCCGTGCTGCTCGACAATATGAGCCCGGAGACGCTGCGCCGCGCTGTGGCGATGGTCGACCGCCGCGCGATCACCGAAGCCTCCGGCCGCATCACGCCGCAAACCGCGCCGGCCATCGCGGCGAGCGGCGTCGATCTCATCTCCGTCGGCTGGCTGACCCACAGCGCGCCCGTGCTCGATATCGGGCTCGATTATCGAGGGTAGCTTCGTTGACCGCGTCGCGAGCCCCCTCACCCTCCCCGCGCTACGCGCCGGGTCCCTCCCTCTCCCGCGAGGGGAGAGGGGTTTAGACGCGCGTCACCTTCCCCCTCTCCCCTTGCGGGAGAGGGTCGGGGTGAGGGGGCTGTCGCTAGCCCGCGCTGCGCCGCTGCGCCGCGCCGTTGCCGGCTTTCGTCTGCAGGTAGTCGCGCGCCAGGATCTCGGCGATCTGCACGGCGTTCAAGGCGGCGCCTTTGCGCAGATTGTCGGCGACGATCCAGAGGTTGAGGCCGTGGGCGACGGTCGGGTCCTTGCGGATGCGGCTGACAAAGACGGGGTCCTCGCCCGCCGATTCCTGTGGCGTGACATAGCCCTCGTCGGCGCGGTGGTCGATGACGCTGATTCCCGGCGCGGATTTGAGCGCGGCGCGCGCCTGCTGCTCGGTGATCGGGCGCTCGAATTCGACATTGACCGCCTC
>WNFE01004102.1_pt1 | contig 10815 bp, 7 predicted proteins | sample 5400451 | NCBI WGS metagenome assembly WNFE01 (sample SAMN13153344, study PRJNA577476) | soil metagenome | isolation source: 200 cm saprolite under Douglas fir tree site 2 hole 2 | place: USA:California | collected 2015-04-18
CGCAGCTCTCAGCAATTGGTGCTGTGCCCCGGCGGCTTCTTCGAACTGCCTCGCCCCTTCTCCCATCGCGCGCACGGCCGCGTCGGTCCGAGCGGAAATCTGAGCATCTGCCTGCTCAGTTTGCGCGCGCAGCCTGGCGGCGGCCTCCTCCGATTGCCGGTACGCTTCTCGCAGCGACTCCAACGCGCTCGCCATCTGCTGCGAGTGCTCCGCAATTTCTGCGGCGTTGCGGTTAGAGATTTGTTGCGTCAACTCGCGCGTGAGCTCTTCGAGTTTGGGCGCAATCAAGTGCGGAAGCTCTCTCTGCAATGCCTCTGACGCTGCCGCGTGCGCGGCTTGCGAGCGCCTGTCGGATTCTTCCTGGATTTTTTCAATTGCGTTTGAGCACTGTTGAGCCAGTTCTTCCCGAGCGGCACGAATTTTCTGTTCCCACTCGTCCAACGATAGCCGGTGTTCGGCGGCCACCGCTTGCGCCGCCACCTCGCGCACTGCCGCCTGAATCTGCTGCTTTGCATCTGCGACCAGCCGCGCCACTTGTCGCGCAAGCTGCAGCGACGCATCCGTCGAACTCGCCGGAGCAGGGAACACGCGTATGTTGTCTTGCCCGATAGCTGCGGGCGCTTCCGGTTCCGCCAAAGGTAGTTGAATATCTACGCGCTCTGCGGGCAACTGCAACCTTTCATCCGCGGCTCCGAGATCTCCCTGGGCATGTCCCACTTCTGGAAACGGAAACCAGTCTTGCGGCGGGAACGCGATGCCCCAGGCGTTCCCGGGAATTTCCAGCTCCAGCGCGACCTGAAAGAGCTGGCGCACCGTTCGCGGACGCTGAATCCAAGCCACCCGGCCGCGCACTGTTCGAGGAAGCTGGCCGGTTTCCGGATGTGGAACCTCCAGCGTAACCCACATGTTTTTCAGCACATAGTGCTTCGACTGGTACCGGCAGCCATGGCAGTTGATGATCAGCGATGACGTGCGCTCCGTGAATGGCCGGCCCAGAGCGTCGACACCCGTCACCGCCAGCGGAACCGCCTGCACAATTCGTGTGCTGCGGCGCTTCCTCAACTCTTCAGTAGGCTGCACTGCCGTATCGGACACCATCTCACTCGTATCGTCGGCGAAACTGCCGCCCTGCTCGTCCATGGATCCTGTCGCTGCCCCTTGAAGTTGCGTTAGCTCTCAGACCGCTTACGATTCTTTCCTTGAAGTGCCTTCCGAGGCCGGCGTACGGCGTGCTCCGGTCAGGAACATCCACCCTTCCTTTGCGACCCAGATTGGCCCCACAAGCAAATAAACCGCTCCCTGAAAGAACGCTGGGTGATTTCCTTCTATCCGGTGCCCCAGGAACAGAAAAACCCATCCACCAATGAAAAATCCTGCCCCCCACACCCACTTCATGAAAAATAATATGACAATCCCGGTAAATATCATGGGGATCCCGAGCCCATGAAGAAGTTTATTCCAGGCAGATGAGTGCTCGTGATCGTATTGGGCCATGTAGTGCGCCAGGCTTGGCATCAGCGCACCTCCTCGGGGGGACAACCATCTTGGGAATTACACTTTATACCGAAAAGACTAGGATGACTAGTGGTGCCTATACGTACTAGCAGCCGGCGAATGGGTCCTCGCTCCACGCCTGAGACAACGGCTATCGGGCAGTGCTACTGCCTCCCCGTTCACGACGATTGAGCGCAGACACCCAACGCCTAGAGGTCTCTCCGTCCTTCCATGGCCTTCAGCATTGTAACTTCGTCCGCGTATTCCAGGTCCGCCCCCACGGGAATTCCCACGCCGATGCGTGTAACGCGTACACCAAGTGGTTTCAACAACTTAGAGAGATACACCGCCGTGGCCTCACCTTCCGCCGTGGGGTTCGTTGCTACGATGATCTCTTCGACCGTTCCGGCCTTCAGCCGTTCGATCAACGATTTGATTTTGAGCTGCTCCGGCCCCCTGCCCGACAACGGTGAGAGCGACCCACCGAGCACGTGGTACATCCCGGCGTACGTGCGCGTCTTCTCTATCGCCATGATATTATGGGCTTCTTCGACTACGCAGATCGTCTTCTTGCTTCGATTCGCCCCAGTACAATAGACGCAGGGATCCGTGTCCGTGATGTTGTGGCAAACCGAGCACGCTCTGATTTTTTCTTTCGCGTCGCGGATTGCATCTGCCAAGCCCAGCGCCTCTTCCGGCGCCGCGCGAAGCAGGAAAAACGCCAGCCGCTGCGCGGTTTTTTGTCCGATACCGGGCAGATGCTTCAATTCATCGATGAGTCTTTCTACTGGAGCGGCAAAATCGGGCATGCATGATGTGTAACACAGCGGCGCATCCCGCGCAAACCCGGCTCACGACGTGCATCTAGCTTCGGAGCGCTGCGCCCGCAGCACGTCTTTCAACTCTCTCGAAAATAGACACTTAGCCGATCCCCAGTTACTACCGCTGGTATCTCGGCCGACAAACTGCAAGATTCATCTATGTTCCCGTTCTAACATACATAGGTACGAAGCACGAGGTACTCGCAAGGACACCCATGCCCTTCACCCAGCTCGTGTTGGTTCTCTACTTGGTCTTGGCTTTTTTCACGCCCGTTCTAGCCATCTTTCTTTTCGTAAGGGAAGCCAAGCTTCGCAAACAGTTGAAAGCCCTGGAAGAAGAAAACACCCGGCAACACAGCACACTTCAGCGCGACATAGCTGAGGTCAAGCGGCAGCTTGCTGCAGCGACGCAACACCCCGCGCCAGCAGCACAAAAACCTCCAGCCACGGAATTGCGCCAGACAGAGCCCGTTCCGAGAACATTCCCCCCGTCGAAGTCCCCCCGCCGCTCCTCGTTAGTCCTGCGAAGGTCTTGACCTCCGCTGGTCCCCGAATCGAAACACCCGAGCCCGCCGGGCCTCCCGTTCCCTCAGCGACTCCTCCCTTTGAGAAAAAACCTGAAATTCTGCCTGAGCAAAAACCACAGCCGCCGGCTCCGATCCTTCCTCCTGCAACGGCCGTTCCCGCGAGCGTCTTGGATCCGAAGCCGCCCGCACCGGCCCGGCCCGCCGAACCAAGACCCTTGGTCCCCGCCGCAGCGCCACCGCCGCCACCACCGCCTCTGGAAAAGAAACCTCCGGTGTCGGCTGTTGCACCGCCGGTTGCGCCGCCCGTTCCGCCCGCGCCGCCGAAGGCGCCTTCAGCGATTCCTCCTGCCGCAGCAGCGAGAGTTTCAACCCCTCCGCCGTTCTCTGCTCTCCGCGTGCCCGCGCCCAAACCAACTCTTCAGCAGCGCATGAAAGGCGTCGACGCTCTTGAGGAGGCCCTCGGCACCAACTGGCTCCTCAAACTCGGCATCATCCTCGTCGTCATCGGCGTCGCATTCTTCGGCATCTACGAACTGGGTGCTTTAGGCGCGCTCGGCAAGGTCGCAATCTCCTACGTCACCTCTATCGTGCTTCTCGTCGGTGGCATCTTCCTCGAGAAGCGCGAAACCTATCGCCTCCTTGGCCGAACGGCCATCGGCGGCGGCTGGGCTCTGCTCTTCTTCAGCACCTTCGGTATCTACCACGTCGGTGCGATGCACGTTCTGAATTCGCTCACTCTCGATTGCGCGCTGATGTTGATTGTCGCGGTGGCGATGGCCGCCCACACGCTGCGTTACCGCTCGCAGTTCGTCACCGGCCTGGCTTTCCTCTTGGCCTATACGACCGTCGCCCTCAGCCACGACACGGTGTACAGCCTCTCTTCCGGCGTGATCCTCGCCATCGGCCTGGTCGCCATCGTGCTCAAGATGGGCTGGTTCGAACTGGAAGTCTTCGGCATTCTTGCCAGCTACCTCAATCATCTCTACTGGCTCTATCGCATCCTTGGGGTTGAAGGCGCTCAGGGGCGCCCCTTCGAGGCCTACCACGCCAGCCTGGCCATGCTGTTTTTCTACTGGCTGACGTTCCGTGTTTCCTATGTCTTCCGCGCCATCAAGACTGATTTTGAAGAGCACGTCTCCACTCTCTCCGCGCTTCTCAATACGCTCCTCCTTCTCGGTATCATGAAGTTTCAGTCCGTCCAACCCGAGCTCGCCTACCTCGCGTTGCTCGTCGTGGGCGCATTCGAATTCAGCTTTGCACAGCTTCCTGTGACCAGGCGCCGCCGTCGTACTTTTGTTGTTCTCAGCATCATGGGCGCCGTGCTCATGCTCGCCGCTGCTCCGTTCCACTACTCCGGCAACAATGTCGCCATCCTGTGGCTCGTTGGCGCAGAAGTCTTTCTCGCCGCCGGTATCATCTTCAAAGAAGTCGTCTTCCGCCGTCTCGGCTTGCTCACGGGACTTCTCGTCGGCCTGCATATCATCGGCATCGACTTCCGGCAACTCGTTACCTTGCGGGCCTCCGGCGAGGGGCTGGCTCTCGCTTCCGGCGTGCTCTTCGCTCTCTGCGCCGCTGCGTTCTACTTGAACGCGCTCGGAATCGGCTCCCGCTGGAAAGACTTCTTTGCGGACACACCGGACCGCCAGTTCCTCACGATTCACACCTACATCGGCGCTTTCGCCGCCGGAGCCGCGGTTTGGGCCTTGTTCTCTCGCGACTGGACAGCTCTTGCCTTCGCTGCGGTCATGCTTGTCCTCGCAGCCTTCGGCCGCAAACTCGAATCCTTCCACCTCCAGGTGCAATACGCTTTGTTTGGAGCCCTCACGATGTACCGCGCTCTCGCCGTCAACCTCCATCTCGAAAGCCCCCAACACACGCACGTCAATACGCGCATCCTCACTCTCCCGCTCCTCGCCGCGATGTTCTATATCACCGCCAAGCTGGCGGCCTTCCGCGATGATCCAAAGCACCGCATCTTCCGCGGCCTCTTTGCCTTTGCCGGAACGTCTCTTTTCGCTCTTCTGATTTGGTTTGAAGTACCCGAGCTGTGGCAGCCAGTGGCATTTATCGCTTTCGCTGTGGCCCTCTCCGAGGCCGGCGCCGCTCTGCGTTATCACGCACTTGCCGCGCACGCGCATCTGCTCACTCTGCTCGCGGTTTTCACCGCGCTCACCGCCGATTCCGCCAACCTCCACGTTTGGCACGCCATTCCGGTGCATGCTCTCGCCGCTTTGCCCGTCATCGCCGGTTGCTATTGGCTCGCGAAGCGGCTTGGTGTGGAAAACCCGCGCCACCTCGAGATTGCTCGCAGTGCCTACACGTGGGTTGCGGCCGGCCTGATGCTCTGGGTCCTCTACGAAGCTCTACACACGCCTTGGATCGCCGTCGGTTGGATTGCCTTAGCTCTGCTCCTCGCGCTCTCGACGCGATGGATTCCGTATCGCCAGCTTGTCTGGCAGGCCAATACCGTGTCCGCCTGCGCTTTCCTGCGTGCTTACCTCTTCAACCTCGGCTTGCAACAAATGTTCTGGCATCAGATCTCCCTGCGTCTCTTCACTGTCGGACTCGTCACTGCCGGGGCCTACCTGCTTGCAAAAATCGCTGCGGGTACAATCGAACAGTTCAAGCCCCTCATCCGAAACGCCTACACCTGGGTCGCAGCCTTCTTCGTCGGCATTCTCATTTGGTATGAAGCGCCGCACGCCTGGATGGCGGTCTTCTTTCTCGTGGCCGGGATTCTGCTGGCCCTCGTCGGGCGCCGCTGGAAGCTTCCGCATCTCGGCTTTCAGGAACATCTCTTCGCCATCGCGGCTGTCGCTCGCGCCTTCGACGTCAATTACGAACTCACCGCTTCCTACGGCCGCTTCAGCTTGCGTCTCATCACCATCTCATTCATTGCTGCCGGCCTGTACGCCGTCTCGCGATTGGCCACGGAGCGAGACGCGCGCCACGCCCTGGTCTCCGCGTATCTGCACACGACTGCCGCCACCACACTGCTCGCTTTGCTGATGTGGAAGGAATCCTCCACCGCCTGGCTCGCAGCTCTCTGGGCGCTTTTCGCCTTCGCCCTCGCGGCGCTCGACCGCCGCTTCAAGCTCGACGATCTGCGCTGGCAGGCCCACGCCCTTGCCGCCATCACCCTGATGCGCAGCGTCGTCATCAACCTCCATGTCGAAGAAACCTGGCACGGTGTCAGCGTCCGGCTCCTCTCTCTCTCGATCGTGGCCCTCGTTTTCTACGCGCTCTCGCGGCTCATCCGCATGCCTGACCACTGGCGCGCCCGCGATTTTCACCACATCTACTCCTGGTCTGCTTCCACGCTCGTGTCCTTCCTTCTCTGGTACGAACTCCAATCGCATCCGCCCAGCATCGCCGTTGGCTGGGCCGTGTTTGGTCTGGTCCTGTTTGAATACGGCCTGCTGCGCAAAATCTCGCAGTTCCGCTATCAGGCGTACGTCGCGCTCATCGCCGCATTCACGCGAATTTTCTTTTCCAATCTCACGGCCAGTGAAGCGGGCGAATTCTGGGGCCCTCGTCTGTACACGATTCTTCCGATTGTTTTCATTTTCTTTTTCATGTACGCGCAGTTCCCGGCCAAAGAGGCAGATACCGCTCGCGACCGCCGCTGGCACTTCGACGCGCTGCTCGCTTATCTCGGCACCGCTACAATCGCCGCCCTCTTCTACTTCCAATTTGCTTCCGAATGGGTCGTCACGTCCTACGCGGCGCTTGCATTTGCTCTCTTCGTTGCAGCATGGGCGATGGACCGCCCCATCTTCCTCGATCAGGGAATCCTTCTTGCCGCAGCAACCTTTGCTCGGGGCCTGGCCCACAATCTTTTTGGCGCTGGATATTTTGGTGAGGGCGACTGGACTGGACGCTACTTCGTCGTTGGCTCGGCGGTTGCCATCTTACTCGCCAGCCTCATCTTTGGGTTCCGCCTGCGTGGGCGATATGCCGCTTCTTCGAGCGGCACAAGATGGTCGCGCGCATTGTCCGTAATCAGGTCCCGCCCGGAGCAACTGCAGTTTTTCCTCGCCATTATTTTGCTGACCACCATGCTCGACCTGAAAATGCGCGAAGGGATGATCACTGTTGCGTGGGGCATCGAAGGCGTGTTTATTATCCTTCTGGCTTTTGCCGTCAAGGAGCGGAGTTTTCGCCTCTCCGGACTCGGCTTGCTTTTGCTTTGTGTCGGCAGAGTGCTCGCCATGGATGTCTGGAGGCTCCAGCCGCGAGACCGCTACGTCACCTTCATCATTGTCGGCAGCGCGCTTGTCCTTGTATCGGTCCTCTACACCAGGCATCGCGAAACAATTCGGCAATTCCTATGAAGCGCAGCGTAGTTTTCGTTGTTTTCTTCTTGGTTTTGGGCGTGTCTCTTGCCGGGCTGTATTGGAGCCAGCGCCGCCCCAAGCCCACTCCTGTCTCCGCAAACGCCATCCTCAACATCGCCGCCGACGCTCAACGTGACCTTGCCCGCGCCCCCATGCAGTTCACCAGGCTTTCCGACGAAGAGGAAATCGCCATCGGCAGGGATCTGGCCGCCCGCTATGCGGCTCAAACGAGAAAGCTGACTCCGGAAGAAGAAGGCGTCGAGAAATATGTCCGGCGCGTCGGGGGCGCCCTTGCGGTCCATGCGCATCGCCATTTGCCGTACGCCTTTCACGTGCTTCCGGACCGCAACATGATCAACGCATTTTCGCTTCCCGGCGGGCCCGTGTATATCGGCGAGGGCCTGCTTGATTTGATGATGAGCGAAGATGAGCTTGCAAACGTTCTCGCCCACGAAGTCGAGCATATCGACCATTATCACTGCGTCGAACGCGTCCAGCTCGAAGCCCGCCTGAAGAAACTAAACCTCGAGGTCCTCGGTCAGCTTGTCCAAATTCCCCTCGAACTCTGGCAAATCGGTTATCACAAAGACGAAGAGTTCGAGGCCGACCGCGAAGGCATGTTTCTCGCCGTTCAATCCGGTTATTCACCCTACGGCGCCGTGAGCAGCTTCCAGCATTTTGCGAAGCTGCATGACGAATATGTGGTCCACGCGCAAGACCCGGCGCAGGAACTCTCCGAACTTGCCATTCAGAGCTTAACCGGCTATTTCCGTTCTCACCCGCTGCCTTCGGAACGCCTCGATCAGGCCAACCGCGTCATCGTGGAAAAGCATTGGGAAGACCGCAAGTCGCAAAAGCCATTCCGCGTGGAGTACGAGGTTCACAACGGCGAGTTCGTGAAATAGCGAGGAAAGGGAATCAGGTCAAGAAAATCGGCGCTGGCTAAAAGAGTCCAGGAATCTTCATGCCTGCCATGCCGGGAATGCCGCCCGCAAGATTTTTCATCTGATTGGCGAGTTCTTCGTCGACTCGCCGCCCCGCCTCGTTTACCGCGGCGCGGATAAGATCCTGCAACATCTCCTGGTCCTTGCCCGAGAAAACATCCGGCTCGATCCGCACGTCCACCACTTGCTTCTGGCCGTTCATCTTCACGGTGACCATGCCGCCGCCGGCAGAAGCTTCCACCGTCACCGAGTTTACCTGGCGCTGCAGGTCTTCCTGGAGCTGCCTGAACCTCGAAAGCATCTGTTGGAGAGCGCTCACTTCCATCAGTGTTCCTCTTGGCGCTGCTTTACCTCGGAGATCTTCCCTCCGAATCGTTGCAGCATCGATCGCACCATCGGATCGCGCTCGAACTGCGCGCGCAACTCTTGCGTGCCGGATACCGAGCGCGGCGCCGGCGCGGCAAGTGCCGCAACTGATTCGAGTTTAGCACAGACTCGCACTGCCCGGCTGAGCACGTTGCTCGAAGCGACACGGACCTTCTCGAGCGCCTCGCGGCCCTCCAGCATTTCCGCGAACGGTCGCTTCTCCGGCGCAAAATAAATTCTCAATTCCAGGCCTTCGAGCTCCCAGCGGCTGCCATGTTCCACGAGTTCGCCCAGAAATTTCTGCTGTGCTTGAATTGCTTCTTTGATTTCCGCCACTTGTTCTTGCGTAATCCCGCTTGTGCGGATCGCAGACCACTTGCTCTGCTCGGCCGCGGCTGCTTGCGGGAGGTCGGCCCCATTTGCAACGGATGCCGGGTCAGTTGATGCTGCGGCGATGGGCGTGGTGTTCTCTGCCAACTCGACCTTTACCTGCGCGCGCGCTGGCGCGGCAGCCGCAGACGCGAAACTCGATGATGTGCTTGACTGCGAAGCCGCCACGGAAGCCGCTTCGCGCCTCGCCCCCGGCGCTGTGGAAGCCGCCGTCGATGCGCCTGCTCCAGTGCCGCTCCTCAATTCCGCCAGCAATTCTTCCATCGGTGCAAGCCGGGAAGCATTGATCAGCCGCAGTAATCCCATCTCGAGATGGATTCGCGGATCCGGCTTCCGCCGCAGGTCATCGTCCGTTTGCAGCAAGATCTGGAAAAACCGCGTGAGGTCTTCTTCGCTGAATTGCGCTGCCGCTTTTGCCAGCGCCGGTCGCTGGTCCTGCGTGGCCGCGATCAAATCCGAGTCCGCGCCGCAGACGCGCGCGATCAAAAGATTGCGCACGTGCCGGATTGCTTCCCGGCAAAAGTGCTGCAGATTCCGTCCGTCCTTTTGAAAACTGTGCACCAGCCCCAGCGCGCGGTCCGCAGAACCCTCGGCGATCGCTCCCACAAGATCATTGAGCGCATCCTCCGGCACCACGCCCAGCAATTCCCTAACATCCTTATCCGGAATGTTGTCCCCGCAATACGCGCGCGCCTGTTCCAGCAGAGACAATGCGTCGCGAAGGCTGCCTTCCGCCATCCGCGCGATCACCGCCAGCGCGCCGGCCTCAATCTTCAGGTTTTCTTTCTTCGCAATCTCTTCCAGACGCCCTGTTATTTCTGCAAATGTCAGCGCGCGAAAATGAAAATGCTGCGAGCGCGACCGGATAGTATCTGCCAGATCTTCCGGCTGGGTTGTGGCCATAACAAAAGTCACGCGGTCCGGCGGCTCTTCCAGCGTCTTCAATAGTGCGTTTGACGCCTCGCCCGTAAGCATGTGCGCCTCGTCCAGAATCACCACCTTGCTCCGCGAAGCGGCCGGCGCATACCGCACCATCTCCCGCAGTTCGCGGATCTGGTCGATGCCGCGGTTCGAAGCCGCGTCAATTTCGATTACATCCAGCGAGGTGCCCGCCGCAATCTCCCTGCAGGAATCGCATTCCCCGCACGGCTCGGGCGTGGGCCCTTTTACGCAATTCATCGCCTTGGCGAGAATCCGCGCTGCCGTGGTTTTCCCCACGCCGCGCGCGCCGGAAAATATGTACGCATGCGCGACGCGATTATTCTTGATCGCGTTGATGAGCGTATCGGTAACGTGCGCTTGGCCGACAAGATCTCGGAAAGTTTGCGGGCGCCACTTGCGGGCTATGACCTGGTAGCTCATTCACAGTGCTCAGTTGTCAGTGTTCAGTTCTCAGCAAGACAAGAATGATCCGTTTGTCCCAATCTACTCTTCTTCCTCAATTCCCAATTATCGCATCTCCGCGGTCAGCGAGTGCAAAGAGCAAATGCTCCCCCGCTTTTAGCTTCTTGACTAAGAACTGAAAACTAATGACTGAGAACTGGAATGTGCGAGGAACTTCGGGTGATCTGCGGCACCCGAGGCGTTCCCGGTACCGTTGCTCCCTTCCGGGCCTGGCGGGGTTCGCGGGACCTCGTTGCACAGAGCCCGAAGTTCCACGCTCCAGCACTCGCGCACAACACGCGGTTGCCAATTTGAGTTTAGCACACAGGACTTGGCCCTGCCCTCCGCGCGAGTTGCAACCGGCAATTATGATTTTGGTTTCGCTGGCGCTGCTGCAGGCGCGTCCGGAGGAATAACTTCCGATGGATTCACCCAGTTCACTTTGAACGGGCCCGCGCCGTGAACTTGCACGATGGTTTCGCCCTTGCAACTCGCGAAATGCCGCATCTCTTTCGGCATGGTCACGAAATTTCCGACATTCATCGTTTCGAAC
>WNFE01004823.1_pt1 | contig 10813 bp, 6 predicted proteins | sample 5400451 | NCBI WGS metagenome assembly WNFE01 (sample SAMN13153344, study PRJNA577476) | soil metagenome | isolation source: 200 cm saprolite under Douglas fir tree site 2 hole 2 | place: USA:California | collected 2015-04-18
AAAGAGCACAACGCCGGACAAAAACGTGACGGCGATCAACAACGCCGTGAACCCCTGCGGAGATCTATGTTCGAATATCTTGGCATACAGGGAATAGATAACATAAAGCGTGGAGAGGAACATCACGAACGCGCCCATCAGCGCCGCCGCGCGGATCGGCACGATGGAAAACGCGAAAATCCCGTCGAACGCTAGCTTCGTCAGGCGCATCACGCTGTACTTACTCTTGCCCGAATGCCGCTCCGCACGCTCCACCGGAATTCCGATTTGCCGGAATCCCACCCAGCTGCGCATTCCTCGCAGGTATCGATGATGTTCCGGCATGCGGCGAACATGGTCCACAACTCTGCGGGACATCAGCCCAAAATCACCGGAATCCAGCGGCAAGCGGATGTCAGAGAGGCCGGCCATCATGCGGTAAAATATAAAATAACAAAGCCGCAATGGCAGCGGCTCTTTTCGCCGTACACGTTGGGCGTACACGACGTCGTATCCTTCCCGAAACTTTTCCACGAATTCCGGGACGACCTCCGGGACGTCCTGCAAATCGCCGTCCATGACCACGACTGCATCGCCCGAGACATGATCCAAGGCAGCAGTAATCGCTGCCTGATGACCGAAGTTCCTGGAGAGTGCTATGGCTACAATACGGGCATCTTTTCGGGCAGCCTGGCAGAGTATTTCGAAACTTCGATCCGTGCTCCCATCGTCCACGAATAGGATCTCGTGCGGCCCGGGAGGAAGACCGTCGAGCACTTTCTGAACGCGTGCCAGAAGCTCCGGCAAAACGCTCTCTTCATTGTGAACGGGGATCGCGACTGAGAGCCTCTTCAGGGCGACGCGAAGGCCAGCCATCTGGACGTTGGTGACATTGCGGTCGTCGCTGTGCAAGCGCTTCGGAGAGGCGCGCACGCCGCCAGCACGCCAAGGAAACGCACTTCGCTCTCGCCATGAAAACCCGGAACGCGCTGCGTCTGCTGCCGGGCTCTTTCGATCACTTCGTCCAAATTGGGTGGAAGCCTAACCATCGGCTTTGCTTTGCCCGCTCTACATCTCTTATTGTTCGATTGCAGGGGCGCCCACAGCGGCGGGCTGCGCCCTTCTCGGCGCGAGCTTCACATTTTCTCCGGCGCGTCGATCCCTAGCAACGAAAGCGCTCGCACTAACTGCGCCTCCACGAATTCATTCAGCCACAGCAGAAACGCCCGTTTCTGTTCGTCCGTTTCCGACAGAATATGATGTCTGTGATAGAAATTATTAAACGCCTGCGCCAATTGAAACGCATACTTCGCCATGAACGCGGGTTCTTGCGTCGCAATCGCCGCATCCGCCGCGTAGTCCAGCGAACCCGCCGCGACCAGCAGCTCCCAAAGCGAATCTCCCTCCGCCCCTTCGAGCACCTGGCTGACGGATTCCTTCGTCACCTCGACGTTGGTCGCGCCCGCTTCTTTGCCCTTCCTCCGAATCCCGCGTATTCGCACCACCGCATATTGGCAATACGGTCCGGTCTCGCCTTCAAAACTTAATGCGTCCTTGAAGTCAAACGCGATAATCGCGTTGCGCGTAAATTTCAGCAGGAAAAACCGCAGCGCCCCCGCCGCGATCGCGTGCGCCGTCATCTTTTGTTCCTCTGCTTTCATCTCCGCATGCCGCTGCTGCACTTCCGCGAGCGTCGCTGCCTCCAGCTTGTCCAGCAGGTCGTCCGCTTTCACGCCAAAGCCCTTGCGCCCGCTCACTTCCACATACGGCTTCTTCGCCTCTTCGGGCGTAAGTTCGTAGCCCATTTCCGCCGCGCACCGCGGCGTCAGCGCCACAATCTCATACGACAAGTGAATCGAGTGGTCCGCTTCCTTGCCGTGCCCTAGCGCACGCAGCCCCGCCGCCACCACTTTTTGCAGATACGCCTGCCGCGCATCAATCACGTTGTAAACGGAGGCTGCCGCAACGCCAAAGTGCGGCGCCTCCGCATCATTCGCCCCGCTCGTCGTGGCCCAAACCGTTGGCCCTCCCGGCGCGTCTTTTTCGGGTGCCGCCTGCGGCAGTGTCGGCCACTTCCGGTAGTGAAAATCCTTGCCCAGCAGCCCGAATTTCCAGAGCTGGTACGCAATATCCTTCCCTACGTACGTCACTGTCCCGTTCGAACGCACAATAATCTTGTCCTGCGAATTCTCCTCTTCCTCCCTCTTCTCCGTGCCCTCTGTGCTCTTTGTGTTCTCTGCGTTAATTCTTGATTTTTCTTCCTCTTCCCACGGCATAATCCAGCATCCCGCCATCTTCCCGCCAGTCGCCAGTTGAATCGCGCCCGAATTCTTCAGCATCTCGAACGCCGCATCCCAAAAGCGCAGATGCAGAATCTCGCTCTCCCGCGCCAGCAGGTCATAGCTGATACCCAGCCGCCCCATCGTACGCAAGTGGCACCCGACAATCGCGTCCGCTACGACTTGCGCCACCTCGGCATCCTCGCCTTTGCCTTCTTCGATTGCCTTCAGCGTTTCCCCTCGCAGCTTCGCCGCGCGCGCTTCATCCTCCGCAAAAAAATTCGTTGCTTTTGCGTACAAGTCCCAGCAGTAGTAATCGAACTTCGGTTCCATCGTCATTAACTTCACGTTGATCGGCGTCCGTTGCTCCATGTGTAGGAAGCCGATCACCACGTCCGCCACTTGCACGCCCGTGTTATCAATGTAATTTTGAATCTGCACCCGATTCCCCGCGTGTCGCAGAATCCGCGCCATCGTGTCGCCCAGCACGGCATTCCGCACGTGCCCGATGTGTGCCGCCTTGTTCGGATTGATGCTTGTGTGCTCGACGATGACTTTGCCGTGCTCTCCACCTTTTCCAGCTTCCCAGCCTGCTCTGCGCTCCTCTGTGACCGGAGCCTGCCCCGACCCGGTCGGGGCGCCTCTGCCTTGTCTTTTCTCTTTCTCGCCACTCGCCTCCGCTTGCACGCTTGCCCAGAACGCGCACCGATCGAAGTACGCATTCAAATACCCGCCGCCCGCCACTTCGACTTTGGCGATTCCTTCGACTTTGCCCAACCCAGCCGCAATCTCCTGCGCAATCTGCCGCGGCGGCCGCTTCAACCGCTTCGCTAATTCAAAACACACCGGCGAAGCCGCCTCCCCCATCTCAATCTTCGGCGGCCGCTCCAGCACCAGCGCCAGCTCCACGCCGTATTTCTCGCGGATGTGCCCCGCCAGGGCGTCGCGCCACCGCTTCGTTAGTGTTTGGTACACGTGTCCTCGATGATGCCAGACATCGTTCTCAAAGTTCTTCAGTATAGAGAGCTATGAAGCTCGCGGTCAAAGAATCACTCTTCAAACTGCAACAGAAACATCCCGGTAATTGGCCCACTGCCTTCTTTTTTCTTGACAGTCCGCTGGTTCTCTGGTACTGTAAATATCAGATATGTTTGTCGTTAATCCAGTAACCTCGGTCTAGGGTCCTTCCCCCTGTGCAAGCAGACAACCCAGTTGCACAATTTTTGTGCAGCCTAAGTCCTTTTAGAATCAACACTTGCAAAAGTGTATCAAAACAAAAGACTTTAACTGCCTTTAGAATGAACACTTATGGAAAAACGGGGGGTGGGGGTAGGGCCTGGTACGGACCAGGCGCACCCCTGACACTTTCTAGTCCGGTCCGGTAAGGGGATGGGGTGCAGGGGAAGGGGTTAACTAGACTCCCCAATTCACACGACCCCGAATTCTTCCGCACGAACCCATCGATCATTGACCTGTCACAAGTCGTCCTCTCCGTTTGACACACTCTGCCTCCGCCGATAGTATCAATCTGCATCCTGCGGACAGACCTTTCAGGCGGCAATTCCACCCGCACGGCGGCATCCCATGAAACTCGCCTATTTCGATTGTTTCTCGGGCATTAGCGGTGACATGACGCTCGGCGCTCTGGTGGACGCTGGCTGCGACGTGGAACTCCTCCGCGCCGAGCTACGCGGCCTCCAGGTCCCCGGCTGGGAGCTTTCTGCCGAAAAAGTCTGGAAAAACGGCATTGCCGCCACCTACGTCAAGGTCAGGACCGAAGACCAGCAAAAGTATCGCTCCCTCAGCGCGATCATCGAAATCTTGCAGGAGTCGCAGCTCGCATCCCAGGTGCGCGAACGCGCCGCCGCGATCTTCACGAAACTGGGCGAAGCTGAAGCCCGCGTCCACGACGTGCCGCTCGAAAAAATTCATTTTCACGAAGTGGGCGCCGTTGACGCCATCGTGGACATCGTCGGCTCTTGCATCGCATTCCATGCGCTCAGTATTGAGAAATTTGCTTGCTCGCCACTGAATGTCGGCGGCGGCACCGCAAGAATGGCGCACGGCGTTTTGCCCGTCCCCGCGCCCGCCACGGCAAATTTGCTGCAAGGCAAGCCGACGTACTCGAACGGAGTGCAGAGAGAACTCGTCACGCCCACTGGCGCAGCGATCGTCGCCACTCTTTGCGATGAATTTGGTCCGCAGCCCCCGATGAGCGTCACCGCTATCGGCTACGGAGCAGGCACGGCTGATCTCGAGGGCCAGCCCAACGTTGTCCGCATCATGATTGGCGAAGCCGCGGAAAAAACCGTTGCTGGTTTCGACGAAGAGATCGCCGTGATTGAAGCGAATCTCGACGACATGAATCCGCAAATCTACGGCTACTTCCTCGAAAGGGCTTTGGCCGCGGGCGCGCTCGACGTTTACACCACACCAGTGCAGATGAAAAAGAATCGCCCCGGCACGCTGCTTACCGTCTTGTGCAAGCCGCAGGATACGAACGCGCTGATGTCGCTGATCTTTGCCGAAACAACTACCTTCGGCGCGCGTACCTATCGCGCGCAGCGCCGCACGCTGCCCCGCGAATTTGTCAGCGTTGCAACTAATTTCGGTGACGTCCGGATCAAGATTTCCCGCGTTAACGGGCTTATCCTGCACGTCGCGCCCGAATATGACGACTGCCGCAAACTGGCCGTCGAAAAAAACGTCCCTCTCCAGCGCGTGATCAGCGAAGCCCTGCGCGCCTATGAGGCGCATTCATGATTAAGCTTCGTTTTGTAGGGGCACCCGCCGTGGCGGGTGCCCTCTTCGATTTTCTTTTTTCAGCCTGTAGAGGCGCCCGCCACGGCGTGCGCCCCAGCCTGGCAAGATGTCGCGAAGACAAAGGCTTTGTAGCGGCAGCGGAATTTATCCCGACTCGGTTGGGACGCCGCCAGTTTTCTCTTACTTAGAACTGACAACTGAAAACTGACAACAATAAGAAATGTCCGACAAACCCAAATATTACTTGACCACCCCGATCTACTACACGAACGGCCTGCCGCACATCGGCCACACCTACTCGACCATCGTTTGCGACACCATCCGCCGCTACAAACGCATGCGCGGCTACGATGTGGTCATGACCACCGGCACCGATGAACATGGCGTCAACGTGGAGCGCGCCGCGAAAAAGGCTGGCGTCGCCGAATCGGAATTTGTCGCGAAAATGGCCGTGGAGTGGAAAGCGCTCTGGGACGACCTCGGCATCCCGAGCGACGAGTTCATTCGCACAACGGATCTGAAGCACGCACATACCGTGCAGTGGCTTTTCCGTTTGTGCCGGGAGAATGGCTTCGTCTATCCGGGTCACTACACCGGGCAATACTGCATTTACGACAATGCCTACGTGGACGTAAAGCCCGGCGAGAACTGTCCCGATTGCGGCCGGCCCACGGAAACCGTCACCGAAGCAAATTATTTTTTCAAACTTTCCGCGTTTCAAAAGCCGCTGCTCGATTGGTACGCCAAGCATCCGGATTTCATCCAGCCGGATTCGCGCCGCAACGAAATTCTCAGCTTTGTCGAAGGCGGCCTGCGGGATCTCAGCATTACCCGCACTTCGATTCGCTGGGGCATTCCCGTTCCCGGCGAAGAGCCCCACGTTTTTTATGTCTGGTTCGACGCTCTGACCGCGTATCTCAGCGCTGTGGGCGGGCCCAATTACGAAAAGCTAGGGTTCTGGCCCGCCGACGTGCATATCGTGGGAAAGGACATCATCCGGTTCCATACCGTCTACTGGCCGGCATTCCTGATGGCCGCGGGACTTCCGCTGCCGAAACAAGTCTGGGCGCACGGCTGGTTCCTGATGGACGCGGCCAAGATGAGCAAATCCAAAGGCAATGTAGTGACGCCCCGCCCGATTGTTGGTGTGCTGGGCATGGACGCGCTTCGCTACTATCTTCTTCGAGAGACAGTATTCGGTCAGGACGGCAATTTCAGTTACGACGCGCTCGTCCAGCGTTACAACAGCGACCTCGCCAACGGCCTCGGCAACCTCGCCAGCCGCACCGCCGCGATGATCGAAAAGAACGGCGATGGAAAGATTCCCAAGCCTGCCGCGCTTCAACCCCAGGACACCGCGTTGGCCACGCAAGCCCAGGCCGTGATCGGCGAAGTCCTGGAGTTGTACGACAGCCTGACGTTTTCTCGCGTGCTGGAGGAAATGTGGTCGCTCATCGCCGCGACGGACAAATATCTCACTTCCGAGCATCCCTGGTCGCTCGGTGACAGTGACTCGGATCAGCAGCGCCGTGCCACGATTCTCTGGACAACTGCGGAAGTTCTACGAATCGCAACGGCATTGACGCATCCTATTTTACCGGAGAGCGCAACAAAGGTTTGGTCGCTGCTCGGCCAATCGGGACAACCTGGGTCAATTGCGCTGGACCGTTTGAAATGGGGAGAGCTTGCGCCGGGTACGCCGCTCGGCAAGTCGCAAGCGCTTTTTCCCCGTATCGAGAAAGCAGAAGCAATCGAGAGGATGGAAGCGATGGAAAACGAACCGCAAAAACCTGTGACTGCGCCTGCTGTAGCACCCGCGGCCGTTGGCGCCGCTGCGCCGCAAGCCGCACCGGAGAAAATCGGCATCGAGGACTTCGCCAAAGTCGAAATGCGCGTTGGGCAAATCAAGACCGCCGAACGCATCGTCGGGGCAGACAAGTTGTTAAAGCTCACCGTCGATATCGGCACGGAGGTTCGCCAGATTTGCGCTGGCATCGCGCAGTACTACGAGCCGGAAAAATTGATCGGCCGCAAGGTCGCCGTAGTCGTCAATCTCGCGCCGCGCAAGCTTCGCGGCGTCGAATCCAACGGCATGATCATCGCCGCCTCCGTCGGCCCGGAAGGCCGGCCGGTCCTCGCTGGCTTCCCCGACGACGACGTCGAAATCGGCGCCCGCTTGAAGTAAGGGCACGATATATCGTGCCCCAAAGTTGCACGTTTTTCTGGCACTGCCATTCCTGGCTCTGTAGTTGAAGCCGGTAACGCAACTGTAGGGTTTAGGCGAGAGTGCTTGAGCTAAGGCAGCATTTTCAGAAGTGAGGCCACGAGTCACAAGTCACGGCCTTTATGGAATTGATCGATTCACACGCGCACATTGATTTCCCTCAGTTCGCGGAGGACCGCGACTCCATGCTCGAACGTGCGCGCGCTGCTGGCGTGACGGCGCTCCTTGCCATCGGCACAGGCCCCGGCCCCGAGAAACTTGACGCGGCGTTACCATATGCCAAGCAGCATGATTGGATTTACGCCACCGTCGGCATTCATCCGCATGAAGCCACGGAAGTCACGCAGCAACATTTGGAAGAATTGTCAAAGCTGGCTCAGCATCCCAAAGTCATTGCCTGGGGCGAGATTGGTCTCGACTACTACTACGATCATTCGCCCCGCGACCTGCAGCACCGCGTCTTCCGCGATCAAATGGCGCTGGCGCAGCAGGCCAGGTTGCCCATCATCATTCATTGTCGCGATGCCTGGACGGATTGCCTGAACATGCTCCAAGAACACTGGCGACCAACTGGCCTCGGCGGGATTCTGCACTGCTTCACCAGCACGCTCGAAGATGCGCGCCGCGGAATCGAAATGGGTTTCCTGATTTCTTTTGCGGGCAATTCAACCTATCCAAAAGCGCAGAATCTTCGCGACGTTGCGAAAGAATTGCCGCTTGAGAAGATTTTGATTGAGACGGACGCTCCGTACCTTGCGCCGCAGCCCTGGCGCGGCAAGCGCAACGAGCCTGCCTACGTTGCCGAAGTAGCGCGCACGCTTGCGAGTGTGAGAGACTTGTCGCCGGACGAAGTTGCCGCCGCCACCTCGGAGAATTTTCGGCGCCTCTTCGGTCTTGCTCGGCCGGCGGCTCTGGCGGCCTCAGGTCTCAAAGACAAGGGTTAGATCAGGAGATTTGCCATCGCGCTGCTCACGGCTAAAGAGATTTTTGATCTCGTCCGCGACGACCCCGTCTTGGTTGAAGAAGAGCTCGCGCGGCAAAGCGATGCCGCCTTTCCGTCCGTTTCTGAAATCACCGCGTATTTGCTGGGCGGAGGTGGGAAGCGCATGCGTCCCGCGCTCCTGCTTCTTTCCGCAAGCTACGCGGGCCGCAAAGACCGCAGCGCGATCCGCCTCGCCGCGGTCGTCGAGCTTCTGCACAGTGCAACGCTGATCCACGACGACGTCATTGACAGCGCAGACACCCGCCGCGGCCGCCCCTCGGCGAATTCGAGATGGGGCAATCATCGCAGCGTGCTTACCGGCGACTGGTTGTATATGCAGTCCTTTCAGATGGCTCTGGAAGAACGCAATTTTCGCATTCTCGACATTCTGATCGACTTGACTCAGAAAATGGTCGAAGGCGAACTGATCCAACTCGCAAAAATCGGCCGCATTGATGTGACCGAAGAAGAGGCGCTGCGGCTGGCCACTTACAAGACCGCATGCCTTTTCAGTGGCTGCGCGCGGCTCGGCGCAGTGCTCGGCGGTCTCGAAGAAAAAGAGGAGCAGGCGCTCGCGGATTACGGGCGTTATGCAGGATTGGCGTTTCAACTCGTCGACGATTTGCTGGATTTTACGGCGTCAGCCGAGCAGCTGGGAAAACCGGTCCTCAGCGATTTGAAAGAAGGCAAGGTCACCTTGCCGCTGATCTACGCGATGGAAAATGGCCACCGCGATGCGCGCAAGCTGGTCGCGCGGGTGCTGGAAGAAAAGGAATTTAATTCCGTGCGCCCCGAAACCATCGTTTCGCTTGTCCACGAATCCGGCGCGCTCGGCCGTGCCCGCGCGCTCGCGCAGGACTATGCCTGCCGCGCCAAGGCGTGCCTCAATGGCCGCGCCGATTCCGAATTTGCGCGCGCGCTCGCGACTCTTCCGGATTTTATCCTCGAACGCGAGAACTAAGGATGGTTCACAGTTGGCAGTAAAAAGTTAAAAGTAAAAAAAGAAATTCAGATTCCGGGTGATGAAAGCGCTTCTACCATTCAAGCTCGTGTATCACGAGCAGTATGATTTGAATCTCGGCCCGCACGTTTTTCCATCGCAGAAATTCCGCCTCATCTACGAAATGCTGCTCCGCGAAGGCATCGCAACACAGGAAGATTTCTTGTGTCCCAATCCCGCAAGCGACGAAGACATGCTGCGCGTGCACACGCCGGACTGGGTGCGCAAACTGAAAACCGGCAGGCTCACCGCCAGCGAAGTGATGCTGTTAGAAGTACCGTATTCGCCGGAACTGGTCGAAGCGGTGTGGCTAGCCGCCGGAGGAACCATTCTCGCCGCGCAATCAGCGCTTCGCGACGGCTTCGGTTCGAATCTCAGCGGGGGGTTTCATCACGCGTATCCAGGTCATGGGGAAGGTTTCTGCGCGATTCATGACGTGGCGGTGGCGATTCGAAAGCTGCAGGCGGATGGCGCGGTGAAGAAAGCGATCGTCGTCGATACGGATGTGCATCACGGTAACGGCACGGCGGCAATCTTTCGAAACGATCCCGCGGTCTTCACGATTTCGATTCATCAGGAGAACAATTATCCGGCGCACAAGCCGCCATCGAGCATCGACCTCAACATGGCCGATCGCGCCGATGACGATGAGTATCTGGGCGTGCTGATTCCAGCGGTGCAGCAGGCGCTCGACGAATTTCGGCCGGATATTCTTTTTTACATTGGCGGCGCCGATCCATATTGCGAAGATCAACTCGGCGGGCTGTCGCTGACGAAAGAAGGATTGAAGCAGCGCGACCGGCAGGTTTTCGAGGAAGCGCGCCGCCGCAGAATTCCGGTAGCGACGACACTCGCAGGCGGCTACGCGCGACGAGTGGAAGACACCATTCGAATCCACGTCAATACGACTTTGGCCGCCCGGGAAGTGGCAGAGAAAACTCGGAAAAGTTCATCGATGCGTGGTTAGGGTTCTGCGCGATTAGCGCGGGGGATTGCCGACAGCCGAAGATGCGCCCGGCGAAGCCAGCGCGCGGCGGACTGCCGCCGCGAGGTCGGGCTCAAAGGTATCGGGTTCAAATCCATCCGAGCGATAGGCAATTTTCCAGGTGCGATCGATCACCATCACGGTCGGGAAAGAATTGACGGCGAAAAAACGGTCAAGGCCATCGGCAAATACAACCGGAGTGTGAGGCTTGTCTTTTTCCAGATAGCCCTTCACCAGAGATTCATCTTCGTCACAGTTGGCGGCCAAAAAAAGCACCTCCGGATTCGCCTGGAAGTCCGCGGCGACGCGCGCGAATGAAGGTTCAAGCGCGCGGCAAGGGCCGCACCAGGTGGCCCAGAAATTGACGACGAGGACTTTTCCCTTCGTGCCTTTCAGAGGGAAAGCCGTACCTTCGGGAGCTTTCCGGAGCATGAAGTCCGCGGGTTCGTGGGCGTCAGCATTTTTCTTTGGCTTGACGACGATGGAGGCCTGGAATACTTCATCGTAGGTGAGAAGCAAATACTCGCCCAGACCAACATCGGAGCCGCGGGAGAGCCGCCAGACATTGCCCAGTTTCTGCCGGATCTCGCGGCGCCCCGCG
>WNFE01004103.1_pt1 | contig 10812 bp, 14 predicted proteins | sample 5400451 | NCBI WGS metagenome assembly WNFE01 (sample SAMN13153344, study PRJNA577476) | soil metagenome | isolation source: 200 cm saprolite under Douglas fir tree site 2 hole 2 | place: USA:California | collected 2015-04-18
TCCCGAGTGGGGGGAAGCGCTTCTCGAGAGCGGTCTCGCCGCCGGCTTCGACTTCGCCTACTCCTACGAGATCGAGAGCTGGGACGAGCTGTCTGTTCCTCTGCATTTCCTGACCCCGGAGGGTAACGTTCCGGTCGCGCCAGTCTACACGAACTGTGCGGCACCTCCGCTGCCGACCCCACGGCGGTGCCACGAGGTCGGCGCGTTCGTCGGAACGTTCGGCCGGTCCCGGCCCGCGACGGAGCGCATCGCACTCCTCGCCACCGGCGGGATCTCGCACTGGGTCGGCACGCCCGAGACCGGGCGGATCAACCCCGACTTCGACCATCGCGTCCTCGATCACGTCGCTCGCGGCGATATCGAGCCGCTCATCAGTCTCACCCACGCCGAGATCGAGCGCGACGGCGGCAACGGGGGTCAGGAGATCCGCAACTGGATCGCGCTGCTCGGAGCCGTCCCCGGCTGGAAGGGTGAGGTCCTCGCATACGAGCCGGTCGCGGAGTGGATCACGGGCTGCGCGACGGTGTGGGTGCATCCATGATCAGGACCTCGTACGCCCTCAACAAGATCCTGACCGCGCTGGCCCGTCAGCACACGATGAAGGACAAGCTCACCGACGACGAGCTCGTGGGTCACGACCTGAGCGACGCGGAGCGAGCGGCGCTCAAGGCGGGAGACATCACGGGCCTCTACCACCTGGGCGCCAATCCGTATCTGATCCGTCGGGTGTTCCGTTCTCGCTTCCCGATCTGACGCCCCGGGTTGGCCCTTTGGGGAAATTCCCGGATTGCGCAGACCGTGAGGACTTCGGGGACAGCACGCGGCGGGTCGGGAGAGCCGCTTCCGGCCCGCCGCGCGTGGCTACTTCAGCCCCTCGACCCCCGCCCGGCCGATCTGCGCATCCTGCTGGGACGTGACGCCGGACACCCCGACCCCGCCGACGAGCTTGCCGTCCACGATGATCGGCAGTCCGCCCTCCAGGGGGCTGAGGCCTGAGACCCGCAGGAGGCGCATGTTCACCCCGCCCTGCTCGATGAGGTCCTGGAACACCTTGGTAGGTCTGCGGTAGGCGACGGCCGAATAGGCCTTCTCGCGCGCCACCTCGATGCTGCCGAACTGCGCGCCATCCATCCGCTGAAGCATGACGATGTTGCCGCCCGAATCGAGGACGGCGATGACGACATTCCAGTTGTTCTTCTTCGCCTCGGCCTCGGCGCCGACCATCACCTTCTTGGCCTGCTCGAGGGTGATCGGGAGGCCGTAGGGCGGGGGCGCCGGCGCGGCCGCCGGCGCTTGAGCAGCCGCCGAAGCGGCCGCGAACACCAGCATCGTGCCGACGAGCAGGGACATGAGCTTCTCCATCTTCATGGGTCTCCTCCTTGTGAACGGCAGTTGGGATCGGCGTTGCGCCGCGACACCTGCGTCGCGAGCGCCGGACAAGTAGCTCCGCTAGACCCTCCCTCCTTCGGGTAGTCGCTGAAGCCGCCCGGCAGCATCCGCTCCTCGTCGCGCACCCGGTCGAGGCGCCTTTGCGGCCGGCCGCAAGCCCGGAGCATACAGGCTTTGCGCGTGTCGGGCCACGCGGACATGAGGAGCCCGAGCGCGCCCGCGAGTTACGAAGTCACGCGACACATCGCGTAGGGAGAGGATGGGCTCCACCGCGGCCGATGATAGCTCAGAAGAAAAAGCAATCCAGTGGCGTCCCGCCTCTCGTAATGACGATGTGGAGGTATGTCCACCTTTCGAAGATCGGGCCGCCCTCGTCGACCTCCAAATCCAAACGGCCGGGTGCGCCCGTAGAGACGGATGAAAGGAGAAGGCCCATGATTCGCAGAGTCCCGCTGCTCGCCTCGTTCTTCCTGGCCGGTTCCTTCAGCGCCACCGCTGCCCTCGGGGCGGATTCGGACATCGCCATCAAGACGTTTCAGTTCAAGCCCACTCCCATCGAGGTGAAGGCGGGCACGCGGGTCACCTGGGCCAACGCCGACGACATCACACACACGGTGACCTCCGGAACCCCAGAGAACCGGGACGGCCAGTTCAACACCCCACTGCCGGGCAAGGGCACCACCTTCAGCTTCACCTTCTCCAGAGCCGGGACCTACACGTACTTCTGCGACCGCCACCAGTCCATGCGCGGCGAGATCCGCGTCAAATAGCCCCTACACGTCGTCGCTAACGACTCATACGAAAGGAGCAGAGCAATGAACAAGCAGTGGATTCGACTCGCGGGGGGCGTGGCCACCGTTGCCCTCCTCGCCGTAGGCTGCAGCATGAGCCCCTCCATGACCCACGCGATGCCCGGCTCGATGGCGGGGACGGCCACCTCCGCGACCAAGGCGGCCGACCTGCGCACCGGCCTCAACGCGCTCCTGGGTGAGCACGTCTATCTCGCCTCGGCCGCGACGAATGCGGCCCTGGGCGGGCGGCAGGCGGAGTTCGAGGCCGCGGCCGCGGCGCTCGACGCTAACTCCGTCGATATCGCGAAGGCCATCGGCTCCGTCTACGGCGCCGATGCCGAGAAGGCGTTCCTCCCTCTTTGGCGCCGCCACATCGGATTCTTCGTGGACTACACTGTCGGCGTTGCCACCAAGGACAAGTCCAAGCAGGACAAGGCCGTCAACGACCTGGTCGGCTATACCCAGGACTTCGGCGCCTTCCTCTCCTCGGCCAACCCCAACCTACCCAAGACCGTCGTCGCCGACCTCGTCAAAACCCACGTCCTCACCCTCAAGGACGTCGTGGATGCGCAGGCGGCCGGCGACCCGGTCAAGGCCAATAAGGCGCTCCGTGCAGCCTACAGCCACATGCACATGATCGCGGATCCGCTGGCCGAGGCGATCGTCAAGCAGTTCTCGAGCAAGTACGCGGCCCAGTAGGCTGAGGCTCCCGTCGCGCAGTCCCGAGAGCGCCCTCGGCCTTCAGGGGCGCTCTTGCGCGTCAGCGCAACTCTTTCAGGACTTCCTGGACGTCGAGCGGAGTCAGGGAGATCTCGATCCGGCGGTTCTCGGCACGTCCCTCCGGCGTGTCATTGCTGGCAACCGGCCGGAAAGCTCCATAGCCGACCGCCGAGAGGTACTTGCCCTCGACACCGACCTTCTCCTGCAGGAACCGAAGGACCGTCGCCGCCCGCTGCGTGGAAAGCTCCCAGTTGGTGGGGAATTGCTGGCGGAGAGCTCCGCCGATCGGCACCGAATCCGTATACCCTTCGATTCGGATCTGTTTGTCTTTCACCGCAAGAAGCACGTTGCCGACTTTGGTCAGAACTTCTTTGCCTTCTGGCTTGATCTCCGCCCTTCCCGAATCGAAGAGAATCTTCTCCACCAGCTGCACCGAGAGTTTGTCCCGGATCTGCGTGACCTTGATCTGGCCCTTCGAGATCTCACCCTGAAGGTCCTTGACCAGACTCTCGTAGGTTCCTTTGAGGCGATTGATCTCTGCGTCCTTTTGCGCGCCCGTCTCCGTGGCCCGCTTTTCCGTCGCCCCGAGCTGATCGTTGAGGCCGGCGATCTGACGCTCATGCGCCGCCTTTCGAGCCTCCAGATCGGCCGTCTGTGAGCGAAGCGCCGCGATGTCCCCCGAAGCCTTGGCTTCGAGCGCCTTGTATTTGGACTGCGAGACACACCCGGCGAGCAAGCATGCTGCAAGCGACAGGACAAAGAGATGGTTCCCCTTCATGATCGGCGCCCTCCTTTCGGGCGAACGAGCCAATTAAATTGTAGGATGGCCGACGTGTTTCTCAGGCGGGAATTCTTCTACACACAAACGAGCAGTGGGGGGGACGGACCATGGCGAAGATCGACAAGTACTGCGCGGTCGGCGTGTACGACCCTCCCGGGTATAGCCAGGGCATCAGGGTGACGGCTGCTCAGACGATCTTGTTTTTGGCGGGGCAGGTCGCGTATGACAAGGACGGGGGCGTGAAGCACCGTGGCGACTTCACAGGGCAAGCGCGCGACGTCTTCGCCGCGGTCAAAGCGCTGGTGGAGGCGGGGGGTGGCACGCTGGACAATGTGGTGAAGATCAACACGTACGTCACGGACGTGCGCTACCGCCCCGAGTTCCGCGCGGTTCGTGAGGAAGTCTTCGGTTCCAAGGGTCCTGCTTCGACCATGGTGGAGGTCAGCGCGCTGGCGCACCCCGACTACCTGATCGAGGTCGAGGCGATCGCGGTCATCTGAGGACGCTCGAGGCTCAGCGGTGCCGGCGAGCCGTTCCCAGCGCGAAGAGCCCCCAGCTCACAAACACGGCGACGGGCGCCGCGCCGAACGGCACGGTGTACGAGCCGGTCACGTCGTAGAGGAACCCCGCGGCGGCGGGGCCGAGCGCAGCCCCGGAGCGCCAGCCGAGCGTGAGCACACCCATGATGGCGCCAATCGCTCGCATCCCGAAGACGTCGGGGATCACCTTCGTGATCATCGTGTCCGATGCGGCGAAGCCCACTCCGAACACCACCAGCGAGCCGAGCAACGCCTCGCGCGAGGGCACCCACACGAGTACCAGCAGCGCCAGCGCCTCGATGACGTAGGCGATGCGGATGGTCGTGAGCGTGCCGATCCGATCGGACACCGCGCCCGCCGCGATTCGCCCGGTCACGGAGCCGACGCCGTAGGCGCTGAGCGCGAGCGACGCGTCAGCGAGGCTGACGCCCCGGTCGCGCGCGAACGGCACGATGTGGACGGAGACCATCATGGCGAGGCCGCCGAGCAGGAGCCACGCGACGTTGAGGCACCACTGGCGCGGATCGACGAGCGCGTCGCGGAGCGTGACGCTCGGCCCCTCGTCGGGCGGGGAACCGCCATGCGGGTCGGCGACGCCCGTCGCGTTGGTTCGCCCCGCTGTCCCGCGAAGCTCCGTCACCTCCACCGCGCGGGGCAGGCGGACGGTCAACGCGGCCAGCATCGTGATCAGCCCGCAGCCGCTCCCGAGGAGCGCGTAGGCGCGACGCCAACCGAGCTCCGCGATGAGCCACGCCGCGAGGGGACCGCCTGAGATGTAGCCCAGGCTGAACCCCACCAAGACCAAGCCCAGAGCGAGGCCACGGCGCTCGGCGAACCAGTGCGTGACCGTCGCTGCGCTGAGCAGGTAGAAGCTCGACATCCCCACCCCGCCCATCACGCCGACGAAGAGGTAGAGCTGCCACAGCGCGTCGACCGTCGAGACGAGGGCGAACGCCGCGCCGGCCAGGGTCACGGTGAGGACGAGCATGACGCGAGGCCCGTGGCGGTCCGCGAGAGCACCGATCCCGAAGCCCGCCAGGCCCCCGAGCATCAGGTTGATCGAGAGCGCCGCCGAGATGGCGCCACGGCTCCACGCGAACGCCTCGGCGAGGACGGGGAGGAACACGCCGTAGGCGGCAAGCGGGGTCGCGATCCCGTACGTGACCACGAACAGCGCGGCCACGATCAGCCAGCGACGAGCGGGCGGGCGCACCCTGAGATTCCTACCACAATCGATGGAGGCCGCGCAGTCTGGCCGACTTGCGTGGCTGTCCTCGGAGCCTCGTCTATCCTCGGCGCCTCGTTTGTTGTATAAATGGCGGGAACGTCGAACGCCAACGGAGGAGAGGACGACATGGCCCAGCTGAAGATTCCCCTCGACGCACAGCGCTTCGCCAAAGGCCTGACCTGGAAGGACTACATGGCCCAGATGGGCGACACCCGGGCCCGCACCGAGGAGTACTACGCAAAGTCCACGCTGACGGACGACGAGCGGAACTTCTTCGGCGGGATCAGCCAGGCGCGCTACGCCCTGATGCTCGCGGAAAACTGGTGCGGCGATGTGCACCGCAACTCGCCGCTGATCGTCCACATCTGCGAGGCGATGCAGGGCTGCGAGCTGCGCGTGTTCCTGCGCGATCAGAACCCCGATCTCAGGGACACCTTCCTGAATAACGGCTACCAGTCCATCCCCGTCGTGGTCTTCTTCGACAAGGACTGGAACGAGATCGGCCGCTGGATCGAGCGCGCTCACGCGGCGACCAACAAGGTCGCCGGCATCCGCGCTAAGACGCTCGACGTTGCGCCGAAGGATCAGCAGGACGCGGCGATGGCCGAGTACCGGAAGCAGATCTCGGCCGAGTACGCCGTGCCGGGCGGCCCCCTCTGGCGCGCGGCCGCCACCGAGGTGCGGCTCGTGCTGGAGCAGCGGCTGGGGCTCGCGCCCAAGAAATAGCCGCCCGCGCAGACAGCGGCGAGGTCGAGGGCGCGGGTCAGTCACCCGTCGGGATGACCCCCGCGCCCTCGATCATCAGGATCACGCTCCGCTCCGGGGCCCGCGTCCGGTGCATCACGCCTTTCGGAACCGTGAGCCCCTGCCGCGGTGCGAGCTCGACGGTCCGGCCTTCGAGGTCAATCACGAAACGCCCTTCGACGACATAGAAGAATTCGTCTTCCTTCTCGTGCTTGTGCCAGTGGAACTCTCCCTGCAGCACGCCGAGCCGCACGACGCAGTCGTTCACCCGGCAGAGCGTCTGGTTATACCAGGGATCCGTGCACGTATCGACGAGCGCCTGAACGTCAACCAGCTCGAGCGGAGCATATTTGGTGTCGAGGTTGATCGAGTACGGTGTCTGAGTCCCCATGGTAACCTCCTCGAGCATGATCGAACCCTAGCCCAGCACCTCGGGGTTCACGACGTTGACCGGCTTGCCGCTCGCGTAGGCGAGGATCTGGTCGAAGACCGCACTGAACATGGTCTCCAGCCCGCCGCGCTCCACGTAGCCGAGGTGCGGGGTGCAGATCACGTTGTCGATCGCGAGCAGGGGATGCCGCGCTCCGAGGACCGGCTCGTCCTCGAAGACGTCGACTGCCGCCATGCCCGGCCGTCCCGCGCGTAGCGCGGCCTCCAGGGCCCCCGGCGTGATCAGCCCGGCCCGGCTGGTGTTGACGAGGAGCGCGGTCGGCTTCATCCGGGCGAGGTCGGCCGCTGTGACGATGCCGCGAGTCGCGTCGATCAGCCGCAGGTGCAGCGACAGCACGTCCGACTCGGCGAACAACGCCTCCTTGCTCGCCGCGACCGCGTGGCCGTCCTCGCGCGCCTTGGTGAGCGACGCCTCGCGCCCCCAGGCCAGCACCTTCATGCCGAAGGCCTTGCCGTAGCCGGCGACGACGGCACCGATCCTGCCGTAGCCATAGATGCCAAGCGCCTTCCCGCGCAGGCCCGTCCCGATGGGGTACGCCTGCCACTTCCCCGCACGGAGCGCAGCAATCTCCTGAGGGATGCGGCGGAGCGCGGCGATGATGAGCCCCCAGGTCAGCTCGGCCGTGGCGTACGACGGCCGGCCTGGAGCCATGTAGGACGACACGATCACGCCGCGCCGCGTGCAGGCCTCGACGTCGAGGTGCGGGTACACGCCTGTCTGGCTGATGAGGCGGAGCTTGTCGAGGCGCTCCAGCAGCGGCGCGCGGATCGGCGTGCGCTCGCGGATCAGTGCCAGCGCCTCGGTGTCCTTGAGCCGCGCGGCCAGCATGGTGACATCCTTGGTGTGGTCGTTCCAGATCGTCACGTGGTGGCCGGCGGCCTTGCCGAAGCACGCCAGCGTCCTGATCGTGTCCTGATAGTCGTCGAGGATCGTGATGTTCATCGCTCCTCCTCAGCCGTCCCGGCAGGCCTGGACAGCCTAACACGGCCCGCCGTGCGTCGAAGCTGGATGGTGCGCCGCCGGCCTGCTACACTTCGCGCGCCGGTCATTTACCGAAGGAGGACGCCATGGCGGAGACGGCGAGGATGGCGGTATTCCATGGGGCAGGAAAGCCGTTCGAGATCCGCGAGTACCCGGTGCCGGATCCGGAGCCGGGGGCGGCGCTCATCAAGGTCGCGCTCGCCAACGTGTGCGGCTCCGACCTGCACTACTGGCGGGGTGAGCTGGACTACGCGAAGATGGGCCGGCCGCTGCCGCTCAACACGGGCCACGAGCACGTGGGACGGGTGGCGAAGCTCGGGTCGGGGGTCACGACCGACTCCGCCGGCCGGCCCCTCGCGGTGGGCGACCGCGTCGCCTACCGGTATTTCTTCCCGTGCGGGCGCTGCCGCGCGTGCCTCCAGCAACGCACCAAGTCGTGCCCGGTGCGCCAGGCCAACTGGCTTGTCTCCTGCGAGGTGTGGCCGCACTTCCAGGGCGGCTTCGGCCAGTACTTCTACCTGCGCCCGAACCACGCCGTCTTCAAGCTGACGGACGAGATCACCGACGAGATGGCGGCTGGCGTGAACTGCGCCTTCACCCAGGTCTACGCCGGCCTCGACCTCGCCGACCTCCGCGTCGGGCAGACCGTCGTCATCCAGGGCGCCGGTGGCCTCGGCGTCTACGCGTGCGCCGTGGCGCGCGAGATGGGGGCGGGCAGCGTGATCGTCATCGACGGCGTGGACGAGCGGCTTGCGCTGGCCCGGCAGTTCGGCGCTGACGAGATCGTCGACCTCCGCGAGCATCGGACGCCGGAGGCCCGTGTGAAGCGAGTCACGGCGCTCACCGATGGCTGGGGTGGCGATGTCGTGATGGAGCTCGTGGGCAACCCCAGCGTCGTCGACGAGGGGCTCCGGATGACGGCGCCGGAGGGGACGTATCTGGAGATCGGCAACATCAACATCGGCTGGAAGGCGGAGTTCGACCCCGCCTGGATCATCTTCGGCAATCGCCGCATCCTCGGCCTGGCCCACTATGAGGCGGAGCACCTGCGCGGCGCCCTCGACCTCATGCGCCGCACGCGCACGCGCTATCCCTGGGACCGGGTCGTCTCTCACAAGTTTCCGCTCGAGGCCATCAACGACGCATTCGTTCAACAAGATCGGGGCCACGTGACTCGAGCCGCGATCGTCCCGAACTGACGACCCGGCACGACTCGAGGTCGGCAAGACACCATGCGCGTCCACAGCATCGAGGCGATTCCGATCGAGGTTCCGCTCGGCAAGAACTTCGGCGGGAGCACGTATACCGTGCTCAAGCGCTGCACGGTCATCACCCGCGTGCGCACCGACGAGGGGCTCGTCAGCGAAGTCTACAACGGCGACAACCGCGAGCACGGCCGCGAGATCGTGCGCCTCATTCACGACGAGCTCGCCCCGCGCGTCAAGGGCATGAGCCTCTTCGAGGGCGAGCGCATCTGGGAAGTGTTGTTCGCCCTCACCCATGCCGGCCGCGACCGCAAGACTCTGCTCGAAGCGATCGCCTGCGTCGACTGCGCCCTCTGGGACCTGGTCGGCAAGGCGCTGGGGAAGAGCGTGTGCGTCCTGCTCGGCGGCTATCGCACGAGTCTCCCGATCATCTCCATCGGCGGCTACTACGTCGAGGGCAAGACGCACGCCGACATCGGGCGGGAGCTCGAAACGTATCGCCGCGCGGGCATGGCCGGCTGCAAGTTCAAGGTCGGCGGGCTGACGCCGGAACAAGACGCGGAACGCGTCGCGACCGCGCGCGACGCGGCCGGTCCCGATTTCATCCTGGCCGTGGACGCCAACCGCGGCTGGTCAGTGGAGGAAGCCGTCCGCTTCGCGCGCCTCGTCGAGCACCTCGACATCCGCTGGTTCGAGGAACCGTGTCACTGGTACGACGACGTCGCGATGATGGCGCGCGTGCGGCGGGCGACGCGGATCCCGATCACGGCCGGTCAAAGCGAACTCACCAGCCGCGGCGTGCGCCGCCTGATCGACGGCGGCGCCGTGGATCTCGTCAACTTCGACGCCTCGGAAGGCGGCGGCGTCACCGAGTGGCGCCGCGCCGCCGCGCTGTGCCGCGTGGCCGGCGTGCAGATGGCGCACCACGAAGAGCCACAGATCGCTCAGCACCTGCTCGCCGCGGTGCCACACGGCACCTATGTCGAGTGCTTCGCCGACCCCGAGCGCGATCCGGTGTGGCAGGCGATGTGGGCGAACCGGCCCCCGATCAAGGATGGGATGATGGAGGTCGCGCCAGACCCGGGCTTCGGCTTGATCCTCGACGAAGGCATGGTCCGGAGATATCGCGTCGATTAGGCCAGAGGTCCTCCAGCGCGTGGCGTCGTTCGGAGGAGGAGCGGAAGCTGCTTCGACGCCTCCGCCGTCATGCGGAGAAGGGCGCGGAAGGCCGTGGCGTGGGAGGGAGGATCGGGGGCAGCCGCGACGTAGAGGCCGGCCACGAGGTCGCGCCAGCGGAGCAGCTCCCGTCGGAGCGCTGCCCGATCAGCGACCTGGACGGTGAGGTCGGCAAGCTGGAGGATCCGCTCGTAGGCGCTCCTGAGGCGTTCCCGATCGGCGGGCGCCATCAGCTTCGCCGCCCGGTTCATCTCGTTGGCGATCATCAACACCTGCTGATCGAGCGAGAAGGCCGCCCATCGCTCGGGCGAGAGGCCGGCGTGCTGGCTCATCTTAGAGAGGCCATCCTTTTAGAGAGGCCCTCCTTCCCCGATGAGCGTGAACGTAAGGGCCCGGATGCGCTCTTTGACCGCCGGGTCCTCGACCTCCATGCCACGGTTGCCCCTGGCCGGTCGGATGTTGATCAGCGAGGTGAATTCGATGCAGCCTTCCCGCCCTCGCCCGGGATAGTAGTTGGCCCCCCAGAGGTCAGCCTGGCGGCTGCCCTGCTCCAGGAGCACCTGCTCGGCGTCAGCGTGCAATTCACCGCCGAGGGCCACCACACCGCGCTCCACGTCCACCACGTACTTGACCATGTCGCCGAAGAGCCGAAGAAGGCGGACCAGGTCGTCACGTGCGATGCGCCGCTCGAGGACAAGAATATCCGTCGGCTCGGGCGCCATGACCGCCATGCATCGTACACGCTCGACGACGTCAGGTGCTAGACTCGCGGCGCTCTGAGAGGCGCCGCCCCCAGTTCCCGGGTCG
>WNFE01006988.1_pt1 | contig 10809 bp, 8 predicted proteins | sample 5400451 | NCBI WGS metagenome assembly WNFE01 (sample SAMN13153344, study PRJNA577476) | soil metagenome | isolation source: 200 cm saprolite under Douglas fir tree site 2 hole 2 | place: USA:California | collected 2015-04-18
GCGGGTGCCTACATCTGCGGTGAAGAGACGGCGCTCATGAACTCGATCGAGGGCAAGCGGGGCAATCCCCGGATCAAGCCGCCGTTCCCGGCCGCCGCGGGGGTGTTCGGCATGCCGACCACGATCAACAACGTGGAGACGCTCGCCGCCGTGCCGCTCATCCTCAAGAAGGGAGCGGCCTGGTACAAGGGACTGTCGCTCGCCTCTCCGAAGAGCACCGGCACCAAACTGTTCTCCGTCTGCGGCCACGTGCAGAAGCCCGGCAATTACGAAGTCACGATGGGCTTCCCCCTCAAGGACCTGCTGTACGACCTGTGCGGCGGGATCCCGCCCGGCCGGACGCTCAAGGCGTGCATCCCCGGAGGCTCGTCGGTGCCGATCCTGAACCGCGAGGAGACCGAGAGCTGCCTCCTCGACTACGAGGGCGTGGTCGAGAAGGGCTCAATGCTCGGCTCCGGCGGCGTGATCGTGTTCGATGACTCGACCGACATGGTCTACCAGATCATGCGCCTCGCCCGGTTCTACGCGCACGAGTCGTGCGCCCAGTGCACCCAGTGTCGCGAAGGCACCGCGTGGACCACGAAGATCCTCGAGCGGATTCTGTCCGGGCAGGGGAAGATGGCCGACCTGGACCTGCTGCTCGATCTCGCCGATAACATGACCGGCAAGACGATCTGCGTGTTGTCGGATTCGTGCGCCGCCCCGGTCGTGTCGGGGATCAAGAAGTTCAAGCAGGAATTCGAAGACTATATCGCGGGACGCCGCAAGCCCGTCATGGTCGCCTGATGCCCGACGAGCTCGTCAACCTCACGATCGACGGAGTCCCGCTGAGCGTTCCCAAGGGCACGCTCGTGATCGAGGCCGCCAAGCAGGCCGGCGTGCTGGTGCCGCACTACTGCTACCACCCAGGACTGCCGGTGGCCGGCGTGTGCCGCATGTGCCTCGTGGACATCGAGAAGGCCCCGAAGCTGCAGATCGCGTGCGCCACCCAGGTGGCGGAAGGCATGGTCGTCCGCACGCAGTCGCCTCAGGCCAAAAGCGGCCGCATGGGGGTGCTCGAGCTGCTGCTCATCAATCATCCGCTCGACTGTCCGATCTGCGACCAGGCGGGCGAGTGCGAGCTGCAGGATTTCACGTTCCAGGAAGGCCGCCCCGCCACGCGGTACAGCCCCGACTATGCGAAGCGCTTCAACCCGGTCGAGGATTTCGGGCCCGACGTGCTGTACGTCCCGAACCGCTGCATCCTGTGCACGCGCTGCGTCCGATTCATGGAGGACGTGGCGAAGGAGCCGGTGCTCAACGTCTCGGAGCGCGGCGACCGCGCCTACATCGGAATCCATTCCGAAGGGCGCCTCGATCACCCGTGGGCGGGCAACGTCGTCGATCTGTGTCCGGTCGGCTCCCTCCTCTCCAAGGATTTCCTGCACAAGGCGCGCGCCTGGGAGCTCGACAAGGCGGCCTCGATCTGCACCGGGTGCTCGCAGGGGTGCAATGTCACGCTCGACACCCGCGAGAACGTGGTGGTGCGCGTGCGCCCGCGGTCGAACCTCGAGGTGAACCGCTATTTCATCTGCGACCACGGGCGCATGAACTACCGCTGGATGAACCGCGGGGACCGCATCGAAGCCCCCCTGGTGCGGCGGGGCAGCGAGCTGCACGCCACCGACTGGGACGAGGCCTTCGACGTCGTGGCGAGCCGGCTGCGCGGGGCGGGCGGCAAGGCGGTGGCCCTCGTCTCCCCCAAGGTCTCGACGGAGGCGCTGTACTTCGCGCGCGAGCTGTTCCGAGGGCTCGAGTGGAGCGGCGCCTTCCAGGTGGTCATGGGTGAGGAAGCACCACTCGCGGGGGTCCCGAACCTCGCGCTCCGCGCGGAGCGGGCGCCCAACGGCCGGGGGGCCGAGCTGCTCGGTTACAGCCGGGACTACGCGGCGGCCCTCGCGGCGGCCGAGACCGCGTCGGTGGTGTTGCTGCTCGATGAGCCGGACATCGCCGTTCGGACGGCGGGGGCGCTCATCTACGTCGGGACGGTGCTCCCCGAGCGCGCCCGCGACGCCCAGGCCGTGTTGCCGATCGCGAACGTCGCGGAAGAGGAGGGCACGTTTGTGAACCGGGACGGCCGCGTGCAGCGCTATTTCCAGGCGAAGGCCGCGCCGGGAATGGCGCGGCCGGCATGGTGGGTGTTCTCGGAGCTGGTCGCGACCCTGGGCGGGAGCAGCGGCCACGTCGGCACCGCCGCAGAGGCGTTCGACCGCCTCGCCGCGTCGGTGGACGGGTTTCGCGGGCTCTCGTACGCGCAGCTCGGCTTCGCGGGCGCGGTTGCGCCCGCCGCCGGGGTACCGGCGTGACCTTTTTCCTGGTCAGCTCGATCATCAAGATCGTCGTGGTTTTCACGGACATCATGGTCGGCGTGGCGCTGCTCACGCTCGCGGAGCGGCGCATCTGTGCATGGATGCAGGACCGGCTCGGTCCGAACCGCGGTTGACGTTCGCCGTGATCCCATTCGCGGCCCCGCTCCCCACACCGTGGGGGGAGGTGGACATGGTCGTGGCGAACCTGCCGGTGGGATTCCTCTACATTCTCGCCTTCGGCTCGCTCGGCGTGTACGGCATCGTGCTGGCAGGATGGTCGTCCAACAACAAGTACTCGCTCTTGGGCGGCCTGCGCGCCAGCGCCCAGATGATCTCCTACGAGATCGCGCTGGGCATGAGCACCGTCGCGGTGCTGCTGCTCGTGGGCAACGTGACCCTCAACGACGTCGTCGCGAAGCAGGCGACGTCGCTGTTCACGTGGAACGTGTTCCCGCTGTCGCTCGCGTTCTTCATCTTCCTCGTCGCGGCGTTCGCCGAGACCAACCGGCTGCCGTTCGACCTGCCGGAGGCGGAAGCCGAGCTGATCGCGGGCTATCATACCGAGTACAGCGCGATGAAGTTCTCGATGTTCTACATCGCGGAATACTCGAACATGGTCACGGCGTCCGCGCTCATGGCGACGTTGTTCTTCGGTGGCTGGGACCTGCCGTTCACGACCTGGGACAACACCCCTCCGTGGACACCGCTCAAGACCGTGCTGACGCTCGGCGCGTTCTCCCTGAAGACGATCTGCTTCCTGTTCCTGTTCATTTGGGTCCGCTGGACGCTGCCGCGGTTTCGCTATGATCAGCTGATGGCGCTCGGATGGAAGATCATGCTGCCCTTCGCGCTCGCCTACCTGACCGTGATCGCGACCGCGATCTGGTTCCTGCACGACCGGCTCGGCTGGACGTACGACACCCGGTTCGCGCTCGCGTTGTTCGCGCTGAACCTGTTGCTCGGGGTCCCGCTGTTTTTCGTGCTCGACCGCGGCCACATCATCGCCGGCTCGGTGGCGGAGGAGGGGCGGGCCTGATGGCGATCGGAGTGAAGGTGATGAAGCGGCCGGGAGCCGAGGTCTCCTATCTGCGCGCGACGCTCAAGGGCATGGCGCTGACCCTGAGTCACCTGTGGCGGCCCAAGGTGACGATGCAGTATCCGGAGGAAAAGAGCAGCAAGGACTGGACGCTCTCGCCGCGCTGGCGGGGCACGCACCGCATGCTCACCGACGAACAGGGACGGGCCAAGTGCGTCGCGTGCGGCCTGTGCCCCCAGATCTGCCCGGCGAACTGCATCAAGCTCGTGCCCGGGGAGGACGAGCAAGGCAACCGCTATCCGCTGATCTACGAGATCGACGAGTTCCGCTGCGTGTTCTGCGGCTACTGCCAGGAGGTCTGCCCCGAGGAAGCGATCCACGTCGGCGTGCACTACGAGAACTCGGAGTACTCGCGCGACCGGTTCGTGTACGACCTCGAGCGGCTGTGCGCGCAAACGCACCCCGTCTCGACGCTGTGGGATCCCTCCGACCCGAAGGGCGAGTAAGCGGTGGACGGAACGCTGATCATCTTCTGGGCGTTCGCCGGACTGGCCGTCGTGAGCGCCCTGTCCTGCATCACGCGGCGGAGTCCCGTGGCCAGCGCGCTCTGGCTGGTCGTGACGCTGTTCTCGCTCGCGGCGCTGTTCGTCCTGCTCGATGCGCAGTTCATCGCCGTGCTCCAGGTGCTGGTGTACGCCGGCGCCATCATGGTGCTGTTCCTGTTCGTAATCATGCTGCTCAATCTCGGCCGGCCCGGACCCACCGACCTGAAGGGCCCGGTGGGCCTCGGGGTGGGCGTGCTGCTCGCGGGGCTCCTCCTCGTGCAGCTACTGGGGCTGCGCCAGGCGGCGTCGCCGCCGGGGCTGGCGCTCGCGCCCGGGGCGATGGCGCGCGCCGCCGCCGAGCAGGGCATGGTGCCGGCCGTGGCGCGACCGCTGTTCGGCGCCTATCTCGTCCCCTTCGAGATCACCAGCATCCTGCTGCTCGCCGCGATTGTCGGCGCCGTCGTCCTCGCCAAGCGGAAGCTCTGATGCTCCTCGGACCGTCGCTGGCGGTGTCGGCCGTCTTGTTCGCGCTGGGCGTCGCGGGCGTGCTGCTGCGGCGCAACGCCATCGTCATCTTCATGTGCGTCGAGCTGATGCTCAACGCCGTGAACCTGACGTTCGTCGCGCTGGCACAGCAGCTCGGCGTCGCGGGTCAAATCTTCGTCTTTTTCGTGATGGCCGTCGCCGCGGCCGAGGCCGGCGTCGGGCTCGCCATCATCCTGGCCATTTATCGTCACCGGCACACGGTCAACCTGCAGAACATCAACCTGCTCAAAGGCTGATGCCCGCGCCGCCGCTGTCCCTGCTCTGGGTGGTGCCGGCGCTGCCGCTCGTGGGCTTCGTCGTGAACGGCACGCTCGCGCTCACCCGGCCGACGGCGAAGCGCGCGGTTTCGATCGTGGGCGTCGGCACCCTGGTCCTGGCATTCGTCGCGGCTGCCCTCGCGGTGGCCGGGCTGGCGCGTCAACACCCGGCGGCGCCGCTCGTGTTCCGCTACTGGGAGTGGATCCCCGCCGGCGACCTGCAGGTCGCGTTCGCGCTCCAGCTCGACCAGCTCGCGGCGGTGATGATCCTGGTCGTCGCTGGAGTCGGCGCGCTGATCCACGTCTTCAGCGTCGGCTACATGCACGAGGACCCGGGGTATGCGCGCTACTTCGCGTACTTGAATCTGTTCGTGTTCTTCATGCTGATCCTGGTGCTGGGCGCGAACTTCCCGGTGATGTTCGTCGGCTGGGAAGGAGTCGGTCTCTGCTCCTACCTGCTGATCGGGTTCTGGTTCAACGACCAGATCAACGCCGACGCGGGCAAGAAGGCGTTCATCGTCAACCGGATCGGGGACTTCGGGTTCCTGGTGGCGATGTTCCTCATCTTCACGCGCTTCGGAACGCTCGATTTCGAGACGGTCTTCGCCAAGGCGCCCGCCGCTCTGATGCCGGGCGGGGCGGTGGTCACGGCGATCACCCTCTTCCTGTTCCTCGGGTGCACCGGCAAATCGGCTCAGATCCCTCTGTACATCTGGCTCCCCGATGCCATGCAGGGCCCCACGCCCGTCTCCGCGCTGATCCACGCAGCCACGATGGTCACGGCGGGCGTCTATCTGGTCGCCCGATGCGGCGTGCTGTTCGCGCTGTCCCCGCTCGGCAGCGCCGTGGTCGCCGGGATCGGCGCTCTTACCGCGCTCTTCGCCGCCACGATCGCCCTCAAGCAATGGGACATCAAACGGGTGCTCGCGTACTCCACCGTGTCCCAGCTCGGCTACATGTTCATCGGCGTCGGGACCGGCGCGTACGCGGCCGGGATGTTCCACCTCGTGACCCACGCGTTCTTCAAGGCGCTGCTGTTCCTCGGCTCGGGAAGCGTGATCCACGCCGTCCATCACGCCTACCATGCGACCCATACGCACGAGGACGCGCAGGATATGCGCAACATGGGCGGGCTCGCCCGCTACATGCCGTGGACCGCGGCGCTCATGTGGATCGCGACCCTCGCGATCGCCGGGATCCCGCCGTTCGCCGGATTCTTCTCGAAGGACGAAATCCTCGGCGCGGCGTTCGCGGAATCGGCGGTGCGACCGCTGTGGCACGCCTTCTGGGCGATGGGCCTCGCGGCCGCCCTGCTGACGGCGTTCTACATGACCCGGCTCATGCTTTACACGTTCCACGGCCCGAACCGCACCGGCGAGCGCGAGCGGGAGCACCTGCACGAAGCGCCGCCCATCATGACCGGACCGCTGGTCGTGCTCGGCGTGCTGACCGTGCTCGGCGGTGCGCTCAACGTCCCGGAGCTGTTCGGCGGCAACGCCTTCCTCGAGCACTGGCTCGAGCCGGTGACGAGCCTCGCGCACCGCATCCAGCCGGCGGTCGAAGTGGCGCACGCCACGGAGTGGGCTCTCGTGACGGGCGCGGTCCTGGTCGCCGCGCTGGGCATCGTCGGCGCGTTCCGCCTCCTCAAGCCGGAAGCGCTCGTGCCGGCGCGGCTCGCGCCGCCCGAGACCGGGTTGGCCCGAATCCTGTGGAAGAAGTGGTACGTGGACGAGCTCTACGACGCCGTCATCGTGCGACCGGTGATGTGGCTCTCGCGTGAAGTGCTCTGGAAGATCGTCGACGCGCGTCTCGTGGACGGCCTGCTCGTGAACGGGACCGCGGCGGCGTCGCGGGCCCTCGGATGGTTGGGGAGCCGGCTGCAGACGGGCGAGGTGGGTGTGTACGTCGTCTTGTTCGTAATCGGCGTCCTGGCCGTGGTCGGCGCGGTGGTGCGGTAACCGATGTACCGCCAGTGGGTGGTCACCGCGCTGCTCGCCTGGCCCGCGCTCGCCGCGCTGGTCGTGCTGCTCGCTCCGGTGCGCTGGGCCAAACACCTGGCGCTCGCGGCCAGCCTCATCGAGTTCGCGATCTCGGTACCCTTGTGGTGGACGTTCGCGCCGGCGGGCGGCATGCAGTTCATGCTCGACGCGTCGTGGATCCCGAGTTGGGGAATCCGCTACACGGTGGGCGTGGACGGCATCTCGCTGTTCATGGTGCTACTCACAACGTTTCTGGTCCCGCTGTCGGTGCTCGGCAGCTACGCATACATCACGACGCGCGAGCGCGGGTTTTACGCCCTGATGCTGGTGCTCACGACGGGAATGATCGGCGTGTTCGTGGCGCTCGATCTGTTCCTGTTTTACGTGATGTGGGAAGTCATGCTCATTCCGATGTACTTCATCATCGGGGTGTGGGGCGGAGAGCGCCGCCTCTACGCGGCCATCAAGTTCTTCGTGTACACCTTCCTAGGCTCGCTGCTCATGCTGGTGGCGATCCTCGCGCTCGTTTCCCTGGTCGGGCAACGCACCGGTGTGTACTCGTTTTCGTACACCCACCTGACGGCGCACATCGGCGGACTCGGGACCCTCGCGTTCTGGCTGTTCGGGGCCTTCTTCCTCGCGTTCGCGATCAAGGTGCCGATGTTCCCGTTCCACACCTGGCTCCCCGACGCGCACGTGGAAGCCCCCACGGCGGGGTCCGTGCTGCTCGCCGGGGTCCTGCTCAAGATGGGGACCTACGGTTTCCTGCGATTCGCGCTGCCGCTGTTTCCGACCGTCGCCCTGCATCCCGGGGTGCAACGAATCATCGTGGCGCTGTCGCTGATCGGCATTCTGTACGGCGGCCTGGTGGCGATGGTCCAGCCCGACTTCAAGAAGCTGATCGCCTACTCGTCGGTCGCGCACCTCGGCTTCGTGATGCTCGGCATCTGGGCGCTCACGCTCCAGAGCGTGCAGGGCGCGCTGCTGGTGATGATCAACCACGGCATCTCGACCGGCGCGCTGTTCTTCCTGGCCGGCATGCTGTACGAGCGACGGCATTCCCGCCTGATCGAAGCGTTCGGCGGAATCGCGAAGGTTGTGCCGATGCTCGCGGCGGTGCTGACGATCGTCTCGCTGTCGTCCATCGGACTGCCGGCCACCAACGGGTTCGTCGGGGAGTTCCTGGTGCTGCTCGGGACCTTCCGGACGTACCCCCTGGCGGCGATCATCGCGACCGCGGGCGTGGTCGTCGCCGCGATGTATCTGCTCCCGGCGCTGCAGGGCGTGATTTTCAACCCGCTCGATAAGAGTGTGAACGAGAAGCTCGTCGACCTCTCGCTCCGCGAGATCGCGGTGCTCGCGCCGTTGCTCGCCTGCATCGTGTGGATCGGGGTGTACCCCAAGCCCATCCTCCAACGGATGGAGCCCAGCGCCCGTGAGCTGGTTCAGTCGGTGCGGCTCAACGCGGCCTCGTTCACGGCGGCCCGGTGAGCCTCGACCTCGCGAACTCACGCGACCTGCTGCGCGCATTGCTGCCCGAGCTGGCGCTCACGCTCGCAGGCCTAGTGCTGCTGCTCGTGATCGCGTGGCGGCACCGCACGGCCGCCGACCTGCGGGTGGCCGGTTGGGTCACGCTGGCGGGGCTCGCGGCCGCGGGAGTGGCGACGTGGTGGCTGTGGTGGCACACGGCGCGCGCGATCGGAGCGCCGGCCATGATCGCGGTCGACGACTTCCGCTTCGTCGCGGACTGGCTGCTCCTCGGGACTGCGGGCCTGACCGTGCTGGTGTCGTTCGACTACCTCGAGCGCGAGCGCCTGCTCGCCCCCGAGTACTACGCCCTGCTGCTGTTTGCCACGTTGGGCGCGATGCTCATGGTCGGCGGCGAAGATCTGATGGTCGTGTTCCTGGGGCTCGAGCTGATGTCCGTAGCGGTGTACGCCCTCGCCGGGATCAACCGCCACAGCGCCGCCGCCGCGGAAGCCGCGCTCAAGTACTTCCTCCTGGGAGCGTTCGCGTCAGGCTTTCTGCTGTACGGGATCGCGCTGGTGTACGGCGCGACCGCTACGACGAACCTGAGCCAGATCGGCGTTCAGGTCCGGACCCTGGGGCTGAATGAGAGTCCGATGCTCCTCATCGGCCTCGGCCTCTTGCTCGTGGGGTTCGGGTTCAAGGTGGCGGCCGTTCCGTTCCACATGTGGGCGCCGGACGTGTACGACGGCTCGCCGACCCCGGTCACCGGTTACATGGCGACGGCCGTGAAGGCCGCGGCGTTCGCGGCGCTGCTTCGCGTCCTGGGCGAGGCATTCGGCGGGGTTCCGGCGTGGCACCAGATCGTGTGGTGGCTCGCCGTCGCCACCATGGTGGTGGGGAACCTGGTCGCGCTGGCCCAGCGGACCGTGAAGCGGATGCTCGCGTACTCGTCGATCGCTCACGCGGGGTACCTGCTCGTCGCCGTCGCCGCGGGGACGAGCGCCGGCTCGGCGGCGTTCGTTTTCTATTTGGTCGCGTACACCTTGACCACGCTCGCCGCCTTCGCGCTCCTCGCCGCCAAGGGGCGGGATGGTGAGCGCGACGTGCTGATCGACGATCTCGCGGGACTCGGGACACGCCGGCCGTGGCTCGCGTTCGCGCTGGCGGTCTGCATGCTGTCCCTGCTCGGCTTCCCCGGGACGGCCGGATTCATCGGCAAGTGGTACATCCTCGTCGCCGCCACCGCGGCGGGGCAGCTCCCGCTCGCCGCGATTCTCGTCCTTACGAGCGTGATCTCGGCAGGCTACTATCTCCCCGTGATCATGGCCATGTACATGCAGCCCGAGCCCTTCGAGCAAGCCCACACGGGCATGCGCATCGGTCGGTTGGGGGGCGCCGTGGTGGCGGTATCGGTCGCCGGCTTGCTGTTCCTGGGCATTCGCCCGAATCGCCTGCTCGACCTGGCGAGGACGAGCGGTGAGGGGTTGGGCGCCGCGCGGGCGGCCACCGCCGCCGCGCCGCCGTCTCCCACGTCGACCGGTCGGTGACGCCGGGACCCCCATGAGGCTCCCCGCCACCATCTTTCGCGAGTACGACATCCGCGGCACCGTGGGCGATCAGCTCACGGCGGAGGGCGCGCGCGCCATCGGGCAGGCGGTCGCGACGCTCGGCTGGGAGCGCCTGGGGCGCGCGCCCCGGCTCGCCGTAGGACGCGACAATCGCCCCTCCGGACCCGCGCTGGCGCACGGCCTGCTCTCCGGCATCGAGGCCGTGGGCGGCCACGGCGTGGACGTGGGCGAGCTGCCGACGCCGGCGCTCTACTTCGCGACCCACGTGCTCAACGTGGACGGCGGCGTCCAGGTGACCGGCTCGCACAATCCGCCCGAGTTCAACGGCTTCAAATGCGTCCTCGGCGGCGAGGCGGTTGCCGGCCCCGACATCCAGGGCCTGCGACGCCTCATCGCGGAGGGACGCACCCCCGGTCGTCCCGGCGGCGGGCGCAGTGAAGACGGTTCCGTGCTGCCGCGCTATCGGGACGCGATCGTGCAGCGCAACGGCCCGCTTCCCCGCAAGGTCAGAGTCGTCGTGGATTGCGGCAACGGCGTCTCGAGCCTCATCGCGGTGGACACGCTCCGGCGCGCGGGCGCCGACGTCGTTCCGCTGTTTTGCGAGTCCGACGGCACGTTCCCCAACCATCACCCCGATCCCTCGGCGCTGGAGAATCTGCGCGACCTGCAGGCGGCCGTCCGCCGCGAGGGCGCAGAGCTGGGGATCGCCTTCGACGGCGACGGCGACCGCATCGGCGCGGTGGACGAGCAGGGTCGCCCCGTGTTCGGCGATCAGCTGCTCGTGCTGCTCGGCCGCGACCTGGCGCGCCGCATGGGTCCGGGGCATGCGGTGATCTTCGACGTGAAGTGCTCCCAAGTGCTGCCGCGCGAGCTGACGCGGGCCGGCCTCGTGCCCACGATGTGGAAGACCGGCCACTCCCTCATCAAGCAGAAGATGAAAGAGACCGGGGCACCGCTCGCGGGCGAGATGAGCGGCCACATGTTCTTCGGCGGCGACTGGTACGGATTCGACGACGCGCTGTTCGCCGCGGCCCGGTTGCTGCGCTACGTGGCGGAGGTG